>Ga0206957_1001_pt1 | contig 213932 bp, 161 predicted proteins | sample Alteio_BWOrgHeat_32_FD_152975 | JGI IMG/M metagenome (GOLD analysis project Ga0206957, IMG submission 152975) | Enriched cells from forest soil in Barre Woods Harvard Forest LTER site, Petersham, Massachusetts, United States -... | ecosystem: Environmental > Terrestrial > Soil > Temperate forest...
TCTGGATTGGTACAGGTGGAGGAGGGATCAGTAAATACAATGGTAAGAAATTTTTAAACTTAACAAGTGTAAATGGGTTATGTGATAATAATGTCCTTGCTTTAATTGGTGATAATTACGGAAATCTCTGGATTGGAACAGAACAAGGGCTTTCGAGGTATAATGGCAGAGAATTTGAAAACTTCAGTACAAAAAAAGGACTTCCGAATAATCATGTAAATGCGTTGAGCCTGGATTCAGCAGGCAATGTATGGGTTGGTACTGATGAAGGTATTTGTGTATTTATTTCTACTGATAGTACACATAATTATTATAAACTTTCAAAATACTTTAGTAAGGACGGATTGCCTGCAGATAAAATCACTGCCATCTTTATAGACAGAAAAGGGAAAATATGGGTTGGAACAGAAAAGGGAATCGCAAGAGCAGAGAAGTCGAAAGGAGAAAGAGATTTTCATTTTATAGGGATATCAGAAAATGACGGGGGAATTACCAATAGTAAAATAAATGCAATTGCCCAGGATCAAGGAAACCATCTTTGGTTTGCAACATCGAAAGCTTTGTGCAAACTGATATCTAAATCCGATGAGAAGCCGAAGTTTTTATACTACACTGAAAAGAACGGACTGCTGAGTGATAAAACCAATTCAATCACCATTGACAAAGAATCCGGAAACATATGGCTTTCAAGTGATGTTGGTGTTACACGGATTCTTTTTGAAAATAATACAGGTACACTGGATGTAGTTAATTATACTTACAAATCTGGTCTGGCAGAAGGTCATATCAATACATCATTCCAGGACAGAGAAAGTAATTTATGGTTTGGTACTGAGAATGGTTTAACACGTTATAGTGATAGTCGTTTTATTGTTTACACAAAAGATCACGGCTTGCTTAACAATACTGTTTGGGCATTAACGGGTGATAAAAACGGAGATCTTCTTATTGGGACAGATGATGGATTATGTAAGCTGAACCTAAGTAAGGAGGAAGGAAGCTTTGTTGATTACATGCATAAATACAACATTAATGAAAACAAACCAGCGCAGTGTTTATTGCAGGACAGAGAAAATAATATCTGGATTGGAATGGAAAGTTGTGTTCTAAAACTGGAATATCAAAAGAATGGAAAATCTGATAATTATAAAGTAATAAGTTACAAACGAAAAGAATTTTTTGAAGGAATAACGTATTCGATTCTGGAAGACTCCAAAGGAAACATCTGGTTTGCGACAGCAAAAGGACTTGTTTGTTATAACGGATCTTCGTTTAAAAAATATACCAAGAGTGAGGGATTGCCGGATAATGATGTTGCCTGTTTGATGGAAGATCGTAAGGGAATATTGTGGATCGGAACAGATAAAGGCCTGTGCAATTTTGATGGAAAGGGTTTTACAAAATTCGGATCATTCAGCGGACTGAAGTTTCAGATTACATCAATAGTTGAAGATGAAGCAGGTAATTTATGGCTTGGATCTAATTCAGGTGGTGGGCTTACCCGTTTTGATCACAATAAGTATACAAATATAAGCGAGGCAGATGGATTAGTATCCAATACCGTTTATCTTCTTGTTGTAGATAATTCGGGTGCGTTATGGGTTGGAACAAATAAAGGATTGGATCTGTTTGATATAAATTATTACAACAAAGTTGATTCAATCAGGTTACGTCATTATAGTAAAAATGAAGGTTTCTCCAGTATAGAATGTAACCAGAATGCAGTCTATAAAGATTTCAGTGGAAATATTTGGTTCGGTACAGTAAAGGGTGTTGTGAAATATAACCCAAAGGAAGAAAAACAAAATTCGGTTCCACCGATTACATTACTCACCGGAATAAAATTATTTAATAAAGAAGATGTAAACTGGTCGAAATATACGGATAGCGTAAATGCGATGAATAGTTTTCCTGTTAACCCCGTTCTTCCTTATGATCAGAATTATTTTGGATTCAGTTACCTCGGAATCAGTTTAACAAATCCGGAAAAGGTAAGGTATAAATACAAGCTGGAAGGCTTTAACGATGAGTGGTCAGAGGAAACAACGGAAACTTCCATTCCTTTTCCAAATTTACCATATGGAAAATATAAGTTTTATGTAAAGAGTTGTAATAATGATGGGGTATGGAATGAAGTACCGGAAGTATTTAGTTTCACAATTACACCTCCGATCTGGAAGACAACCTGGTTTTACACCCTTTGTATTATCGCATGTGTTATCGGAATATGGATGTTCATTAAGCTTCGCGTCAACCAGCTGCAGAAAGCGAAAAAAATGCTGGAACAAAAAATTGTGGAACGTACAAAAGAGTTATCTGAAAAAAATATTGAGCTGGAAAAACTTTCAATTGTTGCACGGGAAACTGTAAATGCAATTGCCATAGCAACACCAACAGGTGAGATAGAATGGGTAAATGAAAGTTTTACAAGAATGACAGGTTATACTTTACAGGATCTTAAAGCAAACAAGGGCGATACGGTTTACCAGGCCAGCCAGAATCCTGAACTGAAAAGAATTATTATTGATTGTGTTTCTACTAAACAATCTACAGCTTACGAATCACTCAGCATTACAAAAGAGGGAAAAGAAATCTGGATACACACTACACTAACACCAATTTTTGACGAGAATGGTCGCGTTAAAAAGCTTGTATTTATTGATACTGATATTACAGAAACAAAACAGGCTGAAGAAATTATCCGTCAGAAAAATAAGGATATGATGGATAGCATCAACTATGCTAAACTCATTCAGGATGCAATTTTACCTCCTAAAGAAGATATTTTGCACGTATTTCCTGAATCATTTATATTCTTTAAGCCCCGCGAAGTAGTTAGCGGAGATTTCTATTGGTTTAATGTTGTTGGTGATACTGCATATATAGCAGTTGCTGATAGTACAGGACATGGTGTTCCGGGCGCATTCATGAGTCTGATCGGATCATCATTGCTGAATGAAATTGTTGTTCAAAAAGGAATTCTTGAAACGGATCAGATTTTGAATGAACTGCACAATGAAGTGAGAAAAGTATTAAAGCAGGATAAAGAAGGTGTAGAAAACCGGGATGGTATGGACGTCGCACTTTGCGCAATCAATTTAAAAACAAATGTGTTAAAATACTCCGGAGCAATGCGTCCTCTTTATATTATCAATAAGAGTGTAGATAATATATCATCTCATGAGTTTACCCTGGAGGAAATAGCTCCTGATAAACGTTCCATTGGTGGTGATCAACAACGTCGCGTTTCTACTTTTTTCTGTAACGAAGTTAAATTGAAAAAGGGAGACACAATCTATTTGTTTACGGATGGTTATGCTGATCAGTTTGGCGGTCCTAAAGGAAAGAAAATTACGAACGCACGATTTAAAGAAGCGTTATTGTCGCTCCAGGTTTTATCTATGAACAAACAGGGAAAGTTACTGGAACAGGATTTGAAAAAATGGATGGGTGAACACGAGCAGGTTGATGATGTACTTGTTATGGGATTGAAATTCTAAAGCATTGATTTGATTATTCTCAACTGATGAGAATAAGCCTTTTTCTCCTCGTTATAAATTCCGTAGTGATCTAATTTGTCAATTCGTACTTTTCCTGAAGCATGAATAATTTTATTATTCCCCATTACAATGCCTACGTGAATAATTTTTCCGGCATCATTGTCAAAAAATGCAAGATCACCGGGCTGGGCTTCTTCAATAAAGTCAATGTCGTTTCCTTCTTTAGCCTGTTGTGATGCGTCACGCGGGATAGGAACACCATTTAATTTAAATACCAATTGGGTGAAGCCTGAGCAGTCAATACCAAAGGGAGAACGGCCACCCCATAAGTAGGGAGTATTCAGGTATAAAAAAGAATATTCAATTATTGTTTCCCGTGTTTTTTTTGAAACATGGGGCTTGATTATTTGTCCGTCGTATTTATATTTTACTTTATCAAATTCTACCTCGTGATTTTTAAATCCGTGAAGACTACTTCCTAAAACAATAGGTAAAAGACTATCGTTATTTGTATTGAGTATAGGATGAACCAGGTCAAAGGATATAACATGAGTTTCTTTTCGCAAAGCTGAAAAAGATTTTTCGCTGATTGGCTGATATTGTTTTTTATCAATCCAGGAAACGTAATCGTCGTAACTGTGTTTTACCCGGATCCATTTTTCCCCGTCTTCGATAATTTCAAAAGTTTCTCCGAACAAAAGCTGGGTAACCATCTCACTCCGGTCTGACGGGCTTTTGCGACAGGGAATTATGCTTAAATTACATATACCGTGCATACTGAATTTATGTTTTGTAAATATAATGATTTGATTTTGTAGAATTATTATACTTACTTTGCAACGCGTTGGTTCTTTAATAACACTTGTTTGTTATTTAGATTAAAAGGGAATTCCGTGAAAATCGGAGGCATTTCCCGATGCTGTAAGCTCCTTAAAATGTTTTTAGTTTCCTCATGTCACTGTACTGATATTATCATCAGAATGGGAAGACGCTAAAAACGGAGTAAGCCAGAAGACCTGCCAAAGCAAAAACGAATGTCAAATAGCTTCGGGAAGAAAGCTAAAGACGTGATGAAACCGGTTTTCAATAAGGCTTTATCCTGTTTGATTTTTTCCAGTTTGCTGTTTGCGTAACACATGTTTATGCAAAGGTATTGGTACATATTATTTCTTTTATGCTTTACAGTTCGTGGCTTTGCGCAAAAGCTGGATTCCACACAGGCACTTAAAGAAATTATTATCAGAGGTGACCGTTTAAAGGATTTTTCTTCTGGCAGCAAAATTGAAAAATTCGACTCCACAACTATTGCCAATTACAGATCTTCTAATTTATCCGATTTGCTTTCTCAGCAATCTTCGGTTTTTGTTAAATCATATGGGAGCGGAAGTCTTGCCACTACTTCGTTCAGAGGTGCTGGTGCGGAGCAGACGGCTGTACTTTGGAATGGATTCAATATCAATAGTCCAATGTACGGACAAACTGATTTTGCGTTGATCCCACTTTCCTTAAATGATAATATATCTATTCAATATGGCGGCGGAAGTGCACTTTGGGGAAGCGGGGCTATTGCAGGAACAATTCATTTAAACAATGAGCCTAAGTTCGATAAGGGAGTCTCATTTAATATAGGATCATCTGTTGGAAGCTTTTCTGATTATCTTGAAAATGGTTATCTGCAGATCAGTAAAAAAAATTGGGTAAGTACTTTAAAATTTTATTATCACACTGCAGAAAATGATTTCCTTATTAATAACGTCTACTTATCGGGTTCCGATAAATCGTACAATCAAAAAAATGCATCGCTAAAACAAGATGGTATTATTAATGAAAATTTATTTCGTATAAATGAACGACAAAAGCTTTCATTAAATATATGGCTGCAGGATGGCATCCGTAATATTCCGCCAACTTTATTATCTGCCGAAAGCAAGTCTTCGCAGTTAGATCAAACGATACGTCTCACTTCGCAATGGCAATATACTGGTGCTCACGCAACTTATTTTGCACGAGCTGCATTTTTTAATGAGGTGGTTAATTTTAAAGATGAAATAGCAAATTATATTTCGTTAAACAGGTCCCAGACTTATATCGCTGAAATTGAATCAAGATTTGATCTTGTAAACAATGTATCCGGCAATTTAGGAATTAATGAAACCTACACAAAAGCCTGGTCGGATGGATACATTAACTCTCCGGAACAAACAAAAACGGCAGCTTTTCTCGCATTAAAATATACATCTCCAGGACAAAAACTTGTCACTACCGCAAGCGGAAGAGCTGAATGGCTGCAAAACAATTTTGATGTTTATAATACTTACATAAATAATCCAACCGCCACTCCTGTTACTGATAAAAAAATCCTTAATGGGTTTTCTCCATTTACATATTCAGTTGGATCGGATTATGAGCTGGCAAAATGTATTTCATTTAAAGCATTGGTCTCAAAAGTTTACCGTACACCAACATTCAATAACTTATTCTGGAATCCAGGAGGAAATATTAGTCTTTTGCCAGAGAGTGGTTATTCAGAAGAGATTGGATTCAAATTCCATACAGATTTATTTAATCCTAAAATTCAATTTTCATTTGAGCCTACCTGGTTTAACCGCAATATGGATAACTGGATTTTGTGGTTACCGTCTGCTTATGGATACTGGACACCAAGTAATATTATGCAGGTGTGGAGTAGGGGAATGGAAAGTAAAAGTGAATTGAAAATTTTCGTCAGTAAACTTATTTTCAGGATACAAGCAGGTACTAATTACGTAGTATCTACCAATGAGCGTTCCAAAACAGATGGGGATCAATCAATCGACAAGCAGCTTATATATACACCCATGTATAGTGGTTTTGGAAATTTTTCTGTGGAGTGTAAAGGATTCTATATCAATTTTAATCAGACATATACTGGCTACAGATATACCTCCACCGACAATACAGAATATCTAAGTCCTTATTGGTTGTCGAATTTAATTTTTTCTAAAACAGTACTCTTAAAAAGACATTACCAGGTTAACTTGAGATTTAATATCAATAATTTATTCAATGAAAATTACCAGGTGATCTTAAACAGAGCTATGCCAATGAGAAATTATCAATTCACTATAAATTTTACGTTTAACTAAATAAATAACAATGAAAACAACAGTACTTAGTGTTATGAAAAATCTTGCAATCGGGATTGCATTTGCAGGAACTTTATCTGCACAGACAACGGCAGATTTCGAAAATTTCAACCTGAAATATTGGGATGGTTCTGCAAAACCTTCTGGTGTTTCCTTTCAGAGCGGGAGTGCTCAATTCAGAAATTATTTTAACCCTTCTTTTGGTGGCTATTGGTCAGATGGCTGGGCATATAGCCAGGTGAAAGATAGTGTTACAGGCGACTACACAAATATTTATGGTGCTAAAACCGGAGGAGCCTATTCCAGGATGAATTATGCCGTAGGAAAAGACGGAGCAATACTTGTTTTAACTGATTCATCAGCTTCCGATACAGTGAGAGGCGCTTATATTACTAACGGTACTTATCCCTATACCAGTATTAAAAATGGAGATGGATTCGGCAAAAAATTTGGTGGAACAACAGGTAATGATCCGGATTGGTTTAAGCTCACAATAAAAGCGTATTCATCTGGATTATTGGGAACAGACAGCGTTGAATTTTACCTGGCTGATTATAGATTTTCCGACAATACAAAAGATTACATTGTTAAGAATTGGACCTGGATTGATTTAACAAAACTCGGGAAGGCCGATAGCTTGCTGTTTTCATTGAGTTCATCTGATGTTGGTTTATATGGAATGAATACTCCGGGATTTTTCTGCATGGATAATCTGCAGACAAAAAAGAACACATCAACTTTTGACGAGCTTATGTGGTATTGGAATGGAATGTATCAACCAATGGGTACGGATTTCAAAAGTGGTAACGTTGATTTTCCAAATGATTACGAAACTGCATTTGGCGGCTACTGGTTAAGCGGATGGTCTTATAGTGCCGTAAAAGATTCCGTTACACCGGATTATACAAACCTTTATGCATCCAGAACAGGCAGTGGATATAACGGTTCTGACAATTATGCTATTGGTACACAAGGATCAATTGCAAGAATTCAAGGACCTGATGCAGGAAAAGCAGTCGATGGATTTTACATAAGCAATACTACATATGACTACTTCACAATGTTAAATGGATATTTTGTTGCGAAGAAATTTGGAGGTGTGTCGGGGAATGATCCGGATTGGTTCAAACTTACAGTCAAAAAATATTTGGGTGGAGTATTGGGTACTGATAGCGTTGAATTCTACCTGGCGGATTTCAGATTTACTGATAACAGTAAAGATTATATTGTTAAAGATTGGAAATGGGTTGGTTTAACAAGTTTAGGTAATGCGGATAGTCTGCTGTTTACATTAAGTTCATCAGATAATGATATTGTTTACGGAATGAATACACCCGCTTATTTTGCAATGGATAATCTCACAACTGGCTCTATAACAACTTCTATTGATAATAGTTTAGTTGATCAGAAATCTCTATTCCTTTATCCTGTTCCGGCGAAAGATGTTCTTTACATCAATTCAGGAAAAGCGGTTTTCAACCAATACGAAATATATGATATGAAAGGGGCTCGTATTGATGGCATGAAAAATTCAAGTATAAATTCAATAAACATAGAAAGTTTGGCAAGCGGAATATATGTATTAGTATTACGTAACGAAAATGAGCTTGTACAACAAAAATTTGTAAAACAGTAAGATGAAAAAATGGATTTGTTTTGTTTTTAGTTTGCTTGCATACATGCATGCAGAAGCCCAGTTTGCCCCACCTGTAGGGCAAACTGGGACGACTGCTATTTATAAGGACAGCTCTGTTTTTGTTGAATGGGGAAATCATTGTCATGTGGTACGTGGTTATCAGGACATTTCGGATACCGCACTTGGCAAGGCTTCTGCCGGAGATTCAACAATGGCTGTCGGCAAATCTGATGGTGGAGTGGTAAGTCTTGGTGATAGCGGATATGCTGTTGTTACCTTTGATGTACCCGTTATAAATGGTCCGGGTTGGGATTTTGCAGTATTTGAAAACTCATTCAACGATACATTTCTGGAATTAGCATTTGTTGAAGTGAGTTCAGATGGGATCCATTATTTCAGATTTCCTGCGGCTTCACTTACACCTGATAATGTACAAACAGGAAGTTTTGGTTCTACAGATGCAACAAAAATAAATAACCTGGCAGGTAAGTATAGAGCAAATTATGGGACTCCATTTGATTTGGGTGAATTAAAAACAGATCAGAATCTGGACGTCAATAATATTACACATATTAAAATTCTGGATGTGATAGGATCTGTCCAGGCGAAATACGGTACAAAAGACACCAGCGGACATTTTGTAAATGATCCCTGGCCAACTCCATTTGCCTCTGGCGGCTTTGATTTAGATGCAGTGGGCGTTATACACCAGTCGCCGGCTTCTGTTCCAGAAATTAATCCAGATCAAAAGATAACTGTTTCACCAAATCCTACTTCAAGTATTTGTTATGTAAATTCCAATAATGGGATCAAAACTCAGTTGAAGTTAATGGATATGACAGGAAAGATTTTGTTAACAAATACCTTTTCGATCACTCATATGCTTGATTGCTCGGATTTACCGAATGGAATTTATTATATACAAACTGAAACAGAAGAAAATAAATTGACCTATTCCAAACTTGTCATTACACGATAATGAAATTAATTAAAAATATTTGTGTGTGCTGGCTGATTCTCTTCCTCTGCGCATGTAGAAAAGACGAACCTTCTGTCGCGCCTGTCCAGACCGTAAATACAGGAAGTGGCGCTGGTGTTTATATTGCTTGTGAAGGGAATTATGGATTTGGAAATGCGAAGATCAGCTATTATGATTTTGCATCTGGAAATTCCGTAATTGATATATTTCAACCAGCCAACAACAGACCTCTTGGTGATGTTTGCCAGAGCATAACCTTTTTTAATAACAAAGCCTATGTTGTAGTAAATAATTCCGGAAAAGTAGAAGTGTGTAATCCATCCACTATGAAATCGTCAGCAACAATGACCGGATTTAATTCTCCACGCTATTTGTTACCAATTACAAATAGTAAAGCTTATGTAAGCGATTTGTACGCTAACGCTATTTCTATTGTCGACTTGAACTCCAACGTAAAAACCGGAAGTATTCCATGTAAAGGCTGGACAGAACAAATGGTACTGTTATATGGAAAAGTGTTTGTTACCAATACGTATTCGGATCATTTATATATTGTTAATTCTGTATCAGATATTCTGACCGACAGCATTCAACTCAGTTATGGATCTAATTCTATTCGTCAGGATAAAAATGGAAAATTATGGGTGCTTTGCCAGGGGAATTCAACAACTAATATAAAAGCTGCATTACACAGAATAAATCCGGTCAATAATTTAGTTGAGCTAAGCCTGCAATTTTCCAGCTCAACAGATAGTCCGTTTCGCTTAAATATGAATCCAACTAATGACACCTTGTATTATCTAAATAATGGTGTTTGCAGAATGTCAGTCAATGATACTATATTGCCTCCGGTATTTATAAATCAATCGGGTAAAAATTTTTATGGTTTAGGAATTGATCCGAATTCAGGATATATCTATGCTGCGGATGCCATTGATTATGTACAACAAGGAAAGGTATATAGGTATAAACAGAACGGCTCATTGATAAATTCATTTTCAGTAGGAATAGTCCCGGGAGAGTTTTATTTCAGATAATCCATATTGGAAAAAGTGAAAGCATACATGAACTGGAGTGGGGGCAAAGATTCTTCGCTTTGTCTATATAAAATTTTGCGCGAAGGTAGTTACGATGTTAGTTATCTTTTAACGAGTATAAATAAAGTGCATAACAGAATTTCCATGCACGGTGTTCGTGCAGAATTACTTTTAAAACAGGCTGAATCAATTGGTATTCCATTGAAGCAAATAGAACTTCCAGAACAGCCGTCTATGAAAGATTATGAAAAGATAATGAAAGAGAAGGTTGAGGAAATTAAAGCCGAGGCAATTTCGCACACTATTTTTGGTGATATTTTTTTAGAGGATCTCCGGAAGTATCGCGAAGCTCAATTGAATCCGATGGAAATTAAAACCATTTTCCCTTTATGGAAAATTGATACAAAGGAATTAATGAATGAATTTCTTTCGCTTGGATTTAAAGCGATTATAGTTTGTGTCAATGAGCAATTCCTGGATAAATCCTTTTGTGGAAGAATTATTGATCAGTCATTTGTAAATGATTTACCTGCCAATGTTGACGTCTGTGGTGAAAACGGGGAATATCATTCGTTTGTATTTGATGGTCCTTTATTTAAAAGTCCTGTTGATTTTAAAAAGGGAGAAATTGTGTATAGAGAATATGAAAGGCCAAAAGATGATAATTTGACCGACGAAAAAAAGTATGGCTTTTATTTTTGTGACTTGCTGCCCGTCTAATTATTTTTTGCCTTCTGTTGAATCCATTTGTAAACAAGCTGAATATTATACTGACTGAGTTTGCCTGAAGGTGGCATTTCTGTATTCATCTCAATATATAAAACGCTTAGATCGGGTTGTACTGTATCCACTTCTAGATGGTTTTTTCTGAAAAGCCCTTTATAGGCCTTAACAGGAGTAAGGTCGAGTGCCGCGGCAGGGGTGGATCCGCTATGGCAGCCTGAGGTAGTACAATAGGCAGAAAATACGGGGAGTATGTCTGTTGCGAAATGAACAGTATCAGGGAGTACATAGTTTTCTTCAACAATACCTTTATCTTTCGTACAGCCTGATATCAATGACACTACAATCAGTGTCATCGATACCAACCTGTAATAAAAAGATTTTTGCGAACTACACATTTCCAACCTCTGTATAACTTTTATTAATATTCCGACCTGAACATATTCGGAATGTTATTGGCAATCTGAGTAGCCACAGATGTATTCGTTGTCAGATCACAAGTACTTTGCGTTTTAAAGTTTATGCCTTTTAATAATTTCCCATAATCAGCAATGAAATGAACAAGATTATTCTGGTTAGCAGTTATGCTAAATGATATTGGAATTGCAGCAGATCTGAGTAAACTATTTGTACCTATTAGGTAGGAAATCGGCGAAGTCACCGTTCCTGTATTTGTAGAAGTCGTGTCTGCAAAGCCTTGCACATTTAGAAAATAGTAACCAAGGCTTGTTGATCCCGACCACATTACAGGATTTTGAGTGCCCAGTACATTTCCTGCCGCATAAATGGAAGGCGTTTTTGAATTAGCTGTAGCATCAATACCCACACTGAAGGACACCGATGCATAATTTCCAGCCGGCATACTGGCTACATAATATTCTTCAGTTCCAATGGTTTTTAATAGGTACACTCCTGTTGCATTGGATGTTAATCCGCTTGTATTCTTAACTGTAATGCCACATATGTAAAATTGAGCAATGTTTAATTTAAATCTTCGGCCTGTAGCATCTTTGCACACGGCCCCAGAGTCAGCTTCTGCGGTATCAATATTTGTGTGAATATGAAAATACATATTCCCATACTGGACAGGCGGAACAACTTCAGGACTTTTACTGCAAGCCATCACCGATACAATTATTCCGATAAAAAATATTTTGCTGATTAGTTTAGTTATTGTGTTCATAGTTTATTTTTTTAATAGTTAGATTTTAAAAAATGTATTGTACTCCGGCCATAACAGTTGATTTAGCAGACATCTGCGGACCATTCAGATTCTGATAAAAAGGCATTCCATATTCTATTTGTAATCGGGCGCCTTTTAGTTCGGATTTGTACTTGTATAAATTAAGTCCGAGATATACATTCATTTTTTCTCCGCCATAATTATTTGTATTTGAATTAGGATCGTTATTCATCAATATTACGATGTGTGGATCATATCCCATTATAGCATCTGTATAAATTCCTTCCACACGAACAGAAGCACTAGCAAATGGCAGAAATTTATATCCAATCCATGCGGAAGCATTGTATTCGTTTCCCCAATGATAACCTTCTCCGTTATTCATTGTTTTAATATTTGCACCGGCATATGCACCCCAGGAAATTGCAGCCTTTTGCCCAACATACGTTATGTTTGGTAATAAATCATACGTCCCGCTTCCCAGTTGCATCATATAGGGTAAACGCTGCTCAGGACCAAGCAATGTTGTTCCATTTTCATGAATACTTCCCGTAGGTAAATTTATTCCCAGGCCTGCTATAATTCGCTGACGCTTCTTATCCATGATCTTGTATAAACCATAAATCCTTGTATCGCCCAATCCCGAAGTTTTAGAATGCTGCATATCCTGCATACTTTGTTCGGACATATTCCCCATATTCATTCCAGGCATATTCATCATCGCAGTCATACTGGGCGTCATATTCATCGTCATTGAATTCAACATGTAGCTGAACATTCCCATGATAGTCAGGCGATCTGAAACTCCATACATTCCCATCAGCATGTGCGTTTGCATGCTCATAGTATTCGAGGACATAATATAATTCGAAAAAACCTGACTGTCACTTACTTTACTTTCGCCTACCTGGTTTCCCTTCATCTGCATATTCATATAACTATAAGAAATAGTCCATTCGCCTTTTCCATGGATATGATCAGTCATTATTCCAAGTGGAGCATGACCATCAGGACGACAACAATCAAACATGGTACACGCGCTGTCCATCTCCTGGGCATTCGTGTAAGAATATGATAAAAAGAAAACGATAAATACTATAAGTATTTCCCTTGTTTTCATGTATATAATTTTTTAGTTTTTAATTGTCATATGAAACAGGCCAAATCTGTTTGCCGGAAGACAAGTTCATTTTCGGTTATTATGCCTTAACGTATATGGCTATTTCATAAGAAGAATTTCCAAATGAGTAAAATATCAACACAGATTATGTGATGAATTTTCTCCTAAAGCGAAAATACTAAGCGGTAGGGGGATGGAAAATGGAAACAGATAGTTGAAGAAAATAGTCTGTTGCATTGGAATAACCGACTTCAGTTAACAAGGAAAGCTTATAATGTAGTCCGGAATTATTGTTTGTCTGAAGAGTTATGTAATCAGGTACATTGCTTCTTGCAGTTGAATTGTTTTTTTCACTTTCAGCTGCAGACTTTTTTAATTGCTTGTTGAGATGGCATTTTCCATTGCAATGCATCTGAGGTTTATTTCTGTTTTCGCAAAGGACTTTTGATATATACTCTTTATTAAGCTGATAATTGATAAAAGGCATATAAGGTTGTAATAAAGCAACCATGTATAAACTAATAAAAGATATGATTACCAGTTGTCGCATTTTCTTATGTAAATATACTAAAAATCAGGATATCGTGTTCATTAGAATTCGTCCAAAGCCATCTAATTGGGCGCAAATCCGTATATTTATATAATGAAAATTCATTACCAAATATTGATTTTCCTGCTTTTTTGGGGTACTATCCTTAGTGCCCAGGTTGCCAGCGTTTCAATAGGAATTGACGGTCTTCATTGTTCAGCCTGTTCGTTCGGAACGGAGCAATCTTTACGCAAACTCGACTTTGTAGACAATATTAAAATGGATCTCAACACACATATTGCAGAGGTCAGTATAAAAGCAGGAAAGAAAGTAGATTTTGTTGCATTGGCAAAGAAAGTAGTAGACGCAGGTTTTTCTGTAAGAAGCATGTATGTCATTTATGATTTTAATAATCTTTCTGTTTCCAGTAATTTTTGTTACGATGATAAAAACTTAGTGTTTAGTTTTATCGGCATTAAGGATCCCCAGGTTCTCAATGGAAAACATGCTATTCATTTAGTAGGCAGTGATTTTATGACGAAGTCCGAAAATAAAAAATGGAAACTCATGATCAACAATAGCTGCAATACTTCATCTGATCCAACCAAAAAAGTTTACCAGGTTACTCTGTAAATGAAACATTTTTTTGCAATAGTGTTTATTGTTTTTTTTAACTCTTCTTTTTCCCAGGAGCTATTTCCAAATACTGAGCCTGCAAGTACAATGCCTAAGGGTGTTTTGGGTATTCGGGCAATTCTGGAAGATTATAAGGAGTTCTCCCAGTCAAGAAATCAATTTTCTCTTCGCTTGATGTACGGAATCACTTCACGATGGAGTTTTTATGCTCAGCCTATGGTTTCTAATCATCATGGCGATCTTTTACCATTGGGATTTTTAACGCACACGCACGTTGGCAATTCTACTATTTTTAATGCAGCAAATATTTATGGATTACAGTATCCCTACACGTTCAGTGGAATTTATTTTTACTCCAAATACAGGTTGTTGAATTTTGATGGAGATGACAGGCATTTCCGTGTTTCAGTTTACGGAGAATATGCATATTCAAAAGTTGCGCACGATGAAGCTGAACCGGATTTACAAGGAGATAATGGTGGATATGGCGCAGGGGTTATTCTGACAGGCTTGAAAGGACGTTTAGCCGTTTCCTTCACAGGAGGATTCATAATACCAAATTCATATAGTGAAAGCAGGACAGAGCCCTATTATGGAAGTTATATTTTTCAAACGAGTTTGAATTACGGCAACGCAATTAAGTATGATCTTTCATTTGGCTATTTGCTTTATCCTTCAAAATATGAAAGCTATGATCAATCTAACATTAATACTTATATGGAATTCATTGGCCGTTCTTACGGAGCAGCTTCAGTGACCCAAAATGGGGAAAAAGCTGAGATTAAAAGTCCTGCTTTGCAGGCCGGAAATTATGTGGAAGTTCGTCCGGGAATCCAGAAAATATTTAACTCTAATGCCCGCCTGGATCTATCGGTAGGTTTAAATTTAATAAACCGTTCATGGTCGCACTTCACACCCTTATTTATGATTGGATGGCAGCGCTATTTCTTTTCGCTTCCGAAAAAAACTTCCCGCAGACCTATTATTGAATAATTTTAGAATTGAATTATTTCTTTACAAAATAAAAGTAGCGTTGGATTCCCAGCATATAAACCGGATAGAAATGCGCATAAGATTGATTAATCATAGGGAATTCCACTGAAAGATCTATTCTCAGATTTGATTTAAAAATGGCTTGTATACCTGGTGAAATATCCACATAAGAACCCGATTGAAGCAAAGGAGTTTGAATCGGTACAATCTTATCTCCGTATTGAACAATTTTCGCTTCCTCATATGATTTCCCCAGAAACTCTACATAACCATTTATGTTTAGCTGATTATAATCTTTGTAAACGGAAGGATAAATAAGGTAGCCAAAAGATAAATTATATTTTACAGCTTTTCCGTAGCTGAGTTCTGTGGGCACCATCGGACCTCCGTAAATATCAGGAGAAAGTCCATTGTATTTTCCCGGAATAATAATGCCGGATGTTAAAGAAATGGCAAGCCTGTTTATCAATTCCGTAATTATCAAGCCGCCTCCATATCCCTTTGTATCATCCAGTAAATCTGGTTCGGCTTCATCATGCGCAACATTCACATTCGACCACTCTGCATAGGCTGCAACGCGTGTGTGTTTGTCATCCGCGTCATGTGTGATAAAACGGTATTTTGCATATAGATAAATTCCATTGTATAAGTAAGGATATTCTACTCCTCTCTGAAAATTACCGGAATAATATTGCGACTGGTTTCCGTTGTGCGTGTGATAGGCCAGGTTAGGAGGGAAGTTCACATCGTGGTGATTCGACATACTTACACTTCCCGTAATGGATAATTTAGGCAATAGGCCGTACATAATACGCAGCACACCTAAATTTCGTAAAAGATTTACTTCTTTATAGGTCTCATCAAATACTCTGACTCCAAGCACCCCTTTGGGAACAGTGCTGGCAGGTTCATTATCAGGAAAAAGTTCCTGCGCCCGTAAAGCAATACTCCCCGATAAAAAGACAAATAGTATGACTTTCTTCATCGCAATGAAGTTAATAAAAAACACATGAAGATTATGTGACCGGAAACACTTCTGATTAATGCATTTCTAATTCCTTTTTCACCCTACTTTTACTAACTTTAGTAACATGAAAGCGCTCTATTCTTTTTTGATTATAGGAGTTTCTTCGGTGCTTCTGAGTGCATGTTGCAAAGGAGGATCTGGTGGTGATGCAAGTATTACAGCTTTTCCATTTCATCATACAAAACCAATTCCCGGCGTTACTGTGTATGTTAAATATGATGCAACTGAATTTCCGGGAGCGAGCCCATCTTCTTATGATATAAATTTTAAAGCCGGAGCCACAGATCTTTCTGTTAAGTGCACCGGATTAACGTGCGGTAATTATTATCTCTATGGTGTGGGATATGACAGTTCTATTAGCCAGATTGTTTCCGGAGGAATGAATGTAAAGATCAGTTACAGCGACCGGAAAAATAATGCAAACGTGAATCTTGCCATAACGGAGTAATGGATAATTTTCAAAAAAAATCTGCTCTGCTTGTTTTACTTTCGATTGTAATTTTGTCTTCGTGCAAAAGAGACAGAGGAACACCGGAGTTTGGAAACTTTCCTGCTCCCGTTGCAAAGATCATGATGGGTAAATGCGCTGTTCCGGGTTGTCATACCGGACAAAGTAAAGATGCTAACGGAGGTTTATCACTCGTTTCCTGGAATGATCTGTTCAATGGAAGTACCAATGGTGCTGATGTAATTCCATATCGAACTGATTTTAGCCCATTACTTTTTTTTGTAAATACATATCCTGATTTAGGAATTTCGCTTAAACCAACTATGCCGAATAACAGACCGGCATTAAGTCGCGATGAAGTTGAAACATTAAAAAATTGGATTACTCAGGGTGCCCCGGATGAAAATGGTTTTGTGAAATTTTCAGACAATCCAAACAGAAGAAAAATATATGTCTCTAACCAGGGCTGTGACGTTGTAACTGTATTTGATGAAGTTACAGGGATTCCGATGCGTTATATCAGCGTAGGTATTTCTCCCAATATTGAAGCTCCACACATGATTAAAATTTCTCCCGATGGAAAATACTGGTATGTTGTTTTTACGTCCAGCAATGTTGTCCAGCGTTACAATACAAGTGATGATTCTTTTGCAGGACAAGTAAGTATCAATTCCGGCAACTGGAACACAATTACATTCACACACGATTCTAAATATGCGTTTGTTGTTGATTGGAGTGCGAATGGTCAGATTGCCTACCTCGATCTTTCTTCTATGTCAGTTATCAGTACCTGGACAGGTTCTCAGCTGTTTGAGTATCCTCATGGATCTGCCATAAATAAAACGGATGATACTTTATACGTAACCGGACAAACCGGAAATTATATTTATAAAATACCCATTAACGATCCAACTTCCGCAGAGCAGGTGAGTCTTCAACCCGGGAAACCCGCTGTTACAAGCCCTTCTCTAGACATTCATGAAATTTCTTTCTCCCCTGATTATAGCAAATATTTTGTCACTTGTCAGGGAACAAATGAGGTACGTGTGATTAAAACATCCAACGACAGTCTTCTTAAGATAATTCCGGTGGGAATATGGCCTCAGGAAATGAGTTTTTCCAAAACATCAAATTATATGTTTGTTAGTTGCCAGGAAGACACTTTAACATTTCCGGGAAAACGAGGTTCAATCGCTGTAATAGATTACAATTCAAACACACTTTTCAAAACAGTATTTTCCGGATTCCAGCCTCACGGGTTGACTGTTGACGATACTAAAAATCTTGTTTATGTAGCGAACAGGAATGTTACATCAAAAGGTCCTGCCCCTCATCATACAGGTTATTGCGGCGGACGTAACGGATATGTAACATTCATTGACATGACGACAATGACACTTGTAACAGACCTCTATAACGACAAGCGCACCGAATTGTCTGTCGATCCCTATTCTGTTGCGATAAGGTAACCAATAAAAAAAGCCACAAGGATTTCTCCCGTGGCTTTCTCAAAATTTATATTTCAATTACTGAATGATCATCCTTTTTGTGACAGAACCTTCTGCCCCTTTAACTGTATAGAAGTACACACCTGTATTCAGGTGAGTTGCATCAAGTGAAATAGTGTGCGAACCAGTTGCATATGTTTTTGCATCAATCACAGCAACTTGCTGACCTATTGTATTTACAATTTCAACACTCAAGGTGTTTGGTTTGGATAAGGTAATAGTGAAAGAAGCTTTTCCGTTAAATGGATTCGGATAGTTTTGTGAAACTGAAACGCCTTCTAAAGCATTCAATTCATTAATTCCCATTGGAACCATTAGCTGAACTTCATTTCCAGCATTTTTAAAATCTGAATCTACGAATGAAAGTCCGTCCACATATTGAAAAATCACATTGGTTCCTGTTTTAGTAACATCGTCAGATGAAAATTCCTGAAATGCAATTGGAACAGTATAAGTTCCTGCAGTGCCAAATACATAGTAGGAAGCACAGCCCATATTCATTGCGTAAGGAACTGTATTTGCCGTGCTGATGCTGTCTGTCCATTTATTCCGGACAACATCATAACCCATAACAAATGCACTTGGATATTCGTTTGCATGACTTGGATCAGTTGGGGCAAATTGAGTCGTGTCTGTATCAAACCAAACGAAAAACAATTTTGAACCATCCCAGCTTCTGGAAATCTGACCTCTGTTGTATTCGGAGATGCTTGGATTAGCCACATCTGTAGCCGAAACACCAAATGTACCAACCAGCGTTTCAGGGAATGCTAAACGTTTAGCAAACCATGAAGTTCCCTTGTCTGTTGTATATATATCAAATAACCCCCAAGTGCCAGCTTGATTACTGATTGAGAAGGCCTGTGATAACTCTGGACTGATCGGCATAATGACATGAAGGTTTCCATTCATATCGACGATCGCGTCTTGCTCAAATCCTGCTGCAAATTTAGTTGAAGGAATTTTTGGAAGTAACGGTTTAATATTATCCAGTGTTACATTTATGGGGCCAGTCCAGCTTGTTCCCCCATTAGTTGTTTTATAAACGATAAGGTAATAAACTGAGTCCGTTTCCACTGTAGAAAATGATTGATCGTTGTGACCAAGAAACGTGATGTATCCCGTATTACCATCATCAGCAAAAGCAACTCTGTTTCCTGATCCTATATTAGGACGGTTGTGGTTGTCTCTTGATACAGGTGCAACAAGCTTGCTAACTGAATAGTCAAAATCACGGCTTGAAGCGTCCCAGATTCCTTTAGAAATAATTATAGTATCCTTATAACCTACAGGATTAGTCATGCTTGCGTCATCATATGCATTATCTGTATTATAAACAACACCTGTTTTAGTTAGCGTAAAACCATCCGGAATTAGAAAACGGGTTGATAAATCTTCCTTCTGCGTATTAGCCAGATTTCCTGAAACCTGAACGGTGCCATGTACATGTCCGCCCCATCCGCCATCGGTTCCACTTCCATTTATTGAAGCGAGACTTGGTGCGAAATAGGTAAAATAGGCAGAGTCTGCAATATTATTTCCTACGGGATTATATAATAATCCTTGAGGATAGCGTGCATTTGCAAATGGTGGTTTATTACTGTTTCCGGAAATATAAGAAGGTCCCTGGTCATTCATCCAGGTAGCCCCTCCGTCTTTTGAATAGTCATAACGTAAAAATCCATTTGAAGGATCTCCTGTTACTGTTGGATTTGAACGGTGTGAAAATGTAATCGCATTTAAAATCGGATCGGCCCATAAAAATGTTCTTCCTCCAAAAGCAATTCCAAATGCATTACCTGCTTGCCCAAGTCCTATGATCGTAAGAGCCTGAGCACTATTTGCACCGGGAAGGTGCGAAAGTTTTTTATTGCTTTTCAATGGAACGGAGTATCCTTCTTTTACTGATGTCGCTTCAGTCTGACGGCTGTTTTTCAGCACATATTTATCAGCCTGATGAAACATTTTATTTTGAGAAAATGAAACAACCGTTATTCCGAAAGAAATGGCAAGAAGTAAATTCTTTTTCATGTTGCGCGTTTGTAGTGTTTGAAAACCTGTTTATGTAAAACAAAAGCCCCATTTTATTGGGGCTTTTGTTTATTATTCTTATTGAATAATCATCTTGTGTGTTACAGATCCATCGCTGGTTCTTAAATTATAAAAATAAACTCCTGCACGAAGAGCGCTTGCATCTAATGTTATTGTTTGAGTTCCTGCCGACATAAATTTATTCTCGGTAGTCAGAACTTTTTGTCCCATTGTATTAAAAACATCCAATACAACCATTGAAGATTTTTTCAATGTAATGTCAATGTTAGTCTTTCCGTTGAAAGGATTAGGGTAGTTGTTTGCAGATACTGCTTCAGAAGTAACTTCATTGATCCCTGTAACACCAATATCGGTTACATCAACGCAGTTGTAAATGATATCTGCTACAATACCAACGTTTGCAGCATAATCAGGGCTGGCTGTGGTAGCACCATGACCGGCAATAGCATCCTGTTGGAAAATAAGACTAACACATGTGCCAACATTTTTTGCAACCGATGCATATACCTGTTCATTAAAATCATCTGAATCGGGACGGTAAGCTCTTCTCCATGTTGCACCACCATCCTGAGAAGATGTGATAAACAAGTTTCTGAAAGCTTTAAGATTTCCGTCATCCGTATTTTCAATAACATTATCATAAGTAACAAAAATATTCCCTTTAGAATCCATGCCGGCTGACGGATGTGAGTCTAATGAAACACCATAATTACCGAAAGCAAGGTTACCTGATGTTGCAGCAGGGAGATTAAATTTCCCATCCCCATCATAATCGATCAGGCCAGCCATTAATACAGAAGTGTCGGCTACTTCATTCCAATACATTAAGCCTGCAATTCCAGGAAAATAAAAATATTTGCTGCTGTCATTATCAACGTTGTTCAAGACGCGCATATTTCCATACCATACGTGAACATTATTGTTTTTGTCAATTAAAATTGCGTAAGAACCATCGTTTGATTGCAAAGTATCTGCAACACCATCATTATTGGCATCAGTTATCTGGCCATGAAAGTTTTTGATTGGAAAATTTATAATAGTTTTAGAAGTCCAGGTGTTTCCATTGTCTATTGATTTCACCATAACCAGACTTGAAGTCTGACTGCCTGTAACATACGCAACTGTATTTCCTCTGCAATCAATTGCATATCCGTCTCCCGGAATAGAGTTGAAACCAGCAGCGCTGTCATGTGCCGCATTTACAATATTAAGTTTATCCCATGTCGCTCCGCCATCTTGTGAACGAGAGTAGGTGAGGGCCGGATCCTGATGGTTGTATTTTTTTCCACCGCTAAAGCTGGGATCTGTTACAGAAAGAACATGCAATGTATTTCCGTCAGGTCCACCAACAGCCATTCTTGGCCATAAATTACCTCCAAGTGAAGGTCCGGTTAGTTTTGAAGTATTTTCAGTCCATGCACCTGTCCCTGCTGTTGAACGGGTAACCAGATCCAATTGACCAGCCGTAGTATTATGATCGACAACAACTTCTTCACCCGTTGCTGTAACAGCAATTGAAGGCCAACCTGTACGGCTCGATTCAATGCGCGCGCTTGGTGATGAAGACCAGGATGTTCCATTATAAAACACATACCCGGTTCCACGGTCAGAATAACCTCCGGATGCAGATTGAGAATAAGTCCAAACAGCAGAAACATTACCGTTCGTCCTTTTAAAAACCGCATCACGAACAGAAGAATTTGTTTGGAGCTGGTAAAGGGTTTGGCCTACAGTAACCTGGCCGTTTGACAAAGTACTGTTGGATGATTTAAGTTTTTTAGAAGCTCCGGCATTAACAGCTGTACCTGAACTTTGCTGAGACATCTCCGCAAGTTGTTCTGATACAGTTTTAACTCTTGTCGGAACAGCCATATTTGCTATAGCTGCGGGTACTTTCGGTTGATTTTTAAGCGTTGCGTTTTGCGAATTGCCCAAAAAAGCAATAGACAAAGCTACTCCTAGTAGTGTTATTCTTTTCATGAATTAATATGTTAAATTAAACAATAAGGTTTTGTGCAATGGGTTACGAATATATGAAAAAAGGTGCATATGCCGAAGTGTATCGGATTAGATTTATGGACTGGTAAAGTTTTATTTCACATAATGGACGCAAGTTACTGATTAACAGTTATTTTTTTGACTTTAAACAGGGTTCGATCACAGCCGGGATTGAAGGTTGAAACTTGTAATTAAAGGAGGAAAAAGAGATATAAAACCAGGGGCATATAAAAACAAAACTCCTGGTTAAGAGTTTGATTATCTGATCGCAGAGTTATAGACGGAAGCCAATTCTTCTCCAATCCTTTCATAACTGAAATGTTTTACAGCGTAAGCTCTTAATTTCTGGGGATTATATTGGGAATGTTGTTCCATCATCTTTTTCATAGCCATTGTTAATTCATTGTCATTTCTGGCATCGACAATAATTCCCATTTCATTTGTAAGGTGTTCAGTTATTCCCCCAACATCACTAGAGATAATGGGAACGCCGCAAGCCATGGATTCAGCTATTACACAGGGGAAATTTTCATAATTACTAAAGAGCACCAGGCAATCTGATAAAGAAAGACGTTGGGCGACCTCGGCAGTTGCCAATGTTCCTTCAAAAAAAACAAGTGAATTAAATATTCCAAGTTCTTTTGCGTATGAAATGTGCGAATCAAGTAAGCCATCACTTACTATTTTCAATTGAAAATCACTTCGGATATTTTTAAGTTTTTCAATAGCACGTAAAATCCCTGAAATGTTTTTATGTTCATCCAGCGCATTTGAAATGTGAATGAAATGAAATTTACTTTCTATTGCTTTAGTCAGTGCCGGTTTAAAGATTGCTGTATCCACCACATTCGCAATAATCTTATACGTACGTTTTATACCGTGCTTTTCAAGGGATTTCTGCAGGTTTAATGTAACCGGCATAATGACTTCACTTCTATTGGCTATGAACCTGTAAATGAATCCTGCAACAGAATATGCTTTAAACTGCGGATTTGACATAAGGAAACCTGTCCAGTGTTCCGTATAAACGTATTTTAATTTATATTTTAATTTCAGATAATATGCAGCAATTCCGCTTTTAATAAGAATGTTTAAATGCATAAGACTGGGTTTGCCTTTTTCTTCAACCAGCTTTTTATATCCTAATTTGTATGCTGCCAGGTAACGTTTTAATTTGCTGAATGACCCACCTGAAGATTTTTTGTAGTAAACAATTATTGTCAGAATACCATTTTGCCTTTCCACAATAATTTCATAATTGGACGAAATTTTATCATCGGGACAAACGTGCAGAACACTTATATCACAATATAAGTTAGCTGCTTCCGCATGTTTTTGTATGAAATTTCCGAGAGTAGGATTAACCCTATCAGGATACCAGTCCGTTAAATAAAGTATATGAGGTTTTGATTCTGACACTGAATAAATATAGGATTTAAATCTTTTTATATTTCAAACGAATGGAATTGCCAATTACGATTACGTCTGAAAAAGCCATTGCAAGTGCACCCAGCATTGGATTCAGAAAACCAAATGCAGCAATCGGAATTGCAACAATATTGTAAAAAAATGCCCAGAATAAATTTTGTTTAATAGTAAGCAAAGTATGGTTGCTTATATTTTTGGCAAATATCAATTGTGAAAGCTCCTTTGTATTCAATAAAATCAACTGTGCGGATTGTATTGCCGCCTGAGAGGCATTGCCAATAGAAATGCCTACAGTAGCCTGAACCAGGGCTGCGGAATCATTTATTCCATCTCCAACCATGGCAGTCGGCTCTGCCAACGACAATTTTTTAATGATGCTTAGTTTTTGTTCCGGGGTTTGTTCACTGTATACTTCAGTAATTCCCGTCATTGCTGCAATTTCCATGCATTTCACTTTTGTATCTCCACTCAGCAGAATTGGTCTAATGCCATTTTTTTTGAGTAATGCAATAACGGCAGTTGAATCACTTTTCAATTCATCCCTGATGTCAACAGCAGCCAAAAGAGAATCGTTTTTGATCAGGTATAAATTATGTGAACTGTCGGTTGTTAAATGGCTTGCCACTTTGTATGAACCCAGCTGATAATTATTTCCGTTGCTGTCGGTTGCTGTAATTCCAATCCCTTTTTGTTCTTTCAGTTGCAGTGAAAGATTCTCTTTCTGAAATTCAGTAAGCTCACGTACAATGGATTTGGCAATAGGGTGGGAAGAACTGGATTCCATTTTGCATAACATGGTTTTTACGGTTTTCTCATCTGCACCATTCAGTAAATGAATTTGTTTTATTTTAAATTCTCCGGTGCTAAGTGTGCCTGTTTTGTCAAAGACAATTTGCTTAACGGACGCAAAGTTCTCTAACGTATTCCCACCTTTAATCAGTACGCCATTCTTTGCAGCCCGGCCGATACCAACCATCAATGCCGTTGGAGTTGCCAATCCCATTGCACACGGACAAGAAATAACAAGTACCGCAATACTTTGAAGCATCGCTTTTTGTCCGGATACAGCAAATACAAAATAGGCGAGCAGGAATGTGATAATAGAAATGGCAAGAACCGCAGGAACAAAAATGGCACTGACTTTATCACCCAATCTCTGAATGACGGGTTTACTCAGCTGAGCATTTTTCACCAGTTCAATTATCTGGGACATGGTGGTTTCATTTCCGACACGTTCAGCTTTTATGCGAATATTGCCGCTTACAAGAATCGTTCCTCCGGTTACAGAAGAGTTTAGTTGTTTTTCCACAGGGTTACTTTCTCCCGTAATCATGGATTCATCAATGCTGGCATCACCTTTTATAATAATGCCATCAACAGGAATTTTGTCGCCGGTATTTACCTGGAGTATATCTCCCTTACGAACCATTTTAAAGTCGATTTCTTTAATGTGTTCATGATCACCATGTGATTCAATTTTCAACGCTTTTGCAGGTTGAAGTTTTATTAACTCTTTCAGCGAACTGGTAGTCTGGTTAACCGATTTATGCTCAAGTAAATTCCCCAGCATTACAAGCGTAATAATGGTTGCGGCTGTTTCATAAAATAAATAATTGTGAACCTCTTCTGTACCAAAATGTAAAATAGTACCGATGAGACTATATGCAAACGCAGAAGTAGCGCCAATAATAATCAGAACGTCCATATTGGGAATACCCGTCTTTATTGACCCCCAGGCACTTTTACCAAAATACAGGCAACCAGTTATGAATACAGGCAGGCACAGCGCAAGTTGAACGAGCGGCTGATGCAAAAAATGAAAAGGTAAAAACATATGCGAGAAGAGCGGAACGGTAAAAAAAAGACAGAAATAAAATTTCTTTTCTAAGGGAGACAATCCTGTTTTTCCTTTTTCATCTTCTGTCTGCGTTACAACTTTATAGCCGATAGAATTTATGCTTTTAACAATGCCTTCAAGTATTTCAGGCTTTTGCAAGGTGAAAAGAGCTTCACCGGTTGAAAAGTTTACATTTACATTTTCTCCGCCGTTCTTTTCAACTGTACGTGTAACACCCATCGCGCAGTTTGCACAGGTCATTCCTTCAATTTGTAATGTTACCTTTTCCAACGTACTATCAGATAGTTAAACAAAGTTAACGATTCCCGGTCGCTTTTTCTTTTTGTAGAATTTACCGAAAGTTGTATCTTCGCAACCCGTTAATCTTGAATAAAGTCAAAATTTAGAAAGATTAACAAACACAGTAGCCATAGCTCAGTTGGTTACCTGCCTGCCGTAACACTGGCAGGCGCGACGGTAGGCAGGGAGCATCAGATTGTGGTTCTTTATTTTTATATTTTTTTTACACGGTAGCCGTAGCTCAGTTGGTTAGAGCATCAGATTGTGGTTCTGAGGGTCGTGGGTTCGAGACCCATCGGTTACCCAGCAATAAAAAAATCCCGAAGTACTTGCTTCGGGATTTTCATTTAAAAAAGACTAGGTTTACTTCATATCTACATAAGCCGGAATGGCTTCTCCATCCTCAACAGCCTGGCAGCGGTTCAGGATAAGATCATCAAGTTCAAGTAAGGATGCAATAGCTAACTGAGAGTAATTCTGTGAAGAGTTTTTGAAATAGCCTACACTGGTTTGCCAAACCTGCTTGATTAATTCCTGGCTTCCTTCGGTCGGACAAATTTTATCAATTACGGGGGATACATTTCCTGCTCCTGCATGATAAACATGTAATACCAGTAACCTGAACCATAAATCATTTTCATTGTATTTGATGCCGTTTCTATCCAGCATATAACGTGTTTCAGGCAGACAAATAGTACGGATCAGTTTCGCTGCTGCCCATGCTGATTTGTCAAAATCCTTTCTTTCATCAACTGCTTTATTTACTTTCAAACCCATGCGAACAGCTACAGTACGCATCAACTGAAATGGTCCGTATGCACCCACAACAGATTTCTGCATTCTTCCAGGACTTTCAATTAATAAAATAGCCTGAGCATAAAAAGGATCTGTATCCTGATCTTCAAAGATCCGGACAGCTTTATCTATGCTCCATAATACAGGTTCAATTTTATAAAAATCACTTTTTCCGGCTGTAAATAAAATCTTGTTATCCGGACCAAGACAAATCGTAGACTGAATACTATCGAGGATATGATTTTTGGCAGCGTCGTTCATTTTCAGCCATTCCTTTGTAGCAAACTTTCCAAGTAACTGGCGATCTGATGAAGTACTCAGGTAGCCTGAGTCGGGTGATAAGCGCATAATCTTCCTCCAGAATTGAGCTTGAGGAAGGACATCCCAGCGTTCTTCATAAATAGCTTTATTAGATAAAAAAGTATAAGCCCCGGAATCACAAAGTCCGAATACACTTACTTTATCCCTGTAAGGCTTGAGCGGGCCAGTGGCATAGGTTGTAGTCAATAGCGATAAAGCTGCTCCCGATAATAGTATCCCTAATCTTTTCATCATCATAATCCGCGCTTAGTATATGAATACAATTATAACGCCATAAACAGCCTTTTCGTGAAGGCCTGTTTTGTTTTTATTAACGATTATACGTTGATAAGCGCTTTTAGTTACGATGTGTTGAAAAGTTATCCTGAATTAATCAGCGGATAAGGCTACGATGCCTGCAAATATTAGTTAGAGCGCTCTTCCCAGATCACACAAAGGTTAATAATGGTTTCCACTGCCTTCTGCATATCCTGAACAGAAACCCATTCGTGTTTGGAATGGAAGGCATGCTCTCCGGCAAAAATATTCGGACAAGGAAGTCCCATAAAAGATAATCGCGATCCGTCTGTTCCACCGCGAATGCTGGAACGTATAGCTTTTAACCCGGTTTTATTGATTGCCTCAATGGCGTATTCAACCACCTGCGGATGTTTGTCCAGAACGAGTTTCATATTCCGGTATTGCTCCTGTACTTTAAAATCAAAAGTAGAATAAGGGTATTTTTTGAGCGTTTTTTCTGTTAGTTCTTTTAAAAATGCTTCGTGTTTAACCAAACCTTCGTTGGTAAAATCACGGATGATAAAATTGACAGTAGCTTTTTCAATAATTCCATTGATGCTCACAGGATGAACGAAACCCTGCATTTTTTCTGTCGTCTCAGGTGATAATCTATCCTTAGGAAGCGAATCAACCAGTTCAGAAGCAATCTTAATGGCGCTTTCCATTTTTCCTTTAGCAAATCCAGGATGGGTACTCACTCCGTTTATAGTTATGGTAACAGCATCTGCTGAAAATGTTTCATCTTCCAGGTGTCCCGCAGTTTCACCATCCATCGTATAACCAAAATCAGCACCCAGCTTTTTCATATCCACCTTGTCAACACCGCGACCAATTTCTTCGTCAGGAGTGAACAGGATCCTGATCGTACCATGTTTTACTTCTGGATGCGACATCAAATAATACGCGGCATCCATAATTTCTGCGACACCGGCTTTGTTATCTGCTCCAAGTAGGGTTGTTCCATCAGTAGTGATTACGTTATTTCCAACCTGATCTTTTAATGCAGGATGATCTGATACACGGATTACCTGGCTTTTATCATTCGGAAGAATAATATCCTTGCCATCATAATTTTTGTGCACAACCGGATTCACGTTTTTCCCGCTGCAATCGGGCGAAGTATCCATGTGCGAACAAAAACAAATCACCGGGACTTTTTTAGTCGTATTAGAAGCAATTGTTGCGTAGACATAGCAGTGATCGTCCATGTGGGCATCTTTAATACCCATTTCCTGCAATTCTTTTACAAGTAAGCGCCCAAGATCCTTTTGTTTTTCTGTAGAAGGGTAGGTCGCTGAATTCGGATCTGACTGTGTGTCAATTTTCACATAACGCAAAAAGCGGTCAGTAACAGTATGGCTGATATTTTTCATATAAAAAGTTTTTTTTCTGAATGCAAAGGTATAAAAAACATCAGGCCGGTTTTACGTTCTGTAAAACCGGCCTGATACTGTCAAAAAAACTAAATTTTAGTTTGAAGTATTAGCTAAATGTTGTAGTAATGCAACGATGATAGCAACAATAATAGCAACCGCTCCTGTGATTAAACCGATAATTCCAAAACCTTTATTTCCGCTTTGTGTAAATGAGTAGATGGCCAGAGCAATACCAGCTATTCCAAGAATAATTGCAGCAATAATAGGAAGAGTAGAGAATGTATAAGGATCAGCTATTTCATTACCCTGAGCATCATAATGATATGGTCTTTCTGAATCAAGTGTAAACAATGTTGTCCAGAACCCAATGATAGCAGCTAAAAGGCCGATGATTCCACAACCCATAGCAATTACGCCAAATAAGTTAAAACCATGATTGCCTCCGTGTTTTGCGGCAGCAATAGCCTGCAGTTCTGCAGCTTTGGTATCCATCATTGTCTTAACTTCTTTCTTTACTTCCTTGATTCGTTCTTTAGCTGTAACCCCGGAACGGTTTAAAAAAGTTTCTTTCTTCTTTTCAGTTTTAACTGCTCCTAATACAGGACTTTGAACCGCCTCATTTGTTCTGATCTTTTCAACTGTTTTATTTTCTGAAGGAGCAACCGAAGGCGTTACCTCAGGAGCCTGAGTTTTGGTTTCTTCTTTTACATGTGTAACAGGTTTGTTTAATGCAACCTCTGTATTGCCACGTTTAAAATCGAAATATTTTCTTTTTGCGAAAGCAGTCTGGTTAGAAGGACTGCATGAATAAAGTAAGGTAGCAACGGCTGCGATGCTTAATACTTGTACCAATTTTTTCATAGTCAAATGTTTTTAGAAGGGTTTAGTTTGTTGGTTCAAAGATATATAGAATACATAATGCTGCAACTATTTACCTGGGTAAATAATGTAGTAGACGGGTTTTATTTAGCGAACGGTGGATTTGGATTAGCAGAAATATTGGTTTGTTGAGTCGATTGGGATTTTAAATGAACCCATTTAAAAGTTACTATTGTTTTGCCCCAAAGTTTCATACTTTTGCAGGCGTTATGAAAATCGCTGAGGAACTAAAGAAAAGAAGAACATTTGCAATCATCAGTCACCCTGATGCGGGTAAGACCACGCTTACTGAAAAGTTACTTTTATTTGGGGGAGCCATACAAACAGCAGGTGCGGTTAAATCGAATAAGATTAAGAAAACAGCAACGTCCGATTTCATGGAAATTGAAAAGCAACGGGGAATTTCGGTTGCAACTTCTGTAATGGTATTTAACTATGGCGGTGTGCAGGTAAACCTACTCGATACTCCCGGTCACAAGGACTTTGCTGAAGATACTTACCGCACGCTTTCAGCCGTGGATAGTGTTATCCTTGTTATCGATTGTGTGAAAGGTGTTGAAGAACAAACAGAAAAACTGATGAACGTCTGCCGCATGCGCAATACGCCTGTGATCGTTTTCATTAATAAAATGGACAGGGAAGGCCGCGATGCATTTGATCTGCTGGATGAACTGGAAGAAAAACTGAACATTAAAGTCCGCCCGCTAAGCTGGCCAATAGGAATAGGAGCAAAGTTTAAAGGGGTTTATAATTTATATGAGAAGAACTTAAACCTTTTCAATGCCAGTAAAACAAAAATTGAGCGCGACATTGTTGCCATTAGCGATCTGAACGACAAAACACTGGATGAACAGGTAGGAGATGATCCTGCAAACAAATTACGTGAAGATATTGATTTGATTGAAGGAGTTTATGAATCGTTTGATAATACTCCATACCTGGCGGGCAATTTGGCCCCAGTATTTTTCGGAAGTGCTTTAAATAATTTTGGTGTACAAGAGTTGCTCGATACATTTATCCGCATCTCGCCAACGCCTGCCGGAAGAAAAGCGGATAAACGTTTTGTAAATCCGGATGAGGAAAATTTCAGCGGATTTGTTTTCAAGATTCATGCTAACCTTGATCCACGTCACCGCGACCGTATTGCATTTTTACGTGTGTGCTCCGGAAAATTTGAGCGGAACAAATTCTTTCATCACGTTCGTCTGAATAAAGATTTGAAATTCAGCAATCCTGTAACTTTTATGGCCCAGGATAAAAACCTGATCGAGGAAGCTTATGCAGGAGACGTTGTTGGTTTGTATGATACGGGAAGTTTTAAAATAGGGGATACGTTGACTGAAGGGGAAAATTTTCTTTACCAGGGAGTACCAAGTTTTTCGCCTGAAATTTTTAAAGAAGTTGAGAATAAAGATCCGATGAAATCCAAGCAATTGGAAAAAGGATTAAGTCAATTGACAGATGAAGGAGTTGCACAATTATTTACTCAACAGCCGGGAAACCGCAAAATCATTGGTACTGTTGGTGAACTTCAGTTTGAAGTGATCCAGTATCGTTTGAAGAATGAGTACAATGCATCGTGTGAATTCAGGCCCCTCAATTATTTTAAAGCCTGCTGGGTTACTTCGGATGATAAAGCAGCATTGGATGAATTTCTTCGCGTAAAATCCAATTACATTGTAACGGATAAGGATAACAATTTTGTTTTTCTTGCGCAGTCGCAATGGATCTTAGGGATGGCGCAGGAGCAACACCCAAAAATTCAATTCCATTTTACTTCGGAGTTTAAGCTGGAAGCAGCCTTAAAGGCAAAGGCGGGAGTTTAATTTTTCAAAAATCTAATTGCTGATTTCATATACATTCACTTTTGTATTCATTCCATTGAGCGGAATTATATATTCAAATGAAATAATCTGGAGTTGCTGCTCCTTTAATTTTTGAATAAAAGGTTTAGCCAGATCACGGTTAGGTTCACTCAGGATTAATTTCACGCCCGGCTTACATAATAATTTAAACGCTTTAATCAGATCATGGAAGGAGCGTTTTTCATAAGCGACATCTGATGCTAAAATAAGATCAGCATTTATATTTTCTTTAGGTCTTCTCCAGTCCAGCAACTCGTATTTTGCTACTGATGAATTATTCAATTCCCAATTGAGTTTTGCAAATTCCAGTGGTTCGGGTAAATAATCACTGAATGTAACAGTTGCACCTAGTTTGCCAGCCAGAATTCCCGGAAGTCCAAGTCCACAGGCTATTTCATGAACCATTGTTTTTTCATTAATCAGTTTGTGTTTTACAATGTGTTCTGATAAAGCAATTGCGGATGGCCACAGGTCAGCCCAGTAGGGGATACGTTCGTCTTTTATGGCTTCATCTTCGTCACTCTTGCTGATGAGTTGTTCATAAAGCTCATCTATGTTATGTATGCGCAACAGCCTGACAGATATGCCTTCGATGGCTAAATCCTGTACTGAGGTTTTATACGGCGATGTTTGCACAGGCACAAAAATATAAAGTTGTATTGACAGGTAAAAAAATAAATTAACTATAGCCCGGCTTTTGGAGAAGATAATTCCATAAAAGGGGTATTGGTTACCTGCGTTGAGACAACCAGATCTGTTTTAGCCCGGAAGGAGCAGGAAAAGAAACGATTATAATCCGGATGGATTATTTTATCGGAATGAATAATTACAGAATGCACTTATTCTCTGATCTCCTTGGAAATCCTTCCTCCCTTTAATATTCTATTCGATCTTAAAACCAAGCAACTTACCAATTGTCGCCATTATGGAAATAACAAAAGTTGGTGGCACTACTGAAGTTACTTCGCTTTTGTATTTTTTAAAGGTCATTGCAAGATAAATTATGGATTTCAAATCAGTTCCTTTAAGAACTCCTGCGTTTTGTAGTTTCTCAAAGGATCGCATCATTTCAGAAAAATGCCGGTCGGGAGTCAGCTTATACTGAAATATGCAATCCTCGGAATGTCGCGAACGGTAGGTGTGAGCGGTCTCCTTGGGTATTAAAATTTCATCACCCGCTTTTAAAACGTGCCACCTGTCTTTTTTATAAACTTCAAGTTGACCACTAACGATCATAAAATGTTCCTCCTGTTCAGGATGTTTGTGAATTGGCGGTCCGTCAGCTCCGCGCCTTATAAGCGTTATCCCATTCTCTGAGCCTTTGATATTATTGATAAGCATTACCTGAGAATTAAACGCCTTCATCAGGTTTACATTGGGTTTAAATTCTATGTTCATTGCTAATTTGTTTTTTTGTAAAGGTAAAACGATTTTACTAAAAAGGTAAAATAATTTTACTATATTTATTCTATGAACTGGATAGGAAATATGCCCCATATCGGGCGACTTGCACGTTTACCTTATATGGAAATGATGAATAAAGTTTATGAAAGGCTTCACCATCTCGGCTTTAAGGATATGAACTCTTATTATAGTATTGTGTTTCAGCTTATTGGTAATGGAGCAAGGATGACGGATATGGCCACACAATCCAATATGACTAAACAAAATATGAAGTATCTGCTGGAACAACTGGAAAGCAAGGGCTATGTTAAACGTTTTGAAGATGCTACGGATGGCAGGGCTGTACTTTTCAAACTGACCAAAAAGGGGATTTTATTCAGAGATACTGCTTATCACGTTATAGCCGAAGTTGAATTAGAATGGGCCAAAGAAATCGGAAAAGAAAATATGCTACAGCTGAAAAAACTGCTAACACAACTCAATGAAGTTATCGCAGATAAGATGTAGGTTATTACTTAGCAGCAGGGAATGCCATAATCGGATTGGCTGTAGGTAGGTTTTCTGCGGATGAGCCATCTGTAATTTTCATTACCGACGGTTATTTTCCTTGTTTCTTAGGGATTGCCATCTGTTCTGTATTAAATATGCGATGCTGTTTTGTATTGATCCTTCATAATCGCAGCGATGCTTATAATCTGATCGCAAGTCCTCCCTGGATAATTGATCTGGCTAATCCACCTTCAGCATAAATGCCAATTCTTTTTGTAATGTAGAATCTTCCGCCAAACGTTATTTCATAAGCAAGGTTAGTGGTGCCAGGTTTGGGAAAGCTCTCGGTGCTAATAAGATTACTGATGGATTGAATCTGATAACCCAATCCCACACCGCAATATAAATCGAGTCTTTTATGGATCAGGTGAATATGCCTGTTGATCCGTACATCCGCAACAAACGTATATCCTTTATAAGCGACCGCATAGTTAGTACTTGATGGAACAGCTAACCGGGATTCGTAATCGTCGTAACTTACATCCACACCAATTCCCATGTGACGAAAAACCCTGTACTCCAGCTTAGCATAAAGTGGATTTACCTGCGGTGCAATTTGCTGGCTGCTATTGCTTTTATATCCGTTGTTGATCCAGTTATCTATATAAACCACTGCAGCATCGCCATAACCAACAGAAATGATTAGTTTTCTTTTTAATGCGGTACTGTCTTTGTCGCTGGCAAGAAGACGCTGAGGAAATAAAACCATTACTATTCCAATTATGGAAAAATATAAAATGATTCTTTTGAAGGTGGTCATGATTACTTATCCGTTGAGCAGTACTAATTTAATGAGAAAAACAGAAAGTGTTATTTATTGTTGTCTGTCCACCAGGTAATTCAGTTCAGTGACCCCGCTGGTAAATTGACGGGTAGTCAATAGCTTTAGTTTTATTTCGTCTTTGATGTCTACAAACAATGGAATACCTCGTCCAAGAATAATTGGATTAACAAACAGCCAATAGCCGTCAATTAAGTTTTGTTGAATAAGAGCATGTGTTGCCGTGGGACTGCCAAAAAGCAAAATGTCTTTACTGTCGCCAGCAGGGGATTGTTTTATTTCATTTATTCTGTCCGCAAGGTTATCGCTGATAATTGTTGTGTTAGGCAGGCTTGCGTTCTTCATCGTTTTTGACAAAACAACTTTGTGAGCTTTGTTATACCAGGTTGAATGTTCTATGTCGTGTTTGCTCGCGTCCGGCTCCTTGCCAGCAGCAGGCCAGTAGTTTTCCATCATTTGGTAAGTTACCCGGCCATATAATGCAGTGTCGGTTTTGCCTATGCGCTTGCCAACATGATCAAAAATTTCTTCATCAACTTTAATCCAGTTCATTTCTCCCTTTGGTCCTGCTACAAAACCGTCGAGCGATATGTGCATAAATGAAATTATTTTTCTCATATAGATTTGTTTTTTATTGTTGTCGATGATTTGTATTGTCTTTATACAATGACCGCTGTTGGCTGACAGGTGACGATACGCTGGCCAGTCTACAAATAAAATTATTTGTTCTATTATTTTGTTGGATAGTCAACCTTTAATTTTTTGGCTATTAATTCAATCCCTTTTTCATTTTTATACTTGTCCATGTTTATCCCATTCGTTTTAACTTTTTGCCATTTACCTTCTACTTTATGATTTTCAAGACAAAATTCTCTTGTTAAAGTATAATATTCGACTTCTTGTCTACCGATGATAGAAGAATTGCCGATTTTATGTTTACTGAAGAAATAGCCAATGTTAAGTTTAACAAAAATAAGAAAGTCAAATCCATCTAAGGATTCTTTCTTAAGAGGAAATCCTCCATCACTATCTGATTGATAGCGACTTTTAACTTGAACTCTTATTTGCTTACCTGATTTCCTTGGATCCGGATGTATACAAATGATGTCGTAACCTTCATTGTATGATGGAGCTTTGTATGCAAGGATGTTACGCCTCATTAAATGTCCCATTACTAAAAATTCGGCTCCCAATGAAACTACAGGTAGTCGCATGACAGTTTTTTTTTCTACTATCGCATCTATTGTTGCTTTTTTCTTTGCCATAAATAATTGTTTTGGGGATGTTTATTTACTTTAAGAAGTCGCTTACTACTTGCAGCTAACAGTTTACGGGCTTATGTAGTATTACTTATCCCTTTGATAAAGTTAATAAAACCTCCGAAGTTCGGGCTTGCAAAAAAATGAGAAGGAGTCAGTCTAATCACAAACAAAAAATCCGTATAAATACCTACACGGATTTTTTATTATTTATATCTTGAGAACTTGCTCTTAATAATACCTCAACGGAATAACTTCTGCAACATATTTAGCTAAACGGATCACCTGGCGGGTATAACCGTATTCATTGTCATACCATACGTAAAGCACTATGCTCTTTTTGTCGTCGCTCACTAATGTAGCCTGACTGTCAAACACAGAAGGGCAGGGGTTTCCAACAACATCAGAAGATACTAATTCATTACTGTAGTAGTACTGGATCTGTTCAACTAAATCACCTTTCAGGGCTGCAGCTTTCAGTAAATCATTTACTTCTTCTTTGGAAGTTGTTTTATTTACTGTAAGTGATAAAATTGCCAATGAAACATTCGGGGTTGGGACACGCACAGAGTTTGCAGTCAGTTTACCTTTTAATGCCGGCAATACTTTTGTGATCGCACTTCCTGCACCGGTTTCAGTAATTACCATGTTCAGTGCAGCAGAACGTCCGCGACGATATTTCGGATGATAGTTATCCAATAAGTTCTGGTCGTTTGTATAAGAGTGAATGGTTTCAATGTGTCCGTGGTTAATGCCAAGACCATCTTCGATCACTTTTAATACCGGGATGATTGCATTAGTCGTACAACTTGCAGCAGAAAATATTTGTTCTTTTTCTATTTCCAGTTTAGTCTGGTTGATTCCATAAACTACATTCGGAATATCCCCTTTGCCAGGAGCAGTCAGTAAAACTTTGCTGATGCCTTTTGATTTCAAATGTTTTGATAAACCTTCTCGGTCGCGGGAAATACCAGTGTTGTCAATTAACAAAGCATCTTTAATTCCGTATGATTCATAATCCACTTCATCCGGATTTTTTGCAGCAATCATTTTAATGGTGTGACCGTTTACAATGATTGCTTTGTTTTCCAGGTCTTCAATGATCGTTCCAGGGAACGGACCATGAACAGAATCCGTTTTTAATAAATCCGCACGTTTGGTAATATCTTCGGCAGAATTAGAGCGTGTAACAATGGCACGCAGACGAAGCTGTTGTCCTTTACCAGCTTGTGCAATCAATTCCCTTGCAGCTAAACGACCGATCCGGCCAAAACCGTACAGTACAACATCTTTAGGTTTTAATTTATTTTTTTCTTTGCCGATATATCCTGTCAATTTTTTTCCTACGAAATCTGCTGCCGATTTATGGTTTGCTTTTTCAGTCAGCCATTCGCTGCAGATCCGGCCAATATCAATGCGGGAAGGAGCGAGGTCGAGTTTCAATAATTCATTGGCAAGCATCACCGTATCAAAAATATTGATCTGTTGCTTTACCATTTGTTTAGCGTACAGGTGAAGATTCATAATCTCACTTGAGCTGCGATCGATTAACTGATTACGGAAAATAATCAGCTCAACTGATTTTTCGAACCAAAGTGCACCAACGGCTTTGATAAGTTCTATTGCCGCTTTTTCCTGTTCAATCCATGATCCTAATTCACTTTCGTAACTGCTTCCTTTTACCATTGGTTCTATTGTTATTGACATCTTAGCTAATTTTGAAGGTTATATAATGTGCGTTATTTACTGTACTGAAAAGCAAAAGAGGAAACAGATTTTAGTCCGTTTCCTCTTTTGCCTGTTAATGAATGTGATGCATATTTTATCCCAAATAAGCTTTTAAAAGTTTACTGCGGGAGTTATGACGTAAGCGGCGAATTGCTTTTTCCTTGATCTGACGCACGCGTTCACGGGTAAGATCAAATTTAGCACCGATCTCTTCCAGTGTTAAGCCATGGTTCTGACCAATACCGAAAAACAATTTGATCACATCGCGTTCGCGTTCAGTCAGTGTTGACAAAGAACGTTCGATCTCGCGTTGTAAAGATTCGTTCATCAAACCATTATCCGCTTTAGGAGAATCAGGATTGATCAATACGTCAAGAAGGCTGTTGTCTTCACCATTCACGAAAGGAGCATCCATGGAAACATGGCGGCCCGATACGCGCATTGTGTCAGCAACTTTATCTTCCGGAAGGTCCAGCAAGTTAGAAAGTTCTTCTGCACTTGGTTCGCGTTCAAATTCCTGTTCAAGTTTAGAGAACGCTTTATTTATTTTGTTCAGAGAACCGACCTGGTTCAATGGTAAACGTACAATACGGGATTGTTCGGCCAAAGCCTGGAGGATAGATTGACGAATCCACCATACAGCATAAGAAATGAATTTGAAACCACGTGTTTCATCAAAACGTTTTGCTGCTTTAATAAGACCAAGATTACCTTCATTGATCAGATCGGGCAGACTTAAACCCTGATTCTGATATTGCTTAGCAACCGACACAACAAAACGTAAATTTGCTTTGGTTAATTTTTCCAACGCAACCTGGTCCCCATCACGGATTTTTTTTGCTAAGGAAACTTCTTCTTCGGCAGTGATCAATTCTTCACGACCGATTTCCTGCAAATACTTATCAAGAGATGCACTCTCACGATTTGTAATTGACTTGGTTATTTTTAGCTGTCTCATGTGTTTGGTTTACGATGTTAAATTAACATCAATTAATCTATATTAATTAACGCAAATGTATTTCATTTATTATTAGTTGTCAATGGGTAAGGTCAAATATAATCGATTGATTATCAAATATTTTAAACAATTTAGATAAAAGACAAAAAGCCCGCCTCAAGGCTGGGCTTTTCGCCGATGAACTATTTTCCGGTTTATAATCCGAAACCGTAATAGGCGCGGGTTCCGTTTGAATATACGCCTTCAATCAGTACGCCGCCTTCTTTATTTTCAAGGGCATTTTTTATGTCGTCAAAGGTATTGACATCCTTTTTATCTATCCGGGTGATGATAAAGCCCTCCTTAATGCCTGCAGCCCTTAGTTTACCACCATTCAGGCGGACTACCTTCAAACCATTTTTAATGTTCAGGTGTTTCATTTCGCTGCTGGTTACTTCTTCAAAGCTTGCACCCAGTACATTAGCGACTTCCGATTTTTCCTTTTTAACCAGTTCTACATTATTTTTCCCATTTTTCAGGGTAAGTGGAACAATTTTTTCTTCACCAGCACGCGACAAGCTAACCATGATCTTATCGCCGGGACGGAATTTACTTACCTGTTCTTGCAATTCAGCCGTGTTGTTCACGTCAATGTCTGCTATCCTGGTGATGACATCGCCTTCTGTAATTCCCGCTTCATCTCCGGCACCGCCATTCACAACGCCTCTTACATAAACTCCTTTTATTTCTTTGATGTGCTTTTGTTCAGCAAGTTTAGAGTCGAGGTTATCAATACTTATCCCAATAAATGCACGCTGCACTTCTCCGTATTCCAGTAAGTCAGCTGCAACTTTCTTAACAATATTCACAGGTATTGCGAAAGAATAACCTGCATAAGAACCAGTATTCGACTGGATCGCAGCGTTGATACCGATGAGTTGTCCGGCAGTATTAACCAAAGCGCCGCCGCTGTTTCCCGGATTAATAGCAGCATCCGTTTGTATATAAGACTCAATAGGTTTAGCGTGGCTATTCGGATCGCCTTCCAGGATATTGAGGTTACGGCCTTTTGCACTCACAATTCCCGCTGTAACCGTAGAGGTCAGGTTAAACGGATTACCAACTGCCAGCACCCATTCTCCCACCTTTACATCATCTGAATTTCCATAATTCACAAAAGGCAGATTTTGCTCTTTTATCTTCAGCAGAGCCAGGTCTGTATTAGGATCGCGACCAATAACCGTTGCCGGATAAGTACGTTTGTCATTTAAAACAACTTCAATTTTATCCGCATGATCTACCACGTGGTTATTGGTTACAATATAACCATCCGCTGTAATGATAACTCCTGAACCTGTGGCCATGGCTTGCTGGGCCTGAGGCTGCTGCTGCATTTGTCCGAAAAACAGAGAGATCGGATCCTGGTATCCTATATTTGGATTTTCATACGTAAACGTGGTTTTTATATGGACAACAGCATGGACTGTCATCTCGGCAGCATTTACAAAGTTCACGGTACTTTCGGCAGGTGAACCAGGCATACTGACAAATTTTACATCGTTAGCTTTAGCTGTCTGAGCAACAGTAACAGGTTGTTCCTTTTTAACGATCGCATGATCGACCCCAAGCGCAGTAATTCCACCAATTGCTGCCACAAGGAAAACATTCATAATCTTTTTCATGGCTTTTGTTTTAATTAGTTTATATGTTATTTGTTTTATGTTATTAGTTAAATACACATCTATAACACAAATTTCATTCCTTTATTTTTTGTTGTAAAGAGGCTTAACAAAATTTAACAAGTGATTTTTCATTGCGGTTTATTAAATAATGTCCGCACTAATTAGTAGACGAATATCCCAGCATTTTATTGATAAAATTGAATTGATTTTTCCGCTACCTTTACTGTTCAAATGCCTCACTTTAAAGATAAACTTCAGGTTTTTATTATGGGCCTCATGCTGGGTTTACTCATCGGCGGCGGTTTCTTTATTTTAAAGCTGGACGACTATTTTAAAGAACTGAATTTTTACAAACGCTTGTCGCTTAAAAAAGAAGATAAACCGGAAGAGAAAGAGGAAGATAAAACGAAAGAACAAAATAAGCAGACCAGTTATAAATTCGTGCAAGGTGGAACAACGACTGCAACGTCTTCTAAAGCAGATTCGGTAAAAACTGAAGTGAAAGAAGCTGCTGCGGATTCACTTTCCAGGCAGGATACAACAACTCATAACGAGACCGCAAGTATTCAAAACGATATTGTTGTGAAGAAGGATGAATTAATCACTTCCATGCAGGCTGACCTGGTGAATTACATTGCTGTTAATCCCGGAAATAAGGATTCACTTTTGCAAAAAGTCAGCGGAATAAGGGACGATAAAAATTTGCCTAAGCAAGCGATGACTATTGAGTTCTGGCGTTCGCCGATCAATTACAAAGGATATAAAATGGCAAAGAATAAAGTCGTTTTATTCGGATTGACTGGTCAGGACGATGTTAAACTATACCGTTTTGATGATGGCATTTATATGAAGTTACAGCAAGGTGTTTTTAAGCTGGATTTCACTGACGAATTCAAACAATTTGAACGCATTAATGACGAAGCTATATTGGCGCGACTAAAATAATGAACTATACATTTTATAAATACCAGGGAACGGGAAATGATTTTGTGATCATTGATAACCGTGATATGCGTTTTGACAGAACAAACAATGCATTGGTGGCAAAGCTTTGCGACCGTCGTTTTGGAATAGGCGCGGATGGCTTAATGTTATTGCAAACTAAAGCAGGCTACGATTTTGAAATGGTTTATTATAACTCAGATGGAAACGAAAGCAGCATGTGTGGAAATGGTGGCCGCTGTATTGTTGCATTTGCCCACAAACTCGGACTTATAAAGAATAAAGCCCGTTTTACCGCTATTGACGGAGAACATGAAGCTGTTATTGAGAATACTATTGTGAAGTTGAAAATGAATGATGTAAAAGGAATAGAGCGGAATCCGGATTTTTATTTTCTGAATACGGGATCTCCGCATTACGTTGCATTCGTAAAAGATGTTGAGCATTTCAACGTATTTGAGGAAGGTAAAAAAATCAGGTATAACGCGCGTTTCAAAGAAAAGGGAACCAATGTCAATTTTATTGAGAAAAAAGACAATCACCTCCTTGTAAGGACCTATGAGCGTGGAGTAGAAGGGGAGACTTATTCCTGCGGAACCGGTGTTACTGCTGCAGCAATCGTAGCCGCCATTGCGAATACATTTGGTCCGGTTGAAAGTTGCAACATCAATACATTAGGAGGTAATCTCAATGTCCGTTTTCACAAAAAAACAGAAGAGGAGTTCGACAATATATGGCTGGAAGGGCCTGCTACCTTTGTGTTTGAAGGATCGGTTGACGTTTAGTTATAGTTGTCTGAGCGCCTGCCTGTCGGTAGGCAGGGAGTCGAAGACAACTTGCAGGAAAATTCAGATTAACTTGACTTACATACCGCTTTAGCTTTATCTTTGTAACATGTTTAACAAAACAATAAGCCGCATCCAGGATTGGTTTGAACAAAATGCTTTCGGTGTTTGTTCATGGCTAGGGGAAAAGCTTGGTATCCGTTCAACGCGGATCCGTATGTATTTTATTTACCTTTCTTTTTTTACTGCCGGATCTCCGATCCTTATTTACTTCATTATGGCTTTCCTGCTTGAACATAAAGATTATTTCAAGCCGGGTCAACGTTCTTCGCGGTTGACGTTCTGGGATATTTAGGTTTTACTCTTAATCCAGTTATTCACATTCTCTTCCAGCAAACTCAATGGCAGTGGACCGTTGGTCAGGATCACTTCATGAAATTCCTTCAGTGAAAATTTGTCACCCAATTCCTTTTTAGCTTTTTCACGGAGCTCTAAAATTTTGAGCATACCAATTTTATATCCTGTTGCTTGTGATGGCCAAACGATATAGCGCTCAATCTCTTTGATACAATCTCCTTCAGGATTTGGAATGTTTGCAAGGAAATAATCAATTGCCTTTTTGCGGCTCCATTTTTTGCGGTGAATTCCTGTGTCTACCACAAGACGCGCAGCGCGGAAAATCTCCATACTTAAACGTCCGAAATCAGAATATGGATCAGAATAAAAGCCAATTTCCTTTCCAAGCTGTTCACTATAGAGTGCCCAGCCTTCCTGGTAAGCCGTATTGCCACCATTCTTTCTGAACTTTGGCATATTTTTTAACTCCTGCGCAATAGCTATCTGCATATGGTGACCGGGAATACCTTCGTGGTAAGCGAGGGCTTCCATCTGGTAAATCGGTTGATCCTGCATTGTATATAAATTAATGTAATAACGGCCAGGACGAGAGCCATCCAGTGCAGGTTCCTCGTAAAAAGCGCCGGTTGCCGATTTTTCACGAAAAGCTTCAACAGCTTTTACTTCAATAGGTGCTTTAGGTTGTGTGACAAATAATTTATCCAGCTGAGCCTTCATGGTATTAATGATCTCAACCGCTTTAGCCATATAGGCTTTTTTACCTGCGCTATCATTGCTGAAATAAAATTGTTTATCCTCACGCATAAATTTGAAAAAGTCCTGCAGGTTATCATTTTTAAAATGAACTTTTTTCATGATCTCTTTCATTTCTCCCTGGATCCGTGCCACTTCCTTCAGGCCAATTTCATGAATTTCGTCAGCAGTGAGGTTTGTAGTGGTGGTTCTTTCAAGCGCAGCATTATAAAATTCATCCCCGTCAGGAAATTTCCAACAGCCATCATCCTCAGTTGCTTTCTTTTCAAGCTGGGTTGTATATGCGATTAGTTTTTCATAAGCTGGTTTCACAGATGTTAACAGTGCCTGAGAAGCATCTGCTATTAATTCCTCAGCTCTTTTTTTATCGAGATTAAGTTTATTTATTTTGTTTGTGAAGTCTTCCAGTAATGTACTTGACTTGTGATCATTGCTGAAAGGCTTACCAGTCAATACATTCCTGCAATCCGTAAGTACATAAGGGAAAACAAATTTCGGAGGAATGATGTTTTTTTCTTCACGGATCTTAAGCTGGACAATCAGTTGATCGAATAATTTGTCAACTCCATTAAGCCGTTTTATATACGCTTTCGCATCACTTGTATCGGCAATCTGATGAATATTGATCAGGAATGCAGGCAAGTTGGAATGCCAACCATCCATTTGATTGGTAGGATAATCATCGAATCTGAATTTGAAATTTTTGATCTGCTGATTAGAATTGTATTCAAATAATTTGTAACTGATCTTACTTTGTTCATCCAGTTTATTAAAATCAAAATTCTTTTTCAGGGAATCAAGTTCCGCAATAGCAATCTCCTGTTCTTTTTGTGAACGTTCATCTGAAATATCCGGCCATTTGTCATAATCCTTTTTAATGCCGAGGTACGATTGACGCATTGGGTCGCGGTCAACTGCTTCGTCAAAAACTTTATCCAAGAATACATTGAGTCGTTTGGATTCACTCGAAGTTTCATCAGCAGAAACCTTTTGATTTGCCGGTTCATTTTTACAGGAAAATAAAAAGACGCCTGCAGCAATTGTAAGAATGGGAAAAAACGTGTTCATAGTCTTCATTTTAGAAAGCCTAAAATACGGTTTTTACGGAGAGAAATGACATATAATGCGGCTGTCGATAATCACATAAAAAATAGTGTAAATTGTAAACAATTTATATTAATTTAAAGGCTGATAAATCAGTTGTAAAATAACGTATTCGTATATGAGAAAAAAGATACTTTTTGTTGTTACAATTATGTCGTTCGCCTTTCTGGCCATGGCTCAGAAGAACACAGAGTTTTCAAAAGATAATTTTCCGAATGACAGTAAGGGTTTGAAAGAAGCAAAGAAAGCCATCAATAATGGCGATGGTTTTTATCAACGTGGGCCACAATCGTATAAACTGGCCCTTGATTTTTATCTAAAGGCCAATGAATTTAATCCGAACAATGCGGAACTCAATTTCAAAATCGGAACCTGTTATTTATTCTCATATACAAAAAGTAAAGCTGTTCCCTTTCTTGAAAAGGCACGCGAACTGGATGCTAATGTAGATCCTCGTCTGAACTTTATGTTGGCAAGAGGTTATCACTTAACGCTTCAATGGGACAAAGCGATTGCTGAATACAATGCATTTTTGAAAACATTAAATCCGACTGAGTTAAGGGAAATAAATGATGAAATCCAGAAACGGATTACCGAATGTAAAAGCGGAAAAGAATTGGTGAAGAAACCTGTAAATGTTAAAATTGAAAACGTGGGTCCTACCATTAATACTAGTTATCCGGAATATGGTGAAGTGATTTCAGCAGACGAATCCGTGATGATCTTTACTTCAAAACGTCCGACTACATTGGGCGGCGGTAAAGATCCTTTTCTGAATGAATATTTTGAAGATATCTACATCTCTAATAAAAAGGATGGCAAATGGACTGAAGCGCAGAATATAGGCAAACCAGTAAATGATGAGAAGCACAATGCAACGGCTGGTTTATCGCTGGACGGACAAACGCTTTACGCTTATATAGATGAAAACAATGGCGACCTCTATGAAACACATTTGAAAGGTGATAAATGGGAAGAACCTAAAAAAATAGGAGGTGGGGTTAATACCAAATTCCATGAATCGTCCGCATCTCTTTCGTATGATGGCAAAACACTTTATTTTGTAAGTGATCGTCCGGGCGGAATAGGTGACCGTGATATTTATTACTGTTTAAAAGATCCCAAAGATCCGAAGGGTGGCTGGGGGCCTGCAGTAAACATTGGTTCTACCGTAAACTCCCCTTATGGAGAAGAAGGAATTTTTGCACACCCCGATGGCAAAACGATTTATTTCAGTTCCCAGGGATTTAACTCAATGGGGGGCTATGATATTTTTAAAAGCACACTGGGAAAAAATGGGAAATGGTCGAAACCTGTGAACCTCGGTTATCCGATCAATACACCTGATGATGACGTATTCTTTGTGATTTCAGCCAGCGGAAAACATGGTTATTACACATCCATTCGTCCGGATGGGTTTGGGGATAAAGATATTTATATGATCACCTATCTTGAAGAACCTAAAGACACGACTAAAAAAATGGACTCAGTAAAAGTTGCAGTCGTTGCACAGACTACTTTATTGAAAGGAGTTATTACAGATGCTAAAACAGGAAATCCATTGGAAGCAACAATTGAAGTGGTGGATAATCAAAAGAACGAAGTTATTGCCAGCTTTAAATCAAATAGTGCAACAGGTAAATACCTGATCTCATTACCATCGGGAAAAAACTATGGTATTGCGGTGAAAGCTGATGGATATTTATTCCACTCGGAAAACTTTGATATTCCTGCATCGAGTGTTTACCAGGAAATTGAAAAGAACGTCGCGCTCAATAAAATTGAAGTCGGACAAAAAATCATTCTGAATAATATTTTCTTCGATACAGCTAAATCGGATTTGCGAACAGAATCGACCAATGAGCTGGAGAATTTATTAAAACTGATGAATGATATTGCCACGCTTAAAATTGAAATCTCAGGACATACAGATAATGTAGGAAGTGCGGAATACAACCAGGGCTTATCTGAGGCACGTGCAAAAGCTGTTGTTGACTATCTGACTAAAAAAGGTGTGAGCAAAAGCAGAATGGTATTTAAAGGATATGGTTTCACGCAACCTATTGCTGATAACTCTACAGAAGAAGGACGACAATTGAATCGCAGAACTGAGTTTAAAATCTTAAGCAAATAATGAAAAATTACGAAGTACGAATTACAATTTACGATTTAAAGGTCTCTGTGTTTTTGGTGCTTTTCCTGATGATGGGATTAATAAATAAATCACAAGCACAGGATACGATCAAGGCAAGTAACCTGGAACCCAGCCAGGATGCTGAGAAATTTTACAACAGCGGGATCAGTAATTACGGCAGTAAAAACTATCAGGCTGCTATCAATGATTTCAACCAAGCCATAACACTTAAACCTGATTTCGCTTTAGCGTTTTACAACAGAGGAAATGCCAAAATGGATCTGAAAGATGCAAAAGGCGCAATTGAAGATTTTGACAAAGCAATTTCACTGGATGGACATAATGACAATGCTTATTTCAGTCGCGCGCAGGCAAAACATAGTTCAGGAGATAAACAAGGGGCTGATGCTGATTATACAAAAACAATAGAGATCAATGGAAATCATGCACAGGCTTATTATTACCGGGGTGGTCTGAAATTTGAAAATGCTGACTATAAAGGAGCAATTACTGATTATGATAAAGCGATCATGCTTAAGTCAGATTATGCATATGCGTATAACGACAGGGGTAGCGCCAAACGTCAGTTGGAAGATTATGCAGGAGCAATTGAAGATTACACTAAAGCCATTTCAACTAATTCTGAACTCGCATTTGCTTATAATAACCTGGGCAGTGCATATAGAAAAAAGGGCGACCTGAAAAAAGCGATCGACTCTTATACAAAGGCTGTCAGCATAAAAAAGGATTACTACATCGCTTATAACAATCGTGGCAGTGCGAAGTTTGATGATAAAGATTTTAACGGGGCTGTGAATGATTTTACGGCTGCTATTAATAATAAATCGGACTATGCTTTTGCCTATAATAATCGTTCAGCGGCGAAATTTCAATTGAAGGATTACAAAGGTGCAGTTGAAGATGCCACATCAGCCATTAAGTATAACGATAAATATGCATATGCTTACCTCAACAGAGGGATCGCAAAAGAAATGCTTCGTGATGACAGTGCATGCAAAGATTGGGAGATGGCAGGAAAGCTTGGAGTTGATCGCGGAACAAATTATGCTTCAACTTGTGATAAGTAATTAGTAAATGAGTTATTAAGTTATTCGGGAAATGAAATACAGGATATTCATTATTGTTTTTTTTAGTTGTTTTGCTGCTTTTGCCCAGAACGTTGAGTTTGAAAAAAAGAATTTCCCAAATGATAAGGAAGGCTGGAAACAGGCAAAGAACAATGTTGAGGAAGGAGATAAATTTTATAATAAAGGTGAAGTATGGTATAAGTCAGCGATTGATCCTTATCTGAAAGCAAACGCGTTTAATCCGAATAACGCTTTGTTGAATTTCAAAATCGGTAAATCTTATTTCAATACAAGTTTTAAAACCAAAGCGCAAAGTTACCTGGAGAAAGCATTAAAGCTGGATCCGAATGTTGATCCTCAAATTCATTATTTCCTTGGAAGGGCTTATCATTTAAATATGGAATGGGATAAGGCAATTGAAGAATACAACCAGTTTTTAAAAATATTAAAAGGCGATGAGCTTGAACTGTTTGGGGAAGATGTGAAGAAGAAAATAGTTGAATGTAATAATGGAAAAGAACTGGTTAAACATCCCGTTCGTGTGTTTATTGATAATGTAGGCCCAGAGATCAACACAAAATACCCTGAATATGGCGCTGTAATTTCTGCCGACGAATCGGTGATGATCTTCACGTCAAGACGGGATAATACAACAGGTGGTGCAATTGATCCCGGACTGAATGAATATTTTGAGGATATGTACATCTCTTATAAAAAGAATGGCAAATGGACTCCGGCAGCAAACATTGGTCCTCCGATAAATACCAAAGGACATGATGCTACTGCTGGTTTATCTCCCGATGGACAGACTCTTTACGTATATATTGATGATGGCGGTGATGGAAATATTTATGAATGTAATCTGAAAGGTTCAACCTGGACTAAGCCGGATAAGATGAATAAGAATATTGATACGGATGCGCATGAATCGACTGCATCACTTTCTTTTGATGAACGTACTTTATATTTTGTCAGTAACCGTAAGGGTGGGTTAGGAGACCGGGATATTTATTACAGTCAGAAAGATAAAAAGGGAAGATGGGATAAAGCGATAAATATTGGTGCTCCAATCAATACACCTTATGGAGAAGAAGGTGTTTTTATTCACCCTGATGGAAAAACAATGTATTTCAGTTCACAGGGACATAATACAATGGGCGGCTATGATATTTTTAAATCTACTTTAGTAGACGGACACTGGACTGAGCCAGTCAACTTAGGTTATCCGATTAACACACCTGATGACGATGTATTCTTTGTAATTTCTGCAAGCGGGAAACACGGTTATTATGCGTCTTTCAATGCAAGTGGTTATGGAGAAAAAGATATTTACATGGTTACATTCCTGGGTGATGAAAAGCCAGTGGTCCTGAATAATGAAGATAATTTATTAGCCAGTGCAGCTGAACCAATCAAAGAACGAGTGATAGCACCTCCGATGGAGATCAGAACAGCACAGATCACTATTCTGAAAGGAGTGATTACAGATGAGAAGACCGGTACACCATTAGAAGCAGCAATTGAATTGGTTGATAACACAAAAAATGAAGTGATCGCAAACTTCAATTCGAATAGTACAACCGGAAAATACCTGGTATCACTTCCTTCCGGAAAAAATTATGGAATTGCTGTTAAAGCAGAAGGTTATTTGTTTCACTCGGAAAATGTGGATATCCCGGCATCTGCAGCATACCAGGAGATTGTAAGAGACGTTGCTCTTAAAAAGATTGATGTTGGAAGCAAGATCGTTCTGAAAAATATCTTTTTTGATTTTGACAAATCCACACTTCGTCCGGAATCTACAAATGAACTGGAGCGTTTGACTAATTTGCTTAATGAAAACCCAACTTTAAAAATTGAGATTTCCGGTCATACTGACAATAAAGGTAGTGCGAATTACAATCAGGTATTATCGGAATCCCGTTCTAAAACAGTTGTTGACTACCTGATTGCAAAAGGCATTAAAGCCGACAGGTTAACGTACAAAGGTTACGGACTTAGCCAACCTATGGCGACAAATGATACGGAAGAAGGCCGCCAGTTAAACCGTAGAACAGAGTTCAAGATCCTGAGTAAATAGTTTATGAAACGCGAGCTTGTTATAACCGGTGATGGTTCGCATTCGCTTTTTCTTCCTGATCAAAACGAGCATTACCATTCTTACCATGGTGCAATTAATGAATCCAGGCATGTGTTCATTAATGCGGGATTAGATTATTATTTTAAACAGAAAAATGTATCTGAAATAAACATCCTGGAAGTTGGAATGGGAACCGGGCTCAATGTGTTTTTATCATTTCTGTATGCAATTGAAAATCCTTCATTGATAATTAATTACACAGCAACAGAACCATTTCCAATAGAACCAAAGTTTGTAAAACAATTGAACTACACATCAAAATTAGGTGCGGATAAATATGTATCCGAGTTCAATTCCATTCATGAAAGTTTATTTGATCTGATCATAAAGTTTAATCCCGGCTTTTCTCTGATCAAAAGAAAAAGTAGGGTAGAAGAAGTCTTAGTAAATTCCCAAATTGATATTATATACTTTGATGCCTTTGCACCACGAGTACAACCTGAGTTATGGAGTAAAGATGTATTTGAAAAATTATATGCCTGTTTAAAACCCGGAGGAATACTCGTAACCTATTGTGCGAAGGGTGAAGTGAAAAGAACAATGAAATCAGTTGGCTTTACTGTGGAAAGTCTTGCTGGTCCACCCGGTAAAAGAGAAATGGTAAGAGCTGTTAAATCAGTTTAAACGTGTTGGCCTGATCAACGCAAAACGTGGAATTTCTACATCGTATTGTTTGTTGTCCACTTTACGTTTCACGGTATAATATCCATCCATACTTCCAATCTCTGTTCTGAGATCACAGGCGGATTCATATTCGTAAACTTCTCCAGGCGCAAGTACTGGTTGCTTTCCAACAACACCTTCTCCATCTACAACTCTTTTTTCATAACATGCATCGAAAATGTTCCAGTGACGGCGTAATACCTGTACCGCATATTCACTGGTGTTCTCAATTCTGATCTTGTATGAAAAAAGAAAATAACCAAGATCCGGGTTTGAGTGGTTCTCAATAAAGTTAGTTACTACACTTACTTTAATTCCATTTGTTACTGCTGTTATCATGGGGCGAATGTTTGCTTACAATTTTAAGCACAGTCAAATATAGAAACAAGATCGACACTAAAAAGTTGATAACCGGGAAAAGTTAATAACTCTGATTGGGGAAATATTTACCTGCTCAGATTACAGCGATTTCAGCAGACTTAATCCAGCCTCTGTTGCCATTAGCAATTTTTATTTCGAGCCAATCGGCATTGCTTTGCTCGATTGTTACTTTGCTGCCTTCATGGAGAATAAATAAATTGGTTCCTTGTTCTGATGGTGAACCTTTTATGTTGATACTAGGAGTCAAAACAATTCCTTCATTATGAGATGAACTTATCGCGTTGCTTTTGCCCGCTACAATAAAAAACACAAGCGCAAGCAGAAATGACAATAATCCTCCCGTAAAACCCAGTTGCTTCCACATTCTTGAACCGGAGACAAAGAACAAAACTAATCCTGCAAAACCCAGCCAGATCAAGGTTATGCAAATCCACGACCAGGTTTTAGGAGAAAGGAATAATAAAAAATTATTCCACCAGTCCTTTATGAATAATTGCGGAAGCGCTTCAATTTTATCAGTCAGCCTGCCGTTTGCCAATTTGAGGTTGTAGTTATTGTCTTCATCAGCTGGGGCAAGCTTTTTTGCTTTTTCGTAATTCAATATAGCTAAAGCGAGTTGCTTATTTTTAAAATGCGCATTGCCCAGATTGTAATGGAGATCCGCAGATTCGTAACCTGCATTTATGATCTGATCGTAATATTTTACAGCATCTGCGAATTTATTTTTTGCATACGCATTATTTGCACTATCAAGCAATGGATTGTTCTGCGCGGTTAATCCAACCGAGCAAAACAAAATCAATATGGATAAGATCTTTTTCATTTTAATTAACGTAACTGATCTTCAATTTTTGTTATAATATTTGCAGCTTCTTCATATGCACCTTTGAGATCAGCTGAAACAGCAGAAGGAGCATACCTCGCAAATTCACAATTGTTCAACACATTTAACAACTGAGAACAAGTCTCTTCACTTACATTTCTTGAACGAAGCATTGATCCGATACTTTCTTTTGTCAGTTCAGCATACGGAATTGATAAACGATCGCTCAGATAACCATAGAGCGCTTTAAATACTTCTTCATAGAATGATTCTTTGTTATTTTCTTTTACATGTTTTTCAGCTATAGCCAGACGTTTTTTTGCCATCTTATTTGCTTTCTTGCTTCTTAAAAGAACCAGGTCGCTGTTGTCATTCTCTTGTTTTCTGCGGACAAGTAATACAACTGCAAATAATAACACCGGAGAAAAAATTCCTCCGTAGAATTCAGGAGAACCGAAAAAATCTTTTTCCTTTTTATTTAAATGAACATTGTTTGTTTTAATGTAACGTATATCATTTCCAACAACAGCTACGTCTTTTTTCTCGATATTATTCATAACGGAGGGAGAGGTATTGTCGTCATCTTTTCCTTTTTGGACAGAGATATTAAATTCAGGAGAAGGTAAAGTAACATAAGCCTTCTTTTCGGGATTAAAATAACTGAAGCTGACATTGTCGATTTTAAATTCACCGGCATGACGTGGAATAAGCAGGTATTCAAATGTCTTTGTTCCTGAGACGCCAGAAGCATTAACTCCTATGTTGTCATTTATTTTAGGATCATATTTTTCAATGTCCTCAGGAATATTGATTTTAAGTGCGTCAATCAGTTTTAGGTTTCCGCTTCCTGAAATGCTGATGTTAAGCGTTACGGCTTCGTTGGTTTTTACACTCGACTTATTCATGCTTGCCTTAAAAGTAAAATTACCTACAGCGCCAGAAAAGTCTTCAGGTTTATTGGCATCAGGTAATGGCATAACTTCAATTGTAACAGGTTTGCTTTTAGCCTTTATAACAACATCTTCATAGCCCCCTGTACCGAAGAACTGATCGAATACATTCTGAGGCTTGCGTGAACGCTGACGAACAATACATGCCACATCCAACGGTTCAATTTCAATTGTTCCGCTGCGTTGCGGAAAAATAAACGTACGTTTTAATTCAGCTACGCTATAATTGACTCCGTCAATGTTTTCGTTCGTTAGCATGATTTGTCCTTTCTGAGGTGCATCCTGTGACCAAAAACCATTGTAAGAAGGGAATTTTACATCCTGAAAACCTTTCAGATTAAGCTTAGTGTAGATCTTATGCACAACAGTTATCTGTTCTCCCTGGTAAACTTTGGTTCTACTCACGGAAGTTCTGGCAAATAAATTATCATCAGTACTGTAAGCGCCGGATGAAGGACTCTGATTACCCTGTGCATTAGTCCCGGCCTGAGGATTATTGTTGCTGCCGCCACTGCCTTTTACAACTTCAATTGTAATACTATTCGATTCTTTTTTTACGCCGTTAACTGTAATTGTCGCCGGACCAATAACAATCTTCCCTTCCTTTTTTGCCGCAATTGCATAGGAAATCGAGGTGGACTGGGAAGTGGTACCATTGATCATCTGAAAAGAAGAAGAATGATTTGGGCCGGAATAAATATCGAAATTATTTAACGCAGCAGGTGCTTTGAAATTATCAAGCCCTCCGTTTGTATTGCTGAATTCAATCTGAAACGGTTCTCCAACAGCAACTTTATTTTTATTTACAGCTGCTGCAAATCCTTGTCCCATCATATCCGATGTAAGAAGCAGGAATACAACTGCCGCTATCAGACAAAATGAAATATATTTGATTTGTTTTTTCATTCTTAATTTTAAATTATCAATTCTCAATTTAATATTTACCAGTCTTTATCAACCTGACCTTTTTTACCCATCGCTTTTTCTTTCTTCAATTTATCCTGGGTGTTTTTTTCCTCATTGTTCGAAGCATCAAGTAACCGTTTAGCATCTTCTTTAGAAAGCTGTGGCTGTTGTTGATCTTGTTTGTTATCCTGCTTTTGATCTTTTTTATCCTGGTCTTTTTTGTCTTTATCCTTCTTATCTTTTTTATCCTTGTCTTTATCCTTTTTATTCTGCTTATTTTGTTGCTGCTGTTGCTTCAGAAGCCTGTTTGCATAAGCCAGATTATAGCGGGTATCTTCGTCCTTAGAATTATTCTTCAACGCTTTTTTATACGCTTCCACAGCATTGGTTAATATTTTTTCTTTTTCCTGATTCAGGGAATCATTCGCAATCATCTTTGGTTGAGACAAATAATTCTTCAGATGTGAATTTCCCAGGTTATGATAAGCTTTAGCAAGCGTATCCTTACTTGTTTTTTTAGCAGTCAGCATTTCAAACTGGTTGGCTGCATCCTGGAACTTACCTTGTTTGTAATAAGCGTCCCCGAGGTTGAAGTTGCCTTTATACGAATCGGCCTTTTTCTGAAGCATTTTCTGGTAATTCAATTCAGCGTCAGAATATTTACCCTTTTCATAATTCTTGTTTCCTTCCCGCAAAAGTTTATGTTCCTCTTGTGCACAAATGGTTTCAGACATGATCACAAATGCCGGAATCAATAAAAACAGATATTTAAAAATAGTTTTCATTTTTTATCTCCGAATAAATTCAACTGTTCAACCCATTTACTTTTTTTCTCGTTGATAAACAGTTCAATGATCATAAGTAATAGGGCAGGGATAAGAAAATAATAAAATTTATCATCGTAGTCGCTGTACATTTTACTTTCAAAATTCTTTTTTTCAAGTTTGTTTACTTCATCCAGAATGGAATTCAAACCTGTTTCTGAATTAGAAGCATGAACATACGCACCATTTCCTGCTGACGCTATCTCCTGGCACATTTGCTCATCCAGTTTTGTCACAACGGTATTGCCTTCCTTATCTTTCTTAAATCCAATTTGTGTGCCATTTTTTCTGATTGGAATAGGTGAACCATCAGGAGATCCCATCCCAATAACGTTTACTGAAATACCTTTATCGACCGCTTCCTGTGCAGCCTTTACGGCATCATCTTCATGATTTTCTCCATCTGTAATTACAATAATGGCTTTATTTTTCCCCTGATCCTGCCCAAACGACTCCATCGACATACGGATAGCGGCACCAATAGCAGTTCCCTGTGTTGGAATCACATCCGTATCAATTGTTTCCAGGAAAAGTTTTGCTGCTCCGTAATCTGTTGTGATCGGCAACTGAATGTAAGCCTCACCGGCAAAAACCACAATTCCAATACGATCACCTTCCAGTTTATCAAGTAATTTCGCAATGGCCTGTTTGGCGCGCTCCAAACGATTCGGCGAAAGATCTTCGGCCTTCATACTGTTTGACACATCCAGCGCAATCATTACATCTGCTCCTTTACGTTTTACTTCCTGTAATTTTGAACCGATCTGAGGATTGACAATTCCGATTATTGCAAGTGTTAGACTCAATAAAATCATCAGGAATTTAAATGTTGTTTTTGCTGTGGAAACATCTGGCATCAATTGTTCAACAATCTTCTGGTCGCCAAAAGAATGGATTGCTTTTTTGCGCCATTGCCGCATCAGCAAATAAATAATCAACAGTGCCGGAATTGCCAGCAGTCCATATAAATAATGTATGTTTTGTAATCTGAACATTATGTTAAACTTCTGAAAACGGTGTAACGCAGTAAAGACTCAAGCATCAATGCTGCTCCGCCTATGAGCGCATAGATAAAAAACTTTTCATCTTTATTTGAAAAACTCTTTTCTTCAAATTTTGTTTTTTCCAGTTTGTCAATTTCCTGGTAAACCTGTTTAAGTTTACTATTTCCTGTGGCCCTGAAATATTTCCCTCCTGTCATATCCGCAATTTCGCTCAGCATCTTTTCATCAATCTGCACATCTACATAATCATATTCATAACTGCCATCTGGATAACGTGCAATAGGAGAGAGGGCTTTTCCTTCAGTACCAATACCTATTGTATAAACACGAACGCCAAACGTTTTAGCAATTTCTGCAGCAGTCAGCGGAGCAATTGACCCCTGGTTATTTACTCCGTCTGTTAACAAAATGACAACTTTACTTTTTGCCTGGCTGTCTTTAATACGGCTTACTGCATTTGCCAATCCCATCCCTATGGCCGTTCCGTCATTGATCATTCCGGTATGAATCCCTGCAAATAAATTTTTAATTACAGCATGGTCACTAGTCAAAGGACATTGCGTAAAACTTTCACCACTGAAGATTACCAAGCCTATTCTGTCATTCGGACGGCTGTCGATAAATTCCATAGCGACCTGTTTGGATGCTTCCAGGCGGTTAGGTTTAAAATCCTGCGCCAGCATACTTGCAGAAATATCCATCGCCATTACAATGTCAATTCCTTCTGAATAAATATCTTTCCAGCTGGAACGTGATTGGGGACGGGCGATTGCGATGATCAAAAATGCAATGGCGACGTTGCGCAATGCAAACAGGCTATGTCTCAGATATACTTTAAGCGGCACACGTAAACCGGAAAATCCCTGTAAGCTTGATATGGTAACATCAGCCTTGCTGCTTTTGTTCTTCCAGATATACCAGGCAATAAGTACAGGTATAATAAGAAGCAACCAGAGTAACTCGGGGTTTGCAAACGTTATGTCTTTTAAATTGAACAAAGTTTATTATACGTTATTATTTGTTGGAATTCTGTTCCGCTTTATCTTTCACTTCCTCTTCTTCGCGCATTGTTCCTTTCACAAAATCAACTGCATTAACAAGACTCATTTCATTTTCATTTGGCAAAGGTTCTTCTTTGGCAAACTTAACTAGATCAGACAACAGGAATATTTGTTTCAGCCGTGCTTTACTCTCTGCATCAATCACCACCGATTTAAACGCAGACATGATTTCGTCAGAAGTCTGTTCCATCGCCTGGATTTTAAATCTTCCTTCAATATAGTAACGTAAAATATCCGTAACGCGACTATGATATAACTTCGCTTTGCCTTCCTGCCAGAGATTTTCCTTTCGTAATTTCTCCAATTCCTCTAAGGCAAGAACATGAGGAGGTATTTTAGGTTTATCCTCTACTATGACTTTCGGTTTTTCTTTTGTCAGTTTTTTAACAATGAAATAAATAGCGAGAATAGCGGCAACAACACCAAGTGTCCAATACGCATAAGGAATCAACTCCTTCCAACTGAAGGGTTCGTTTAGGGGAGGTTTAATGTCCTTAATAGCCTGGGTTGTATCAATCTGAACATTATTAACATGGAACAACATTGCTTCTGTCTCGTAAGGATGAGAAGTGTCTCCGTTAATAATAAATTTAAACGGAGGTAATGCGTAAAATCCGGAATCAAAAGAAGTAATGGTGAAACTTTGCGTCTGCACAAAATTCAATGGCTCGCTTTTATCAGGAATGGTGGTATCTACCTTTGACGAATTGACAACTTCTATCTTACTGATGAGTGTATCTTTTACTTGTGGCCATCGAATGGAAATCTTTCCGTTATCAGCCCTGTAATGAATAGATAAATGAATTTGCGTCTGCTCTCCAATACGGATAGAATTAGAATCAAGTGTTGCAGAGACTTTGATATTTTGTCCGATTAAAGAATAAGCAAACAGCGATAAGGCAATAAAAAACCGGATCATTAAGAAAACCTTCTTCCATTTTCCACTTTCCATATGGCATACTACTTTATTCATCTGCTATTTCTCTTTTTAAACAACGTCATCAGTGGTTGAATATAAGATTCATGTGTACCAATTGTTGTTGTATCAACCCCGCATTTATTGAATAAATCTTTTAAATAAGTTTCGCGCTTCGTTGCTTCCATGGAATAATGCTGACGAACATCCAGACTGGAAGTATCGACCCAACTTTGTTGTCCGGTTTCCGCATCCCTTAATTTTACCAGTCCGATATTTGGCAAAACATGTTCACGTTTATCATAAATGCGTAACGCAACCAGGTCGTGTTTTTTATTGGCAATCTTCAGTGAATCTTTATAACCATCCGTCATAAAATCGGAAATCAGGAAAGCGATACTTCTCTTTCTTACCACATTGGTAAAAAAACGAAGTGCCTGTTCAATATTCGTCTTATTACTTTCTGGTTTTAATTCGATCAGATCGCGAATGATCCGTAGAATATGGCTTTTACCCTTTTTAGGTGGAATGAATTTTTCTATTTTATCACTAAAGAAAATCACACCGATCTTATCATTATTTTTAATGGCAGAGAAGGCCAGCACAGCGCAGATCTCTGTCACCATATCTTTTTTCAACTGTTTTTGTGTACCAAAACTTTCCGATCCACTCACATCCACAAGCAACATAACTGTCAGTTCACGTTCTTCTTCAAACACTTTTATATACGGATGGTTCAAACGGGCTGTCACATTCCAGTCAATGGCCCTGATGTCATCTCCGTGCTGGTATTCACGAACTTCACTGAAAGCCATGCCACGCCCCTTAAACGCGCTGTGGTACTCACCGGAAAAAATCTGGTTAGAGATACCCCGCGTTTTGATTTCAATTTTGCGGACTTTTTTTAAGAGCTCTGTGGTTTCCATGGAGTTAGTTCGAAGTTCGAGGTTCTATGTTCGAAGTTTGTAGATGATTTACATTGAACTTCGAACTAAAAACATCGAACTCCCTATGGTACTTCTACTGTATTCAAAATTTCGTTAATCACCATTTCACTTGTAATATTTTCGGCTTCTGCTTCGTAAGTCAGACCGATACGATGACGCATTACATCCTGGCAAATTGCGCGTACGTCTTCCGGAATTACATAGCCTCTGCGCTTAATGAATGCATATGCTTTGGATGCCATAGCCAGATTGATACTTGCACGCGGCGAGCCACCAAAGCTGATGAGCTGTTTGAATTTGTCCAGTTTATATTCGGATGGATAACGCGTAGCAAAGACAATATCTACAATGTATTTTTCTATTTTTTCATCCATGTATACATCTTTCACAACCTTACGTGCAGTCAGTATTTCAGCTGTAGTCAGGATACTATTGATCACAGGCGCTGCATGGGCAATATTCTGACGGATGATTTTCTTTTCATCTTCCTTTGATGGGTAACCAATAACTACTTTCAGCATAAAGCGGTCAACCTGTGCTTCTGGCAGTGGATATGTTCCTTCCTGCTCAACAGGATTCTGAGTGGCAAGTACTAAAAATGGTTCCGGAAGTTTGAATGTCTCGTCGCCAATGGTAACTTGTTTTTCCTGCATGGCTTCAAGTAAGGCGCTTTGTACTTTTGCCGGGGCACGGTTAATTTCATCTGCCAGTACAAAATTGGCAAAAACGGGACCTTTACGGATTGTAAATTCTTCCTTTTTCTGGTTATAGATCATTGTACCAATCAAATCCGCAGGGAGCAGATCAGGTGTAAACTGGATCCGGCTGAAATCAGCATGGATAGTGGATGCCAGGGATTTAATGGCTAATGTCTTAGCAAGTCCGGGAACCCCTTCAAGTAAAATATGTCCGTTTGAAAGCAGGGCTATCAGTAATCTTTCAACCATGTATTTCTGGCCTATAATTACCTTATCCATTTCAAGGGTTACCATATCAACAAACGCGCTTTCCTTTTGAATACGTTCGTTTAATTCTTTTATGTCAGTCATGTGATTCTATAATTTTATTCATTGCAAATTTAACTTCAGAAGAACTTTATCGTATGGTATTAAGTGTTAAAAAATGTTAAGTATCAACGAATCACAAACAGGTAAGGATTTACGAATCGCTAATTCGTATATTCGTAAAAATTCGAGAGTCGTTTATGAGGCGCTATTTCCTGAAACTTTCTTACGTAGGAACAAAGTACCATGGCTGGCAGCAGCAGGCGAATACGCGCGAGACAATACAGGAAATCATGATGGTCAGGTATTCGTCCATATTGGGTGAAAAAATCCACTTGCTGGGTTGCGGACGTACCGATACTGGTGTTCATGCCCGGGAATTTTATGCTCATTTTGAAATTGAGAAAACAGATCTGCTTGCCGACTACGAAACATGGCTGTATAAGTTCAATGTTGTTCTTCCACATGATATAGCGGTGCAACAGATCATACCTGTTGCACTTGATTCCAATGCCCGTTTTAGTGCCAGGGCAAGGACTTACGAGTATTATCTTCATTTTAAGAAGGACGGATTTTTACTTAACCGCTCTTATTATTGTCCCAACGATTTAAATGTTGAAGAAATGAATAAAGCTGCGGCGGCTTTGTTCAATTATAAAGATTTTACAAGCTTCAGTCGCTCCCGTACCCAAGTTAAAACCAATGATTGTACTATTATGGGAGCGAAGTGGGAGGAGATAGAAAATGGATTAAAATTTACCATTAAAGCAAATCGCTTTTTAAGAAATATGGTAAGAGCAATTGTCGGCACGCTCGTGGATGTTGGAAAGGGAAAACTAACTGTTCAGCAATTCCGTGAAATAATAGAAAGTAAAGACCGTAAATACGCTGGAATGTCTGCACCAGCTTGCGGATTATACCTTACAAAAGTTGAATATAAAGAAGGAGTATTTGAACAGGGACTGGAACAGTTATTGCTTGTAGAAAAAAGAATGGCTGAAAGTAAATCTGAAAAAATAGTTTAATGATTAAGCGTATTACAATAGCAGTTTTTGCATTTTTATCTTGTCTGCTGACCAGGGCTCAGCAGAAGGAAGAGAAGATGAATGTAACAGGCAAAGTAATTGGCGACAATACCATTGTGCTGAACAGGGTAATGATCGTTAATAAAAATACGGGAAGCGGAACGTATGTTGGTATTGATGGAAGTTTTTCGATATCAATAACAAAAACAGATACGATCATGTTTGCTTATTCAGGATACAGAACAACCAAAATTTCCTTCAAAGATTCTACTTATAAAAGTGAGTACCTGCTGGCTGTGAAGATGGATCCGTTAACTTATCAATTAAAAGAAATAAGCGTTTATCCAGTTAAAAAATTGAGCGATGTACAACGTGAAATTGAACAAATGGAAGCTAGGAAAAAAAGAGTGCCCAGGGTAGAGGGTGCAAATGCTTTTGCAAGTCCCGTTACCGCACTGTACGAGCGTTTCAGCAAAATGGAACAATCCAAAAGAAAAGTTGCTGAATTAGAAAATGAAGACATGAAAAAAAATGTTCTCAAAGATCTGTTCAGGATTTATATAAAGTATGATATTATTGATCTTAATGATGACCAGTTCGATGACTTCATTGCTTTTTGCAATTTACCTGATCACTTTATTCTTCACGCTACCGAGTACGAATTGGTTGAAGCCGTAAAAGCCCGTTATGCCAAGTTTGTAGAGATGAATGATTACGTAAGACACAAGCACTGATCCCTTGCTAATTTTATTACTTCCTCTTTAGTGTATATTCCTTTTTGTTTTTGTATATTGGAGTAGCTTCGACTACTGAGTTAACTTTAAACAAAGGCTATGACATTAAACAAATACCTGACGGGAACTTCTTTATATATAAACTATTTTATTCTTCTTTTTATTCTTATTCTCGGGATTGCTCCCGGAAAATTGCGTTCACAGGGAACATGGGTTCCCCTTACCAACCTGGCTCCTGATCTGAATGAAGGAGTGATGCTCTTATTAACAGATGGTACAGTCATCGTAAAGACTATGTCAGGTGGCGGCGACTCATTTGGAAATGTATGGAATAAGCTTACCCCGGATTCCACAGGCAGCTATGTAAATGGCACTTGGTCGTATATTTCTCCAATGAATGACACTCGTTTGTATTTTTCTTCGCAGGTATTGCAGGATGGACGTGTATATGTAGCAGGAGGTGAATACGGAACGGGAGGAGCTACTTCAGAAATATATGATCCCGTTGCTGATACCTGGACCGAATTGCCTGTTTCAGGAGATACATTACTGGATGCAAATTCGGAGATGCTGCCCGACGGACGGATTTTACAAGCCGTAGTAAGGTCTACATTTATGGGCTTAAGAGGCAATATTATTTACGACTGCCATTCAAATATTTATATTCCTGCGGATACCAGTCTTGGAAGTCATGACGAATCGGCCTGGCTGAAATTACCTGATAACAGTATTTTGTTTGTTGACCTGGGAAGCACAAGTTCAGAACGTTATATTCCGGCATTAGGAAAATGGGTAGGTGATGGAACAGTGCCAATTGCGTTGTATGATAGTTACATAGATGAAATGGGAGGTGCACTGTTATTACCGGATGGCCGCGGCTTTTTTCTTGGATCAACAGGCCATACGGCTTATTACACTCCTTCAGGTGATTCCAGTCCGGGAACCTGGACTGCCGGACCAGATATTCCGTTGGGCTTTGGTACAGCAGATGCTGCAACGTCTATGATGCCAAATGGTAAAATACTTATTGCCGGATCACAATTTCCGGATGCTTCTGTTGCCTTTCACGATACAACTTCCTTTTTTGAGTTTGATTACCTGAGTAATTCCTTTACGATGATATCTGCACCCAATGGTTATGATACATTAGTGGCACCTTGTTATACAACAAATATGCTGAACCTGCCCGACGGTTCAATTCTTTTTGGGTTACAATCTTCAAGCCAGTATTCGGTATACATGCCTTCAGGATCTCAAATTGTCTCTGGTAAACCAACAATAAATTCCGTGAAGCAAAATGCTTGTGATTCATTTACGGTAACGGGGACTTTATTTAATGGCATTTCAGAAGGTTCTTCGTATGGTGATGATTGGCAAATGGCAACAAATTATCCGATCGTACGAATAATGGATGGAGCAAAAGTATATTATGCGAAAACATTTAATTGGAATAGTACAGGCGTACAAAGAGGTAGCTTACCCGATTCGGTAAGATTTGTTTTGCCTGCAGGATTAACTGAGGGAGCAACTTATTACATATCAGTAGCTGCAAACGGAATCAGATCAGATTCTGTTCCTTTTTACAATGCGAGTTGCATTACAGGAATTGCTCCCGAAAAGACAACTACGAAAAACATTCATGTCTACCCTGATCCCGCGGATGAATCTACCATTTTAACTTTCAACTCCAAATCAGATGGCGCTTATATAATGAAACTGACTGATCTGTTTGGAAGAATAGTTAAAGAGGAAAATATTGCTGCAACAGCAGGAGAGAATTCACACCTGATAAAACTGGAAGATGTTTCTAAAGGGATCTATATAGTATCACTTCAGAATAGTAATTCAGTATCCAAAATCAAAATTGTTGTGAAGTAAGCGTATGAATAGTCGTTTTTTTTTAATCAGCATTTTTATTTTCATTGCTTCAGGTTATTCCTTTGCACAAACAGGTGATGCCGCTCAAAAAAAACTAAGCCTTCATAAACAACTTCAGCAGCAAGCTTCTGAAGAAATTAAAACGCTGCATGAAGGTGCGTTACTCGTTAGATTAACAACAAGAAAAAAATCCATTGAGGCCTTGCGAAAAATGGGAAATGAAAATGCTGCCAACACTATCGAAAAGGAACAGGCCCGGAAAAATAAGAGCATCATTAATGCATTCCTGATTAATTTTAATTTTTGTTCGGTTTACTTTTTTTACAGCGATTATTCCGATCTGGTAAAAGAGCGGCAATTCAATAAAGTCACTTTCCTGAATAAGAACCTGGAAAAGGACAGTGTAAAAATATTTAACGGGACTAAATTTCTGACTGCAGAGTTTAATGAAGTCCTCGCTGATACAGCAAAGAATTATGGAGGCAACAATAATGGAATAACAGCCTTAATCATAATGAGCGATCAGTTCATCCAGCTTAGGCGGCCATTCCCTTTCTTCGTCCGTACATTTGAATTTTTATCATTACGTCGCAAAGACTATAAAACTGTTAGGATTCTGAACAGGGAACTTCATGAATTTTACAACAAGCAAAATAACTAAAAGGCTCTAAGTCTCCCGCTTACCTTTATTATCCTATACACTTCTAGGTATAAGTACGCATAAATCCGCTTTTCTTTTTTACTACTTTGCCGTTCAAATGGAAACAAAACAATGCCTTGAATGCGAGGAACAAGTAAGAGGACGGATTGATAAAAAATTCTGTTCTGATCTTTGCCGCAATTCTTATAACAATAAACAAAACAGCGACAGCACAAGTTATGTCCGGAATATCACCAACATTCTTCGCAAAAACAGGCGTATTCTCGCCGAATTTATAAGTGACGAAACAGCAAAGACAAGTAAGAATAAATTAATCGAAAGAGGATTTGTTTTCAGATATATTACCAATACTTATACTACCCAGAAAGGTGCGACTTATTATTTCTGTTATGAATATGGATATCTCCCATTGGAAAATGATTATTATTTTCTTGTAAAGAGAAGTGAAGATAAAATGTAATGAAACCAAGGTGTCGCAAATTGCGACACCTTAAACTGCCATAACACAATTGAGTTTAATTATTTTTTTACTCCCTGCAATTGCTGAGCCTTCAGTTTATATTGCTCCGCAGCCCCTTTATCACCTTTGTTGGCAAACGATGTTGAAAGAATATAATAAGCAGAAATATAATCAGGCTTGATTTGAACAATCGCCTGCGCTGCTTTAATTGCCCCATCAAAATCTCCTTTAATGCCGTTGGCAACAGCCAGATCTTCCAGATAAACAATATTATTCGGTTCCATTTCAACAGCTTTATTTAACCATGGAAGTGCTTTATCTATCTGGTTCATTTGGCGGCCATAGGTAACTCCAATTTTATGATACGATAAGGCATCGTTCGGCTGAAGCTGAAGTGCCTGGTTATACCACATAATTGCAGAATCAGGTATATTCGCACGTGAATAAGCTTCTCCCAGGTTAAATGCACATTTAAATTGTCCGGGACGAAGCGCATTAGCCTTTTTTAGGTTTTCTTTGGCAGCCAATGGCATATTATTTTCGAGCTGTACGACCGAAGAGTTATACAACGCATCAAAACTTCCGCCGCCTTTACTTTGAAATGCTTTACTGTAAGCTTCGAGCGCAGCTTTATAATCCTTGTTCAGTTTATAGGTAGCGTTACCCAGTAAAAGCCAGGAATCGCCATTAGTAGGATAAATCTCCAAGCCTTGTTTCAGTTGTTCTATGGATTCTGTTAGCAGTGCTCTCCGCTTGGTTGAATCCTGTTCTTTATCCGATTCTTCTACAAGTAACCCTCCGTATGTTGTGTGAACTTTGGAAGAATTCGGAGATGAGTTTACATCCGTTTTCAGCAATGTGAAATTATCTTTCCAGGCAAAATTCCGGCTGAATGTTTTGATGGAAAATAATCCACAGACAATTACCAAAATTGTAAGTGCCGTTTTTTCTGTAAGTTTATTTTTATCGAGTTGTTGAATAAGAACAAAAGCCATTGCGATACAAAAACCAAGAGATGGCATAAAAATAAACCGTTCGTTCATAAGCACACCTACTGTAAACAGCAGGTTAGACACAATGGAAAAGGTGACGAAATAAAATAGGATACCATAACCCAACACACTTTTTTTACGAAGTTCCATAATTCCATAAACAAAAAGTCCAAGGTTTATTAAAATGGACACAATTGTTCCTATGGAAGTGAAGGTTACATAAGGAATTTCATTGTAATAATAATCATGAGAAAGGGGATAGGGAATGAACATGAATTTTAAATAATACAGGAAAGTCAGCACAATAGTTGCGTAACGTTGTTCAGTTGTTGCAAGTGCAAAAGGGTTGTTCAAGACTTCTGTCGATTCCTGGTGAATTCCGGTTGGTGCAAACTTACTCCGGATGATCATGAACAAAATAGCGGGTATTAAATAAGCCAGAATCCCAGTGATATATTGCTTTTTGTCTGCTTTGGTAAAGAAGAAATAAGTCATTGGAACGATCGCCAGGAAGGTGATGGAATTCTCTTTAGACAGAAGTGCAAGACAAAAAATCAGCACACCGATTAGCAGGTCACTTATTTTATTATTCTGAATATATTTTACGGAATAAATAAGTGCAGCAATAGAAAACAGCATTGCCATAATTTCGTCGCGTCCTTTTATATTGGCAACCGCTTCAGTATGGATCGGATGGACTGCATATAAAAATGTGGCGATAAATGGCCAGGTGAGATAAAACGGACGGCTACTCTGACCTCCGGCAATTAAACTCAAAAGGTAAAATATCAGGACGCAGGTAAATGCAAATAAAAGAATATTCACAGCGTGACTATAACCCGGCTTCAATCCCCACAACTGGTACTCAATAGCAAACGTAACAAGGCTCAATGGTCTGTAACGTCCACCTTGTATCAATGTGCTTCCCCGTGCCCCGAAAAACCCTTCGAACGCATCATGCGTCATCAGATCTTTTATTCCGTCAAAGCCCTTTTTAGCATACGTATTTTCGGTAAGTACGATAGCGTCGTCAATAGCATATTTATTCCACAGTGTATTCGAATAGATCAGACACGCAAACACAAATAATATAATGTAAGGCAGGTTAGGAGAAAAGCGAGGAGTTTCCGTTAATTGACTTTCAATTGATTCAGTCGTTTCCTCAACTTCCTGTTTGGAAGGAATTTGTTGTTTTTTATTTTTCTCTTTTTTAGACATTCTGAACAAACATTTTCCAGGTATAAAAATCCTTTGTTATAAAAGCACCTAAAGATATAGCATGTAAATCGTTCCTCCAAGATGATAACTTTTGTTTGTTAATAAAATAGATTCGGGCATCTTTTTTGCACATATAAAACCGTGACATTTGTACTCTGATTTAACGGTAACTATGGCCAACAACGAATTATATTTTTTTGCAATCCTGCCTCCTTTCAATATTGCAGGTGACGTGGATGAGGTCAAAAACGAGTTTGCAGAAAAATATGACAGTTCAAAAGCTCTTCGCTCACCTGCCCATATTACAATTATTCCACCTTTTTTTGTAAATGATGAATTTGAAAAATCAATTGAAGACAAAGTACAATCCTTCTGCAAAGATTGCAGTTCATTTAATGTAAAACTCAATGGATTCGGACAATTTAATGATAAGGTAATATTTATTGAAGTAGAGAAAAACGAGGAATTACAGGTATTTTATAATGCGTTCTCAGCATTTTTTACCGGAATGGGATTTGAACTTACTTCCATGCATAAATTTTTCCATCCACACGTAACAGTCGCATTCAGGGACCTCACACTCAAGAATTTTATGAAAGCCTGGCCTTCATTTCAGGATAGGGAATTCAAAGCTGCCTTTTCTGCCTTAGGGATTCATTTGTTAAAGCACAAAGATGACCAATGGCACGTTATAAAGGAGTTTACGTTCGGCAGTAGCTATTGATCCTTTAACTTCTCCAGTTGTTTTAATATTTTTTTACCACGTGATTGTATTGCAGGTCCTCCATGTACAAGAGCTTCCTCTATAACCAACTTAAGTTCACCTTTTAAACCGGACTCACGTCTGACTATATTAAATAAAACCGCCATGCTGAAAACTCTAACAGCAATTGCTTCCTTTGGATTCATTAAAAGACGAAAACAACTGTCCGTTAATTTTCCCATGAGCCGGGCAGGAATTTCTATGTCTTGCAAAACTCTTAATACATTACGTTTTACACCTTCATGCACATCGGGCTTATCAAGGTTTTTAACACAAGAAGCCAAATAGGGTTTGAATAAATCAGGGTATTTACCTACAGAATAACTCATAATCCATGCCGCACGCTGACTGACAGGTTTCTCATTTTTCATAACTAACCGCACCAATTCTGAAAAACGTTTTTTATCATCCCCTACATATTTCGCAATCCGCAATGTCTGGGCTTTGGAATGTTCTCTCAGAATTTCTTCTTTTAAATTCATTGAAGTAACTTTGTTAAAAATCAAAAATATACAAACTATGTCAAAAGCTGAGATCCACACCGAAAAAGGAATTATGAAAGTCGAATTCTTTGATAACGATGCTCCTAATACAGTTAAAAACTTTACAGACCTTGCAAAAAAAGGATACTATGATGGATTGAATTTCCATCGTGTAATTCCGAATTTTGTGATACAAGGTGGTTGTCCTACAGGTACCGGAAGTGGTGGTCCTGGCTACAAAATAAAATGCGAATTAAACGGTGATAACCAATACCACGACAGAGGCGTTCTTTCAATGGCACATGCAGGAAGAGACACCGGAGGTTCCCAGTTTTTCATTTGTCACAGCAGAACAAACACTGCTCATTTAGATCGCAACCATACTTGTTTTGGTAAAGTGGTTGATGGTCTGGATATAATTGATCAGATCCGCCAGGGAGATAAAATCCTGAAGATTGTTGTTCAGTAAAAGTGGAACGCGCAAGGCAGATTCTTCAAACCCGGTTCGGGTACAACTCATTTCGGCTTAATCAGGAAGCTATAATACAAAATATATTAAATGGCAAGGATGCGTTTGTTCTCATGCCAACTGGTGGTGGGAAGTCGCTTTGTTACCAGGTTCCTGCGCTTGTATTTGATGGATTGACCGTGGTAGTTTCTCCCCTTATCGCGTTGATGAAAGACCAGGTAGATGCATTGCGGGTAAATGGAATCAAAGCAGAATTTTTAAACTCTTCGCTTTCAACCGGAGAACAAGATAGCATTATTGCCAGGCTTAAAGAGAACGATATAAAACTTTTGTATGTAGCTCCCGAACGTTTGGTAGGTGGCGAAGTTAATTTTATGGAGTTTCTGCAACGACTGAATGTTTCTCTTTTTGCAATTGATGAGGCACATTGTATTTCTCAGTGGGGACATGATTTCCGGCCGGAATACAGGATGCTTTCAAAACTGAAAAAAAAATTCCCGAAGGCTCCTGTTATTGCACTTACAGCTACAGCGGATGATATTACCAGGAAAGATATTCTTGAAAAACTGGACCTGGATAATCCTCACGTATTTGTTTCCAGTTTCAACAGAGAAAACATTCATTATTTTATTGAACCTAAGCGAAATTACTTTGAACGTCTTGTAGACTATCTTCATAAGCGGGAAGAGGATTCGGGGATCATTTATACTTTATCAAGAGGTAGTGCAGAAGCGCTTGCCCTGAAACTTCAGCGTGAAGGATTTTCTGCAAAACCTTATCATGCAGGGCTCGACAGAGATACCCGTGATAAACACCAGGATGAATTTTTACGTGACGATGTAAAAATTATAGTTGCAACGATTGCTTTTGGAATGGGAATCAACAAATCGAATGTGCGTTTCGTGATTCATGCCGATTTACCCAAAAATATTGAAAGTTATTACCAGGAAACAGGAAGAGCAGGCCGCGACGGATTAAAAAGTGATGCGGTTTTATTTTATGGCGCCGGAGATGTAATGAAACTCCGTCATTTTGCAACCATTGAAGATAATCCGGAACAAACAAAGATCCTGCTGAACAAGTTAAATAAAATGGCGCAGTTCTGCGAGATCCGTTCCTGCAGAAGAAAATATTTACTGAATTATTTCGGGGAACAAGCTCCTGAAACATGCGGCAGTTGTGATGTTTGCCTGAGTACAGTTGAGAAAGAAGATGCAACGGTCATTGCACAGAAAGCCTTGTCAGCCATCTCCCGATTAAATCAGGGATTCGGATTGAGCTACGTAACTGATTTTTTACGCGGTTCAAAATCTGAAAAAATCCGGGAGGAACACAAATGGCTGAAGACCTATGGCATTGGAGCTGACATCAGTAAACAACAATGGATGACTTATCTGAGGGATATGATCGCTCTTGGTTTAATTGAACAAAGCAATGGAGAATATCCCATATTAAAACTTACTCAAAAAAGTCTGTCCGTATTAAAAGGGGAGGAACGTGTATTGCTTACAAAATCAGTTACACGCATTGAAGAAAAAACAAAAGAAAACAAACAACAGATACATACGGAGGCTCCGTTGCTAAACCGTTTGAAAGACATCCGTAAAGGCATTGCCAAAAAAGAAAATATGCCGGCGTATATTATTTTATCGGATTCTACACTTGTTGAACTCGCCAGTTATCTCCCTCTGAACCTTATGGAGATCAGGAAAATTTCCGGTTTCGGAGATGTGAAAGTCGAGCGTTACGGCTCTTTCTTTTTAAAAGAGATTACCGCCTATTGTAAAGAACAAAATTTAACATCCCGCATAGCAGCTAAATCGCCTAAACGGGAAAGACGTTCTAAAGAAGAAAGTGTAAATGATACCAAAGCAGTAACACTACAATTATTTAAACTCGGAAACAGTATTCCGGATATTGCAAAATCACGAAGCTTAGCTATATCAACAATAGAAACACATCTCGCTTATTTTATACTGGATGGACAACTGGATATATCACAATTCGTAAGCAAAGAAAAGTTAGCACAGATTCATTCCGCTATTAAACTTCACGGTTATAGTTCACTCGGCATATTGAAGGAAGTACTCGGCGAAAGCATCACGTATGGTGAATTACGTGCCGCTGTTAATCATTGGATCAGGATTTCTGAGAAAGTTTAGAATGTTGTAAATTTAAAATTTCCAAAAGAAGCTGTCTCTTTGTTATTAAAATAAGTAGAGTACTCATGTAAAAAATACTGATAAAATAATGATGGTTTCTTTAAAAGAAAAACTTTATGAGCAATGCTTGCTTTTTGTACAAAAACGTCTGGCAAATATTCAGCAAGCTATAGATAACGCCGGTGAATCGGCAAATGATGAAACCAAAAGCAGTGCAGGCGATAAGCATGAAACCGGAAGGGCAATGGCGCAGCTTGAACAGGAAAAAAATTCCAAACAATTAAGTGAAGCAATTGAACTAAAAAAACAATTAGAGAAAATAAACCCAAATCAGCAATCTGAAAAAGTTGCTGCAGGAAGTATAGTTGCGACAAACAAAGGCCGTTTTTATATTTCCATCAGTGCCGGAAAACTAATCGTTGATAAAGAAATTTTTTTTGCTGTCTCTCCAACATCTCCAATAGCTGTACAATTTATGGGGCTTGAAAAAAAGGGTAAGATCAGTATTAACGGAACTGAATACAAAATTGAAAGCGTGTTTTAAGTACTTGAAGTTTGAAAAGCTCACACAATGGATATCCCATTCAAATCCGTTGTTAAAACTTCACTCATGTAATCAAAAAACGGACGTAGATCTTTGAAAGTCTTGCTCAGTTTTTTTGCAAAGTCAGGCGACAATACTTCTTTATCTGAAAAGTTATGTCTGAAAATAAACTGCTTATGCCTGAGTTGTTCAATTGCCGGATGATCTTTAGCATAACCGCGTGGAGCAGAAGCTACCTGTTTTCCGCGCATATTTCCGAATGTTTTTTTGAGCGTTTTATTTGCAAGCAACTTTTTCCAATCTTCTGAATTTAAATCAATATCCTGTCGTATTCTTTTCAGGTCTTCAGGCTTAGGTCCCCGGAATCCACCTCCAGCAAAAGAATTACCCGGTTCAATATGGAAATAATAGCCACCTCTCAGTTGTTTGGTTGCCCGGCTAAAACCGCCACTCCACGACGATTTATAGGGTGTTTTGTCGTTTGAAAAACGTGTGTCTTTATAAATCCTGTATAGACTTTGTTTACCCGATGAAGTTTCGATTTTGTCGTGCTTGTTCATCTCATCCAGCAATGCGTCTGCAAATGCAATCATATTTTCGTATGCCGCTATGTATTGATCTTTATTTGCATTGAACCAATCACGGTTATTATTTTTAGAAATAGACTTTAAGAATTTAAAAGTTGAAGGAGAAATAACAGCCTTTTTCATATGGGAAATTTAGAATTCGAAGTTAACAAATAAATGAGCTTATAGGTATAAACACCTAGTCGGGAGATGCTTACTCCTGTTTATATTTGTATACTTTCAATATACATTCCCTGAAATCGGTTTTTTAGGGAGTAAAGCCAAAAGAACTCTGTTGTTATGCAACAGGGTTCTTTATTATGTTAACATTATGAATGTATTATCCTGTTATTACATTAACATTAATGGCGTTGATTATACTGACTTACATCTTGTCCGGTACCTTTAAACTATTATATTTGATATAGTATTAACCCTAAAAAAACAAACATGGATTCTAAAGCAAATTCTCTTAACTGGTTCGATATTCCGGCAAACGACATTAATCGTGCAAAAACATTTTACGAAAATATTTTCGACATTAAAATGGACAAGCAGGAAATGATGGGCATGAAAATGGCATTTTTCCCTGCAGAAGCAGGTTCAGGAAAAGCTAACGGTTGCATCGCACAAAGTTCTAACCACAAGCCAAGCACAGACGGGGCAATTGTTTATCTGAATGCAAATCCTTCAATGGATGGAGTTTTGAAAAAAATCGAAGCTGCAGGCGGAAAAGTTGTAATGCCTAAAACAAAAATCAACGACGATATCGGACACATGGCTTTCTTCATTGATTCTGAAGGCAATAAAGTTGCACTTCATTCTCAGAACTAAATTGTTTCTTTACTTTTTAAAAGCCCTTGTAATCATCATACAAGGGCTTTTATTTTTGCAAACCTTTATTGAATGATATATGATTCCTGCGGGACTGTAAGAGTAAACCGGCGTATAACATAACGAACATTTTTAATCCCATCGGGATTTAATAGCATTAGAAGCATTTTATAAAACATTGGGAAGTCCCGTAGGGACGAAATTAATCGCAATCAATACACACCCTTACCCAGGTATTTTCTCAGCTTAGGTGATATATTCCGCTGCACAAGTGCATTCTGAAGTTTCCATTTTTCCTCAGAGCTTTCAGGCTCAATCATAAACTGAACTTCTTTCGCCTCAAGAAATGCAATGGGAGTTCCGTTTTTATAGAGGATTCTATTTCCTGCATAGGCAGAAATCCTTCTTCCCGGAGTTATAATTCCAGTCAGATTCAAAGGATCGGCAGCGCTAATAGAAACCAGTACCTCCGATTTGTCTTCTTTTTTTCCTGCACGCAATTCCGTAATTGCTTCAGGTAATGCAAACTGTTCACCCCAAACACCTTCTACAAATCTGCCGCCCCTTATTTGCCCGCGCGCTTCCAGTGTCCGGAATATGCGAACAAGTTCACGCCAGGGAGGAGTCAGATTTTCCTTTTCTGCCAGCTTACGGAAAACGACACCATATCTTCGTAATAAGGCCCAGGCAATAGTTTCCACATCTTCACGTGTTTGTTCTCGGTGTTCAGTATTTTGCAAAACTGACCAGCGTCCGGCAGAGTTCATAGAAAACTGATTAGCACTTCTGTTCTGTCCTGAATTTGTTCTGTACTTATCCGGAACTAATAATGCACGTAAACCTGTAAATGAATCAGATGTCACCAGGTTGCAGCTGATCAGTTCGCCCAATGCATCTTCCGCCTGTGATGGAAGCAATTTTGTTTTAATCAGAAGATCATCAAAAAAAGAGGCGCCGCTTTGTTGTAGCACAGTCAATATACTTTGTGCCTCCTGCGATAGTTTGCAGCCATCTTCATTGGTAGAATTTACTGTTTGCCATACAGCCAAATGATTTCTGTTCACGAACGAAATAGGAGTGGTCTTAATAGGATTGCTGACTTTTTTCTCAGTCGCATTTGCTGCTCTGAATCTTCCCCACGATATTTTTCCGGAAATGCAAAGTACATCCAGCCACAAATAATCATAATCTGTTACCCTTGAAGGAAAAATATCGCTTTCCCAGGCTGATGCAGGCGCCTCAAAGCCTTCCAGTTTTTGCATGGCGTTCTGCAATGCATCTGGTCCTTGTGGCTGCGCATCCGGCTCCATCTGGTGCCAGGTAAATAAAAAGCGCATATAATCTGCGGATGAAACCGGTTGAATTTCATTTCTTAACTTCTTGATTGTATACCTGTGAATCCTGGAAAGCAATCGTCGCTCACACCATTCCAGTTCTTTTGCATTCTCATTAAACATACCCCGGAATGCAAATCCTTCGTTTTCCAACCGGAATAATGTACTGTTGATATCACTTTCATCCAGGCCGGATAAACCTGCTAAATAAGAGGCCGTAACAGGTCCCATAATTTCCAGACGCCCGCGAATAATTTCTGTTAAAGGATCTTTATCTGCAGATAAGGCATTCTTCAATTTTTCCGGAACTGTTACTTCATGCAAAAATATTTTACCAGGTAATGCCAACTCAACCAGAGGAACGCGTTCTGTCGCAATCCATAATTTATGGGATTCATCCACAACTAATACTGTAGCACGTTTGGAAGCTATCAGTTCGTCAAAATAAGTTTCCCATTTATTTTCTGTTCCTTCTGTTGAAGTAATGAATCCCGATAACATCAATGCATCGTGTAACTCATCTGCATTCGTAACTTCCGGCCAGGCTTCCGCTTTTACAGCCTCAATCGCTTCTCTATCCAGTTTACCTATGTCATTTGCTTCAGCCGGACTGATCCATCTTCTGTTCTTTACAGCTTGTGTTCTGCGTTCTTCAAGCGGTGCGTCATCCAAAAAAGCATAAGGACGAGCATTCAGTATTCCATGAGCGAGGGGAGAGGGTTCTCTCAGATCCACGGCAACCATGTTCACTTCTTTATTTTTTATCCGGGTAAGTAAATTTTCAAGCCCATCAATGTCCATCGCTTCATGCAGACAATCATAAATAGTTTGATTGACCAAAGGATGGTCGGGTACATCACGCTCACCTACAATATTTTCAAGACAAGCCAACTGGTCGGGAAACACCTGTGCAATCAGGTCTTCAGAACTCATGCGCTGCAACTGTGCAGGTACACGCTGATCTGCACGACGTCTTATCACAGCTAATGCACGGGATGCATTCCAGCGCCAGCGAATTCCAAAAATCGGCGCATCCAGGAAAGCCTGGATTAATATTGTTCTGACTGTTTCCGGATTTAAATAACTGAATACTTCTTCCAGTGGAAAACTATGTGTCGGTCCTAATGATAAAATAATTGCATCATCATTAGCCGCCGCCTGTAATTCAAAATTAAATTTCCGGCAAAAACGTTTTCTCAGTGCCAGACCCCAGGCTTTATTTATGCGGCTTCCAAAAGGGGAGTGAATGACCAGGTGCATATCTCCTGCTTCATCAAAAAAACGTTCCATCACAATATTATTTTGTGATGGCATTATTTTTAATGCAGCCTTGCCTGCTGCAAGATAAGTCACCAGTTGATCCGACGCTTCTTCACTTATGCCTGTTTCATTCATCAGCCAATCGATCGCCTCATTTTTCCAGTCTTGCGGCTTGCCCGAATTTTCATCTTCAACAGAAAGAAAATCAAGGTTTCCCAATCGTACAGAAATTTCTTCCCGGATTCTGGATACAGCATTAGAAAGCTCTGCAGTCCGTCCCGGCGCTTCGCCCAGCCAGAAAGGGATGGAGGGAGGCTGCCCTTGAGCATCCTCAACCCGCACTTTTCCGTTCTCCACACGCATAATTTTCCAGGAGTTATTTCCCAGCTGAAAAATATCTCCCGGTAAACTTTCTATGGCGAAATCTTCATTGAGCGTCCCGATAAAAATATTTTCCGGTTCCAGTACTACATCATAATCAAAATTATCGGGTATAGCACCTCCCGACACTATCGCAGTCAAACGCGCACCTTTACGGGCTTTGATACGGCCATTCACCATATCGTGATAAAGGTAAGCGCCTCTGCGTCCTCTCCTTGTACTAAAACCTTCCGAGATCATGACCACAACCTCATCAAATTCTTTTCGGGTTAGGTCACGATACGGATATGCTTTTTTTACCAACTCAAATAATTCTTCTTCGGAACTTTCTTCACGCGATGCAGCTTCAGCCACAATCTGCTGTGCAAGTATGTCCATCGGCTTTTCCGGCATGATAATCTTGTCCAGTTCAAAATGACGGATGCAATCAATGATTGCAGTACACTCCATCAGGTCATCCAGCGTAAGCGGAAATAAAATCCCCTTTGGAGTTTTGTGTACACTATGTCCGGAACGACCAACACGTTGCAAAAATGCAGAAATGGAACGGGGTGAACTGATCTGACAAACAAGATCAATCGAACCAACATCTATTCCTAATTCCATGGAAGCTGTTGCTACCAGGGCTTTCAAACTTCCTCCTTTTAATTTCTGTTCTGCTTCAAAGCGCTGCTCTTTCGACATGCTGCCATGATGCGCCAATACATATCCCTGTCCCAGTTGCTCATTCAGATTATGTGAAAGGCGTTCGGCCAGTCGTCTGGTATTTACAAATATGAGGGTTGTTTCATGCGACTGAATCAGCTTGATCAATTTATCATAAATTTCCGTCCAGACTTCATTCGCCATTACGGCTGTAAGAGGAGAATTTGGAATTTCAATTGACAACTGCAGTTTACGTGCATGTCCTTTATCAATTATTTTACAATCCAGTACATTCGCCGGAGAATTGCCCGTTAAAAAATGAGCGACTTGTTCAACTGGTTTCTGAGTAGCAGAAATTCCGATGCGATGTAGTTTCCTGCCGGTTAATGCTTCCAGGCGCTCAACCGACAATGCAAGATGCGAACCGCGTTTATCACCAACCAACGCATGGATTTCATCCACGATCAGCGTATGTACAGTACTCAACATATTTCGTCCGCCTGTGCTGGTCAGCAATAAATACAGAGACTCAGGTGTAGTCACTAAAATGTGTGGAGGATTCTTCAGCATGTTCGATCGTTCTGCTGTCGGTGTATCCCCTGTGCGGACCATTACCTGGATATCAGCCTCAGCCAATCCCATACTGACAAGCTGTTCATTGATTCCTCTCAACGGAAACTGAAGGTTGCGCTCAATATCATTACTCAACGCTTTAAGAGGTGATATATATACGATCTGTGTGCCTGGCTGCAATTCCCCGCGCTGACTTTGATTCACTAGATCATCTATTGCTGAAAGAAATGCCGCAAGTGTTTTACCGGATCCAGTAGGTGCAGCTATTAATGTATTCGTATTGGATTTAATTGCTTCCCATGCCTGAACCTGAACGTCAGTAGGTGTTTGGAATATTTTTTCAAACCAATCGGAAACAGCTTTATGGAATAGGGGAAGAGACATTTCTATTCTCTAATTTACGAAAAAAAACAGTGATTTTTCTTTTTCACATGTACTGGAGATAATCTTACCAAAACGGATTGCACCTTTTTTTACACAAGTTCTCAACTAGGTATAAATACCTAAATTGAATGTATTTGTTGTATTTCCAACCTGTATGATTCAATTAATTTTATATTTGAACATATGACGGAACGAAGCAACGATTTTAAAACAATCCTGTTTTTGATTTGCTATTTAATGTGTCCGTTCGCACTTTTCTGCTCCAAAGAAAATATTCACTATCAGGTTATCAGACAAGAAATCAATGTTATTGGAGAAAAACAGGGATATAGCAGTAAATTATCATTTAGAGGTAAGTTCTTAAAAAAAACAGACCGCACACTTTCCATCTACAGTTCTGAACTGGAAAAGATTTCCAATATAAGGCGAAACGATATTTCCAATGAAGATTCCGCAGCAAGCAAATTGATCATTCATGAAAGCTTTGTCGAAACAGAAAGCTTTTATAATGAAATTAAAAAATATGAATTAAGTTTCAAGGACTCATCGGCATCTTTTTCATATGCATACGAAATGAATTGTAAATACCTGGTTTACCTGTCTGAACTGGAACTAGTTTCATATCCCAATGCGGATACGCTTTTATATGAAATAAATACGCCAATAAATTATTACCTGAAAATGGATTTTGACACAAGTTTTTCATTTACAAAAATTGATACGACATTTTCAGATCAAAGAAAAACGTATACAATCAGATCAATTCCTTATTACAGAATATTTATGAAATCGGGATTAAAATCCGACTATGAAATGAATAGCTTCATTCCGCCCAGATTACGGATATTTGTTATTCCAGCAGGAACCGGAGATGAATGGAATTATTTTAATAACTGGTTTCTGGATTTAATCAGTTCAAATACAAAACTAAATAATAAAAGTATTCAGCAGATCAAATCATTCATGTCGGTGACCGATTCACCTGAAGAAAAAATACATAAGGCATTTGACTACGTTAAAAAAAATATCCGTTACATCGCTATAGAAAACGGATTAGAAGGTTTTCGCCCTCGTGATGTAAATGCCATTCTGGAAAAGAAATATGGAGATTGTAAGGATATGGCAAACCTTCTGACTCAAATTCTTTCGTATTTTAATATGGATGCGCATATTACTCTCATTTCTACCATTGACTTCCCTTTTAAATTTAATTTTCCCTGTCTGGCATCTGGCAATCATGCCATCTGCGTGGTAAAAATAGGTAATAAAAGATTTTATCTGGACGCAACGGATAAAAACGGTGACTACTATCTGCCTTCAGCTTTCATTCAGGGTCAGGATTATTTTTCAATTACCGGGAATGGAGGAGAAAAGGGAAAGGTTGAAACCATTTCTTCACAAAGAAATCTGATAAGCAACCATTTTGATTTGAAAACGGAATCCAATTCTATGGCCGGAGAATATCAAAGTACTTATTCAAACTACAGCGCTAATATTTTTAAATATTTATCCAACGAAATCCCAACAGAGCAAAGGGCAAAAGAAATAGATAAGATAATTGACAAAGATTTTTTTCCATATACTCATTCTGGAACTCATATTCAGTCGAGTGACAGTTCAATAAATATTTCCGGAGACGCTAAAGTGGCAAGTGCAATTGCAACTATAGGATCGACGAAGTGTATCCTGCTCCATTCATTAATTTTCCCTCACCGTTTACCCCTTAAAATTAAAAGCCATTTTCATCTCGTAACGTATCACACAATTGCTGATAAATATGTTTACAATATATCTTTTTTAGACAGCGTAAAATTTGTTTCTATTCCTAAACCATTTAATAAAGAGCTTCCATTTTTATCTTTCCATTTTAAAATAACAATTGCTACACCCCATGAAATAATTATTGAATACACATATGAACTTAATAAAGTTCAGCTCAATATGGAAGAAACAAGAGAGTATGAGAGTTTAAACGCAGAAATAAGAAATATTTTCAATCAGTCAATTCAATATGAATAAATTACTTCAAAAAGGCTTGGTACTTGTTTTCATTATTTTTTTCAATGCAACTAATGTTTACTCAGGAGGGTCAGATAAGTGGAATACCGTTGCTCAATATGAAAAGGTTCCGGACTCGCTTTCCAGATATGGGGCGGTCAATCTATTTTATAAAGAAACAATACAGTTTCAATTGGAAGATTTTAAAATAAAAACGATTCACACAATTCACCAAAAAACTAAAATCATTTCCATTGATAACATTAAGCAATATTCTACGTTTTATTTTCCAAATGCGAAACCTGATGATAAAATAAGAGCGAGGACTATCAAGTCCGACGGAAATGTTATTAATTTAAAAAGAAGTGATATTAAGTTCAACGAAAATAAAAGTGGCTCCATTTCTGGTTCTCTTCGAAATAATTATGGAGAATTTGTGATTCCTGGTCTTGAGGCTGGTGATGAAATTGAAATATATTACTCAATTACGACTCCTGCCGTGTTTGTTGTCAATGACTTTTTTTTTCATCAAAAAACATATACAATAAAAACGGAATATTCGGTTATTCGTCCATACGATCTTCGAATTGAATATAAAACGTATAACAAATCTCCCGAAGTTAAAATTTATAAAGAGGGTGACTTCCAGGTGTATTCCTGGTCAATGCAAAACCTCTTACCATTTAAAGCAATAAAAGTTAACGTCATATACGACTCTCTGCCCTTTGTCCGCATTGCACTGCGCTCTGTTGATAATAAAGATCACCAGAGCATGAAAATCCCATCTACCTGGTATGATTTCATGAGCAACTTTTGGACATTCGATAAGCACGCAACACAAAAGGGCAGTTCTGACATGCGCCTCAATGCATTTTTGGATAGTTTACTTGGCAAAGAAACCTATTTTCTGACTTCGGAGAAGAAAATAGAATTGTTTGCAAAGGCACATGAATATGTAAATGAACACATTGAATTATTCTTTCCCAAAGACTCGTCAGAAATGAAGGGAAGATTGGGCGATTACATTGCGATGAGAAAAATCCCCTACTATTCCGTTGCATCCCTGTACGAAAAAATGCTTGTTCATTTGGATTTTGAATACTACCATTGTCTTGGAAGAAATCGGGTGTCTGGCCCATTGGACGCAGAATTTATGACGATTAATCAGCCAAATGAATTCTTTTTCAGCTTTAGATTCGGTGCGTCCTATTACTTTGTTTTTCCTAAAACATATTACTCCAAATACCATTTTGGAGAAACGCCCAACTTTCTTGAAGGAACTAAATCCATAATGGTTTCATGGAAAGATTACTCCGGAATGTACGAAACGTTTAACGTTCAAAAAACCAACCTTACCACAAATACAAAGACGATTAGAATTATGTCCTCCATAATCCTGGACGATAACCAGACAAAGGAATGCAGTAAACTGGTTACAACAGGAGCATTATCTCCGCTATATCGAAATGCATTCAAGTATTACCGGAAGGATTCGATCGAATCAAACGATATTTTTAAAATTCTGTTTCAGACCAGAAAAGAGGATACCGATTCTATGTCTATTCAAGAAGATCAATCGGATTTCCCATTTCGTTTTTCATTGAAGTATAATACCCTGGAAAAAAACTTCATTTCCGATCTGGGCGATAACAATAGGAATATACAGTTAAGAGACTTAATTCGCTATCCTTCTTATGCTGACTATTACAAAACTGACGACAATGACGTTCAACGTAATATAAGGCCGTTTGCCTTCAATGAGAGGATATTGTACTATATGTTGTTTGACAAGGATGTTAAATACATGGAACAAGAAAGTAACCAAATTACGTTTGAAAATCAAGCTGGAAGTTATGATCTCAAAATAACACAATTAAACCCACGTACAATTTTAATAACTTCACAACTGAATTGTAATAATGAAAACTGGGAACCGTCTCCTTCGGATCCTTTTAATGAGGTTCTGAAAAATATGGAGGGTAGCAAAAATATAAACTTAAGCTTTTCTATTGTTCAGTAATCTCCGTTGCAAATAATGAAACCTCTGTTTAATTCATATCCCATATTCAGCACTACCAAAGGAAAAGCTTCTTTTGGTGTTGAACTATGGGAACGTATTACATACAAATTTCTTCTGATCAGATCTGAAAATAAAAATCCATGGGGAATGGATACATCCCTTACTAAAATGAATCTAAGTGCCTCTCAAGCCATAAATCCGCAATGGGATGTTCATTTTCGGGAATGTAAACTGGAAGCTCTGCAGGAACTCTTCAGACAAAAAAGCAATGCTGTTAGTAAGGAAGAAGTGCTGGCTATTGTTCCTCAATTTAAATTGATCACTACGACAGATAAATCAACGCAGCTTAACAGGTATATCCTGGGCGAAACAAACCCTTCGTCCATTTATCATCCATGTTCTGTTGAATTGCATGAAGTAACAGAACTCAGTTTATCTATCAGCGAAGGCGGATTGGAGTGGGGTGGAGCAGGAGCAACCGTACAATTTGACGAAGTGACTGGTCCGCGTTTTAAAGGAGAATTTGAAAAATATGGAGCAACTCAATTACTCAACTTATTCAAGAAAAAAGGGGTGAATGTGAGCAAACAGGATTTACTGAATCTTGCACAATAAACTCAGGCTGCAGTAACTTCCAGGATAGGTTTATACAACCATTCTACTTCTTTTCTGATTTCTTCAGGAAGTTCCTTACTGATAATTACTTCAAGCTTTATAGGTTCAAATTTATTGGAAGCTTTTCCATAAATGACATACTGTTCCAAACGCGTGTGGGTTGATTTGAAAAAGTCAGCATGCCTTCTTTCTATTTCACGATAGCCGTGTTCAATATGACTTTCCATAGTTGTTGTTTTTACTACAACTAAGTTAGCACAGGAAAACCCATATACAACAGGCGTAATGTTATCAAATTGTAAATAAAAACATCCTGTTTAAAACAGACTTCATTGTGATTCAATAGGTTAAGAATTTTAATCCTGAGGATTAAATAATCGAGATTGACGACTAGCAGGGGTCTTTTATTCGCATTTTGCACTCAATAGCAGGACTATTTAGACTGATCAAACAATTTCAATTCAAAATCTATTTCGTAACTTATTTCAAATTTTTAATTATCATTCATGAAACAAGCTACTTTCATTTTTTTCGCCTTCCTGGGTTCTTTTGTTTGTGCACAAAGTACAGGACATTTTAAGTTAAACTTCGGACAGGCAAAATCCACATATGAAAACGTTGTTAATAGTGTACCTGCAGTATTCTTCAAACATCCGTTAATACCTGTTTTATTGGATTCTATCGGAAAGGATAGCAACGGAAATTACATCCGGGATATTCGTGCAGGTGTCACTTTTGATCCTAAATCAACTTTCTACGATCCAGCATTTGCAGGCAGTCAGCTTGTTAATAATTCTGATGTTTTCACTGTCGATTCTCTTTTAATAAAAAGCAGCTACCAAAGACGAAACAATATTGACGATACATTACTCGTGGAAATATGCTGGGGAGATACGGCGGATAATTCCGTATTCACAAAATGGGGATATAATTCATATAACGAATTCATCACGTCCAAAATAAACCCATCCGCTAAAAGTGGTAACACTTCATTTTTAAGCGCTCCGGGATCAAAAAAAATTATACTGAAGCGTGTGTTAAGTGTAACGGATGCTGATACAAGTCTCTCCAACCCGTGGCGTTTTACACTGGTGTTGGATATAAAATCCATGCTGGGTTATGCGCTTACTATTCCTGCCGGCAATATAGTTGGAGTTAGTTGCACTTTTGTTCCCGGAGAAAAATATAATTATTCTGATGTGTGCTTCGAATATCCTTTACCACAAAATGCAGGTACAAAAAACGGACTGGGAATATATAAAATTGTACAAGCGGATTCTTCGGCCGGCAACTTAATTCATGACGATCTTAACTATGGTTACAGAGGCTGGAATACAACTCAAAATTATTTAGCAAATCACCGGTACAACAAATTCAATCCGTTAATATTAAATGTTCTTGATTTTGGCGCAGATCCGGGTGGGGGAGTGGACAGCAGACCCGCTATTCAAAAAGCACTGGACTCACTGAAATCTTTCGGAGGCGGAACATTAAAAGTGCCGGTTGGAACTTACCTGCTCGATTCCTGGATGCCAAGCTCGCATCCCTGGGGATTTTATAATCTACTCGTTGGTTCCAACACTACGGTTGACGCTGATACCGGCGCAGTTTTTCTGCAAGGCCCAAATGGAAGACATAGCTTGCCAACCGGAGCAGATGAGGTCCGCAACTGTGTCCTCGTATTTGGCAGCAGCCTCTGGAATTCGATCACCTTCCAGAACCCAGGCTACAATGGTGGCTTTTATAATCTGAATGCAACTAATCCGAATGATACTGCTGTTACTTTTTCAACAGGTCCGGATGTTTCAAACTTCAAGGCAGGCGACTATATTGCTATTTATGAAACAACAACCGGAGATGTTCTTCCAACCGAAACAAACAAAATAACAACGGTTGACAAAATAAACGGAGTGATCGGGTTGCAAAGACCATTGTCTAGGGGATTTAGTACGCCTTCCATTGCCAACGTTACTGCAAGGGCGACAGAAAATGTATATATAAAAAATCTCACTGTAATAGGTGCGCAACCATTATCAGGAACAGAAACATTTGGTTTTACAGCTGAAAAGTGTGCGTTTGTAGTTGACCTGTCTGTTGGTGCCGCACAAAAAGATATCCTCGCTCAGCTAAACCTGAACACCATAAACAATTATCGTTTCAAAGGATGTTCATTTACACTTACGGGAAGCGGTGGTGTTGAACGTGGAATTGAACTGCCTCAGCGCAACAGCCGGTATGGCATTTACGAAGCCTGTACATTCAAAACAAAATCAATGGGCTTCGGTGAGTATGGAGCTCATATTAAACTGGTCAACAATAACATTTGGGTGTATCCCGACAGCGTTTCGAATCCATCCATTTTTTTAGGCGGGCTTGATGTAGACTTCAGCTATAACAATGTCCATACAGTAGGAAATATTACGGCGATAAATAGTGGCGGTTGGGGTGCGCTGATCGTTGATGTTAACTCACCGGCGTATTATCTTCCGTACACAGGACAAATAAAAATCACCCATAATAAAATAGATTGCAGAGCTGATGGCAATAGTTGCATCGTTGCTGTTAGTCCGGATCCGGTTATTATGAATAACGATATGACCATATCCGGCACAACATATATTGGAATCAGATCAGAAGGCAATCTGCAGTCCAGGATTGAATGGAATAATATTTCCGGAAGTTGCTACTTTGGAATATTATCAAATACCGGAAGCCCGGATGCCAGCATTATTTCGAACAATACTATGACAGGCAGCGGAAATTCCGGAATTTTTATTCCTTCTCCCGGGACTCCAAGTGCAGGTGGTGACACGATTACCAATAATTCAATTACAGGATATACAAATGCTGTTTCCATTGACCTAAGTGAACATCCCGGAACACTTATCTCAGCAACAGCATATGCAGATAAGCTGCAGCCAAAAATTTATTCCATTTTAACAAATAGTATAACCACAGACACTACTGAGGTTAATTGGACAACAGATGAATTGGCCGACAGCCAGGTAGAGTATGGTCTCAGCAATTCGTATGGACAAACTACAACGATTAGTGATCCGAACGGAGTAATAAGCCACTTTGTTCAACTGGGCAATTTACTGGCATCCACAACGTATCATTACCGGATCAAATCAAAAGATCCATCCGGAAATTTAAGCGTATCTGCGGATAAGATTTTTAAAACTCCTATAAGCATGCGTACTGATTTTTTTGATTATATACATTCTTCATCCGAAACTGAAATATGGGACATTACAACCGTGGTGACCAAAGGTGTGCTAACAGGCAATAAGGAATTAATAACTTCCAACACCGTACATGTCAGTCCAAATCCAACGAATGGCAATACAATCGTAAATTATAATTTAGCAAATGCCGGTAAGGTCACTTTGCAAGTAACAGATTATACCGGAAAAGAATTACTACTGATCCACGAAGAAAATAAAAATCCCGGGCAATACTCCTTACAGTTGAATACTGATAAACTGGAGCCCGGAATTTACTTTTGCACACTGATCACAGATCATGGAAGGGAGACGCAGAAGCTGGTGGTTATTAAGTAAACAAATATTCATAATTTACTCATTATTAACGTGTTGATATTTAACATAAAACTTATGTTATAAGACAAGCAGCACAAGGCTTGCGGGGAAGGCGTGTTTTATAACACTATATTATGTTAAGATAGCTTCGGGCTGAAACGCAGAAGGCTAGTGTGTAAATTTGCGCCTTCGTGAAATTCCAAAATAATAAGAGAAAATAAATTGAGCGAAGGTTAAGCAATTTTAAAGGCAGTTCAGCAGGTGATAGAGCGATTAAAGTGATAGGGGAGATGTGGGTTGGATAGAATTGCTATATTAGTGGTTCTAAAACATATAAAATGCCATTTAATTTTAAAACACCTGAACAGCTAGAATTAGAAAAACGATTTAATGAAGGGGTTGTTGAAATAGAAAAAAGACATTCAACATTCTTTTCCGAAAACTCAAAACCAGAAAGTCATCGGGGAAATGAACATAAATTGAGTTCTTATATAATTTCTGCAATTAGTTCAGGGTCGGCTCAAATTGGTTTTAATCCGAAAGATACGTTGCCAAGAGGGATAGAGTTGGAGGTTATAGAATTATTTAAGAAGATTTATGTGACGAAGTAGCAACTACCTTAACTTCTTCTTTAAAAAACTTTTCCATAGCATCTTTAAATGCCCCTGTGTTTGCTTTTAATTCGTAAATTAAATTCCCGTCTTTTACAAATGATATGCTTAGCACCGAGTCTTTAGTTTTAAAAGATGAATTTTCTCCTTCAATAGCAAGTTCGTACATTTTATATAACTATCCAAAATTAGTCGTGCAAAAGCCGTGTAGTGGCTAGTGCGGCTATTTTGCATAAGAGAAATTATAGGAGTTTTTATTGCTTTTTCAGCTTTAAAAAGTTCTATAATTTCTTAAACATTATGTTAAATACAGAAGGTTCGGAGCGTTCTAATGACAAGAAGGGTGGTGTTCAATCCAAAGTTTTAGAAGTTCAACCAGCACTAGAGCTGCCGTCCCAATCCATAGGTAAGTCGTCCCTGTTGCTAATCGTTCAGAATCCGAAGCAGCCTTTGCTAAGGAGACTTCTTGCGACTGAAGAGTAAGTTGTTTGTTTTTTTCTCTTGTCACGTATCCCTCAAATATTAATCCTTCAAACGTAATATTGTAAGCCTGTATAGAAGGGTATAATAAAATCAATTCATCCTTAATTAATTTTCGGGTTATGTATTCAAATTCGGCTCCGCTGTGTGGATATTCTTTTGAATATAATACTAATAACCAAGTTGTGGTAGTGTCTTTATTTTGTTTTATATGATTTAAAACAAAATCTATTTTTTCAAGATATTTCATTCTTTCATCCATATCGCAAACATACTAAAATTGGACAATAGTATAATTTTTATAAATTTGGGTTGAAATAACATATTAGCGTTAGCTTTTTCGTACCGAAAACTGAGAACTTTCAAAAACACGAAAATAAGTATAACGCTCGCGTCAAAGGCGTGGGCTTTATCTTATTCGTGTTGGGTATCTCAGTACCTCGGTTCGGTAAGTTAAATGTCCCACGCTGATTTTTTATATAACCACCTGCTAGGGGCTTAGGGTTAAAACAAATTAAACAATGAAAAAGATTTTATTTATAATGCTAATCCCTGTATTGGCATTTAGTCAAAAGGACACGTCTTATACGTATATCGGCAATTCCATATTGGGACAAGATTCGCCAAAAGACGGCGCAATAGAAACCGCAAATCTATTTAATAGTATCACTACGGTGGATTATGCAATATTATCATTTGTAAATTTAGCTGTTGATAATAATAGAAATAAAAAGGCACTTCAAAAACTAGAGGAGGACAAAAGGCAATCCATTCTAAAGCTAGAAAACATAAAAACGCAATATTTATCATATTCAAAATATCCTGATAGTATTTCCGATGGATGGCATAGTATAGTTGTAACAGATAATTCATTATTCTGTAAAGACGCAAAAGTTTTAATAAAGGCCAATAAGATTCAAAAATTCGTAATTGACAATTATATTCCGGTAAACTTTACTCCATTAGGTAAGATTGCAAAATCTAAAACGAAAATAACGTTAAAGAATTTCAACGGACAACAGCTTAACATATTAGATATTTATTTCCTATACGATATTGACGAGCAGGTGATTGTTGATCCACCAATAGAACCTGGATATATTTGTTTTTGGACTGATTCAAGAAGGTATGATCAAATTCAGGTTATACTAGATACTTATCCAATAAATAGATTTACCGTAGAATTTGACAAAGAACCAAATTGTTTTGCAGATGGTATGGTCGTTAGAATACTGAAACCCGGCAGATATTCATATAGAGCCCTGAAACACGGCACTGATCACAAAGGGGATTTTATTATAAAGTCAGGATATTGCCTGAAGCATAAAGTACGGTAGGTCTTTTTACATGCGTAGGCGCGTAGGCTCACTTTAATCATTGTGGCTATTTAACATAATATAAATTATAAGACATATATGTTTTGTTTTTAGCTAAATTTAAAGATTTTCATGACATTCAGGCTAAATCAAATAGCCGTTCAAAAACAATTCCTGGGAGATTTTACATGAATCCACTACTGACACCCCAATGCCTTAGCCTTGGTTTTCATTTCCTCGTATTTGGGATTTTCACTTGTCCCGAGGTACATAACTTTTAGGGCAAGAATTACAGAGCAATCGCTTTCATTTAATTTATAAGCCTGTTCCAGGTAACCTTTGGCAACGAGCAAAACGTCCTTGGCCTCCTTTTCGGCAATTTTAAATTTATTGTCGTCCTTTATCTCATTGGCTTTGTCCAGCATATACTTGGCTTTGTTATTATACAAAGCCCCCAGGTCATACACGGCCATTTCATCACTTTTATTGATATCCGCAGCTGCTTTGTAACATTTTGCAGCATTATTAAGCATTTCATCATAATTAGTCGGTTTAGGCAGATCTTTACCATTGGCGTCAATCGGATTAGCCATGCGGTCGTACAAATTCCCCAAAGCCAGGTTCAGGATGGCGTCATTCGGAGATTTTTCGAGCGCCAACTTCAGATTGCTGATGGCCTTATTCATATCATCCGGATTATTCGATTTCAGATAAAAATTAGTTTCAGCATTGATCAACGCCACATCATTCGGATACAATGCCCGGCCTTTTTTAACTATTTCACTTGCAGCCTGAGGATCGTTCATTTTATTGATCAAAAAATTCTGGTAACTGTGATACGTAGAAGCCTTGCCAATCTTCGCATTCAGCATCTTCTCATAGAACGCTTTTGTCTTCTCGTTATTTTGTGCCAGTTCGGCTGCCGACTTAGCATTCGCTAAATTAACTGTGTCCAATGTTCCGTTTAAAGAATTCAGTTCCATGGCCTTTTCAAAACCCATCATGGCTACGGAATAATTTTTCTGGTTGTAATTTGCAATCGCCAGATTCTCAAAATGACGGGCGCATTCAGGCAAATGCGGCGTAATATCTTCATCGTAATCTTTCTTTTTATCCAGGTCGCGCGCCTTTAAATAAGCATTGTTGGCTGTAATCAAATAATCAATATTGCAACTCATGTAGGCTTCGATTATTCGTTTACCTATATCACTGACATTCTGACGTTTATCATACTCCATCTGATATTTTTGTTCAAATAGCGTCTGGTATATTTTTCCGCGATAAACCCAGGTTTTAGCCATCTGTTTGGTTTCCGGATTTTCAGTGGCAACATCGATGGATTCTTTTGCATTACGCAAAGAACTGGTGTCTTTCACATTGTAATAATCCTGCAGGTATTTCCAGGCAGCCACCACTTTTCCATGCTGGGCACTTATGTTTAAGCTAACTATCAGTGCAAAAATTACCGGGACTACTCTTTTTATGTGCATCTATTTATAAATATTAGCCAATTTCGTTTACATCTGCTTTTGTTGCTTCTTCATTTTTTCAATGTCATCTTTCATCTTCATGTACTTTTCGTTATCGCCCATTCGCTGATAAAGTGCTTTCAGGTTTTTAGCAATATCCATATCTGTTGAATTTATTGCGTAGGCTTTTTCAAGAAAAGGCAATGCTTTTTTTAACAGATCATTTGCTTTGTCATTCAATTCAGCATACTTTTTCGTTTCTTTTGGAGGTAACTTTTCTGCTTCAGCATTCAGCGCAACTGCATTATTAACAAGCATACCTCCCATATTGTAATTCGCATCCGCGTAATCTGGTTTTAGTTCCAGTGCCTTTTTGTATGCCGCTTCCGCTTTATCCAATTCATTTTTACCCTGGTAAATAGTTCCTTTCGTGAAATATAAAATCTCATTGTCAGGAGTAACTTCAATTGCTTTATTTATTTTATCAAGCAATACATCTGGCTTTTTTTCCGCAAGATAAATATTGATCTCATCCCGGATCAGATCTGCATTGTCGTCAAACATCAGTTTTCCTTGCTCAATATAACTAAGCGCTTTGGCCGTGTCTTTTTCCTGTAAATAAATATCAGCCATATGCCTGTACAGGTTGGGGTCCTTGTATTTTTTTGCATCAATCATTTTTTGGATATACACTTTTGCCTCTTTGGTATTCCCTGAAACAAAAGTCAGTATGTACATGTCATGGTCGAGTGTTTCAGAAGTAATATTCGCGTGCTTCATCGCGTCTTCTTTGTCAAACGGCAAACCTTCATAAAGTAATTGACAATACCTGATTGCTGTTTCATATTGCTTATTGATCTGCGCTTCTATCATTTTATTGTATAACCTTGACGCAGTTGGCCCAAGCAAAATTTTATTTTCATCGGTAAACATTTTATCCTTGTCCGTTTTATAACAATTCACGCAGGCAGAAAATGCTTTTTCAGCCGCATCCGGATCCAGGTTTCTGAATTTATCATCCCTTGTTTCCAAGATTGCCAGGTATGTTTTGGCGCGGTATAAATACATTTTAGGACTGCTCTTTGTGTCATCATGTACAGCGGCCTTGTCAATCGCATCTTTTGCCTTATCCAATTCTTTTGAATTAAGGTAGTTCCATGTATTTACAATATTGTTTTTTTGCGCGAAAGACGTTACTGCTATAGCAACCGTCAATACTGTCAGTCTGATCTTATTCATAGTCGTTTTATTTATGATCTTCAGTTTACAATTTGTATGCCTAAAAATACCCCTTTTTTTGAAATCTAAGAAGGGCAATTATTTAACGGCAGTTTATTTTCCCTGAACGGATCCCGATTACAATTAAGCGGAAAATAAAAGACCTTCCGGATTGGAAGGTCTTTTATTTATTTTAATCATCAGGTAATTAATCAACATCAATTTCTTTGAATTTCTTCAGACTGATCTTGTCATTGAAATCTTTCGCTGAAAAGTTCAGAGATTCCATTTGCTTTTTGATTGCAACCTTATCCCCTACCATTAGAATAATCATTTTGCTAGGATCCAATGATTTTTTGATCTGCGCATCTAAATCTGCTTTGGACATTCCTTTCAGAATCTGAGCTTGCTGAAGCGGATAATCCTTGCTTAAATTATTTTCAAGTATATTTCCAAGGAAGCCTGCTTTCTGACCATTCGTTTCATATCTCATAGCAGCTCTGTTAAGAATGGAGTTCTTCGTGAATTCAATATCAGCATCAGTAAGACCATTTTTAATATATTTATCAGTCTCCTTAATGATTTCCACCAATGAATTCATTGTTTCTTTTCTTTTGAAAGCACCACGGATTGCAAATTCTCCTTTGTATTTATCACCAGAAAAGCCAGAGTAGATACCGTAAGTATATCCCTTCTCTTCGCGGATGTTAAGGTTAAGACGTGATGTAAAACCACCACCAAGGACAAAATTTGAAACACTGTTTTTGAAATAATCTCCTGTCGCATCATATGTAAGCGAAGGTTGTCCTACGATTATAATAGAAGACGGAGCGCCGATCTTGTCAACAACATAAATTTGTTGTTCAACAGGAGCAAGAGCAACAGGTGCACTGATTTTTACTTCCTTTGCCTGCCAGTTATTCAAAAATTCTAGTTTCGGCATGATTTCATTCTGATCAACATCACCCACAATTGTCATTTTAGCAACACTTGGAGAATAATATTTTTCATAATAAGATTTAATGTCCGCCAACTCTATCGCAATAATATTCTTTTTTGTCGGATGAGTTCCCCATACTGTGTTACCATACATTAAAGAAGCAAATGCCATTGACGCAAGATAATCTGAGTTTGTCTTTTCCTGTGCCAGATTTTCACGTGAAGATTTCTTATTCCGTTTAAAATCTTTTTCATCAAAACGTGGGTGAAGAAATTGCTCTTCAAACAATTTTAACGTGGCATCCAGGTTTTTCTTAAGGCAATAAATTGAAATATTAGTTGCTTCTTTACCTGCACCGTAACTAATATAACTACCTAATTTATCCAGTTCTGCACTGAATTGCTCAGGTGTATATTTCTGCGATCCTTCGTTCATCATGTCCGCAGTACCTTCAGCAAGACCATTTTTCTTCAGTTCATCACCAGTAAGAACAAGGTCCCCTCCTTCCATATTTATGTTGATCTGAACAGTTGGAACTTCAGTTGTTTTTGTTCCGATAATCTTCAGGCCGTTTTTCAACGTAGCCGTATAAAAGTCAGGAACCTTTGGTGTCTTTGGTGCCTGAGCAGCTGGTTTTTTCCAGCTTTCAGGAGAATCAGCAAGAGGTGCAAAATTTAACCCTGCATATTCAGGATCATCTTTAAGCTGCATACCCGCTGTTGGATTAAAGCTTTTTGCAGAATCCTTTTCTGAAAGGAATGGATAAACATTCACAACTGCTGATCCAGCACCTTTGATGTATTTATTGAATACTCTGATTACATCATCTTTTGTAACTTTATTTACTCTTTCCAGTTCGTCTTTCATATTGAACGGACGATCAAGCTGCCATTGCCAGTTTGAAAGCGTTTCCGCTTTACCATAAACACTTTCAACACCACCAAGAAGTGCGGCTTCACGTTTTGCTTTTACGCGTTGTAACGCTTCATCTGTAATACCTGTCTTTTCAAATTCATCAATTGTAGCTTTTGTTTGTTCTTCCATTTCTTTGAACATCTTATCATAAGCTACAGTTACGCCCTTTTTCTCATAGAAACTTTTCAGAGCGTCTTCCGAAGGATATTCCGCAATTACTATTGTAAATTCTCCTCCTAACTCTTTATTATTATTGTAGGTAGCTGCAAACGCAGCCTTTTCAGTCTTAACAAAGTTTTTGTAGAAAATAGAGTTGTTACCGCCACCCATCATATCAGCCAGGCAATCCAATGCCGGTTCATCTTTGTGATAAGCCGGAACTGTAGGGAATACACGTGTTGTTAAAGGAAGATAAATGCGGTCAGAATAACTTGCATATTTATCCACTGGTAATGAAACCGGTGGAACTTTCATTCTTTTTACATCCGGTCCTGATTTAATATTTCCGAAATATTTCTCAACCCAGGCAAGTGTTTGTTTTACATCTACATCACCCGCAATTGTTAAAATAGCATTGTTAGGACCATACCAACGCATAAAGAAATTCTTAACATCTGTTAATGAAGCCCTGTTCAAATCGTCTGTGTATCCGATAACAGACCAGCTATATGGATGCTTGAATGGATAAAGTGTTTGTCCCATTATCTCCGAGCTTAAACCATAAGGTTGGTTTTCCTGGTTCTGCGCTTTTTCATTCTTAACCGTTGCACGCTGATTTTCGAATTTTTTGCTGGTTAAAGAATCAAGTAAATAACCCATGCGGTCAGCCTCCAGCCATAATGCAACCTCAACCTGGTTACTTGGAATATTATTAAAATATTGAGTACGGTCTTCTGTCGTATTTCCATTCATGTTTCCGCCCGACTCTGCGATGATCTTAAAATGCTCATGGCTTGCAATGTGCTTACTTCCTTCAAACATCATATGTTCAAATAAGTGAGCGAAACCTGATTTGCCAATACTTTCGCGGTTTGATCCAACTTTATACGTGATCATGACGGTCGCAACAGGATCTGAATGATCTTCGTTGATGATGACCGTTAATCCATTAGAAAGTTTATATTTTTCATATGGGATAGTTAATCCGTCCGGCGAAGGTTCAACTTTTTCTATAAGTTGAGGCTGAGCCTGGATAAATGAAAAAGCAGCTACGGTTAATGTCGCGGCAAAAAATGTTTTTCTGATCATCATTCTTCTCATCTTGATTTATGTATTTAGTGTTATTGGTTGCGCTACTTATTTTTTCGTAAAAATAGCAGAATTATTCATTGTGCTGCATAAATTATATGAGCGGTTTTTAAAACAAACAACCCCATCTATATTGACTATAAATGGGATTGTTTGATACTATAACTTATTCTGTTTATTCTGTTTCAGGCGGAGTTGGGGTTGAAAAGCCCGCTTCCGGTCCCTGATCTGATGACGTTGTTCCTTCATCTCCGTTCAGTGTATCGGGAATTACGGGGCTTTCCGGATTTACAGGATTTTCTCCACTCTCAGCAGCTGCTTCAGGAACTGTTTCATCCGCATCTACTTTTGTTACTGCTGCAATTTCATCTTCATCGCGCAGGTTGATCAACCGGACACCTTGTGTAGCGCGACCCATCACACGAAGATCGGCAACAGCAAGACGGATTGCTATACCAGATTTTGTGATAATCATCAGGTCATTTTTATCCGTAACATCTTTTATAGCAATCAGGTTTCCGGTTTTATCACTGATGTTTAGTGTTTTCACACCTTTACCACCACGGTTAGTCACACGGTATTCCTCAAGTTCCGAACGTTTACCCAATCCTTTTTCAGAAACGACTAACACGTTAATACTTGGATCAGGAATAGCGATCATTCCAATCACCTCATTTGTTCCTGTTGTTGTTTCTCCTTCATCATTATCCAGGTTTACCCCGCGAACGCCTGAAGCATTGCGACCCATTGGACGAACTTTCGCTTCATTGAAACGGACAACTTTACCTTTCTTAGTCGCCAGCATGATCTCGCATGAACCATTTGTCAACCTTGCTTCAAGCAGGCTATCTCCTTCATGAACGGTGATCGCATTGATACCATTGAGACGTGGACGAGAGTATGCTTCCAAAGTTGTTTTCTTGATTGTACCTTGTTTGGTACACATGATGATGAAATTGTTATTGAGGTATTCTTCATCGGAAAGGTTTTTGACATTGATATATGCTTTCACTTTATCATCCGGAGGAATATTGATCAGGTTCTGAATGGCTCTTCCTTTTGATCCTTTGGTACCTTCCGGGATTTCAAATGCACGCAGCCAGAAACAACGCCCTTGTTCAGTAAAGAACATCAAATAATTATGTGTGGAAGCGACAAACAAATGTTCCAGGAAATCTTCATCACGCGTAGCAGTTCCTTTAGAACCTACCCCTCCCCTGCCCTGGGTACGATATTCCGCAAGAAGTGTACGTTTTATATAGCCCATGTGTGATATAGTGATAACCACATCTTCATCGGCTATCATATCTTCCATACGGATCTCATCGCCTGCAAAAACAATTTCTGTCCTGCGGGCATCACCGTATTTCTCTTTCATTTCTCTTAGCTCGTCCTTAATGATTTCCATTCTCATTACTTCATCTCCCAAAACATCTTTTAAGAATTTAATGAGTTCCATTAAGTTATTGTATTCTTCTTTGATCTTGTCTCTTTCAAGTCCTGTTAACACACGCAATCTTAGTTCAAGAACTGCCTTTGCCTGTACCTCGGACATACTGAATTTATTAATTAACCCGTCCTGTGCTTCCTGCGGGGTTGCTGATTCACGGATCAGCCTGATGACTTCATCCAGGTGATCGAGTGCGATCAGGTAACCTTGCAATATATGCGCACGTTTTTCGGCTTGTGCCAGATCGTATTTTGTTCTTCGCACTACCACATCATGACGATGGTCGACAAAATGGACAATCAGGTCTTTCAGATTCAGCATCATCGGACGGCCACTCACCAATGCAATGTTATTTACGCTGAATGAAGATTGCAGTTCTGTTTGTTTGTAGAGATTATTCAGGACAACATTTCCGATTGCATCTTTCTTCAGCTCATATACGATGCGCATTCCGTCGCGATCGCTTTCATCACGGATGTCAGAAATACCATCTATTTTCTTATCGTTAACAAGGTCCGCCGTTTTTTTGATCATATCTGCCTTATTCACCTGGTAAGGTATTTCAGATACAATAATGCGTTCACGGCCGTTTGCCAGTGTTTCTATGTTTGATTTGGCGCGCATGACAATTCGTCCGCGGCCTGTTTCAAAAGCTTCTTTAACTCCGGCGTAACCGTAAATACTTCCACCTGTAGGGAAATCCGGTGCCTTTATGTATTGCATTAATCCTGCAATATCTATAGATCTGTTATCTATATAAGCCAGTATACCCTCAATGACTTCAGTAAGGTTATGCGGTGGCATGTTTGTAGCCATACCAACAGCAATACCCGAAGCTCCGTTTGCGAGGAGGTTGGGTATTTTAGTGGGAAGGACAGTTGGTTCTGTAAGCGAGTCATCAAAATTCGGCCTGAAATCAACCGTATCTTTTTCCAGGTCGACCAGCATGTCTTCTGCAATTTTGCGTAAGCGGGCTTCTGTATAACGCATTGCTGCAGGTGGATCTCCATCTACAGATCCGTAATTACCCTGGCCATCAACCAGCATATAACGAAGGCTCCAGTCCTGCGCCATACGCACCATTGTGTCATATACTGACGTATCGCCATGCGGATGGTACTTTCCCAATACTTCCCCTACGATACGGGCTGATTTCTTATAAGGCCTGTTTGACATAACGCCAAGATCGAGCATACCGAATAAAACCCTTCTGTGAACGGGTTTTAAGCCATCGCGAACATCAGGCAGCGCACGTGATACAATAACGGACATCGAATAATCGATGTATGCCGTTTTCATTTCTTCCTCAATATTGATCTGGATAATTCTTTCACTCATAATGCTATGTTGTCAGTTAAAATTTTTAGCACACTATTTGTTAGATACCTTTAAAACAAAGGTGTTCGAAGGTAATTAATCATCATCTGAAACAGTGTTTTCACCAGGTGTAATTATCAACAAATCTGACATCTAATTGTTGATAAATAATGGCGGTACGGACCACAATAATGAAAAGCCGTTCTTAGCTTTGGTACTATTACAAAATAGCCTATTTTTAAGGCTTGTAACATTAAAAGACGAAATACGTTAAACTATAAAAATACGCTCTATGGAAGCAAAATTTTCACCCAGAGTTCGAGATGTGATTACCTTCAGTCGTGAAGAGGCTTTACGCCTTGGTCATGACTTCATAGGTCCCGAACATTTAATGCTGGGTATAATCCGCGAAGGCGAAGGACTGGCAATCAAAATATTAAAAAAGCTGAATGTAAGTGTTGTAGAGCTCCGCAGAGTAATTGAAGAGCTGTTAACCCCGGGAAGCAAGCAGGTGAATAACCTTGCTAATATTCCATTGGTAAAACAAGCTGAAAAGGCGTTGAAGGTAACCTATCTCGAAGCCAAGCTTCATAAAAGTGATTTAATCGGAACCGAACATTTACTACTCTCCATTTTGAAAGACAATAACAATATTGCTACAAAAGCATTGAATAAATTTGACGTGGATTACGATACCGTAAAACAGGAATTGGAAGACATGACAATTGATCCGAAAGCTGAGCATCCGGGCACGCCTGCAGATGATGAAGGTGATGACGACGGAGGAGCATTCGGAAGCAGCACTAAAAAAGTTGCTGATTCAAAATCTAAAACTCCTGTACTGGATAATTTCGGTCGGGATTTAACGAAGTCTGCTGAAGAAGGGAAACTAGACCCTATCGTTGGACGTGAAAAAGAAATTGAACGCGTGTCTCAGATCCTGAGCCGCAGAAAAAAGAACAATCCTATTCTCATTGGTGAACCAGGTGTTGGAAAATCAGCCATTGCTGAAGGTCTTGCACTGCGCATTATTCAACGCAAAGTATCACGTGTCCTGTTTAACAAACGGGTTGTAACGCTGGATCTTGCTTCTCTGGTTGCAGGTACAAAATACCGTGGTCAGTTTGAAGAGCGCATGAAAGCTGTGATGAATGAACTGGAAAAATCTCCGGATGTAATTCTGTTCATTGATGAAATTCATACTATCATTGGTGCAGGCGGAGCATCAGGTTCCCTCGATGCTTCGAATATGTTCAAGCCAGCTTTGGCACGTGGTGAAATTCAATGCATCGGGGCTACCACACTGGATGAGTACCGTCAGTATATTGAAAAAGATGGTGCGCTTGAAAGACGTTTCCAAAAGGTATTGGTTGAACCAACTTCTCCTGAGGAAACAATTCAAATCCTGAATAACATCAAATCAAAATACGAAGATCATCACAATGTAACATACACTGATGAAGCGATCAAAGCTTGTGTAACATTGACTGCACGTTATATAACCGACCGTCATTTACCTGATAAAGCAATTGATGCGTTGGATGAATCGGGTTCCCGTGTTCATATCAAGAATATAAACGTTCCTAAAAATGTACTCGAAATCGAAAAGAAAATCGAAGACATTAAAGAAGAAAAAAATAAAGTTGTACGCAGTCAGAAGTACGAAGAAGCTGCAAAACTCCGGGATACAGAACGTCAGTTACTTGAACAATTAGAAGCGGCTAAAAAAGCCTGGGAAGAAGAAACAAAGACACATCGTGAAGTGGTAAGTGAAGACAATGTAGCCGAGGTTGTGTCAATGATGACAGGTATTCCTGTTCAGCGTGTTGCTCAGAATGAGTCGGGCAAACTCGCGAAAATGGGAGACGAACTGAAAGGAAAAGTAATCGGACAAGACCATGCTATTGCTAAAATTGTAAAGGCAATTCAGCGTAACCGCGCGGGATTAAAAGATCCGAACAAACCAATCGGTTCATTTATTTTCCTTGGCCCTACTGGTGTTGGTAAAACTCAACTTGCGAAAATTATTTCAAAATATTTATTCGACAGTGAAGAATCAATGATCCGTATTGACATGAGTGAATACATGGAGAAATTTGCTGTATCACGTCTTGTTGGAGCGCCTCCGGGATATGTAGGTTATGAAGAAGGCGGACAATTAACTGAAAAGGTTCGTCGTCGCCCCTACTCCGTTGTGTTGTTAGACGAAATTGAAAAAGCCCATCCTGATGTCTTCAACTTGTTGTTACAGGTATTGGATGATGGTCAGCTTACTGATAGTCTTGGCCGTAAAGTGGATTTCAAAAATACTATTGTGATCATGACATCCAATATTGGTTCACGCCAATTAAAAGATTTCGGACAAGGTGTTGGATTCTCTACCGGAGCTAAGAAAGACCAGGCGGATGATAATGCGAAGAGCGTTATTGAAGGTGCCTTGAAGAAAGCATTTGCTCCTGAGTTCCTTAACCGTATTGATGATGTGGTTGTGTTTAATTCACTTGGACGTGAAGATATCCACAAGATCATCGATATCGAACTGGAAAAACTTTACAAGCGCATTAACACACTTGGCTTTGCAGTTAAAATGACAGAAGAAGCAAAGGACTTTATTGCTGATAAAGGATTTGATGCAAACCTAGGTGCCCGTCCTTTAAAACGTGCGATCCAGAAATACGTTGAGGATCCACTTGCAGAGGAGATCATCAAATCAAACCTGACAGACGGAGACAGTATTGAGCTTGATCTTGACAAAGAAAAACAAGAGATCAAAATCAAAGTAAACAAACCTACTTCTCCTAAACCAAGTAAGAAGAAAAAAGAAGAATAGTCTACGATTTTCAAAAAAGCAAATCCCCTTGTAACGTAAGTTGCAAGGGGATTTTTAATTAGAAGCTATCTTAAGAGAAAAGAAATTTATTTGGAGTCAGCAGATTTTCTTTGACAGCAAACATAACAACACCGGCAGTATTATTCACGCCAAGTTTCGACATGATATTCTTTCTGTGGGTAGTAACTGTGTGTGTGCTCAGGAACAATAAATCCGCAATTTCTTTATTGGAATGCCCTTCGGCAATCATTTTGATCACTTCAATTTCGCGATCAGTAATATTTAAACCCGCACAGGAATTTGCAGAACTTGCTTTTTCAGATGCAGTCTCTCCTTGCATTAAACGATCTACAATTTTGCCGCAAAGAAAACGCTTGCCTTCGTTTGTATTGTATAACGCTTCTATTATTTCATCTTTACTGCAGTCTTTCAACAAATAGCTGGTAACGCCTGTCTCAAGCGCTTTCGACATTACAGAAGGCAACTGAGGCTCTGTAATAGCCAGTATTTTAAGCGAGGAATGTTTCTTAGATAAATAAAGTAATGTATCAGATTTGAATGCATCAGAAGAATGATCGATGATCAAAACATTTGCCTTGTAAAGTTTAATCTTTTCAAGGAGCTCTTTTTGATTTTCAGCCTCAGCAACTACGGTAAAATCCTCCAACTCCGCAGTCAACGCCACAAGTCCTTTACGTGTGAGGAAATTATTGTCAGCAATTATAACTTTTATTTTTGCCATTAGTTATTTAGAATGATTATAAATAATAATCAAATGTACGTTTTACCAATTTATCCAACAATCTAAACAGCAGATTATTTATTAACAAGGCTCAACCTTATACTTCTCCCCTTCAATAGCTAAAACAGTGTTTGTAAAGACCGTTTTTGTTTCATCCAGTAAGGGCTGAAGGTCGCCATAGCGCGCAGAATAATGCCCAATGATCAGTTCTTTCACTCCTGCCTTAAGGGCTACTTCGCCAGCCTGCTTGGTTGTGCTGTGAAATGTATCTTTTGCGCGATCCTTCATGTCTTCCATAAAAGTAGCTTCATGGTAAAGTGTATCCACACCTTTGATCTGCTGAATCACTTTTTCATCGTAACAGGTATCAGAGCAATATGCATAGGAATAGCTATGGACTGGGCCGCCGGTTATTTTTTCATTTGGAATTTTCTGTCCGTCCCGGTTAATAAAATCCTTTCCTTCTTTTATATTGTGTATTTCAGAGACCGGAATTTTAAATTCGGAAATACTTTGTTGCGTTATTTTCCGGTGTTTCTCCTTTTCCCGGAATAAAAAACCTGTGCAGGGGATCCGGTGATTCAGAATAATTGTTGTCACTGTTAATTTATCATCCTCAAAGATCAATTCCTGTTTTTCATTCTGCAAAGGATGAAATACCAGATTATAATTCAGCCTGGTATCGGAATATTTATATTGAAGGTCTATGATCTCTTTTAAAACCGAAGGTCCGTACAAATGCAGATCTGCTGTACGTCCTAACAAATGCAGGCTCGAAAGCAAACCCATTAAACCATAATAATGATCGCCATGCATATGACTGATCATAATATGACTAATACGCTGAAATTTTATTTTATATCTCCGTAACTGGACCTGGGTTCCTTCTCCGCAGTCGACTAAAAAATAACGTTCCGCGATATTTACTAGCTGTGCGCTTGGATTTCTTTTGGAGGTTGGTGTGGCAGAACTGCATCCCAGGATGGTAACTTCAAACTTCTGCATTACAAAAAATTATTTACTCTTCGTCCGTTCCGGAATTTTTTGCCAGCTGGGCAAAAAGCATATCAATACTTTCCTGTTTTGAAGAAGCAATATTAAGAATAGAATCCAATTGAGAAATGGCTATCAGCTTTTTTACAGGTTCCTGCAAGCCTGTTAAAACAAAAGCGCCATTTGAATTTTTACACAAACGATTTGCCACTAAAATGGAACTGAGTCCGGATGAGTCGCAATAGCGGACACTGGTAAGATCAATGATCAGATATTTTACCCCATCTGAATTCAGCAATACAAGTTCCGACTTTAACGATGGAGCTACAGTAGTGTCAAGTTTTTCACTGTTAACAGTGATTAGTGTATACTTTTCGTTTTTGTCTACCTGGAAACTCATAATTAATGGAATAATTTGATTACTCAAATATAATGATTTTTAATACGTGTGCAATGAGATTTACTCATCCGTACGACCAGCCAACAGGAATAAAACCGCCATGCGCACAGCTACCCCGTTTTCAACCTGGTTCAGGATAATGGACTGTTTGGAATCAGCCACATCACTGGTTATTTCCACTCCCCTGTTTATAGGTCCGGGGTGCATGATAACGATATCTTTTTTGAGGGAATCCAGTAATTTTTTATTTACTCCGTAGAGCATTGTGTATTCGCGAAGTGAAGGGAAATACTTAATCTCCTGTCTTTCCAGTTGTATTCGCAACATATTTGCCACATCGCACCATTCAAGGGCTTTGCGAAGATCGTATTCCACTTTTACACCGAGTGAAGAAATATATTTAGGGATGAGCGTTGTTGGTCCGCATAACATTACTTCCGCACCTAGTTTCTGAAGACAAAATATATTTGAAAGGGCAACCCTTGAGTGAAGGATGTCACCCACAATTGCAACTTTTTTACCTTTTACATCACCCAGTTTTTCGCGGATAGAAAAAGCATCGAGCAAAGCTTGTGTGGGATGTTCGTGTGCACCATCACCTGCATTTATAATTTTTGCACTAATGTGCTTTGAAAGAAATACTGCAGCGCCGGGATTCGGGTGACGCATAACAACCATGTCTACTTTCATAGCCAGGATATTGTTAACCGTATCAATAAGTGTTTCCCCTTTTTTTACAGATGAACCTGATGCAGAAAAATTAACCACATCTGCTGATAACCTCTTCTCTGCAAGTTCAAAGGATATTTTTGTGCGGGTAGAATTTTCGAAAAACAGGTTGGCAATTGTTGTATCGCGTAAGGATGGTACTTTTTTAATTGGACGGTTAATGACTTCTTTAAAATTATCTGCAGTTGAAAAAATGAGCTGGATATCCTCTTTTGTAAGATCTTTTATTCCGAGTAAATGCTTAGTGCTTAGCTTTGTCATTCTTCCTTTTAGTCCTTAGTCTTTATTGCAGGTTCATTTGTAAACAGATAAACACAATCTTTTCCATCTGTCTCTTTCCATTCTACGGTTACCTTTTCGGATGAAACCGAATCGATTGTTTTTCCAACATATTTAGCCTGAATCGGTACGTGACGGCTTAATCTTCTGTCGATCAAAACAAGCAGCTCTACATCATTTGGTCTGCCAAAAGCAAGCATGGCGTCCAGTCCGGCGCGGATTGTTCTTCCGGTATACAAGACATCATCTACTAATACTACATTTTTGTCTTCTATAATAAAATCAATCTGTGTTGCGTTAGGAATCAGTTCTTTCTTTCTGAAATCGTCGCGATGAAAGGTTACGTCCAGGCTACCAAGTTTGATGTCTTTTCGCTTCAGGATCCTTGAAAGTTCAATATGGAGTCTTTTAGCCAGGTAAATGCCACGCGGTTGAAGGCCGATTATGACTGTGTTTGAAAAGTCGTTGTGGATTTCTATTAACTGATAACAAAGCCGGGTGATGGTGAGTTCGAAAGCTTTTTTTTCGAGAATCAGTTTTGGCTTCATTTATTTTGCGATTTGACAAATATAATGATTATTTGTGTAATCAGCCGGACTTGCTATACAAAAGATTATTCCGATTTTTGTTCCTCAATTCTTATGATAACCAAATCAGATTTATTATTCAGCCTGACCATTAATTACCCGGTTTGGTTTGTTCTATTCTGTTTCTTATGTGGAGCAGTCTATAGCTCTGTTTTATATTATAAGGATAAGCGTCTGAGTGAATTTCCTCAATGGCTGTTGTATACAACATCGTTGTCGAGATTCATTGTAGTAAGTCTGATCGCATTTTTATTACTGTCGCCGCTTATAAAAACCGTAACCAAAACAACAGAAAAGCCTGTGATTATTGTCGCACAGGATAACAGTGAATCAATAATCCGTAACAAAGATTCTGCATTTTATAAAAAGGACTATGTAGAAAAACTGAATAAGCTTATTGCTAATCTTGGCGACAGGTATGAAGTGAAAACTTATTCCTTTGGGGATAAAGTGAGTAATGAGAGTAGTTTTACTTTTAATGAAAAACAAACCGACATTTCTTCTTTGTTTGATGAGTTGGAAACCCGTTATAGCGGAAGAAATGTAGGGGCTGTTATTATTGCGTCAGACGGACTATATAATAAGGGAAGCAATCCGGAGTATTCACAGTTTGATATTAAGTCGCCGGTTTATACCATTGCCCTTGGAGATACGACAATTAAAAAAGATGCGGTAATTGCCAAAATCGAGCACAATCGTTTTGCATACCTGGGAAATAAATTTCCGGTGCAGATTATTGTAAATGCACGTCAGTTAAAGGGCAACTCTACTACTCTGTCTGTAAGCAAAAAAGAAGAAACACTCTTCACTCAAAAAATCGATGTAAACAATAATACATTTAACACCTCCGTTACGCTGTTACTTGATGCAAAAGAAACAGGGATCCAACGTTACCATGTAAAGCTCGCGGTATTGCCAGGGGAGTCCAATGCAAGTAATAACGAACAGGATTTTTTTATTGATGTCAGAGACGGACGTGAAAAAATAGCTTTGATCGCAAATGCTCCGCATCCGGATATTGCGGCACTCAAGGATGCAGTAGAGAGCAATCAGAATTATGAAGTTGAAACATATATGGCTGATAATTTTAATCAACCATTAAAAAAATACAGTCTTGTTATTTTGCACCAGGTAAACGCCTCCAGCAAAGCCATAACGGATGTAAAAAACTCCGGGATTCCTGTTTTTTATATTGGGAATCCTCCTGCAACTTTACCTTTAGGAGTAAACGTTCCTTCTTCCTCCAATAAAACAAACGATGCAGAAGCTGTAATGACTAAGTCGTTTCCATTATTTACAATCAGTGATGAGTTGCGAAATTTTATGCGTAATGTACCTGCAGTACAATGTCCTTTCGGAAACTATAAAAGTTCAACTTCTTCCAATGTGCTTCTTTATCAAAAAATCGGCATCGTTGAAACGCAGACTGCATTGATGACTTTTAATCCGAATAGCGATCAAAAAACCGGACTGTTTATCGGGGATGGACTTTGGAAATGGAGACTGCGTGATTACGCTGAACATACGAATCATAATTTATTCAATGAGCTCATTACAAAAACAGTACAGTATCTTTCCACCAAAGTTGATAAAAGTTTTTTCCGTGTGTTGCACAAAAATGATTTTTATGAAAATGATATGATTGAATTCGATGCTGAGGTTTATAATGCCAGTTATGAACTTATCAATGAGCCTGAAGTAGAGTTGAACATTATTAACAGCGATAATAAAAAATTCCCCTTCACTTTCAGCAAGACCAGCAATGCTTATCATCTGAATGCGGGAATTTTACCTGTAGGACAATATAAATACGAAGCAAAAGTTAAAGTTGGTGATAAACAATATTCAGAACGTGGAGAATTCAGCGTTAGTGCATTGCAGATTGAAAATGTAAATACTATTGCAGATCATCGTCTGCTTTATAACCTGGCGAAGAAACACGGAGGTTCGATGGTTTACCCTAATGAACTGGAAAAGCTAAATGATATTTTAGAAAAGAGAGATGATATTAAAACTGTTTCTTATTCAGAGAAAAAATTAACTGACCTGATCAATCTGAAATGGCTGTTTGCAGCGATTCTCGGGTTGCTTACACTGGAGTGGTTTATCAGGAAGCAGAATGGAGCATATTGAATTCAGGATTGTGGATTCGGGATTTAAGAATTGAAGTGTTATTTTTTGTTCAATAGATCTTCAAGTGACTTTAACTCATCGCGTAAGCGCGCGGCTTCAATAAAGTCGAGCTCTTTGGCCGCCGCTTCCATTTGTTTACGGGTTTTATTGATCTGCTTTTGCAATTCTTCTTTGTTCATATACTGAACTACAGGATCTGCAGCGAGACTGAATTCTTCAGGACCAGTATATACTTTTACCAGCTTACCTTTTGTATTCACGATACTACTACCCATCATTGAAGGAGTATATGCTTTTGTAATACTCTTAGGAGTAATATCATTTGCAATATTGTACGCGATCTGTTTTTGTCTCCTGCGTTCGGTTTCCTCAATTGTCTTTTTCATAGAGACGGTCATTCGATCTCCGTACATAATGACCCTTCCATTTACATTACGAGCAGCCCGGCCTACTGTTTGCACCATCGCCCGTTCAGAGCGAAGGAAACCTTCCTTGTCGGCATCCAGAATTGCTACCAGGGAAACTTCCGGCAAATCAAGTCCTTCGCGCAGTAAATTGATTCCGATCAGCACATCAAAAAGTCCTTTACGTAAATCACCTAAAATCTCTACCCGTTCAAGTGTATCCACATCCGAGTGAATATAACGGCAACGGATACCGACATTAGCCATGTATTTGGCAAGCTCCTCTGCCATTCGTTTGGTTAATGTTGTCACTAATGTACGCTCGTCACGTTTGGTGACTTTATCAATCTCTTCCAATAAATCATCAATCTGATTTAAACTCGGACGCACTTCTATAATCGGATCCAGCAAGCCAGTGGGACGAATTAATTGCTCCACCACTACACCTTCCGATTTTTGTAACTCATAATCTGCGGGAGTTGCACTCACATAGATGACCTGTTTAGCCATCGCTTCAAATTCTTCAAACTTAAGCGGCCTGTTATCCATTGCTGCAGGAAGTCGAAAACCATATTCAACAAGATTTTGTTTTCGTGAACGGTCGCCACCATACATTGCATGAATCTGCGACATAGTAACGTGACTTTCATCGATCACCATTAAATAATCTTCCGGAAAATAATCCAGCAGACAAAATGGACGTTCACCTTTGCTGCGTCTGTCAAAATAACGGGAGTAATTTTCTATACCCGAACAGTAACCTAATTCACGAATCATTTCCAGGTCGTATGTTACCCTGTCCTCCAGGCGTTTTGCTTCCAGGGGTTTTCCACACTCTTTCAAAAAGTCAACCTGCGCAACCATGTCACGTTGAATTTCTTCAATAGCCACCTGCATGGTTTCAGAGGAAGTCACAAATAAATTCGCAGGGTAGATATTGATCGAATCAAAATTCTCTATCATTTTTCCGGTAGAAACTTCAAAGGATTCTATGTTTTCAATTTCATCCCCCCAGAAATAAATGCGATAACCAAAATCTGCATAAGCCGGATAGACATCAACCGTATCACCTTTTACGCGAAAACTTCCCCTGTGAAATTCATCTTCTGAACGGGAATACAAACTGCTCACTAACTGATGTAAAAATTTATTTCTGCTGATTAGCAAACCTTTTTTAATATGAATTACACTTTTGTAAAATTCTTTAGGATTTCCAATACCATAAATACAAGAAACGGAAGAGACAACAACTATATCTCTTCTGCCGGAAAGTAAAGAAGAAGTCGTACTTAAACGGAGTTTTTCAATTTCTTCATTGATACTTAAATCCTTTTCGATATAGGTATTTGTAGTCGGTAAATATGCTTCGGGTTGGTAATAATCATAATACGAAACAAAATACTCAACTGCATTTTGCGGAAAAAACATCTTGAATTCCGAATACAATTGGGCTGCCAGGGTTTTATTGTGACTCAGAATAAGTGTAGGCTTCTGAACATTTTCAATCACATTTGCGATGGTAAATGTTTTTCCCGAACCTGTCACACCTAATAACGTCTGGTAAGGTGTTTGGCTGTTTAAACCTGCTGTCAATTGTTTGATTGCACCGGGTTGATCACCGGTTGGAACGAAATCGGATACTATTTTGAAATCCATACTTAAAGTTACGCAAAAACAATGTTTAAAGCTTCTGAAAATTACGCTGAGTGTGTAATTTCTACATGTCAAACCCAAATTAAAAGGATTGTTTTTTGTTAACTTTATGATATGCAAAATTTCACTCCACTCGCTGAACGCTTACGTCCTACTTCACTCGATAATTATATCGGGCAGAAGCATTTAGTGGGTGAAGGAGCTGTTTTACGGAAAGCAATAGAAAACGGAGTTATACCGTCTATGATTTTCTGGGGACCTCCAGGAGTTGGAAAAACGACACTAGCTAATATTATAGCGCATCAGTTTAAGCGTCCGTTTTATTCATTGAGTGCAATTAATTCGGGAGTAAAGGATATTCGCGAAGTCATTGACAAAGCAAAGAGCCAGGCTTTTTTCGGGACCAATATTCCCGTATTGTTTATTGATGAAATTCATCGTTTCAGCAAATCGCAACAGGATTCATTATTGGGTGCTGTGGAAAAAGGTGTGATCACATTAATTGGCGCGACTACCGAAAATCCTTCCTTTGAAGTCATATCGGCACTTTTATCGCGTTGCCAGATTTACGTACTAAAACCTTTAAATAAAGATGATCTGATCCATCTGCTTGACATTGCAATTAAGACAGATGAAGTTTTAAAAACAAAAGACATTAAAATATCAGAATACGAGGCGCTTCTGAGACTTTCAGGGGGTGATGGAAGAAAATTGTTAAATGTATTTGAGCTCGTTATTAATTCCATTGGAGACAAATCCGTTGATATTACAAACGAGCTTGTCATGAGTATTGTCCAGCAGAACCTGGCTTTGTATGACAAGAGCGGCGAACAGCATTATGATATCATTTCCGCTTTCATTAAATCCATGCGTGGAAGTGATCCCAATGCAGCTGTTTACTGGTTGGCGCGTATGATCGAAGGCGGAGAAGATCCACTCTTCATTGCTCGTCGAATGCTGATTTTTGCGTCAGAGGATATTGGCAATGCAAATCCAACGGCATTAGTGATGGCTAATAACTGTTTTCAGGCTGTGAATGTAATCGGTTATCCCGAAGCCCGGATCATTTTATCACAATGCGCAACTTACCTTGCATCTTCATATAAAAGCAATGCTGCTTATGAAGCTATTAACGATGCAATTGCTTTGGTTAAACAAACCGGAGATCTGCCAGTTCCTTTGCATATCCGTAATGCTCCTACAAAACTGATGAAAGAACTTGGCTATGGCGCAGACTACAGATACGCTCACAGTTACGAAAATAATTTCAGCGCACAGGAATATTTGCCAGACGATATAGCAGGAAAAAAATTATATGACCCCGGACAAAATCCGCGTGAAAAAGAATTGAGGGATTATCTGAAGAAAATGTGGGCTGAGAAATATAATTATTAGAACAAATAATAAAGGAGACTAATCTGTCTCCTTTATAAAAATTTACAAAACCGTTATTTTATTCTTTCCCTAACTTCTCCATCAACTCCATGCTGACTCCTGTCCAGGAATAACCGCCATCGTGATACAGGTTTTGCATGGTTACCATCCGTGTCAGATCAGAAAATAAGGAGATGCAATAATCAGCACAAGATTCTGCACTGGCATTACCCAAAGGAGACATGGCATCGGCAAAATTAAAGAAATCACCAAAGCCTTTGATACCACTTCCTGCAGTTGTTTTAGTAGGAGATTGAGATACGGAATTTACCCTCACTTTTTTAGCTTTACCATAATGATAACCAAAGCTTCTCACAATAGATTCCAACGTTGCTTTTGCATCCGCCATATCACCATAGAAAGGGTAAGCACGCTGTGCAGCGATATAAGAAAGAGCTACTACACTCCCCCATTCGCTGATTGCATCTTGCTTGTGAGCAACAGCTAACATTTTGTGCAATGACAAAGCTGAAATATCAATGCTCTTCATATAAAAATCGTAGTTCGACTCTGTATAACCAATGTTCTTACGAACGTTTGGCGACATGCCTATTGAGTGCAGAACAAAATCTACTTTTCCACCCAGTATCTCCTGAGATTTAGTGAACAGGTTTGTCAGATCATCAACAGATGTTGCGTCAGCAGGAATAACTTCAGCATTAATTTTTGTTGCCAGATTTTTTATTTCCCCCATACGCATAGCAACTGGTGCATTTGTCAGCACTATTTTAGCACCTTGTTCATGCGCTTTTTCAGCAACTTTCCATGCGATTGAATTAGAGTCCAATGCACCAGAGATAATTCCTTTTTTACCTTTCAATAAACCGTTCATAATTTTATGTTTTAGGATTAACTAGTTACGAATTTACTACTTTTCGTCATTCATGCTTTCAAAAGCTCTTTTGCATTTTTAATGGCTGCATCAGTCGGGTTTTGCGTGCTCAGCATTTTAGCAATTTCAACCACACGTTCTTCTTTATTTAATTTTTTTATCTGCGTGTAGGTCTTTTTATTTTTTTCTTCTTTATACACAAAGAAATGCGACAATCCTTTACTTGCAATCTGCGGTAAATGTGTGATTGTAATTACCTGCATAGATTCAGCCATCTTAGACATGATCAGGCCAACTTTATTTGCCACATCACCGCTTACTCCTGTGTCAATTTCATCGAATATAATGGCCGGTAATGAGGTCAATTGCGCTATCAGCGATTTTAAACTCAACATTAACCTTGATAACTCTCCTCCAGATGCTACTTTGTGAAGTTCCTTCAACTCCCCTCCCTTATTGGCAGAAAAAAGATAATTGATTTTATCGGCACCTGTAGAATTCAATTCATTCCCCGGCAATACGGATTGATTTATTTTCAATTCAGCATTTGGCATACCCAAATCCGAAAGCGTTTTTTTAATTTCCTTTTCAATTTTCGGTATTGCAGCCTGCCTGTTTTTGGAGAGTTTATCTGCTTTCGCTCTTAATGATTTTTCTATAGCAGATATTTCCTTTTTTAACCTTTCGATATCCGCTTCAAGTGAACCAATCTCTTTTAATTTTTTCTCCAGGTCATTGCGGATCTCAATCAATTCCTGGGTTGTCTTTACATGATGCTTATTCTGCAAACGGTATAAATTATCCAGCCGAAGACTCAACTCTTCTATCCGTTTAGGATCGTGGCTCACATCTTGTTCAAGGGTTTCTAATTCATTGGAAATATCTTTAATCTCAATAAGACTGCTATTCAATCTGTCACTTAATTCTTTTATAGAAGAATTATACTTCGCCATATTGGCAACCATTATTTTGACTTCATTTAAAGAAACGACAATATTCTGCTCGCCTCCATTGAGTCCCTGAGTCGCTTTAGAAAGATTTAATTTAATTTCTTCGGAGTTGTTCAGTGTTTCCAGTTCTTGTTCAATCCCCGACTGTTCATCTGCTTTCAGGTTTGCCTCATCCAGTTCATTGAATTGAAACTGAAAATAGTCCAGATCCTTTTTGGATTGGGTCTCCCGTTCAACAAGTCCATTCAATAAAGCTTGCTGTTGTCTGAACAATTGAAACTCACTTTTATAATCATCCAGTAGTTTTTCGTGGGCAGCAAACACATCAACCAACTCCAACTGGAACGATGAATTATTCAAAGTCAGTGTCTCATGCTGGGAATGAATATCAATTAACTTCTCACCCAGCTCTTTTAATAGGTTCAGTGTTACAGGTGTGTCGTTTATAAATGCCCTGGATTTCCCTTCCGGACTAATCTCGCGTCTGATAATTGTTTCATCGGCATAATCCAGTTCATTCTCTTTGAAAAAACTATTGAGCTTGTAATCTTTTATTTTAAATCCCGCTTCTACAATGCACTTGCGGGTTTTATCCTGTAAAATACCCGTATCAGCACGCTGACCAATAATAAGTCCTAAAGCTCCCAGTAGTATTGATTTTCCGGCACCCGTTTCCCCTGTTATAATACTCAGATTGGCCGGAAAAGAAATTTCCAGTTCATCAATGAGTGCATAGTTTTGTATGTTTAAATTATTGAGCATAATACGAATAACAAATCGTTACGAATTTACGAATAGCTTGTCTACAAAAAATGCTCACTTTTCAACAAGATATGAAACTTAAAATCCATATTGGTCCGCCAGGTAAACAATAGCAGCCAGGGTTGCTGCACCCATCTCTAGTTCACGTTTATCAATACTTTGAAACGTATCATTGGCAGTATGGTGATGATCAAAATAACGTTGCGGCTCAGGATAAAGTTCCATAACAGGAACAGCATCTTTTTCAAGAGGGGAAATATCTGCGCCACCTCCTTTTCGGTCAAAATCATATACGCCATAAGGCATTAATAAAGGTGCCCAGCTTTTTAATTTTGTTCTTTTTTCAACTGAACCCTCAAACGTAACTCCCCTGGGTGCAAAACCACCCCGGTCACTTTCAATTGCCAGAATGTGCTTCTCCTTATTTTGTTCTGCAAGTTCGGCATATTTTTTTCCACCTCTTAACCCATTTTCTTCATTCATAAAAGCAACGGCACGAATGGTGCGCTTCGGTTTTATTCCCAATGCTTTCATAATGCGTATGACTTCAATCGACTGCACCACTCCTGCTCCATCATCATGACTTCCGTCCCCAGTATCCCAGGAATCAAGGTGACCACCAACCACAATAATTTCATCGGGAAATTCAGAACCTTTGATTTCGCCAACAACATTATACGATTTTTCATCCGGTAAAGTCTGGCAATTCATTTTCAAGTGAAATTTAAAGTGATCACCGCTTTTTATAAGTCCACTAAGATATTCGGCCCCTTTTGTACTGATTGCGCAAGCCGGAATTTTTTCAGGAATACTATCCAGGTAATTCATGCCACCTGTATGCGGAAAATCGTCAATCCTGGTGGTCATTGAACGGCAAATAGTAGCCACAGCTCCGAATTTTGCGGCGATGCTCGGACCTTTCCAACGCTGATCTACGGCTTTCCCATAAGCGTCAAAAGGGTCAATTTCTGAATTATCGAATGGACGATTGAAAAAAACAATCTTTCCTTTGATTTTATCTGTTCCGAGTTTATAAAGCTCTTCAACACTTTTCACCTCTAATACATCTGCTGTTACTCCTTCTTTTGTGGTTCCAACTGAACCGCCAAGTGCACAAATATTCATAGGCTCGCTTGGTCTTTGTCTCCCAACTGTTTTATCTCCTTTGGCAAATGTTTCAACTTTAAAAACAATTTCTCCTTTTTCCTTTTCGCCTCTTACCCAATGAGGAACCATGCATTCCTGTTTTGTTACATTGTCACTGTTTGCTTCCTTCATCGCTATCTCCGCCCATTCCACAGCTTTTGCAGCCTGAGGGGAGCCGCTGATGCGTCCACCGATTTTATTACTCAGATAATCCAGGTTGGAATAACACTTTCCATTCATTAACGCTTCGGAAAAAATTCTCCTTAACATAATTGAATCATTTTTTTGCGCAACACAATTAATAGAAACAGCTAAGATCAAAACCGTTTTCAAAGTCTTCATATTCTTTTCATTTTGTTGGGAAAATAAATGTATTAAATATCCACAACAAAAGCTCCGGATTCGGAAACATTGTAATACTTTTTATTGTTTTTTTTACACAACTCTTTCCATTGGATGGCCAGCTTCGGAGAGTTACTGGAGTCTACAATCAATACATTGAAATCAATTATATCAATAAGCTCAGATGGTTTTATTTTGCAATTTCCAGAGATAACCAAGTAATCTGTTTTCAAATGTTTAAAATCAGAATCCCCTGAAATAAACAGTATTGTCTGTCCATGTACTTTTATAAAATGATTGTTAGTATAGTTAATCAGAGTATCTGAATTGACTCCCAGTTTCCATCTGTTATTCTGCAGGTAAAACCGGAGTTTATTTTTATCACTCGCAAATGTGCTATCTGCAATAAAACAAACTTTATGGCCGCATACAATATCAGTCGCTGCGACGTGAGGTATATTATAAACAATAAGTTTTTGCTGATTCAGGTTTTTGGATTTATCAAACAAACAAATTCCAACCAATATTAAAGTGGTGGCAAATGCAACAATAAGTGAACTAAATCTTTTTTTTATGAAAAAGAGAATTCCTGAAATGATAAGCACATATAATAAAACACACTCAACAATCGAAGGTGAAATACCCTGCCACAAAGCAAACGGAAGATCACCAAGAAATTTTACCGATCCATTTAAGAATAGCAACGAGTAATTAAGTGTCTTTCCAAGAAAATCTCCAACAAAGGGAACGAAATCCAATGCCAATAAAAAAATCCCATTGTAAATGACAATGGTTGAAATGGGGATCACAATTAAATTGGAGATCATAAAATAATTCGGAAACTGATGAAAGTAATAAAAACTGATTGGTAAAGTTGCCAGCTGTGCAGCGAGAGAAACTGAACTGATTTTCCAGATCTGATCAAGCAACCAGTTTTTAAATATGAACCATTCATAAATTTTAGGTTGCAATGAAACAATTCCAACTACTGCTATGTATGACAACTGAAAACCGACATCAAAAATTAAGTACGGATCAAACAGGAGCAACAAAAAACAGGATACAGCAAGTGTGTTGTAAATACTTATTGTTCTGTTCAGCGATTGTCCGGCAATTATAAAACTGAACATTGTTGCAGCCCTCAAAACAGCAGGTGACAGTCCGGTTAAGGCAGCATACATCCAGAGCAGTAATATGATCAATATGTTTTTATAAATCTTCCCGTGCGGGAACCGATCCATAAATCCGAAGACGAAACTGAACACAATATAAACCAGTCCCACATGTAAACCCGATACAGATAATACGTGGAGTGTTCCTGTCCGGGCATATGCACTCATCAACTCCGAATCAAGTTTATCATTGTAACCCAGCAGCAAAGCCCCGGCAACTGCAAATTCATCATCTTTTATATGATGGGCTCTGATTTTATTCAGCAATACAAATCGCAGATTGTAAATGAATTTCATGAAAACATTTCCATCATTTAAATGCAGATCAGTCCACTTCTTACTTTTAACGTATTGCTGATGATTGATATGATGAATGGCCAGGTAATGTTTGTAATCAAATTGTTCTGGATTTTGCGGTCCGGGTACTTCTATAAATTTCGATGGAAGCATGATCTCATCCCCGTATTTTAATATGAGTGACAAGGAATCCTTTTCTATGTAAACCAACGCTTTCCCTAGTACAGAATAGCTCTTTTGTCCGGAAATAACAGCTCTGATTTTAAAAACACATTTAATTGATTTTCCCTTTTCCACAAAAGGTTCAGACAATTGTGCTATTACGCTGCTATTATCTGAAATACAATTGAAGAAGTAAGCCGGTGAATTTATTGTCGTTTTTTCCAGCGTCAACTGAGCAGCAGTAAAAAACACAATTCCATTGATTGCTAGTGCTGCTATCCATGCATATTTATAGGCTCGCAAATGCGATTTAATTCCCATGATGAAGATCAATAGAAATAAACTAAGGCAGGAACAGCCAATCAGAAACCTTTGATTCTGAAAGAAATAAACAGCGGAAATAATTCCAGCAATGAACGGAATTAACAAACGCACAAAAGGAGCTTCCCTGAAAAATCGCATTGTTAAATCTATGTAAATCCTTATAACAGATTTATAGGTGTTAATACGGATAGCAATGCGTAAAATCCCTAGCAATATTTTGGCAGAATATTTGTATGTTTATAGCAGACTAAAAAACATTCTATGAAACGTATTTATGTATTTGCATCGTTGCTTGTTGCGTCGATTACTTCCTATGCCCAGTTCGATCTCAACAAAGTATTGAATGACGCTAAAACTGATGTCAAAAAAGAAGAAGATAAACTCGGAGGGGGAACAACCACAAGTGGAAAAACCCTTGGAGCAAATCTGAGTAATGATGATATCATTAAAGGCTTAAAAGAGGCGTTAAGTGTAGGGACGAACAATTCTTCAAGTGCAGCTTCCAAGCTGGATGGTTTTTATAAAAATCCGAAGATTACGATCCCGTTTCCTCATGAAGCGATAGAAATGAAGAATACGCTTGATGAACTTGGTTTGAAAAGTCAGACGGATAAATTTGTGGAAACGCTTAACCGTGGGGCTGAAGAAGCGTCTAAGCAGGCAGCTCCTATTTTTCTGAATGCTATTACCAATATGACTATCACGGATGGATTAACAATTCTGAGGGGAAAAGATACAGCTGCTACGAGTTATTTAAAAGGTAAAACTAACGCGCAATTGGCGGCAGCGTTTTTACCGACAGTAAAAGCTGCACTTCAGAAAGTTCAGGTAACGAAATACTGGAATCCGCTCGTAACAAAATACAATAAGATCCCTCTCGTTCAAAAGCAAAATCCAGATCTGGACAAATATGTTACCGCTAAAGCTATTGATGGATTATTTACACTGATAGCGGAGGAAGAAGCCAAAATCAGAAAGGACCCTGCTGCCCAGGTAACAGATATTCTAAAAAAGGTTTTTGGCGGTAAGTGATTTTAATCACCTGTTAAAATGAGGCTTATCATAATTAATCAATCGATTACAATATAACTTTACTATTCTAAACTAAAACATCATACAATGACAACTTTAAACCAAAAACCGCTTTACGATCTTCATGCCGAACATAAAGAATGGCTGAGTAAAATTTCCTTCTATGAAGATGAAATTAAAATTATGTCGAATAGAATTGCTGATGTAGCTTCTAAAAACACCAATAAAGAAACGCTTGCAATGGTTGAGCATTTTCAGAACCAACTGATTGCGCAGAAAGAAAACATGGATATTATGAAGCACGATATCAATGAACATGAAGCATTTCTGGAAAAGAACATCAATGATAACCCGGTTGCTCCCGATCATCGTAAAATGAACGATCATGCCAAACACCGCGAGAACGTGGAAAGTTTTGAAAAGGTATTTAACGGATTAAGAAAAGAACTTAATTCATTTCTCTCTAAGACTCTTTAAAATAGTATAGTACTCAACAGCTAAAATCCCTGTACAAACATGTGTATAGGGATTTTAGCTGTTTATAGCCGCCCTTCATACAGTCTTTTGGCCATTCAACACAAGGTTTTTGTTCAAATCGGTCAAAAGGCTTAATTTCACGACTCAAAATAAAAAAAGATACAATGAAGAGATCAGTTATTTACATTTCAGCAAGTGCTCTGTTGATCGGAGCTTGTGGAACCGGAAAGCAAACAAAGGAAAAGGTTGCCGTTGCAAACACGTCTATCGACCTGAGTAATTTTGATACGACAGTTGTTCCCGGCAATAATTTTTTTGAATATGTAAATGGTACATGGTTAAAAAATAACCCAGTTCCTTCTACCGAAGGTTCCTGGACTAACTTTAATGTGATCCGTGATAATAATTTTGCAAACCTGCGCTCTTTGCTTGAACAGGAAGCAAAATCAAGCAATCAACCTAACTCATCCGAGCAGAAGGTTGGAGACTTTTATGCTATATCTATGGATTCAGTGAAACTCCAGAAAGATGGAATTTCTCCTTTGAATGATGAGTTCAAAATGATCAACGATATAAAAAACACACAAGATCTTGCAAAACTTTTAGCTCATCAACACAGCATTGGAGTAAGAAGTGCATTTGACTTTGGAGTTGGAGCCGATCCTAAATTAAGTACTGAAAACATTACTACAGTTAGTCAGAGCGGTTTAGGTTTACCGGATATGGATTACTATCTGAATCCAGATCCTTCAATGGAAACAATCCGTAAACAATATATTGCGCACGTTACAAATATGTTTAAGCTGATGGGAGAACCTGAAGCAAAAGCATCTGCTATTGCTGAGAAAATATTTGATTTTGAAAAACAATTGGCAAAAGCATCTATGACGAGAGTCGAGTTACGTGACCCAAAAGCTCAATACAATAAAATGACTGTAAAAGAATTTACAGATAAATATTCTAATTTCGATTGGAAAGATTACTTCCAGACGTTGGGCGTTGAGTCCAAAATCAATAACGTAATCGTCTCCCAGCCGAAGTTTTTTGCTGAGATTAACACAATTACAAAATCTGTTTCTCTTGAAGACTGGAAAAATTACCTGCGTTGGAATTTAATCAGCACGTCATCACCAAAGTTGAGTGATAATTTTATTATGGAAAGTTTTAATTTTTACGGCACTATCCTCAACGGATCAAAAGAACTCAGACCTCGCTGGAAAAGAGCTGTTCAGCAGGCCGATGCTTCACTTGGCGACCTGGTTAGCAAAATTTACGTGGATAAATATTTTAGTTCAGAAGCCAAGAAAAAAGTAAATGAAATGGTTGATAACCTGACGGCTTCCTATAAAGAACGTATTGAAACACGTGAATGGATGGGTACTGAAACTAAAAAGCAGGCACAGCATAAACTTGAAACCATTATGCGTAAACTCGCTTTCCCTGACAAATGGCGTGACTATTCTTCTTTAGAAATTAAGAAGGATGCATACGTATTGAATTATTTCCGTGCCAATAATTTTGATTTCAAATATATGACGGATAAGCTGGGCAAACCAGTTGACAAAACAGAATGGGGAATGACTGCCCCGACTGTAAATGCGTATTACAATCCTTCATATAATGAAATTGTATTCCCTGCAGGAATTATGCAACCTCCTTTCTTTGATGCAAATGCAGATGATGCAGTTAATTATGGCGGAATGGGTGCCGTTATTGGTCACGAGTTGACACACGGTTTTGATGACCAGGGTTGTCAGTACGATGCAGATGGAAACATGAAAAACTGGTGGACTAAAGAAGACAGCATTAAGTTCAAAGAACACACCAATGTTCTGGTTAATGAATTCAATCATTTTGCAGCTCTTGATACATTCCATATCAATGGACAACTTACATTGGGTGAAAATATCGCTGACCTGGGTGGATTAACTATCTCCTATTATGCGTATAAAAAATCACTGCAGGGTAAACCTGAACCTGAAAAAATCAATGGTTTAACAGGAGATCAACGTTTCTTTATTTCATGGGCACAATCCTGGAGAGGCGGTTTCCGTCCTGAGTCATTGAAACAGCTTTTAAAAACAAACCCTCATTCCCCTAACATGGCTCGTGTAATGGTTCCGCTTTCTAACATGAAAGAATTCTATAGCGCATTCAATGTTAAAGAAGGAAATGCAATGTATCGTTCTGAAAAAGACAGAGCGGAGATTTGGTAAATGAATTTTCTTGCACACGCCTATTTATCCGGTGATTCAGAAGAATTACTTATAGGCAATTTTATTGCGGATGCAGTAAAAGGAAGTGCGATCAATAATTATTCAGGAAAAATTAAAGAAGGCATCTTGCTTCACCGAAGTATAGATGCCTTCACTGATTCTCACCCTGTCGTTCGTACTAGCATTGAGCGCTTGCGTCCGGATTACCATAAATATTCCGGTGTGCTGGTTGATATATTTTATGATCATTTCCTCGCAAAGAACTGGAACCGGCATTCTAACATTGAATTGAAAGTATTTGCCGCACGCGTTTATAGCATTATGCAAAACAACTATGCTCAACTTCCCCAACGTTCGCAACAATTACTACCGTATATGATCAGGTTTGACTGGCTCACCAATTACGCGCACCTGGAAGGAATTCAGCGTGTTTTAAATGGGATGTCGAGACGAACGACTTTTGTTTCAAACATGGAAAAGGCAGTTAAGAATCTTGTAAATAATTATGCTGAATTTGAAGCGGAATTCAATGCGTTTTTTCCTGAGTTGCTGCAACATTCAGAAAAATTTATCAATGGCTCAAGCCTCGCATTATAAGCGATTTTCGACAATTTTCCTTATTTTAGTATCCGCTAATTTTTCATTCTTAATATCTAATTTTAAATTCTTTAGTTCATGGGACGCGTATTTGAGAAACGTAAACACAAGATGTTTGCCCGGTTTGCCAAGATGGCGAAAACTTTTACCCGCATCGGGAAGGAAATTGCAATAGCTGCCAAAAGAGGTGGCGGAGATCCGGATTCTAATCCACAATTACGTTCAATTATACAAAATGCAAAGGCAGTAAACATGCCTAAAGCCAATATTGATGCTGCAATCCAACGTGCCACGAATAAGGACATGAAGGATTATGAGGAAATGGTGTATGAGGGATATGGTCCGCATGGTGTAGCTATAGTTATTGAAACCGCCACAGATAATACAACCAGGACAGTTGCAAATATCCGTCACTGCTTTAGTAAAGGAGATGGCGCCTTGGGCAAAAGTGGTTCCCTTGATTTTATGTTCGACCGCAAAGGTGTTTTTGAAATTGAACTGGGCAATCGCAATTTAGAAGAACTTGAATTTGAACTGATCGATCATGGTCTGGAAGAAATGGACCAGGATGAAGATGGGAAAGTAATCATTACTGTTCCTTTTACGGAGTTCGGTAATATGCAAAAGGCATTAGAAGAAAAGAAAATAACAGTTGTTTCTTCAGATAAAGAACGTGTGCCTAACACGTTTAAAGAAGGCTTAACTCCTGAACAGGAAGCTGAAGTACAAAAACTGATTGATCTGCTGGAAGACGACGACGATGTGCAGAATGTGTTTCATAATATGAAATAGTAAAAAAATTAAAGTTTGAACGGTTTTTATCTGCAACTTTCTAACTAAAATGAATGGCGCTCACAAATAACGATATATTAAAAAAACTTCGCGTAGCTCTCAAATTGCGGGATACGGACATAGTAGAAATACTTAAGCTGGTTGATTTTAAGGTCACGACAACAGAGTTGAGCGCTTTTTTCAGAGATGAGGATCATACGAACTACAAACCTTTGGGCGATCAGATCCTGCGTAATTTTTTGAACGGACTGATTATTTACAAACGCGGTCCGGCTCCGGAACCAAAAAAGATAAATCCTCCTGTTAAAAAGTAAGATCGCTGTTCCGGAAATTTATTTTATAATTAAAAGCGTTTTTGAAATTTCATCCCGGAGCTTTATTGGCACTTTTACTTCGTCAGCAAATTTTTTCCATTGACCAACAACCTCGCTTATTTCCTCAATAGCAATTTCTGCCTTCTTATTTTTTATTGATTTTCCAATTTCAAGCAAATCCTCTTTGCTAACATCTTTTCGTTTTCCATTTATACTCAATGCATGTTGACTCACCCATTGATGATTTGGCTTGTATGCATGGCAAATATCATAAGCAGGAGCCAACTCCCAGATCCCATCCTTTTTTAAACGAAAGGAAAAATTTTTAGTATGATCGTCACAATTTCTGGCAAGTACATTAAAGACCATGCGCCTGAACATTTGTTCTGCATCGGGATAAGGCAATTTCAGTTCACGCATGGTTTGAAAAAGTTGCTCATAACTAAAACTATTCACTGCATTGAAATCAAAATGTTTAATTGCACAAAATGTTTGTATGTGATGTTTTACGTCTCCATCTTCCCGGTCAAAACGTTTGGTCATAAAATGCGCTCTTCCGTTTTCCTCCAGCAGCATGGAAGGCATCATTTGTATCCCACAGGCCCTTGCCATATTGTAATAAGCCATCTCTACCCTTCCATATCCTTTTGTAGCCCCTAATTGTATATCGCTTACGCCATCCAGCTTGATGAGCCAATGCTCAAAACCTTTGGGCGCTGCCGTTTGTCCCGATTTAACTTCTCCCGTTTTTTTCATTATATGCTATAACGGCCTTGGGCCGTGCTCCCCCTGCCGAAGTTCCGATATTCAGGATTTCCATCATTCCCTTTTCTTCATCTTCCCGCAAATTCACGTTAAACGATTTTCTTTTCGTGAGCATTTTGTGAGCAATGTCCACGAGACTTTGGATCTCAATAGAAAACGTTCGTTTATTTTCCTTTAATGTAGTTGGCTCAAACTCCAAAGCCCCCATTCCTCTTGTTCCAATAAATGAAAGCATTTCAACCGGGTTCATGCTGTTATCCGGTCGTCCCTGCGCTGCCAGCCACATATTGATCAATTCATTCCCGTATCTGTCCGGAAGTACATCTGCTAACAAACCCGGTAAACCTTTGAATGTATCCGGTTCTTCGTCTACTTTTTTTCTGAGCTCCGGAAAACTGAAAATATTTTTGGCTGTGTCAACGGGCATTTTTAAAGGCGACAAATCCCAATTCAGTTTTTTGAAATCAGGATCATATTCAAAAGTAGCAATGCCCGTTTTTTCATCCCAGGCAATAGCTCCAACCAATTCGCCCCATATTTTTACATAAGCCGTATTCATTTTTTACCAATTACTTTTTTTTCGTTTTCCCTTTTCAGATGGGACATTATATCGTGCTCTGTATCTTACACTTTGTTCTTCTTTTGCGAGTGCCAGCGGGCTGATTATTTTAGGAATGGTAAAAACGTCCAATATGCGTAATTGATCCAATGCTCTTAGTACCTGAATTAAAGTAGCCAGCGTCACAACCTGTCCTCGCTCCAACAAACTGAGCGTTGAACGGCTGATACCAGCCGCTTTTGCCAGTATATCCTGCGTTTTGTTTTGTTCCAGGCGATGATGCTTTATAAAAGCACCGATGTGTTCTGCCAGCGCCTTATCGCTCATGGAATACCATTTTTCGTATGAAATATCAGTCATAAACTAGCTTTATATTACTTAATGAATTATTTATCATACAAATATATATTATTTTATATTATAAAACAAAATACAAACGACTTATCATTCACTAATACAGTTTAAGTGCATTAACGAGTCATAAATCATTCAAAATAATGAAAAAAAACGATTTAAAACTATGGGATATGCTGAAATTACTTATCTCTCTTGCACTCTACCACCATCACTTCAATTGTATCCTTTGTGAGATTGACATCTGCATGCATCTTATTTCCCGGAGGATCTGCATCCAGCCAATACGCCTGTCCGCTTTTCCAGTCAACGGTTTTTTCTTCCCCGGTATCCTGGCGTATTGTTAATTGTCCGCCTTTGATAACAACAATTGTTCTTCCGTGTTCATGCCGGTGCATGGCAAGCGGAGTATTTGGCGCAATGATTGTCTTCCATACTTTCACCTGTTCATTCTCGAACATAGGAACTCGCTGGATCTTATTTAATTTAAATGGCAGCACGATTGCTGCTCCAATGAATACACCGGAAAATAAGAGCAAAAGCGTAATTGATTTTTTCATAGTTCGTATGATTATTAATTTATAACAACTGCCATTAAATTAAATCTACAAAAGTTTTCGATTACTGCTAGCTTTGATAATTTGTCGGTTACAATGAAAAATGATTTTTCTACCAAGTACCGGCAGGAGATAATAAAAAGTCAATCGGAGAATCAATATCATAGAGCCATTGATATCCTTTGGTTTCTTTCAGGCAGAATGGTTCTAAAAGAGAAAGCATATCAATGTAGCTTTCGGTGGACAAATCGCAAAAGAAATTCTTTTTATCAGCTGTTATGATTCCGAGGTCTTCTTCACAAATTCTAAGTGTCAAATTACAATTGCGGCTCTGAATGAATTTAACCGATGAGAGGTCCAGATTATTTTTGTTGTTAATAATAGTTTCCTGAATTAGTTGTCGAAACAGGACGGCCTGAGTTTTATCAAAATCATAAAGCCGGACGACTGCATCACCGTATTCATTTATTTTTTCAATGTAATCCAGTTGCATGTTCGTGGAGTTAGCTAAGTAAAAATTACATAAACATTTTCCCGGGGTTGAGAATCAGGTTCGGGTCAAATAATTTTTTGATGCCTTTTTGAAGTTCAATTGATTTAACATCAAACGCTATATCCATATATGATTTTTGCACCCAGCCAATTCCATGTTCACCGGAAATAGTGCCGCCTAGTTTTACACAGAGTTCAAAAATTTCGCGAATACCCTTGGGGAGTTCATTGTTCCACTTGTCATCACTCATATCACCTTTAATGATATTTACGTGCAGGTTTCCATCTCCGGCATGACCATAGCAAACGGATTTAAAACCATGCTTCTCTCCTATTTCCTTTATTCCTTTTAAAAGTTTTGGCAATTCGGCTCTTGGAACAACCGTATCTTCTTCTTTGTAAACAGAATTTGATTTAACTGCCTCCCCCACCTTTCGACGCATCTTCCAGAGGTTTTGCTTCTGGTCTTCTGTGTCTGCAAATAAAATATCATCACATTCATGCTGCGTCATAATCTCACTGATCTTCTCGGCATCCTTCATCATAAAGTCTAGATCGTTGCCATCTACTTCTACAAGCAAATGCGCCTTGACTTCCGGTTTTATTGATAAGGAAATCCCTTCCACATATTTTAATGTCCAGTCAATTGCATCACGCTCCATAAATTCCATTCCACTAGGAATAATTCCTGCCCTGAACACCGCGGATACGGCTTCGCAGGCCTTCTCAGCAGAAAAAAACGGAACCAGCATGACAACTGTTTTAGTGGGATAAGGAATTAATTTAAAAACTATTTTAGTGATTACACCCAGCGTCCCTTCACTTCCAACCATTAATTGAGTAAGGTTATATCCTGTTGAATTTTTTAACACGTTAGCGCCTGTCCAGATTATTTCACCTGTCGGTAATACTATCTCCATATTTAAAACGTACTCCTTAGTAACACCATATTTAACCGCTTTGGGACCACCAGAAGACATGGCTAAATTTCCACCAAGAAAACAACTTCCTTTACTTGCCGGATCAGGCGGATAAAACAAGCCTTTTTCTTTTACAGCATTCTGGAATACTTCATTAATGACTCCGGGTTCGACTGTCGCCTGCAGATTACGCTCATCTATTTCCAGAATTTTATTGAACCGTTCCATGGAGAGCAAAATCCCTGCATGCACTGGTAAAGCTCCACCGCTAAGACCAGTACCCGCTCCACGCGGCGTAACAGGAATCAAATACTTATTTGCAATTTTCAGAATTCCACTGGTCTCTTCAGCTGTTCTTGGTTTAACAACAACATCCGGAAAAAATTTCAGATCTTCCGTTTCGTCATGTGCATAATCTGCAAGGACATTATGATTAATACTCACAAATTCTTTACCGACAATCTGATTAAGTGCTTCAATAACCTCCGGCGTAATTTTATTGTAGTTAAGCATTTTTCAGAATTGCTTTATTAATCCGTTTTACAATTCCAGGTCCTTCATATACAAAACCTGTATAAACCTGAACCAGGCTCGCCCCGGCATTAAGCATGGCAATCGCATCTTCACCGGAATGAATTCCACCTACGCCAATAATCGGAAATGATTTCTTTGATTTATCCGAAAGGTATTTCACGACTTCAACACTTCTTTTCCCCAGTGGTTTACCACTTAATCCACCTGCACCAATAGTTGCTAGTCTTGAGTCGCTAGTCTTGAGTCTACTTCGGTCAATTGTAGTATTAGTTGCAATCACACCATCAATTTTTGTTTCCGCAACAATATCAACAATGTTATTCAGTTGTTCATTCGTCAGATCCGGTGCAATTTTAAGCAGGATAGGTTTAGGAGATTTCTTTTTAGCATTCAATTCCTTTAAGCGCGATAATAATTTCGTCAATGGTTCCTTATCCTGCAAGGCTCTCAGGTTAGGTGTATTCGGAGAACTTACATTGACCACAAAAAAATCAACATAATTAAATAAAGCTTCAAAACATTTTTCGTAATCGCTTACTGCTTCTTCATTCGGAGTCACTTTATTTTTTCCGATATTTCCTCCAATAATTATTTTTGTTTTTCTCTTCTTTAAACGTTCAACAGCAGCATCCACACCTTCGTTATTAAATCCCATCCGATTGATCAGCGCTTCATCTTCCAACAATCGAAACATACGGGGTTTATCATTTCCCGGCTGGCCCTTTGGAGTAACGGTACCAATCTCAATAAAGCCAAAACCAAAGCTGGACAACTCATCAAACAGCATCGCATTTTTATCAAAACCAGCTGCAAGTCCAACCGGGTTAGCAAAGGTCAGTCCGAATAATTTACGCTCCAGTCTTTTGTCATTCACATTGTAACAGGCTCTCACCAACTGTTTAATTCCGGGAATCAAAAAGGATATTTTTAACGTCTTAAAAACAATGTGATGAATTTTTTCGGGAGAGAAAAGAAAAAATACCGGTTTGATAAAATACTTATACATAAACCTATTATTCTTTAGGTGCTACACACAAAAACACGACCGCTTGCCTGGATGCTGTTTCAACAAGATAATTTACGGATATAAATGCCTTCTCAAAACGTTTATCAGATCCTGTTTTAGCCTGACCAGTCCAGAATTCAAAGCGTTTAATATCGTCCATATCCTTACTTACGCTTTCAGAAAAATCGCAACATGTTTTAGGAACGCAGGCTTTAACCATTTCAATCAGCTCATTGTATTTTGCCAATGCTTTCAACAAATCTGCATCTCTGAAATAAGTTGCTGAAAAATAACCTTTGTTTGTAATGGTGAGCTTGATCACATTTTCCGAAAATCCGGCCAGCTGGTATTTAGACATCCAGAAGTATTCCGAATAAAACCCGATTTTTGTCTTCTGCTCAGCTTCCTTAATTGATGCGAAATTATCGAATGAATATTGCATCACTTTATTTATAGAGGTGCAGAAATCATCTGTGGTCGGATTCAGTCCTGTATCCTGTGCCTTAGCAAATGATGCAAATTGAATTAAAATTAACGTGAAAAATAATTGTCTGGATTTCATCCGGCCTATTTTGATTTAGACTTGGTTCCTGGTTGTTTATTCACTTTTGGTTGCTCCACAGGTTTTTGATAACCTGCCGGCAATAACACAATATTTTTCTCTATATCCTGGCGACCTCCTACTTTGTCAGCCACCATTAACTTTTCTGAATATTTTTCAAACCCATCAATTGCAATATCTATGGTATAATCTCCCGGAGGAAGAATCATAACGTATTTTCCTGAATTGAGATTGGGAGTGTATGTACCGAACTCTGTTTTTGTTTTGTTGTTTTTTACAGAAACGGATACTGTAGAAAAATCAATTTTTTTTTGACGTATCAGCTGACGCAATCGTCCCTTTAACAAGAGAATAATTAGGTTCTACATCACTGAAATCCACTCTGTAAATATCTTTATCTCCAAATCCGCTATCCCGAACGGCTGCAATGTATCCATATTTTCCGCTGGTGGATAAACGCAGGTTCATATCGTCATCGGGTGTATTAATAGGATAACCGAAATTTTTAATATTCGTCCATTTGTTTTCCGTTTCACTCCAGGTTGTTTTAAAAATATCATAGCCACCCATACTGGTATGTCCTGTTGAACTGAAATAAAGTGTTTGTCCGTCAGGAGAAATATTCGGAAAATCCTCATCAGCTGCAGTATTTATTTCCGGACCCAGGTTTTGTGGCAATGCCCATGTACCCGTAGGTAGTTTATGTGAAATGTAAATATCACTGCCACCATAACCACCCGGACGAGTACTTGTAAAATAAAGTGTGTTTCCATCAGGCGAAATAGATGCTGCAATTTCCTGAGAGCTTGAGTTAATGTTTTTATCGAATGGCTCTGCTTTTTTAAAATTCATCTTTTTATCTGCGTAGGCAATAAATAAATCTGCGAAACTTACAGCATTATCATACACCACAATCATAATATCCCCTGAAAGAGATAAACCCACCACTTCTTCATCACCCTCACCTGTATTGATCGGCGGACCAATACTTTTTGCTTTTGTAAATTCCCCGTTTACAACTTTGGAAATAAAAATAGATGCCGAATAAGACCCTTCCATCATTTGTACAGCCCCGCCTTCTTTTCTACGCGAAGTAAATACAAGATAAGATTCATCCTCCGGAACAAATGGCTGATAATCTTCATAAGGAGAATTTACATTTTTACCCAGGTTATTGAACTTTACATTCAGGGGAAATTTCACAAGCTCCTTTGCATTATTACAATATTCAATGTACCTGTCAACTTGTTTTCTGTTCTCGGAACTTCCTTTGCCCGATTCTTTGAACTTATTAAATGCCTTTAATGCGTCGTCAAATCTATAGCCATAATGATAGGCTTTCCCCAAATAAAACCACACGTCATGATCAGGCTTTTCCATTTTACTCACTGTTTCCAGGTAAGGAATGGCTTTGGCTTTTTTAATATTCGTATTCAGGTAACAAACACCTATACGCATATTGTACCTTTCGTTTTTAGGTTCTTTTTTTAAAAGAGCAAGGTAATTTTTAAGCGCTTCCGTGAAGTTATTGTTGGTAAAAAATTCGTCAGCTACCGCAGGATCAGCCGTTCCGGGTATTTTAAAATCACTCTGGGAAAATAACAGAGATGATAAGGCAATACAAACAATTGAAAACAGGATCTTTCTCGAAACAATCTTCATATGAAATCAGGGAAATATTTACGTTTATAAAGATAAGCGTATTAGTGATTTATCATCACTTTTTGGACAGAATATCCGCCTTCTGTTGAAATTTTTATGAAATAAATTCCGGGAATGATATCCGACAAATTTAAATCAATCACTGAGGAATGTGTGGCTCCATAGTTCTGCTGGTACACAGACTGACCTATCACATTGCTTACATCTATTGCATTAACAGGCAGTGTCGATTTTACCGTGAATTGACCATTAGAAGGGTTCGGGTAAACAGAAAATAAACCTTTAGACAATTCGTAGATACCAGAAGGTCCGGTACAAAGTGTTGTATTCAGAATAGCTGAACGGTATGTATTCACCGCGCTTAGCATACGTACAGCTTGTCCGTTCGTGAACATAACCAGGCAAGGGTCATCTCCATAATCCATATAATTCATATACATAATTCCCGGAGCAGTAGTTGTACATGCATCTGTTGTTGGATAAGTCAGCAGGCAACCGAAATGTGCACTGGCCTGATTGGGGGTGTCTGCAACGGAATCACTTCCTGTACACGCACTTCCATCATCTCCCCATATATGAATCAAGTTAAACCAATGACCGATTTCATGGGTAGCTGTCCGTCCCAGATTGGATGGAGATATTGCACTACCCATTGTTCCAAAAGCATAATAATTAATCACAACACCATCGGCACTTGGAGCAGCAGCCAGATCATAAGGAAATGTAGAAAAACCATAAAGAGAAGATCCCAGATTACAAACCCAAATGTTCAGATACTTTGATGAATTCCAGCCATCCTGCCCTCCGCTAATTGTATATTTTACCTGGTCGTCATAGCCAAATTCTGTTGTGCTTGTATAGGTACGCGTAATTCCATTCGTATCTTTTCCACTGGGATCTTTTTTTGCGAGGCAGAATTCAAAACCTATATCTGCTGCTTTTGATTTAAAAGGAGATGGGATCTGAGTAGTATCCGCATTTAATTTGCGGTAATCTCTGTTCAATGCATCTATCTGCGATTGAACCTGTGCATCAGATATATTCTGGACACCGGTATTGTAAACAACATGCACAACAACCGGAATTGTAATAATACCCAGTTGTTGTTCCGCACTTAAGCTCAGTTCATATGATTGCGCTTTTATTTCTCCTTGCTTTCTGGCCTCTAAAAGTTCCGGGTGTTTGCTAAGCATGTACTGACTATGCTGCATGGTCCCGCACTTGTCGCTTTGCGCATTGCTACGAAAGAAACACAGACTTGAAAAAAGAAAAACAAAGAGGTAATTAGATTTGTTCATAGCCTTAATGCTCACTTAATAAATATAGCAAAAATACAGGTGTTTCAAAAGTCTCTGTCGTTAACAAATGATTAGAAATGTGCCACTAATTCAGCTGTTTCACGTAAACGCTTAATCAGAGTTTCAGATTCGTCAAAATTGAGGGTTTGCTGCCCGTCAGATAAGGCCTCTTCTGGCTTTTCGTGCACTTCGTAGATTACACCGTCCGCGCCGGCCATCACCGCTGCAAGAGCCATAGGCATTACATAATCACGTACACCAATGCCATGCGAAGGATCTGCTATAACAGGTAAATGAGTTTTTTCTTTCAATACAGGAATTGCATTCAGATCAAATGTATTTCTGTAAGCATTTTCGTAAGTGCGGATACCTCTTTCACACAGCATCAGTTTTTCATTCCCGTTTGAAAAGATATATTCTGCAGAATGCAGCAATTCATCAATGGTTCCACTCATCCCTCGCTTAATCAAAACTGGTTTATCTGCCTTACCCAGTTCGTCCAGCAAATTATAATTTTGAGAGTTACGCGCCCCCACCTGGAAAATATCAATGTAATCGTGCATTTCAGCGATCTGTGAAACCTGCATCACTTCTGTAATTACTTTAATTCCGTTCTTCCTGCAAATCCGGTTGAACATTTTTAATCCTTCGATACCAAGGCCGCGAAAAGCATAAGGCGAACTGCGCGGTTTGAAGACTCCGCCGCGCATTATTTTAATATTATTTTTTACCAGATGAGCGACTACTTTTTCTACCTGTTCTTCACTTTCAATTGAACATGGACCAGCCATGATGGAAAATTCACCCTCTTTTATTTTTATTCCATCACCCAAATTTATTTCGGTGGGATTTACTTTCCACTTACGTGAAACCAGTTTGAAACTTTCTGAAACACGATGTACATCTTTTACGCCTTTCAGTGAGCCGACTAGCCGAATGTCAAAATCATTTTTTCCAATGCAAACAAGGTAATTGCCCTGACTGGTTTTTACTTCATTCGACTTATAACCGATTTTATTAATGTGGTCAATTATACGTTGCTTTTCATCAGCAGTTATAGTTGTTTGTAGTTGAATTATCATGATAACAATTTATTAATAAAAGAATTTACACGGACTTTTAGTTCTCCTTTTTCCTGTAAAGCATTGATAAAAGCACTTCCGATTATTGCGCCATTCGCATATTCGCAGGCATTTATAAAAGATTTTTTATCTGAAATCCCAAAACCGATCATCGTCGGATTTTTCAATTTCATATTTTTAATGCGTAAAAAATACGCTTCTTTTCCGGCATCCACGCGACTCGAATTACCCGTTGTGCTTGAGGAGGAAACCATATAAACAAATCCATTAGAATGTTCGTCTATAAAACGAATACGCTTTTCGGTTGTCTGGGGTGTAATTAGAAAAATATTGAGCAGATTGTTTTTTTCAAAAACAGATTTATATTCATTTAAATATTCCTGCATTGGGAGATCCGGCAATATTACCCCGTCAATACCAATTTCAGCTGCTACCTTACAAAAATTATCAACGCCAAACTGCATAACAGGATTAAGATAACCCATTAGTATTAACGGAATATTAATTGTCTTACGAATGTCTTTCAATTGCTCAAATAACACCTTCAATGTCATGCCATTCTTTAAAGCCTCTTCGCTGCTGTGTTGTATAACTGGTCCGTCGGCCAAAGGATCAGAAAACGGCATTCCGATCTCAATCATATCAACACCTGCCGCCTGCAATAATTGTAGCAATTGAACCGTATCATTCAAAGCAGGAAATCCAGCTGTGAAATAAATACTCAGTACATTTCTGTTTTTCTTTTTAAATAACTGTACTATCCTGTTTTCCATAATTTTGACAAAGATACCTGTTCTATTTAAATGACGAAAGCCGCTTCTTATAGCGGCTTTCGAAAAACTAAAACATTTTTTATCAGTATGCGAGGCTTACTGAAATTGAGTTTCCTTTAGGGCCGGTCCATGTTAAAGTATATCCCCAGAAAGACGAACAATTACTGCCATCATAAGCCCCCACTTGTGCGTGAACAACAGTGGCATCAACACCCAGAATCAACGACAGTTGAGCTGCGATTCCTTTGATAGTGCGAACCCCGCCTGTAGGACGGAACCATCCGCAAGATGAGTTAGCGGTAAGTGGCGCTGCCAACTGTACTCTGAATGCTTCTCCTGCACGTGTAGTTCCCCATACCACAATGTTATTATCCCCGCTAACTGTTCCCTCTCCAAAAACTTTAATCTGATAAACTCCGGAAGTAGGCATAGTCCACACCTGACGACGAGCCACAGACCATGTTCTTACTTTTCCGTCATCAAAAGTGATCGAAAGATTAGAAGCAGTAATGCGGTGTACTATACTATCCGATGTTGCAGTTGTCAACTGATAAATCAAACGGCCGTAAACATTTGTATAGGTTTTTGTACCATTGAAAATAATGGATTTGCTATCTGAGTTTCTGATTACCTTATAATTATTGTACGACACATTTACAGCCGCACCGGCATCTTTCCAATGTACTCCGCTCGTCCAGGATATTGTAATAGAGCCTGAACGTGAAAATTTACCATCACAGGTATTACCGTTATAGTTAATTGTAAGACTAGGCGTAGACGATTTAATATTTGCAGTATCCAGACTCACATTGCATGGAAGCGTAACACCACTTTCCATTTTACCTGTTGTAGTTGAAGAATATGATAATACAGCATTTTCATCAGATGTTGCATTATCCAATTCCGAGCTTACGCGGGAATCATCGCTCGCATTTTGCGTTTGAGCAGCAGTATTATCATCTGTTGTTGTATCATCCGTTTTCTTTTTGCAGGATGTAACAGTTGTTGTAAGTGCAAATGCCAGAATCAAGGCCGTTGCAGTGAGGATTACTTTTTTCATTATTTATTTTTTTAGGGTTTCTGTTTAGTTTGACGAAGAAACAGAGCAAAGGTTTAACCTTAGGCATGAAAAGTCAATGTATTTGTAGCACAACAACAACAACACATTGATTTTCAGCAAAATAAAATGATTAGAATTAGTTATATGGATAAGTCCAGGAAATATTATCCGGATTTTCAACAGGTTTAATACTTAATACAGGTACCCAGGAATGATTCACTATTTGTTGAGCATATGCACCCAAAAATGAACCAGTAAAATTTTCTTCCTGGTCAGTCATTATGGCAATCAGATCGGCATTATGTTGCTTAGCAAATACGATCGTATTTTTTGCCTGGTTGCCTCCTACTTTTATTTCAGCAGTAGCAGGGATTTCATTCTTTTCAATGAATTCTTTGACCTGCTCAATCTTTAAGTTGAATTTGCTCAGGTCCTGTGTATCTTCTTCGTCCAGCAAACCCAATACATGAATACGTGCACCGTATTTTTTGGCGAGCTCAATAGTATACGCTACTTTTTGCCTGGAGTGTCCTGTATTATCTATCGGCAATAATATTTCAGAAAAACCAACGCGACGGGAATGACTTTGCACCGTAAGAACCGGACAAGGCGATAGCGTAACAACTTTATAAGAATTACTGCCCATAAAAAATTCTTCAAAACCCGATGCTCCATGTGTGCCCATTACAATCAGATCTGCATTTTCTGATTCAGCTAACTGAACAATCTCCTTGCAAATATTTCCTTCACTACTGATACAAATTGAATTTACACCGTAATCTTTTCTGATCTTTTCAGCAACAATCTTTAGTTTTTCTTCAATGATAGTCAGTACGTTTGCAGGTTTTTCAAATTTGATTTCGGGAGCAACAATATTGAAATTCTGCCAATTGTGCTCCAGTACATGAACCAAAATAATATCTGCTTTATTCAACTTTGCCATGAATGCCCCATGCTCAATTGCAAGTAAGGCTGTTTCAGAAAAATCGATCGGAATAAGGATTTTTTTTATTTCAAATGATTTTAATTTCATAGAAGATATTTTTTTACATAAAAAATATCCCGACAAATCTAGTCGGGATACTTTTTAGGCGTTATGATCAATAATCGTTGATAGTATGATTAATATCAGTAAGGTTTAACTGATTCGATATTACGTTTCATTGATGGAATAATACTGATAACAGGAATGTCGGATGTATTAATTATTTCCTGCGCAGATGAGCCAATGAAGCGCTGTGTAAAATCAACTTCCTGTTGTGTCATTATCATCAACAAATCTCCGTCAACTTTATTAGCGTACTTAATAATATTCTCAGCAAGTGTTTCTTCACCTTTAATACCCTTAATAATCTCTGCAGTGCACTCCACGCCTTCTTTTTCTATAAAGGTTTTTACCTGCTGCAGCTGACGTGTTAAGCGGTTTACAACAAATTCATCAGTAGTAAACAGAACTGATACAATGCGTATTGCGGCACCATTCCCAAGTTTTGCAATTTCCAGGGCAAAATTTACTTTCTCGCGGGTTTCTTTTGTTAAGTCAAGAGGGAGAACAATATTTTTACAACCGTTGCGGTGATGTTTTCCTCTTATTGTAATTACAGGCGAATTTGCTTCACGCACAACGCGCAGGGCATTCGACCCGATAAATTTCTTTTTTAAATTGATGGTTCCATTCGAGCCCATGATAATAAACAAAGCTCCTATCATATCAGCTACTTCAACAATCTTTTCATAAACAGATCCTCTAGCAACCATTGTGCCAATGCGAATTCCTGTTTTCTTTTCAGTTTCCGCAGCCAGTTTGAGCAGGTTTTCTTCAACCTGCTTTTTAATATCCTCATCCTGCTGTTTTGAGAAAAATTTAGAAATAAAACCATTATCTTCTATCACATAAAGAAGTGTAATTTCTGCTTTATATTCTCTCGCAAGATTATAGGACTGATCAAGAGCGATAAGTGACTGATCAGAAAAGTCAACTGGTACTAAAATTTTCTTATTTGACATAGAATTTCTTGTTTGTTCTGATGCAAAGTTAATAAATTCCCACTAATAACACCAAACTACTGGTTTACAATAGCTTATCTATCCGATTTTACTGAAAATGAGCTTATTTCAACAGTAGCGTAGTTAAAACTTTTTTTACCCCGATTCAATTGACGTTTGTTACCACTATACTTTTGTAATACGTATGAACCCAAATGAACTAAATGCTTTGATAAGCCTGTTGGACGATCCTGATGAAGGCGTTTTTTCACACATTAAAACCAAAATTGTTTCTCTTGGAGAGGATGTGATTCCCGTACTTGAAAATGCCTGGGAACATTCTTTTAATCCCTTGCTTCAGACCCGTATAGAAAACATTATTCATGGAATTCAATTTCAAAGAATAGCAGAAGAGTTGAAAAGCTGGGCAAAAAACAGTGAGCATAGTTTGCTGGAAGGTGCCTTACTCATTTCTCAATATCAATACCCCGATCTGGATGTAAGCAAGATTACAAAACAGATTGAGCAGATTAAACATGATATATGGCTCGAACTGAATGATAATCTAACTGCTCTTGAAAAAACCAGAGTGATCAATCATATTCTTTTTGATGTACATCAATTTGGAGGGAATACTGCTAATTACTACGCTCCTCAAAACAGTTATATCAACAATGTATTTGAAAGCAAAAAAGGAAATCCACTTTCACTTTCTATTGTATATGCAATAATTGCCCAAAGCCTTGCTTTACCAATATATGGTGTTAACCTTCCTGAACATTTTGTACTGGCTTATAAAGACAATTTCGACATCCCACTACCAAATGAAAATAAAGAAGACAAAAGCAGAATCTTATTTTACATCAACCCATTCAGTCGCGGTGCCGTTTTCAGTAGAAAAGAAATTGACGCTTTTTTAAAGCAACTGAAGCTGGAACCTAAAGCTGAATTTTATAACACTTGCTCTAACCTGGATATTATTAAACGTTTGATCCGCAATCTTATAAATTCTTACGAAAAACTTGGTTACCCCGATAAGACGGAAGAACTGGAATCGCTGTTGAATATTTTGACTTTGTAAGTCTTTGCTCGGAAACAGTATAGACTGAAAATTTATATTTTATAACTCTTTCATTAAACCTGAATTTAAAACACTCAACTTATGGACATGCACTCTACGATTCCGCTTAAGGACCTAAAACGCAAACGCAAACCTGTCCGCAACGTTAATGTTGAACAAAAGCAAAAGCTTAGCAACCTCGATAAAATTGCGGTCAATATAACAGATAAGGTAGGCACGATGGGATTCTTTGTCGTTATTTTTGTCTGGACTGCACTCTGGCTTGGCTGGAATACGCTTGCTCCTGTTGCTTTACGATTTGATCCTGTTCCTGCCTTTGTAATGTGGTTGTTCTTGTCGAATATGATTCAGATTTTTCTAATGCCGTTGATTATGATTGGACAGAACCTGCAATCAAATCATGCAGAAGCAAGAGCTGAAGCTGACTTTGAAATAAACACAAAAGCGGAACTTGAAATTGAAACTATTTTACAGCATCTTGAAAACCAAAATGCAATGATGATCCAGATTTTGGAACGTCTTGAAAAGAAAGCAGATATTAAATAAAAGCTTCTGAAAAATTGCAGATTCTTCTTACACAAGCTCTGACAATTCAAGCCAGCGTGACGTTTTTTCATCAATGAGGGATACCACTTTGCTCAAACGGGTACCGGCTTTCATAAGTTCATCGTTGTTTTGTGAACCCAAATTCAGCTTTTCAGTAAGTTGATTTTTTTCTATCTCCAGTTGTTCCAGATCTTTTGTCAATTGGTCAAATTCAAACTTTTCCTTGAAAGTAGATTTGCGTTTAGTTTCAACCACTTGTTTTTTTTCAACAACTTTTTCCGGGATAGCTTGCTTAACCGTTTCCGCTTGCTTTGCTGTTTTTTGCTGCTCACTTTTCCATGCGCTATAGTCGCTATATGTTCCCGGGAAATCTTTAACCACGGCATTTCCTTCAAATACAAACATGTGATCAATGAGCTTATCCATAAAATAACGATCGTGAGTTACAATCAGGATACAGCCTCCGAAACTTTGCAAAAAATCTTCGAGTACAGACAACGTCATTATGTCCAGATCATTTGTTGGTTCATCCAGGATCAGGAAATTCGGATTTTTAATAAGTACAGTCATTAAATACAATCTCCTTTTTTCACCACCACTTAGTTTTGAAACAGGACTGTATTGCATATCTCCGCTAAACTGGAATTTAAGCAAGAGCTGGGACGCAGAAAGTTTTGAACCGTCAGCCAATGGAATAAATTCAGCAATATCCTTAACTACCTCAATCACCCGTTTTTCTTCATTGATCTTAATTCCCTTTTGGGAATAATACCCGAACACAATGGTCTCTCCAGTCTGAATGTTCCCGGAATCTGCATTTTCCAGTCCCTGGATTATATTTAAAAATGTAGTCTTCCCTACTCCATTCTGTCCCATAATTCCGATCTTTTCCCCTTTTTTAAATACATAGGAAAATTTATCGAGAATCATTTTATCTCCAAACGATTTGGTCAGGTTAACAAGTTCAAGAATTTTCCCACCCATGCGTGTCATCTTAACGCTGAGTTCCAATTGTTCCTGAGTCTTTTTTCCGAGTGCTTTTTCTTTTACATCATCAAAGGCATCTACGCGTGCTTTCGCTTTTGTACCCCGGGCTTTGGGCATTTTCCGAACCCATTCCAATTCGCGTTTATAGAGATTACGGGCTTTGTCAACCTCGCTATTCTCCATCATTTCCCGTTCGGCTTTTTTCTCAACGAAATAAGAGAAATTACCATCGTACTTAAATATTTCGCCTCCATCAATTTCAATAATCTCAGTACAGACACGATCCAAAAAATACCTGTCGTGGGTGACGATCAATAAAGTCAGTTCTTTGCCCATCAGAAAATTTTCAAGCCATTCGATCATTTCCAGGTCGAGATGATTGGTTGGCTCATCCATTATTACAAAATCAGGTTCCGAAATCAATATGCGGGAAAGCGCAACACGCTTACGTTGTCCACCCGACAAAGTAGATACGGATTGCGACATATCCGTAATCTTTAGCCTGGAAAGAATTTGCTTTATTCTCAGCTCGTAATCCCATGCATTGTGCATATCCATTTCCGACATTGCATCCTGCAACTTATTATTATTTACTTCCGAACTATCTGTTTCTACATCCAAAATAGCTTGTTCATAATTTTTGATTGCATTTGTTACAGGATTTTCCGACTCCAAAACAGCTTCGAGAACTGTTAACTTATCATTAAGTTTTGGTTCCTGTTCAAGGTAAGCTTTGGAAATTTCTTTCCGAAACGTAACCGTCCCCTTATCGGCAATTTCTTTACTATCAATAATTTTTAACAATGTCGTTTTCCCCGCGCCATTCTTGGCCACCAGGGCCGTTTTTTGTCCCTTACTGATACCAAAATTGATGTTATTGAATAACACTTTGTTACCAAAAGATTTCGACAAATTTTCAACAGATAGATAATTCATGCCGCGAAGTTACTTGTTAATAAATTATGTCTGTAAGTTTTTGTAACTATTAATGAGCAAAAGCGTTTAACAGGCTAGTACAAACAAGGATATATAATTAAATTTGAAGCAAAAGGATTTAATAGTTAGAAGGATAGACTTGTATGATAAAGTTCCTACGCTTATATATATCATTTTTTTTGTTTACTGCAGTTTTATTTACTGTTCAGGATACTTATTCCCAATCCTTATCTTTTGCGGCAGATGACTCCCTTAAAGGATTTGATCAGCAGGCAGCCTTAAGAAAATACCAGCGCTTTGTTCAGGATGAAGGTCTGAAAATGAGTTATAAAGATTTTTTTCAGGCAGAAAAAAATATATTCAAATACCAGAAGTACCATTCTGTATTTCTTCAATCTTCACATCCCAACCCAAATCCACATACTGCCGGCATAACCTGTACCAATGCCGATTTTGCAATGAACGATTTTACCGGTTGGACAGCTTGTAATGGATGGAGTCCGGATGGGCCTGCCTACGGTTACCCTGCCGGTGGCCCCTGTGTTAATCCCGGAATAATCAGTAACAGGGAAGTTATTATGTCCGGCGCAGGAACAGATCCTTGTGGTGGATTTCCTGTGGTTTGTCCTGGCTTTACCTATTCTGCGAGGTTGGGAACAGCACTAGATGCATTGGCTGGCCATGTGCAGCCTGACGCCGAAGCGCAGCAGCTCAGTTATTCATTCTTTGTGAGTACAGCAAATGCCATATTCACTTATTACTATGCAGTCGTTCTGGAAGACCCTGGCCATACACATATTGAAGAACCCTATTTTGAAGTAGGCGTTTTTGACAGTGGTGGAAAAGCAGTTCCCTGTTCTTTTAATCATTATGCTGCCGATACTACATTCGGGCTGACATCAGTTGCATCATGTTCTGCTCCCGTTTCCAATACTGCAACGGTTAAATATAAAGCATGGACACCTGTTACGATTGATCTTTCGGCGTATGTCGGACAAACATTAACTGCAACATTTATCACCTCCGACTGCGCCAGGGGCGGACATTTTGGGTACGCCTATGTAGCTGCAACCTGTGCCCCGCTTGCAGTGGTTCAGCCAGATACTTTATGTGATGGAAGCTCTGTAAATTTAATTGGTCCTCCCGGCTATGCAAGTTATTCCTGGCTGCCCAATCATGAAGCAACACAGACAATCAGTGTGAGTGATTCGGGAACTTATTCCGTGACAGTAACAGCCGCAGGTGGATGTTCCAAACAAGTATTTTACCATGTAAATAAATATCCTAAACCAACTGCTGCGTTCAACCAGACTTTTGTGTCATGCTCACTGAAAACAACTGCTGTAGATGCTTCAACCGTCACTGGAACAACAATTACAAACTGGAACTGGGATTTTGGAGATGCCACAACTTCAACAGTGGAAAATCCCCCACAGCATACTTATGCTACAGATGGTACAAAGAACATAAAACTGGTTGTAACAACAGTCAATGGCTGCAAGGATTCTGTCACACAACCATTTGCCGCAGGATTGCCGCCGGTTCCTGCATTCAGCATAGCAAACACTTGTTTTAATTCGGCAACAGCATTTACAGATCAAACAACAACGGTTGCTACAGGTACTGTAACAAACTGGACCTGGGATTTTGGAGAGCCCTCTTCTGGTGTTAATAATACCTCAACTCTTCAGAACCCGACACATACGTATGCTGCAACAGGAACATATACCGTTACGCTGACTGCTAAAAACAGTGATGGATGTTCCAATGCTGTCACACACACTGTAACTATAAACCCATTACCAACTGCAGCATTTACGATGCCTGCAGTAGTTTGTAAATTGAGCAATACGTTTACAGATGCGTCCACAATCAGCTCCGGGTCGATTACATGGAGTTGGGATTTTGGTGATGGATCTACATCTACAGCTCAAAATCCACCTTTGCATATTTATGCAAGTGATGGAAACAAAAACATAAAGCTTGTGGTTACAAGTAATAATGGTTGTAAAGATTCTGTAACGCAAACGTTTTTCGCTGCCGCACCTCCTGTTTCTGCTTTTACTGCACCTAACAGTTGTCTGAACCTGACTACAAGCTTTACAGATCAAACCACAACTCCTTTTGGCACATTAACAAACTGGACATGGGATTTCGGTGAACCTTCTTCTGGTGTGAACAATTCTTCCATCCTACAAAACCCGACACACACGTATGCAGCATCCGGTTCCTATACTGTAACACTCACTACTAAAAATAGTGATGGCTGTACAAATGCAGTTACGCATACCATTACTATATTTCCTTTGCCTACTGCTTCTTTTACAATGCCTGCGGTTTCCTGTAAAATGGGTAATACGTTTACTGACGGATCAAGTGTTACTTCCGGCACAGTATCAAACTGGAATTGGGATTTCGGCGATGGCACGACTTCAACAACTCAAAATCCTCCTTTGCATACTTACCTGACCGACGGAAATAAACATATTAAACTTGTTGTGACAACTAACAATGGCTGCAAGGATTCGGTAACACAAACATTCTTTGCTGCTGCACCACCTGTTCCCGGATTCAATTCGGCAAACAGCTGTTTGAATATACTGACAAACTTTACAGACATAACAACTACACCATTTGGTACTATAACCAACTGGACATGGGATTTTGGCGATGCTGTTTCGTCAACCTTACAAAACCCCACACATACATACGCAAGTGCCGGTGCTTATACAGTAAAACTCATTACAAAGAATAGCGATGGCTGTATCGATTCAATAAAGCATACAGTAACCATATTCCCATTGCCAACAGCCGCATTTACTGTTCCACCAGAGGTTTGCAAAATGAGTAATACTTTTGCAAACGGATCAACTGTAAGTTCCGGAACGATTTCAACTTACAGCTGGAGTTTTGGAGACGGCAGTACTTCTGCATTACAAAATCCACCTTTGCATACGTATGCGACAGACGGAACAAAAACAATTAAACTTGTAGTGACTACAAATAATGGTTGTAAGGATTCTGTCACACAAACATTCTTTGCAGCCACTCCTCCGATTCCCGCATTTAATACGGCAAGTAGCTGTCTTAACATACTGACAAACTATACAGACTTAACAACTACTCCATTCGGAACTATTACAAACTGGACCTGGGATTTTGGTGATGCTGTGGGTTCTACATCTCAAAATCCTTCGCACACTTATGCTAGTCCGGGAACATACAATGTAAAACTTACTGCAAAAAACAGTGACGGCTGTATTGATTCTATCACTCACGCAGTAACTATTTATCCTTTACCAACTGCTGCCTTTACAGTTCCTCCTGCGGTTTGCAAACTGAGTAATACATTTGTAAATGGTTCCAGTGTTAGTTCAGGATCAATCACAACATACAGCTGGGATTTTGGAGATGGTAGCAATTCGGCTCTTCAAAATCCGCCTCAGCATAACTATGTAACAGATGGAACGAAAACAATCAAACTAGTTGTCACTACAAATAACGGTTGTAAGGATTCTGTCACGAATACGTTTTATGCATCAACACCTCCTGTGGTGAATTTCAGTACACTTCCTGTTTGTTTATTGAACAGTACTTCATTTAATGACCTTTCTACAATCAGCACCGGTTCTGTGGTGGGATGGACATGGGATTTTGGCGAGCCAACTTCAGGCGTAAATAATAGTTCAACAAGTCAGGATCCTACACATTTGTATGCCGCTGATGGAACTTATAATGTAAAACTTGTTGCGCTTTCATCATCCGGTTGTAAAGATTCTACTACACTGCCTGTTATAGTTTACCCTTTACCTGTTGTCGATTTTATAGGCGCACCTTTATGCGAAGGTTTTCCTGTTAGTTTTAAAGATCAATCAACAATTGGCACAGGAGGAAACTTACAACAATGGTCATGGGATTTCGGAGATCCATTCTCGGGTCCTAACAATACTTCTACTGCGACCAACCCAACCCATAATTATACAGCACCGGGTAATTATAATGTAAACGAAACTGTTACTTCAGATAAAGGTTGTCCTGTGACAGTGCAAAAATCTGTTACAATTTATCCAAAACCGATCGCTTCTTTTACATCCATCAGTGCATGTGCAAATAGTCCATTAAATTTTACGGATGCATCTGCTGTAGCAGTTGGAATTATTACTAAATGGGACTGGAACTTTGGTGACGCATCAACGGATGATTTGACTCAAAATCCTTCTCACACCTATTCGGCAGATGGAAGCTATGTAGTTAAACTGATTGTAACCAGTTCCAGCGGTTGTATTGATTCTATAACTGCAAATGCAACAGTATTCCCATTGCCAAATCCAGATTTTTCAAATACATCTGTTTGTCTGAATAATCAAACAAACTTCACAGATCTTTCTACTGTAAAGTCGGGCAGCATTACAGGCTGGACCTGGAATTATGGTGACGCAAGTGTAAATGGATCTAGTGCAAACCCAACTCACACTTATGCTGCGTCTGGAAATTATAATGTGAAACTTACTGTTCAGACAAACAATAATTGTATTGCTTCCATAACAAAACAAGATACTGTATATCCGCTTCCTTTACCTGCTTATACTTCCGGAAGTGTTTGCGAAGGATTAGTAACCAGCTTTACAGATCAGAGTACTGTAACTCCTGGATCAATTGTAAAATGGAACTGGAGTTTCGGTGATTCAGGAATTGACAGTATTGCGAATCCCAAACACGTTTATGCAAGCCAGGGAAATTACACGGTTAAACTTATAACAACAACAGATAAAAACTGTATTGATTCTATCCGCCAAATTGTAACTGTGTATGCTGTTCCTGTTGCAAATTTTGTGGCCAGTGATTCTGTAGGTTGCGAAGTCGCGTGCATTGACTTTACAGACCAAAGTACAATTGCATCAGGAAGCATTACAGCCTGGACCTGGGAATTTGGTGATACAACAACTTCATCTACACAATCTCCTTTGAATAAATGTTTTCATGGCGCAGGAGTCTATTCTGTAAAACTTACCGTAACATCAAACAAAGGTTGTAGTGATACAGTTAACAAAGCCGGATTTGTAACAGTCCACCAACCACCTACTGCAGCATTTACAACAAGTCCTGACAACGTAACAGTTTTACATTCAACTGTTGATTTTAAAAACCAATCTTCCAGTGATGTGATCAAATGGTACTGGTATTTTGGAGACGGTGATTCGATTAGTCCCCTTGTTCAAAACCCGGAACATACCTATACAGGAACTGACGAAGCTACTTACAAAGCCATGCTGATTGTGGTAAACCAATACGGCTGTGTAGATACCGTAACAAACGATGTTTTTGTTGGTCCGGACTGGAGCTTCTATATTCCAAATGCATTTTCACCTAATGGGGACCATGTAAATGATAAATTCAATGGTGTTGGAGTCAACATTACAAATTACAACATGATGGTATTTGACCGTTGGGGAAATCTTATTTTCAAAACAGAAAGCTTGTCATTACCATGGGATGGACGTGCGAATAACGGAGATGAAGTTGCGCAACAGGATGTGTACGTGTGGAAAGTACAATTCACCGATTATTATGGTAATGACCATCATTACCTTGGACATGTTACGATAGTTAAATAGTTCCCAAGAAAATACAACTTTGAATTTATTTAGGAAGTGTCCTATGATGGATTTTCCGAATCAGGTTCTTTTGGCTTGTATAAATACCGGATTGTCGGTTCCTGTGGAGTTGTATTTTCTGTTAAGTTTGAATCAAGTGGTTCTTCATCAATTTCATTTTCCCAATCGTATCGTTCACGTTGCGGACCTTCTTTGCGCAAAAAGAACGCAATTATAAAACCTGCAACAGCTCCAAGCAAATGGGATTCCCAGGAAATTTTAGGTTGCAAAGGTAAAATACCCCAGATCAGACTTCCGTAAAGAAAAACCATTAATAATGACAATGCCATCAGACTCTGTTTTCGTCTGAATAAACCGCTATAAAAAAGAAAGCAAACGAAACTGTAAATAAGGCCACTTGCACCTACGTGATAAGCTTCACGTCCTGCAATCCATACCCAGATCCCGGTTGAGAAATACACCCAGAAAAAAGCTGAGAAAGCAACTTCCCTATAAAAATAAAACATAAGTAAACCGAGAAATAATAGTGGGACACTGTTTGAGATCAAATGTGTGTAGTTGGCATGGATCAGAGGACCAAATAAAATTCCAGGCAAACCTGAAATACGCCTAGGGAAAATTCCCCAGCGAACAAGATTCAGATCAAACGTATCATTGCAAAACTGTACAATCCAGAGAATAACAATGAATAAAAGCGGAAAAGCAATCTTCCTTATGAAATTACGTGTATGTGGGTGGAGAGGCATTAAAAATTAACACTATAATCGACCTGATTTTGCCTAATTCTGTTCAAAAACGAAGGTATTGTTAAATTCCGTTAAAACTTATGCAAACACACTTTATTTATCTCAGTTTTTTGTAAATTAGTATTATAAAATTTCAAAAATGCTACTGAAGTTTTTATTAAAATTACTTGTATTTGTTTTTGCAAATTCTCCTTCAGAGAGTAAAGAAGTTTATGGAGAAGGTCCGAATACAAGTAATGAAACTGTTATTCCGGTTAAATATGCTCCTGCCGTAGTCAAGAAAGACAGCATTGCACAAACTCAAAGTCCCATCGTTATCTTCAAACTGATCAACACAAATTTTTCAACGCCTGTAAAAAATACCGGATCACTAAAGAATGCGGGTAAAGTTGCGAGAACGGCTAACACACACGGTTACGCAGGAAAGATTTAGTAAGCTTAACTCTTATATTCCCCAAACACTTTTCTCATTACATCAGCAATTTCACCAAGTGTAGCATAGTTTTCGCAGGCCTCAAGAATAGTGGGCATTAAATTGTTCGTACCACGTGCTTCCGATTCCAGTTTAACCAGAATGGTTTTTACTTTCGCATTATCACGTTCAGCTTTTACTTTATTAATTTTGTCAATCTGCTGCTCTCGAACGGCATCATCAATCATTAAAATATCGCCAAACGGTTTTTCCTGCACTTCGAATTTATTTACACCGACAATAATTTTTTCATTTTTCTGAATATCACTTTGATATTTATATGCCGATGCAGCTATTTCCTGCTGAATATAGCCTTGCTCGATCGCACTTACAGAACCGCCCATTGCATCAATTTTACGGATATATTCCCAGGCCTGTTCTTCAACTTCATTGGTTAATGTTTCAACGAAATAAGACCCTGCAAGTGGATCAACGGTATCCACTACTCCACTTTCAAAACCAATTATTTGTTGTGTGCGCAATGCGATTCGGGCTGCTTCCTCTGTTGGCAATGCAATAGCCTCATCAAAGCCATTTGTGTGCAACGATTGAGTTCCACCAAGCACTGCGGATAAAGCCTGGATTGTTACACGAACAATATTATTTTGTGGTTGCTGCGCAGTTAATGTTGAACCGCCAGTCTGCGTGTGAAAACGCAGCATCTGCGCACGTGGATCAGTCGCTCCCAGCTCTTTTGTAATAACAGCCCACATTCTTCTTGCAGCACGGAACTTTGCAACCTCTTCAAATAAATTATTATGTGCATTGAAGAAGAAAGACAATCGTTTAGCAAAAACATTTATATCCAGACCTTTTTCCAATGCCGCTTTTAAATAAGCTTTACCATTTGATAAAGTAAAAGCTAACTCCTGAACTGCGGTTGAACCTGCTTCACGGATGTGATATCCCGAAATGGAAATCGTGTTCCACTTCGGCACTTCCTTACTGCAGTATTCAAAGATGTCGGTGATAATACGCATCGAAGGCTTGGGCGGATAAATGTATGTGCCCCGTGCAGCATATTCCTTTAGCAAATCGTTTTGAATTGTACCGGAAATTTTTTTCAAATCAGCGCCTTGCTTTTTTGCCAAAGCAATATACATGGCTAGCAAAATAGATGCCGTTGAATTGATGGTCATGGAAGTGGTAATATTTTCCAGTTTTATTCCATCAAAAAGAATTTCAATATCCCTTAATGAATCAATCGCTACACCCGATTTCCCGACTTCGCCTTCTGACATAGCATGATCAGAATCGTAACCGATTTGCGTTGGTAAATCAAATGCAACGGACAAACCCGTGGTGCCATTATTCAACAAGTAATGATAGCGTTTATTAGATTCTTCTGCAGTTGAAAAACCAGCATACTGACGCATGGTCCATAACTTGCTGCGATACATAGTGGATTGAACACCGCGTGTAAATGGAAATTCACCGGGTTGTTCGTCAGAAAATTCCTGTTTAGGATACGTTCGTTTTATTTCTATACCTGAATCGGTAACAAATTTTTCTTTACGCTCTTTTTCTTCACTCATAATTCCTGTCTGTTATATTCTAGAAATTCTGTCCTATTTCTTTTTTAATATACTCAATTGCCATTGCCGTGGGAAGCTTGCTAAGCCTTGATGTGGCTTCCAGTAATAATTGAGCTAACTCATTCGAAGGTGCGGATTCAGGAACTTTCATTGATACAAGATTTACCAGTTTTGTGATTTCCTCTTTTGCATTCTTCACCATGTCCCAGGCTCCGCTACTCATGTAAATCTGCTGGGAAAGATTATGTTCAAATTCAGTGCGGATAGCAATAATTAATTCGGAATGCAATTGTCTTGATGTCAATGTAGGACGGTTGACACGTATCACCAGGCTATTTGGAGATATCCGTTCTAAAAACAAAACCACCCGTTCATACGCCTGTAAACGGATTGGCGTAAGAAGGTCTTTACTCGAGTTTTTCAATTCCATTAAACGCTTTTTCGCTTCATTATCCAGAAAATTCTTGATCATATAAAATGAAGTCAGAAAAACGATGATTGCAGGAATAATGATTTTCAGTAATTCTATAAATGGATCCATACGTTGAGTTATACGTTATTAGTTATTGAGTTATAAAATATTAAGCTACAAGTTACGAATTTCAAAAAATATAGAACGGCTTATTTCTCTACTATTACGAATTCTGTTCTCCTGTTTTTTGCGCGGCCTTCTTCTGTGTCATTAGTCGCTACAGGTTGACTAGCCCCGAAACCTTTGAATGCGATTAGTCTGTCTTTTGCAATTCCTCTCTGCTGCAAAGCTTCAAGCACAGTAAATGCCCGGTCCGAAGAAAGCGCCTGGTTTCCCTGTTCTGTTCCAACATTATCAGTATGACCATGAATTTCAATTTTTATAGTTGGCTGAGCTTTCATGAATTCAACAAACTCCTCTATAACGATCATTGATTCTTTTTTTAACTCAGCGGAATTTGTTTCGTAATAAATATTATTAAGAGGGTAAGTTTGACCTATAGCAATTGGCTTGGTATCCAGATTAATACTTTTAGGTTTTGAAAAAGTGGTATCTTTTAAAGTAATCATTTGCGAACTAAAAGCATAAGCCTCTTTTTTCGCTGTAATAATAATGTCTTTTGTTTTCTTAAGGTTTACAACTAAAGCGTATTGCCCATTTGAAGAATCAACTACTGCTTCAATTTTTTGTTTTGTCTTTGTGTCTTTAACTTCTACTTTCGCTCCTTCTACTGGATTTCCGGCATCATCTTTTACCTGTCCTTTGATCAAGGCAACATGATCAGGACGAGCTTCTTTATACAGCTCAAATGAATAGATATCCCAACCACCTGCACCCTTACCATTTACTTTGCCGCGTTGGTTCGTTGCGAAGTAGCCAAGATTTCCATCCGTGCTTACAAAAAAACCAAGATCGTCTCCTGTATTGTTTATTGGATAGCCAATATTCTGAGGTTCCAGCCAATCACCCTTTTCATTTTTACGTGCATAGAAAATATCATATCCTCCCACACTCATATGTCCATCGGAAGAAAAATACAGCGTTTCACTATCTGAGTGCATAAATGGAGACTTTTCATTTCCTCTTGTATTAATGACCGGACCAAGATTTTCCGGCTTGCTCCATACTCCAGTCTGATCACGAACTGACTTATAAATATCACAACCTCCTAAACCTCCGTTGCGATCACTTGCAAAAAACAAAGTCTTGCCATCAGCTGCTATAGATGGTTGGGAATCCCATGCAACAGGGTCATTCAGGCCGGGTACTTTTTGTATTTCCGACCACTCACCACTTCCCAGGTAATCTGAATAATAAATATCGCAGTTCAGCTGGGTACCTTTTTCATCACGACAAATAGTAAAGTATACATGTTTATTGTCGATTGTAAGTGAAGCGCCACCTTCATTTTCATTCCGGTTAAATGGTGGAGGCATTGGTTTACCTGCATCAAACTGTCCGTTTTTCCCGCGATTACTGTATGAGAAATATTCGCATTCCCGATCCGATTCTGCCCCTGCAGTTGCATTTTTTGATTGAGGACAATGCATCCTTCTTGTAAACATCATCATTTCATTATCGGGAGAAATGATGGGCAAATATTCGTCTTTAGCTGTACAGATACCTTCAACCGGATTTGGATTGAAAGGCACAGGTTTTTTATATATCTCCGAAAAGAACTTAGAATATTTATACATCTCTTTTGCCTGGTACAGAAACGCATCATACTTTTCATTAAATTTTTTGTCGTCATCATCACTGAAATCAATATACTTCTTCAGATAGACTTTGGCTGAATCGTAATTCTCCTGTTCGTAATAACTATAGCCCAGATAATAATATGGATCGGAATGATATTTCGGGCAGACCTGAATTACCTTTTTGAAATAAGGTTCAGTTGATTTGTATGGTTTGTTATCCAGGTTAAGCGTTTTTATCCGTTCTATTCCATAAAGAAAGTTAGCATCCACATAATCCGGCTCAAGCTCCATAGCTTGTTCAAGAAATTTCATGCGTTCTTCCTTCTTGAAATGTTTTTTATCGCCGCCCTTTTCAAAAAGATCAACAGCTTGTTTGTTCTCCATCTCCTGACAGGAAACAAGTTTTGCATCTTCCTTGGATTTGCCTTTACCTTTGTTCTGGGCAAAAACAGAAGTAAAAAGAAAAAATGAAACTATAAAAAATCTGAATTTCATACCTCTACTATTTAAACAAGCCCTTCAATTTATCCTTTGCTTCATCAGCAGCCTTTTTCTTAGCGTCATCTGCGGCCTTCTGTGCCTGGTCGGAAACCTGTTTTTTTGCTTTATCCAGCTCGGCCTGCGCTTTATCAGCAGCTTCTTTTTTCGCTTTATCAGCTTCGGCCTTAGCCTGATCTTCCAATTCCTTCTTTTTCTTATCTAGCTCATCTTTCGCTTTTGCCTTTAGATCATCCATTACATGATTGCCCGAACCTTTTAACCCGGTTTTAATTGTTGGCTTGGTAACAGTTCCTCCAATATTGACTTCCATATTGATGTTATCGCCAGGATTTACATTGGCTCCTTTGCTGTTGGCCTGAGCAACTAAACCATTCAGCATATTATTTGCTTCTGAACCGAACATGGCACGCGGAATTTGCATATGCCAGAGGTAATCTATTGATTGATCGAAACCGGTGGAACCTGCAATTTTTCCTTTTATGTCTCCTAGTTTAAAATCAAACGGATCAACTTTAACACGACCATCACTGAAGTGATAAGTCAGGTCGAGATTACTAAAGTCACATTTTTTCAGATTAGCCATTTTAACCGCGTCAGCCAATTTATTCAAAGGCTCAAAGCCTTCCACAACAACTGATTTAGTTTGAAGTCGTCCACCACCGCTTAATGTATTCAGTACCGGCTGCATTTTTTTATCCAGTGTAGTAACAAAATCCATTTGTGTAGAAAATTTACCTTTTGCGTACTGACCAATCGGGGCAAGGGTTTTAACTGAGTTAAACGTCTGGAATGTTTTTGTGATGTCGAAATCATTTACATCCAGTTTTAAATTGACCTTGGGTATATTCACATTTTTAGTATCGTAACTTCCATTCATAGCTAAACTTCCGTCAAGGATTTTCATTTTAAGATTAGTTAATGAAGCTTTGCTGTCTTTCACTTTTACATTTCCAACTACTTCATCAATTTCCATGTTTGTATATAACAGCTTATTAATATTTACATCCAGGTTAAAATCGATATTATCAGGAACCGCTACAACAGACATTGCTGCTGTATCTTTTGCAGGCGTTGCGGCAGGCTGAGCTGTTGAAGTGCTTGTCATAAACTGATTTAAATCCATCACATCCGATTTTATATTGAATGATCCCACAAGCAATTGCTTCTTGAAAACATATTGCAACAGGTTATCAATCCGACCGTCTGCTTTGATATCACTCTTCCCCATTTTTGCGTCAAAGCCAGCAAGCTCAACAAATTTGGGATTAAAATTTAACGTCATGGATTTTACAAGGACATCCATGTTTTGCTTTTTACTTTTGTAGTTAACGTCTATTACAATAAGTTGACCAGCCGCATTGAATTCGTCGTATTTGCCTTGTTCAAGTTTTGAAACATGCCCGTTTAATTTCAAGTCAGCAGTAATCGTTCCGGTGAGATCGTCCTCCTTATCCAATGGAACTACATCTTTTATACTTGCGAGATTGATCTTACCCAAAACAACTCCATTTATGTTTGCATCAGAGACCGGAGTGGTTACGTGCATTTTTACATCTACAGGATTTCCCGCAATCTCTACATGAAGCTTGTTAACATCAATAACAGTATTATCAGGTTTGCCATCTTTGTTATCTATCTTGATATCAACAGCAATGTCATTTACAGCTTTAGGTAAAGAAGGATACTGGAACATTGCGTCATCAATCAAAACATGTAAACCAAACCCAGGCATTGTCGTTGCATTATAAATCCCCTTTACAAAACCATCAAAAGCCAGTTTACCAGAAGTTTTAACAGAACTGAAATCTTTTGTATAAACACCAGGAACCAGTGAAAGAAAGTTTTTGAATTCACTTTGATTGGCTTTAAACTTCAGGTCCATATCCATATCACTTTTCGGCATTGCGAAATAGCCGTCAATACCAAATGATAACTCATTTAGCTTAATTTCGTTGTCTTTGAACGTAAATTTAAAATTCGGCATATCCGCATCCAGGTTAATCTTCAGACTGGTCTTGACTTTATTCAAATAACTAACTCCTCCATAAGCCATAGTGAACTGCTCCATAGTAGTCAGTGTTTCCATTACGAAATTATCCTGGGTAAAATCACCTCTTAATGTGTGGTTCATATCTACAATAGTTGTACTGAAACCCATTGATGCATCATTGTATACCAGGTTTGCATCCTTAATCTCAAACTTGCTCAGCTTCATTTTAAATTTAGAGGGCTGAGCAGGCGTTGCAGATTTCGCAGTGTCTGAAGATCCTTTGGTAATGTCCCAGTTTGCTTTACCATCCTTCAGAACAATAGCATTAATCCGCGGATGATCAATAACGATCGAACGTATATTGTATTCTTCACCTTTGATAACACTCATCAAATCAAGCGAAACACTCAATTCCTTTGCACTGAATAATGTATCTCCTTCGAACTGCCCTGTGTTGGCAACACTGATGTTATCAATTGAAAGGGAAAATTTTGGAAAACTGCTGATCAGAGTCAGATCGATTTTTCCAAAATCAACTTTTGCATTGAGATTTGCATTGGCTTCTTCTTTCACTTTTGCAATTATTTTATCTTTAAATAAAAACGGTGCTGCTACAATAAGAACAATCAATACCAATAGTACTATGCCAATCCATTTAAATGCTTTTTTCATTGTATTGTAGTTATAAGTTTGTTGTTTTGTTTCGTAATAACTGATCGACTAAAACCAAAGCTGCCATTGCTTCAACAATTGGCACTGCACGAGGTAATACACAAGGATCGTGGCGGCCCTTGCCCATCATTTCAACAACTTCATTCTTGGCATTAATTGTTGTTTGCTTTTGCATAATTGTCGCAACTGGCTTAAATGCAACCCTGAAATAAATATCTTCTCCGTTACTTATTCCACCCTGTATTCCACCTGAATGATTTGTTTTAGTTCTTACTTTTTTATCATCAATAAAAAACTGATCATTATGTTCCGAACCATTCATTTTCACCCCTTCAAATCCTGAGCCATATTCAAAACCCTTTACAGCATTTATACTCAACATTGCTTTTCCGAGGTCTGCATGAAGTTTATCAAATACAGGTTCTCCTATTCCTGATGGAGTTCCGCTGATGACACAGGAAATAATGCCCCCGATTGTGTCACCGGCTTTACGCACTTGTTCAATACGACTAATCATGGTCTCGGCCATCAGTTTATCAGGACAACGGACAATGTTGGAATCTATTGTACTCAGATCCAGCTGGCTGTAATGTTTTAATAATTTAATATCACCAACCTGAGAAGTATATGCAGTGATTTTAATATTATATTTTTTAAGTATCAGTTTGGCAATTGCTCCTGCAACAACCCTGCTAACTGTTTCACGTGCAGAAGAACGCCCGCCCCCTCTCCAGTCACGGCTACCATACTTTACATCATACGTGTAATCCGCATGGGAGGGCCTGTAAGCATCTGTAATATGTTCATAATCCTTTGATTTCTGATTTTCATTCCGAATAATAAAACCTATTGGTGTACCTGTTGTTTTACCTTCAAAGATTCCCGACAAAAATTCTACCTTATCACCTTCTTTGCGTTGAGTAACTATATTAGATTGTCCCGGTTTACGTCTGTCCAGCTCGTGTTGAACAAAATCGAAATCTATAATCAATCCTGAAGGACATCCATCAATAATGCCACCAAGCGCTTCGCCATGTGATTCTCCAAAAGTTGTAAGCTTAAAAAGTGTTCCAAATGAGTTACCTGCCATAATTAGCAACTGTTTAAATTTTATCTAGTTAATTTTTTACTACACATTTTGTTTTTTACTTCGTTGCAAATTTTGCCAAGAGATCGCTCAGCTATTGGCTACAATTTGCGCCTCGTCTAAAACAAAATCTGCACATAAAAATTTTAAAACCCAAAATCTAAACAGTTACTAGCAAAAATAAGGAATTTGAACCTTAAAACTTAATTTGCAGTTATTATTAAACCTTCTATTTTTATGTAAGTCTAACCATTGATATGACCGGGAAAAATATTGGCTTATTTTTTATTTTAACAATCTTCATCTTCGCTGGTTCAGATGCATATGCACAATCAGACACAACTGCGCAGAAAAAAAAATTAATTGAGAGTTTAAAGCCAGCCTTCGATTTTGATCAGCGATTTTCTTTTATTTATAATGCCGAAGTAAATATCTGGGGTGGTCGCGCCGGTGTATTAGTGAATGAAAAATTTAAAGTAGGTGTTGGCGCCTACTTTCTTTCGAATAATCTTAAATACAAAAAACTTGATCAGAACGGCAACCCGTTTTATTACGCCAAACGCGATGTATATTTCGGAACTGTATATGTGGAACCGTTTTTGCTTCGCAAAGAATATTGGGAGCTCAGTATTCCTGTAGAAATTGGTTACGGAAAATCTTATTTTACAGTATACAACGGAAATAACATCTGGCTTGGACAAGAAATTAAAGACTTTGTGCCGACCGGAGCAGGCTTATCCTTGTCACTGAAATTTCCGGCATTATTTGGGTTTAAACCATTAAGATGGATTGGCATAAACGGCTTAGTTGGTTACCGATATAGTTTACTCCAGACAGAATTACAAACCGCTTACGACGGAATGTTCTGGTCAATCAGTGCTACTTTCTTTCTCGACCGGATTTTTGATGATTTCCGGTCATGGAAAAAGAAACGTAAGGATAAAGATTCAGAGCGCAGGGTACAAAAGTTTCTGTAAAACTCTTGCTCATTAATTCTTATCTTTATATTTCTTCGATTCTTCTATGAGAATTCTTATTAAAAACATTAAGTCACTTATTCAGGTTGATGACGGTTCACGCTTAAAAGTAGGCGGGACTGACATGAAAATATTGCCTTGTCTTGAAAATGCATGGCTGGCTATTGATGAAGGATTGATAGCTGATTACGGAGCTATGAACGACTTTCCCGGAATTGCCGATTGGTCGGATCTGACTATAATTGACGCAACGGATAAACTGGTTTTTCCCAGTTGGTGCGATTCACATACACACATCGTTTATGCAGGGAGCCGTGAAGCTGAATTTGTTGACCGCATAAATGGTTTGAGTTATGAGCAAATAGCTCAGCGCGGTGGCGGAATTCTTAATTCTGCATTTCGTTTGCAAAGTGCATCTGAAGAAGAGTTAATTCAGGGTTCTCTCAATCGCCTGAATGAAGTAATGATGCAAGGAACAGGAGCCGTAGAAATTAAAAGTGGATATGGACTTAGTCTTGAAAGCGAATTAAAAATGCTGCGGGTGATAAAAAAACTGAAAGAATTATCGCCACTCACAATAAAAGCAACGTTTCTTGGTGCACATGCAGTTCCTGTTGAATACAAGAATAAAAAAGAAAAATACATTGATCTTATTCTAAACGAAATGCTTCCACAGATTGCGGAAGAAAAACTAGCAGATTATTGCGATGTGTTTTGTGAGCAAAATTATTTTACAAAGGAAGAAACAATCCGGATTTTAGAGACTAGTCAGAAGTACGGTTTAAAAGGTAAAGTTCACGCCGAACAATTAAGCAATAATGGCGGCATAGAGGCTGGAGTTAAATGCAATGCAATAAGTGTAGATCATCTGGAATACATTTCTGACAAAGACATTGAACTACTTAAAAATTCAAAAACAATTCCGACAATTTTACCAGGTGCTCAATTTTTTCTGCAACTCCCCCATCCTCCGGTTCGTAAAATGATTGATGCGGGTTTAGCGGTTGCTATTGCCAGTGACTACAATCCGGGAAGCAGTCCAAGCGGAAATATGAACCTGATGATTTCTCTCGGTTGCATCCTTTACAAAATGACCGCAGAAGAAACAATCAATGCAGCAACAATAAACTCTGCATGTGCAATGGATTTAAGTAAAACGCATGGCAGCATCGCTGTTGGTAAAGCAGCAAACCTTTTTATCACAAAAGAAATTCCAGGTTATTCTTTTTTACCTTATTCATTCGGAAGTAATCTTATTGAAACGATTATTATAAACGGAAATATAATAAAACAATGAACCAGCTAATCGAATGCGTTCCCAATTTCAGTGAAGGGCGTGACTTGCAGATCATCAAACAAATAACGGATGAGATCGAAAAAATTGATGGAGTCCGTCTTCTTAATGTTGATCCGGGCAAAGCTACCAACAGAACGGTTGTAACATTTGTTGGATCGCCAGAAGCTGTTTGTGAAGCGGCTTTTATGGCCATTAAAAAGGCATCGGAACTAATTGACATGAGCAAACACAAAGGCGAACATCCCCGCATGGGCGCTACTGATGTTTGTCCTCTGATTCCAATTTCAGGAATAAGTATGCAGGAAACAGCTGAGTTTGCAAAAAAACTTGGAGTACGTGTCGGTAAAGAATTAAACATACCTGTATACTTATATGAAGCTGCGCAAAAAGATCCTGCGAGGAATAATCTCTCTGTAATCCGTGCTGGTGAATACGAAGGCTTTTTCAAAAAAATTAAATTACCAGAATGGAAACCCGATTTTGGTCCGGTGGAATTCCCGACAAAGAGCGGGGCTACTGTAATTGGAGCCAGAGATTTTCTGGTTGCTTATAATATTAATCTCAATACGACTTCAGTACGGAGAGCTAACGCAATTGCATTTGACGTACGTGAAACTGGCCGTGTAAAACGGGAAGGGAATCCCGTGACGGGAAAAACAGTTATGGATAAAAATGGAAATCCGGTTTACATTCCGGGAACATTAAAAAGTGTAAAAGCCATTGGCTGGTATATTGAAGAATACGGTGTTGCGCAGATTTCTATGAATCTGACTAATATCAATGTAACCCCGGTACATATTGCATTTGATGAGGTTTGTAAAAAAGCAGAAGAACGAGGAATCCGTGTTACAGGTTCTGAATTAGTTGGGCTTATTCCTTTGAAATCATTGCTTGATGCAGGAATTTACTTTCTGAAAAAACAAAAACGATCTACCGGTGTTTCAGAAAAAGAACTGATCAAAATTGCAGTTAAATCACTTGGCCTTGACGAACTCGGGCCCTTCAAACCGGAAGAGCGTATTATTGAATATTTGCTGAAAGACAATTCAAAAGCCCGACTTATTCGTATGTCGTTGCAAGATTTTGCCAGTGAAACAGCAAGCGAAAGTGCCGCGCCTGGCGGAGGATCAATCTCCGCATATATTGGTGCTTTAGGTGCTGCACTTGGAACCATGGTTGCAAACTTATCTTCTCATAAACCGGGTTGGGATGAACGCTGGGAGGAATTTTCCCAATGGGCTGAAAAAGGACAATTGTTGCAATCGCAACTCGTTAAAATGGTTGATGAAGACACCAATGCATTTAATAAAATAATGACGGCATTCGGAATGCCTAAAGCTACTGATGAAGATAAAAAAGCAAGAACCGAGGCCATACAGGATGCTACTAAATATGCAACAGAAGTTCCTTTCAAAGTAATGGAACTTTCAATTCAATCGATGGAAATTATCAAAGCAATGGCTGAAATCGGAAATCCTAATTCAGTTACAGATGCCGGCGTTGGAGCATTATGTGCCAGGAGCGCAGTAATGGGTGCATACCTAAACGTTCGAATCAATGCCAAGGGTTTACAGGATAAAGCATATGCAGAAAACATTGTCAAAAAAGGAGCCGAACTCCAGTCAACGGCTCAACACGCTGAAACTGAAATTTTAGATATAGTCAATTCAAAGCTTAAATAGAACAACTTTTTGAAAGCTATAACGTATAAGAAAGGTTAAGAAAGAGAATTTATGGATAGAATACTGGCCAGGTACGACGCGTTAAGGAGATTCATCTTTTCTTTTGCTATTCAATTGCTGATGGTTCATATTAAAAAGAACCTCACCATGATGATTTTTTGGGCACTCATGTTTGGGTTTATAACAGAACAGGTTGCTCCCAGATACGGCGTTCCTTATCTTTTCCTTGGACCAGAATATTTCGACAAAGTAAACTTCCTCTCCTACTTCATCGTTGGTTTTGCCTGTGGTGGATTTATAATGGCATTCAACATTTCAAGTTACATCATGAACGGATACAGATTCCCGTTCATAGCAACCTTATATAATCCTTTTCTCAAATATTGCATTAATAACTCTGTTATTCCAGGGCTTTTTGTTCTTACTTACGTTTACAATATATTTCGTTTTCAGATCAGTGAGCAAGTCTTCACTATAACACAAATTGTAATTCTGGTAGCGGGCTTACTTTTGGGAATTTTTACATTTATCTCTTTGTCGATCTCTTACTTTTTTACCATCAACAAAGACATTTACAAAATGTTTGGTGTGCGTGGACAAGAACCTGAAAAAATAGTGCGAGGCAAACGACAACAACGCGTTGAATGGAAAAACCTGAACCTCATAAAAGAATCACGAGATTGGTATGTAGAAACATACTGGACGATGCCATTTATAAATAAACTTGTTCGTCCGGTCAAGCATTATAAAAAAGAAATGCTGCGCAATGTATTTCGTCAGAACCATAGGAACGCATTTATTTTTGTTTTAATGGCCGGCATAACTCTTTTTACACTTGGCTATTTTCAGGACAGACCATTTTTTATCATTCCTGCCGGCGCAAGTATCTTTCTCTTATTTACCATGTTTTTGATGATTAGCAGCGCGCTCTATGTATGGATCAGAGGCTGGGCAACACTGCTTCTTCTTGTAATTATTCTTATCGTAAACTCTCTTTACAAGCTTGATGTATTCAACAATTATACGAAGGCATATGGACTGAATTATGAAACTGCGAAAACGCCTTTCACCAATGAAGTGATTGAAAAAATGTCAACGGATTCTGTCAATAAAGAGAATGACACAAAATACACAATTGAAATTCTGAATCGCTGGAGATTAAAAAACAGTAAAGGCGGAAATAAACCAAAATTAATCATGATTAATACACCCGGTGGAGGACTTCGTTCTGCCCTGTGGGTTTTTTATTCGCTTCAATATGCCGACAGTGCCCTTAACGGAGAACTTCTAAAGCATACCCAATTAATATCAGGTTCGTCAGGAGGAATGATTGGAGCAGCTTACCTGCGTGAATTATACTGGCAGCATCAATCTGGCAAAATTGAAGATTATTATAGTACAGAATATGTTCACAACATGGGCAAAGATATCCTAAACCCTATTGCATTCAGTATCGCTACCAACGACCTCTTTTTTCCACTCCAAAAAGTTGAAAAGGGTTACTACAAGTACAATAAAGACCGTGCTTATGCTTTCGAATGGAGGCTTAATAACAATACCAATCACATACTAGATAAAACATTAAAGGATTACAAACAACCTGAATCCGAAGGTATTATTCCCATGATGATCTTCTCTCCTACTGTTGTAAACGATGGAAGAAAGATGCTGATATCCTCCCAGCCTATTTCGTACATGACGCAGAATTCATTTACGAAAAATGTAAATGTGAGTCCTATTTATGATGGCATTGAATTCGGCCGATTCTTTGAAAAACAAGGTGCAGCTGATGTGCATTTTATGAGTGTGTTACGGATGAGTGCTTCATTCCCTTATATATCTCCTACTGTTTCTTTACCAAGTGAACCCCGGATTGAAGTATTGGATGCAGGTATGCGCGATAACTTCGGATTGGAAACATCACTAAAATTCATGTATGCATTCCGGAACTGGATCACCAGCAATACCAGCGGGGTTATAATTTTGCAGATCCGCGATAAGAAAAAAGAATTTCCTGTTGATGAAAATCCTACCCGTACAATCCTTCAAAATTCCGTATTGCCTTTAGGATTGCTTTATACCAATTTATTTAACATCCAGGATTTTAACCAAAATCAATTACTTCAATATTCAAGTCTCTGGTTTGATCAGAAAGTTGATATCATCAATCTGGAAATGAAACGCGATGCAAAAGAAAATGTTTCACTCAGCTGGCATCTCACAAATAAAGAAAAGCGTCAGATCCTTAATTCTATTGACCTCCCGAACAATCAGGATGCGATCAAGAAACTAAAGGAGCTTTTGAAATAATAATTATATATATTTTATTCTAACTGATAAAAGTTAAACTGGCTGTAAAACAAAAACGCCTCTGATCTGATCAGAGGCGTTCCTGCGTTTAGTTAATTCTGTCTTAATTTAACACCATCTCAGTTATTCCCAGTAAACCAGAGGTGCGGATACTTAAAGCTTTCGAGTAATTAAGTATGTTGGAAATAACCATGGCTGATGGCCCATTCATACTATTCAGCTCTTTTTCTTTTAATGTTTCCGTTTTTTCAATTGTTAGTTTAACTAAGTTCTTTAAAGTAGTAGTTCTGCTCATGCATTATTTTGTTAGTTTATGATTATATAACGCATGTTATTTTAATTTATTGTATGACAAAAAAATCCCTCTCCTTAAAACTATAAAAGGAAAGGAACAGAAAACAAACACTACAAAACTAAATTGACATCACCAATCCATGATCTTCGATCATTTTCCGAAGATTGATCAGTGCATAACGCATGCGTCCAAGGGCGGTATTAATGCTCACATTAGTACTTTCAGCTATTTCTTTAAAACTCATATCGTAATAATGCCTCATCATCAGAACTTCTCTTTGATCTTCAGGCAGTTTCGAGATCATTTTGCGGAGATCTTTATTCAACTGACGTTTACAGACCTCTTGTTCAGCGGTCGGTTCATCATTAGTGATCAGATCAAAAATATCAAATGATTCACCGTCTTCGTTGGAACCACCACTAATTGTGGGCATACGGTTGTCCCTTCTGAAATGGTCAATCATTAAATTATGTGCAATACGTTCAACCCATGGGAGAAATTTACCTTCTTCGTTATATTGCCCTTTTCTGAGCGTATTAATAACTTTAAAGAAGGTTTCCTGGAAAACATCTTCCGCCAAATCACGATCATTCGCAATGGTCATGATATAGGAAAACAAACGCTTTTTGTGACGATGGATTAGGGTTTCGAGAGCTGGCTCATTGCCTTTGATATAAAGGCTTACAAGTTGTTGATCGTCCATTAACTGCTGCGTACGCATGGGTACCTCCTTTTTTAAGTTTAGTTAAATCACTAAATAAAAAAGTAGCAGTTTTAGTTAATGGATTCCTTTCTTTTAAGTTTATAAAATAACAACCTGATTAAAGTGTTAAACGCAGAATATTTTAAAATGTTGCCTTTAAACTGAATTATTTTTTTACTGTTAGTAAAGATCTTCAAAATAAGCCTTAAAAACAAGTAAAACACATTAGAATTGTGTTAAATAAGGCTTCGAAATCAGCTAAATCTAGCCTTTTTTGAAAATGTATCATTCAAAAATTAATTTCTTTCTTCCGATCACTTCGCTCTTTTCATTGAACACTTCAATAAAGTAAACACCCTTTGCATAACCTGATATATCAATTGAAGTATTGTTATCAATACCTGCCTTTGACAGAACACAGGATCCCATCAAATCAAGCAAACGAAAATGATAGTTTGATGACACCTTATTGTTGAAGTCAATTGTGATTCTGTCGTGTGATGGAACCGGATAAACATTCAATGAACTGTTTTTAGCCGCAAGTATATTTATGCCCAATGGGGTTCCACTTTTATAAACATAGCCACTAAGTGTTCCCGCATAAATTGTATTATTGCCAACAGCTATTGTTTCCACACTACTATCTGCCAGGCCTGCGTTTCGTTGTGCCCAGCTTGCACCATAATCATTTGAAACATAAATTCCTCCGTCAGTACCGGCAAAGGTTACGGAGTCTTTCATCAGTAGAGTATTTATCTGCAGATTTCCCAAGCCGTTATTTGATGTTGTCCAACTCCCTCCATTGTTATAAGATACATAAACTCCTCCTGTAGTGGTTCCCGCAAAAACGGTATCATTTTTTATACAAATGGCACTTACAATTAAACTTTCAAATACAAGATTCGCATCAGCTGTTACCCATGTGCGACCGCTATTTGTTGACTCAAAAATCTCAGCGTTCTGGGCACCAGCAAATACGGTTTGTCCGTTTACTGCAAGCGAATTAATATTTACAAAAGCTAAACCTGTATCGGAGGTTGTCCATGAAATATTTTTAAGATCAGAAACAAATACTCCTCCATTTGTGCCAGCGAAAATACTGGTTCCATTTGTAGCAAAGGTATTTATCCATGTATTTCCCAATCCGGTATTAACCTGCTTCCAGGAGCTTCCCTTATTAGTTGATAAATAAACACCATCGAAAAGTGTTCCTGCAAAAATTGTTGAATCAACGGCTATGATGCAGTTTACATACAAATCTCCTAAACCATTATTTACCGCATTCCAGGAGTTACCATCATCTACGGAGCTGAAAACCCCGCCACTATAAGTACAGGCAAAAACCGTTGTATCGAGTACGGCAATTCCTTCAACATATCCATTAGCAGGACCACTGGTTTTTTGCCATTGTCCGAAAACAATATTTACACACAATAAAAACGCCCCTATTAGTAATAAATTCTTTTTCATAATTACGATTATATAATTTCAGAATATAAATTTAATGAAATGCTCTTCCTAAAACCCATATTAAATAAATATAATAGCAGAATATCTTTTTATCTTAATCCAATATTCATGTAATAAAAACCTTTCACAAAAAGCTATTACTAGCGTTTAACTTATTTAACATTTTTTTGTAACTTACAGTAGTGTAAGTATTAGTACAAATAATTTTGGCAAAAAAGAAGAATACTATATTATCCCTCGTTACCCTGATTCTCCTTGCAGGATTGTCTGATAGCTATTGCCAATTGCTATTTAATAATGGAAGTAATATTACAATCCTGACTGATTCTGTTTACGTATATGGTGGAATCGAAAATATGCCGAATGGTTTATTTTCAAGTACGGGCTCCATTTTTCTCACGGGAGACTGGACAAACAACGGAGGAAATGCGGCATTTATACCAGGCAGCCAGGGAGATGTTTTGTTCATAGGAGGAAACCAGAATATAAGCGGATCAGATGTTACAAATTTTTATGACCTAACGTTAAAAGGTATTGGAATAAAACAACTTCTGGGAATAGATACAAAAGTCAGCAATACCCTCAATCTCAATGATCGTGAATTGTCTACAGAAACAAATACAGCTTTTGTTAGCAACGTAAATCCAGCAGCAATAACTCTTTCGACCGGTTTTGTAAGTAGTTTAGGAGATGGTGCTTTGTCCAGAAATACAGCATCAACAGCTCCTTACTTGTTTCCTGTAGGCACAAGTGCTAGATATAGGCCCGTGGTCATTACTCCTTCAGATGCTGATGCAAATACATATGCGGTGCGAATGGCAGAAGTCGACGCAACTGCAGAAGGTTATAGCACCAGTCAGAAAGAACCTGCAATAACAAACATTAATCCATTGTTTTATCATCGTATCCGCAGGGACAGCGGCTTAACGGCAGCCGATCTCACTATTTATTATGATCAGGCTGCAGACGGATATTTTGGAAGTATTGGTCATTGGCAGAATTTACCGCAATGGGAAGATATTAAAGCGTCTTCTTCGGCAGGAGGCTATGGACTTACAGGGATCAGCAAATCAAACTGGAATGACTTTACATTACATCCGTTTGCTCTCATCAATCTTAAAAATGAATGCCGGGATAAAATTTTTATTCCAAGTGCCTTTTCGCCAAATGCTGACGGGGAAAATGATGTGTTATACGTAAGAGGAATTGATTGCCTGGAAAATTTATCCGAATTTGTAATCTTCAACCGTTGGGGAGAAAAGGTATTTGAAACCACAAACCCAGCCAACGGATGGGACGGTTTTTACAAAGGACAACTATCCGATGCTGCAGTATTCACCTATTATTTAAAAGGAACACTGATAGATGGAAGTGGCGTAACGAAATCGGGAAACATTACGCTGGTCCGTTAAAATTCCAAAGCTATTTCTCTACAACAATTTTATTCTATTGAATAACCCGACCCTCTCCTAATATTTTTAAAATATAAACTCCTGAATTCAATTCGGAGGTATCCAGTCCGACAAAGGAATTACATTCTTTTGTAAAAACGGTCTGAGCTAAACGATTATTTAATTTTAACATATAAGAAGGAAGTCGTTTAGTTAGACATAAAAAAACCGTCCTGCTTTTGGAAGCAGGACGGCTGAACAGATGGAAATAACAACCCCACGTAGTTATTCCATCACAAGCTTTCCTCTATAAACAGGAGTATTTTCATTTACGATCTGGTAAAAATAAATCCCAACAGCAGAATTTTCCTTAGTGATTTCAAACGTATTTGCACTTATTGGCTTTAACTGTTGTACTTTATTTCCAAGTGCATCAAATACAATCAACTGAACATTTTCTAAATTTTTGTCGGAGCTGAAATGGATTGTCGCACGATCGGTAACAGGGTTGGGAAATACTTCTGCGGTGATATTAATTAAAGTTGCTTCTTCTATTCCAGTAAGATCAGTCAATACAAAATTATCAACGAAAGTCCAGCCGCCTCCTTGAGTATTTGTTCTTACCGTAAGGTAGGTTGCAGCTTTTGTCGGTTTAATAGATACAGTATGTTTTCCCCATGAAGTTGTTGCAAAATAAGGTGAAGAATATGCCAGCGTTCCAAACGTTGAATCATTTAGTGAATAGCCAAACTCCAGGCTGCAAGCCAGTGAAGGGGATTCGTATTTATCATAATAAGTCAAGGTGTATGTATGTCCTATCATCATAGCTTTGGATAACTTCATTGAGATTGCGTCTTCCGCATTATTATAGTAATCAGAAACCATGGCAAGGAAATAACTACCACTTTCAGCTGATCCATAAGTTGTACAAGCTCCACCGAATATGTCAATCTGGTTTGCTTTACCTATCTCTTTACAATCAGATATAATAGTATCAAACTGAGTTTTAGGTGAATTAGTTTCACAATATGAAGTTCCTGTTTCAAAATCTCCATTCAGGATTGTTTGTGAATATGCTGTAGTTATTGCAACAGCGCAAATAAAAATTAGTAAGGATTTTTTCATGTTGGACATAATTAATTTTGTGTTAAGTAAAAATCAACCAACTCTGAAGAGGAAATGATCGGGTATATCCAAAAACGGCTAAACTGATTACATTTTTCATGAAGAGTGGGGTTAATCAATTTTACTGCAACAAATGTAGATATGGAACTTGCGCTCTTCAAATAATTTAATGCATTATCATTAAACGTCGAAACAATAATTTTAACCTGAACATTAGGATAAACAGAACCTCTTGTGTATTTTTAAATTCATAATAAATTGTATTATTAAAAGTCAATGGTGCCATCTGAAGATCTGTTTTCACTAATAAAATCGCTTAGTAAATCAGAAAAAGGACATTTTAAAAAGTATGCTTCCAAGCATGTTATAGGCGAGCAGAACCATTACATCAAAATTTTTGATGCTATTGAACGGCAAAAAGAATATGATGAACAGGCGTTAAAAGAGGAATTTAAAGACGAATCATTTTTAAACAGTTTCGCTCCTTTCAAAGTTTACCTGTTTAATCTTATTCTTAAAAGTCTGACGGTTTATCATGCAGATAAATCTGCGGATGCTTATCTTAACCGGACTTTACTCAATACAGAAATATTGTTTAAAAAGGGTATTTACAAACCTGCTTTAAAACACCTTATTAAAGCAAAGTCAATTGCCTATCATTATGAAAAATTTGACACGCTGCTTTCTCTTATTGACTGGGAGAAACGGATTATACTGCTAGGGACTTTTGAAACAAAGATCATTCAGATGATCAACAAACTACTTCCTGAACGCGAAAATATCTTAAAACTTATTCATAATATTTACGAATATGAATCTCTTGCTGTCCGCTCCAATAAGCTTGTTACTACAAGTGACAGAACCAGAAACAAAGAAGATTTAAAAAATATCAAATCATTTTTAAGTGAACCTTTATTAAGTGATGAACGAAAAGCGTTAAGTGATACTGCCCGCTTTTTTCATCACAATGTTTGCTCCTTTTTACATTTTGAAGCTGGTAACTTGAATCAGAGTTATAAATTCTGTAAAAAGAATGTATTATTAATGGAGCAACATCCTGATCGGATAAAAGAATATCCTATTCGCTATCTCGCAACACTTCAGAATTTACTGGTATTTGAAACAAAACAAAATAAATTAAAAGAGGCTAATCTTATTTTAAATAAAGCCAGAAAAGCTGCTTCGGAAAGCGAAGGGGAAATAAAGAACATAGAAGTTAAAACCTTTGAATGGACCGGAACAAGTGAATTAATTATGCTCATTAATGCCTGTGAATTTGACAAGGCTCAACAATTAGTTCCCCAGATAGCACTTAAACTGAATGAGTTTTCAGACAAAATAGATAAAGCTTATGAATTTGTTTTTCGCTATTATATAAGTTACCTCTATTTTATTCTTGGTAAGTTTGACAAAGCTAAAAGCTGGCTTGATCCTGTTGTCAATGCAGGAAAAAGCGAAACACGCCAGGATATAATTTCCTTTTCACTTATTTTAAATCTTCTGCTTCACTTTGAAAAAGGAAATGCATTGGTTCTTGAATATTTTGGGAAGTCGGCCAATCGTTACATGATCAAAAAAAATACATTGAATAAACTGGAATCCCTTTTATTAAATTTTGTTTATAAAAAATTACCAAGGCTTGACAATGGAAGTCCGGAATTAAAGAAGGCATGCCTCGATCTGCGTGAACAGGTAAATGAAGTCTTGAAAGATCCCTTTGAACAAAAAGCATTAAGTTATTTTGATATTAACGCCTGGATAGAAAGTCAGATTTCAGGAAAAAAGATTGTAGACGTGATCAAACCTAAAACATCTAATTAGTTTTTCATGCAGTTACTTAAAGAAATGTGTGCAATACAAGCTCCTTCGGGAAATGAGATTGCAATGAAAGAATTTGTACTGGATTACATAAAAAAGAATAAAAAGAACTGGCTTTACAAGCCCCAAATTTATTCAGGGAAAGAATTTCAGGATTGTATTGTGCTTTCGTTCGGAAAACCCCGAACTGCTATTTTTGCTCATCTTGATTCCATTGGATTCACTGTTCGTTACGAAAAGCAACTTATCAAAATTGGCGGGCCACGTGCAGAAAATGGTTATAAACTTGTTGGCAAAGATAGTTCAGGAAAAATTGAATGCACACTTAAAGTCGACAAGGATAAAAATTTATCTTATGTGCATAAACGCCAGCTTGACCGAGGTACCATGCTGACATTCAAACCTGATTTCAGGGAAACAAAAGATTTTGTGCAATGCTGTTATATGGATAACCGTCTTGGCGTTTGGAATGCCCTTAAAGTTGCCGAAACCTTAAAAGATGGAATAATTGCTTTTTCCTGTTGGGAAGAACATGGTGGCGGAAGTGCGGAATACCTGGCCCGTTTTATTTATAAAAAATATAAAGTTCAGCAGGCTCTGATTAGTGATATTACCTGGATCACGGAAGGAGTTAAACATGGAAAGGGAGTCGCAATCTCTCTTAGGGATTCAGGATTGCCACGCAGAAGTTATGTAAATAAAATTATTAGCATTGCTAAAAAGCACAAAGTCCCATTTCAACTGGAAGTAGAAGGAAGCGGAGGAAGTGATGGAAATTCATTGCAACGTTCTCCATACCCTTTCGACTGGTGTTTTGTTGGAGCACCTGAAGATAACGTACATTCACCTGATGAAAAGGTGCACAAAAAAGATATTGAAAGTATGCTGGAGCTATATAAAGTTCTGATGAAAGATCTCTAGTTCCCTGATTTACTTAAACCGGCAACTGAATAAAGCGATATCATCTACATACGGTTTTTTGCCTTTATGTTCAATCAATTCGTGAATGATACGCTTATTTAATTCGCGCATACCCATTGAAGAAAAACTAAGCAGCAGATCATTGAGTGTTTTTACGCCAAACTCTTCGCCTTGTTCATCTTCCAGTTCCACTACTCCATCCGTATAGCATAAAACAAAATCATTGGGATTTATCTGGATCACTCCTTCTTTTACGGTCATGATTTCATCCAGCATACCCAAACCTGTACATCCAAGACGTAACTGCATCGTGTTAGTCCCGCTTATCAGCATTGGAGGATTGTGTCCTGCATTTACGTAGTGCAGCGTTTTGGTTTTGGAATTATATTTAGCAAGAAAAAACGTTATAAACTTTTCTCCTTTTGCATTGGTCATTACCTTTTTATTCAGTTCACGGATCAGGTCCGGCAATGATTTATGCATAGGCAAGAGTACGCGCAGGTTAGCCTGAAAATTAGACATCAAAAGAGCTGCAGCGACACCTTTCCCAGAAACATCACCCATACAAAAAGCAACTTCATTTTCATTCAAACGAATGAAATCATAATAATCACCTCCTACCTGCTGGTGCGGCTGATAGATCGCGGCAATCTCCATCTTATCATCGTTCGGCAGGGAGCTTGGGAATAATAGTGATTGCATTTCCGATGCTAACTCCAACTCCTTTCTGACAGCCACCTGCAAGAGATTTTCTTTCGCGAGTTTCTTGTTTTCTATTGCCACGAAAATAATATTGGCAAGTGTTTGAATAAATGGTAAATGTTTGATAGCCGGACTCACTTCCATTTTCTCCTCTTCAAGATCGCCCAGCAAAATGTAAGCAAGAGGATTTGTTTTGTGAAAAACGGGGACTACTATTTCAAATGATTTACTCAAAGCCTCAGAAGAAAACTGTATAGTTGTGATCTCACTGATATTTAAAAGGTATTTCTCCACATCAATCTGATTGTACTCACTGCCTACTCCATACTTCAGAATACATTCCCAGTTGTTGTTATCGCTGGAAAACAGAACAAGTTTACCAATGTTTAATTCATTCCTGAGAAAGTCTTCAAATATCTTAAGCAATCCTTCTTTGGAAAGGTTATTATTAATGGCTTTCGTAACCTCCAGGAGAAGGTTAAGCTTCATATCCTTATACTTAACAGAAAGTGAATGTGATGAAGATCTTTTGGCCATAAACTTAATTCTGAACTATAATTTGATGAGGTTAAGTTAGTAAAATGAAACTTATAACGACAAAACTTCTATCATTTTAACAAGATCCGGATTTAACTTTTGGATATGCTTGGTCGCTTTTTCAAAAGCAGTATATACAACTTCTTTATTCACGATACCTGTCATAACTCCTTTCTTTCCTTTTAGCAGCGCATTAACTGCTTCATATCCTAATCTGCTTGCATTCACTCTATCCATGCAACTCGGGTCCCCTCCGCGTTGAATGTGCCCAAGGATAGTAACGCGGGCATCGTAACCTTTAACCTTAGCCGTTACTTTTTTTGCTATCTCAAAAGCTCCTCCCGCTTCATCTCCTTCTGCAACAATAATTATCTTGGAACTTTTTTTGCGTTTCACAGACTTTAACTTTTCCACCAGTTCATCAATATCGGTATGTGTTTCAGGCATTAGTATTGCTTCGGCGCCAACTGCAACTCCACTTCTAAGCGCAATCAGGCCAGCATCACGCCCCATTACTTCAACAAAAAACAAACGATCGTGTGATTCCGCAGTGTCTCTTATTTTATCGACAGCCTCGACAACCGTATTGATTGCCGTATCATACCCAATTGTAAAATCAGTTCCTATCAGATCATTATCGATTGTTCCCGGAACTCCAACTATTGTCAGATCATACAAATCTCCGAATTGTTTTGCCCCTCTGAATGTTCCGTCACCACCAACAACTATCAACGCATCTATTTCATGCTTCTTCAAATTTGCGTGTGCAATTTTCATTCCTTCTCCAGTCATAAAACGCGCACTCCTGGAAGTTTTCAGAATTGTTCCCCCACGCTGAATAATATTCGCAACAGAAGCTGCACTAAGTTTAACAAACTCATCATTCACTAATCCTTCGTATCCATGCATGATTCCAACTACATCAAGTCCATTGTATATAGAAGTACGCACCACCGCACGTATAGCAGCATTCATACCTGGTGCATCACCGCCTGAAGTAAGCAAACCAATTTTCTTTATACTTCTTTGCATGGATTAAAGATAGTAAAAGCCTAAATAAAAACGACCTTCCGGGTTGGGAAGGTCGTTTAAGATAAAGAAGATGTTATTAACTCATCGCATCAACTGGACGAAACCATGTCCGTCTTTTTTCTTTCCATCCAGACAAGTTGCATCCAGTATATAATAATAAGTACCTGCAGGTGAAGTATTGTCGCTGAATGTACGACCATCCCATCCGGTATTCACAGCATCGTACTTGTAGATATTCATACCCCAACGGTTAAAAAGCGTACATATTAATGAGGATAATCCTGTACTTTTAATAGTAAAAAGATCATTTATATTATCGCCGTTAGGAGAAAATACGTTTGGAATACTATCGGGTAAATTACACGCTTCATTCACCTTGATACATTGAACTGCTGTATCCGAACATCCTCCTGCCGCTGAAATTGCATATAATTTAACACAAAACATTCCTGAATCTTTAAATGTATGAATTGGGTTAGCCAGGATAGATACGCTATCCGGTCCGGAAGATGCATCATTAAAATTCCAAATATAATTTGAGGCGCCCACGGATTTATTTGTGAAATCAACTTCCGCTCCTGCAACAACAGGACTGGTATACGTGAAATCCGCCTTTGGACGGGTATAAACATTTATCATATTTTTCATTGTATCCGTCGCGCTGCAACCGTTAATATCTGTACATTTTACCATAACAGTAAATGCGCCAGCACTTGCATAACAATGTTTAGGAGTTGATGAAGCCGAGGTATCAGTATCACCAAAATCCCATGCAACATTTTTACATGAGCCCGTTGATGTCATACTAAAATTCACGCAAAGCGGAATTCCGCAACCTGCAGTAATGTCTGACGTCATTGTAATTGCCGGCAATGGATTTACAGAAATCGGTTGATTTGCAACCGTAACAGGCGTATTGCAATTATCACTTACTGTAACTGTGTATGTTGTTGGGACAGATGGATTAACCGTAATTGTAGCTCCAGTTGCTCCACCCGGAGACCAGGAATAACTATAAGTTCCGTTACCTCCGCTAGGTGTTGCAATTAATGTAGCACTTGAACCGCTGCAAACGCTTGTTGAAGTAGCGTTCAGTAATACTGTTAAAGGAGGATTAACTGTTATCTGTACCGTTTGAGAATTTGACATACATCCTGACGCATCTGTTACAACAACAGTATAAGTGGTCGTTGAAATTGGCGATACAGATTGAGGACCCGGACCTGTTAACGTTGTTGTACCTCCGCTCCAGGAATAAGTGTATGGAGATGTTCCTCCCGATAACGTTGTTGTAATAGTTGCAGTTTGACCAATACAAATTGTTTGTGCTCCTGTTGCAGTTAATGTTGCTGCGCCAAGGTTTGAAATCGACGTTTGAGCAGTTTGTGTACAAGAATGTGCATCAGTAATTGTAACGGTATAATTACCTGCAGCAAGATTAGTTGCCGTTGCACCAGTCGCTAAACTGCTCCAAGCATAAGTATATGGCGCAGTTCCTCCCGCAGCTGTTGCCGTTGCAATACCGGTAGCTGTTCCACAAGTAGCAGCAGTTGTAGCAAATGTTGCAGAAAGATCAACCGGTTGTGATATAGTAATTGTTTGCGTTGACGAACAAGAATTTGCATCGTTTACAGTTACAGTATATGTTCCGGCCGCAAGATTACTTGCAGAAACAACACCAACTCCGCTTGGTCCGCTAGACCATGTGTATGTATAATTTGGAGTTCCTCCAGCTGAACTAACACTTGCGGTTCCCGTTGATGTGCCAAAGCAAGCAGCGTCGACAGATGAGTTAACCGTAATTACTGGAGCTCCTGCGTTGCTTAATGTAAAAGTTGTAGTACCTGTACATCCATTATTATCCGTTGCCGTGACAGTGTATGGACCAGCAGCAAGACCAGTTGCTGTAGCACCACTTATTGCATTGCTCCATGTATAACTGATTGTTCCTGTACCTCCACTTCCGGTTACAAAAGCTGTGCCGTTGGAACTTCCACAAGTTGGATTTGTTGATGATCCCAAGGTTGTCACAACTGCGGTAGGTTCCGTAATTGTTACCGTGCTTGAAGCCAGGCAGCCATTGGCATCATTCACAGAAATTGTATAAGTACCAGCTGTTAGTCCGGTCACGCTGGTCACCCCGCTTGCTGTAGTAGACCAAGAATAGGTGTATGGTGCAACTCCTCCTGCTACGGTTACGCTTGCACTACCCTCGTTACTTCCCTTACATTTTGCATTGGTATTTCCCGTTGCCGTAACTGTCGCGGCACCTGCATTATTAACTGTTCCTGCAGCAGTTTGCGTACAACCATTTCCATCTGTAACGGTAACACTGTATGGTCCTGCAAAAAGTGTTGTAGCTGTTAAACCGGATGCCCCATTACTCCATGTATACGAAAAACCTCCGGTTCCACCATTGGCAGTTACTGAAGCTGAACCATTATTATTTCCGCAAGTTGCATTGACTCCTGTTATTGAAGCTGTAATAGGCTGAGGAATAGTTATGCTAGTAGTCGATGTACTTGTGCAACCATTACTATCGGTGACTTTCACAGTGTACGTACCGGTACTTAAACCTGTCGCAATTTGCGAAGTTGTGCTGTTTGACCATGAATAAGTATACCCGGATGTCCCTCCTGTTGGATTAGCCTGAGCAGTTGCTGAACCTGATGAACATAAAGGTTGCGTTGGTGTTACTGTAACTCCGACAGAAGTGGCAGGTTGCGTAAGTGTTATTGAAGCAGTAGATGTACATGAATTTGCATCCGTAACCGTTACCGTATATGTCCCTGCTGCAAGACCAGAAAGCGCGGAACCCGATCCGCTTGGTGACCAGGCGTAACTGAATCCTGATGTACCTCCCGATTGACCTGCAGTTGCTGTTCCTGTAGAACCGCCATTACATGACACATCAGTATGACCTATTATACTTGCAGTAACAGCTGGTGTAGAGCCGACTGTCGCAGTAGTTGTTCCTGTGCAACCTTTCGAATCGGTAATAGTTACGTTATATGTTGCGCCTGCTAAACCGTTAACAGTTTGGGAAGTTGCTCCTCCCGGAGACCATGAATAATTATATCCCGAAGTTCCTCCTGAAGGATTTACTGATACAGAACCATTATTGTTCCCGCAGGAAGCAATAGAAGAAGATGCCGTTCCTGTTACAGCAGAAGGCACGGTAACTGAAGCGCTGGTAGTTGTTGTACAACCCAAATTATCTGTGACTGTAACCGTGTAACCACCTGTTCCAAGTCCATTCACTGTTTGAGATGTCGCGGTGTTAGACCATGTATAAGTATATCCACTGGTTCCCCCAGAAGGAGATGCACTTACACTTCCTGTGCTGCCAAAACAATTAGGACTTGTAGCAGATGCTGTTGCGCTCACATTTGATCCGGGTTGTGTAACTGCTACGGTACCGGTTATTGCTGCTCCTCCTGATTCACTTATAATAACTGTGTATGTCCCGTTTGGAAGTCCGGTTATAGTATTTGAAGTTGACGTTGTTATATTAGTTACCCCACTGCTCCAGGCAAAAGTATAATTTGCTGAACCTCCTACAACACTAGCTGTTGCGGTACCTGTGGATGCTCCTTTACAATTTACATTTGTACCGCTTGTTGTTATGGAGAGAGGTGCAAATACACAAAGATTGGCTGTGGTCTGGTTAGCGGTATAATCGGTAACATTAATGGTGATAGCTGCCGGAATCACCTGCCCCAGGTATGTTCTTACAACAGGTGTACGAACAACAACACTTTGTGCAGTTGCTGTTATCGGACCAGTTTGTTCATTGCAACCAGACGAGAATAATGTTTTATGAAGTTTAGCCATCATAAGTCCATCATTTGATCCTCCCTGATCCTGAGTTCCCATTAAAAAATACGTACCGTTAGTCGATTGAAGTGTGGTAGCACCGCCAGTGCCATAAACTGCTCCTTCCGAAAACGTTGGACGACCAATTTCTTTGGTAAAAGCGGGAAGCACAGTTCCGTTAGCATCTATCTTGAACATCACCATATCATAACCTCCATTGGAAGTTTCTCCACTCACAATGTAATTCCCATCATTGACATCCTGTGAAATTTTATTTACGTACGTTAAGATAGCCCCTGAATAAGAATAACACCATATCACAGCCCCTGTTGTACGATTGAGCCTCATAATAAATTGCTGGCCTAAAGAATAAGAATTACCAATAACCATATAGTCACCGCCTGCACCCATTTCAATAACATCCGTTATATAATCATGGTGGCAAGAATTTCCGAAGTAAAATGTTTTTGCCCAGTTAACCGTACCATCTAACTGTGTAGACATAACAAATCCTTCATCACGATAGTGGTCGCAGGGATATGCTGCATCATAGTGTTGAGTAGTACCGCAATAAACAAGACTATTACTGGTTGTTATAAAATCGCTGATGTTGTCATCAAAAGTTGAGTCTGAACTTACAACGCCACCGCATAGAAAATTATAATCAAGAGAGTAGCGGACTGTTGAAGTTGTATCCAGGTTCGCATCTGTTTTTACAACAAGAATATCTCCGTTTGGTAAACCCTGACTTCCATTAACTCCTACCTGGTAACCACCAGTACAATTCGCAGCAGAATTCCCCCATTGTTCGCCAACAAAAGCATATGTTCCCCCGGCACCCGCAGGAAGCGGTTTAGCCAGGTACATGATTGAAGGAGCGAAATAATAGGGTGAGTATTCTTTCGTTTTGACTATATTACCATTGCCGTCTATTATCGCCGCCCAGCCGCCCTGAACAGCGCAACCTCCACCACCACAACCGGTGCCATCTTTACCAATAGTTTTACCACATATGAGATAATTAGAACCAGTCTGATAAATGTCATGCAGCTCGAACTGACTCGCAACAAGCGCATCAATATAAACTTTCAACCATTGCATCGTTCCAGATGTATCAATTTTGGTAACCATACCATAGGTGTTTGTTCCACCCATCCAGGTTTCCCCGCAGGCCATGATACTTGATCCGTTAATTCGATAAGTAGGAAAATTAGGGTAGTTTTGGAATATGGGACCGAGCGTATAGGTGTATTGAGCTCCCAGTTGGGCATAAGCCTGGGAAACTATAAGACTCAATAAAACAACAATTTTACAAATGTACTTTGTAACAGTTTTCATATTTGTGGGGGCTTAAAAAACACTATTAAAATTCAAACAAAAAATACAACAATAGAAATTCATCAACTCCTTATTTTTTGGGTTGAATAGTCCTTGCTTTAATTACAATAAATTTAGTTAAAAATGGGCTAAAAAGCAAGCTGCTGTTGATAAGTTTGGAAATGTTCGTGTGAATCAACGCATCAGAGAGACATTTCCCTGTCTGTTAACTCTAGAACCATTCAGCAGCGTGGCTTTAAGGTAATATGTAAATACACCTGTATCTGTTTGGACTCCCCTGTAATTACCATCCCATCCTGCATTTTTATCAGTCGTTGAGAATACCATTTCACCCCACCTGTCAAACACGGCAAAATACAATTCAGTGATGCAGTTATTTCTGACAAACAAAATATCATTATACCCATCTCCATTTGGTGAAAAAGCATTGGGCACAAATAGATCTCCGCATATTATATCCAGGCTTACTGTCACAGTTGAGGTAGAAGAACAACCGTTTGCATCTGATACAGTAAGTGTATATGTGGTGGTCTGATCAGGTGTGGCTTTTGGTGACGATATTGAACTATTATCTAAAGACGACGAAGGTGTCCAGCTATAAGATCCACCACCACTTCCATTCAGGGTAGTACTTTTACCGAGAGTTATTGACTGATCTGAGCCTGCGTTAGCAATGGGAAGCGAAATGACATTAATCATCACCGTATCATTTGAATTGCAACTCGATCCATTCGAAACGGTAAGTATGTATTTTGTCGGAGACGAAGGAGACGCAACAGGATTTCCAATTAATGGATTACTTAAACCAGTTACCGGCGACCATGAATAGTTTATTCCTCCACTACCATTAAGTTGGATCGAAGATCCGGCACACAAACTTGTATCATTCCCCGCAGAAGCAACAGGAAAACTATTTACAGTTATCTGCACCACGGACGAAGTTGAACATGAATTTGCATCTGTTACAGTAACCGTATAAGGTGAAGATAAAGCCGGTGTAATTGTATTGGTATTGCTAAAAATTCCATTTGACCATGAATATGAAACACCTCCGCTCGCAGTAATAGTTGTTGACTGCCCAGTACAAATGACCGTAGAACCGGAAATTCCTATAGTGGGGATGGAATTTACAACCAATGCTGTTGTAGTTGTCGAAGAACAGTTATTTGCATCTGTTACGGTAACAGTATAGGTTACATTTATTGTCGGATCTGCAGTGACTGTAGCCGTATTTGTAGAATTCAGACCTGTACCCGGCGACCAGTTATAAGCCGTTCCTCCGGCAGCCGTTAATGTTGCATTGGCTCCATTGCATATAGCTGTTGTTCCGGTTACGTTGCCCACAGGTAAAGCGTAAACATTTAAACTTAAAGTAGCTGTTGCTGTGCATCCGCTTACGTCCGTACCGGTTACAGTATACGTAGTCGGGCTGGTTGGATTAGCTGTAACTAAACTTCCCGTAGATGAGCTCAAACTACTGGAAGGCAACCAACTATATGTATTTGAACCACCTGCATTTAAAGTTGTTGATCCGCCCTGACAAATGGAAGAGTTAACAGCTGTTACTGTTGGGTTTGCAGCAGATGTCTGAGCGACCGTTGCAGTAGTATTTGCTGTACAACCATTCGCATCTGTTATTGTAAGAGCATAAGGACCACCGGAAAGTCCGGATGCAGTAGCAGCCGCTCCACCTGAAGGGGACCAACTATAGCTATAGCCGATAGTCCCCCCACTGACATTGGCAACAGCGGTTCCGTTTGAAGATCCGCAAGTGGCAGCAGTTGTTGTAACAGCTACAGATAAAGCCGAAGAGGGTTGCGATATACTAAATGGTAATGTTGTAAAGCAACCGTTTGCATCAGATACGACAACGGTTTGCGATCCAGCCGACAGGTTGCTAACAGTAATTGAAGTTGCTCCATTAGGCTGCCAGCTATAAGTATAAGGCAATGTTCCACTACTTGCAGAAACAGCTGCTGATCCATCTGCTCCTCCGAAACAACTTACATTTGTTATTCCAGTTACATTAGCAGTAAACCCGCCGCTACTGCCAACTAAAACAGCTTGCGTTTGTGTACAACCATGAGTATCCGTAACGCTTATTGTATAAGAACCGGAAGAAATATTACTTGCAGTTGGTGTAACGGCACTGCCGGGAATCCATGAATAAGCATAAGACCCGGAACCGCCGGTAGTCGTAACCCACGCTTGTCCGTCAGCTGCGGTGCATGATGCAGGAGAAGATCCTGTCGTTAAACTTAAAACAGGATTGTCAGTCAGTGTTGCAGTGGTACTGCCTGAACAACCCGTATTATCTGTTACGGTAACGGAATAAATGCCGCTTGCAATATTACTATTTGTTGCTGTTGTAATACTATTATTCCAAGTATAAGTATACGGTGAGGTTCCCCCGGCAGGACTAACAGAAGCAGTTCCGGTTGCCTGACCAAAACAAAGAGGATTTGTGGTGCTAACAGCACTAAGATCAATTGTACTTCCACCATTTCCAACTGTAGTTGTGCTTGTGGAAGTGCAGCCACCGGCATCTGTTACTTTAACAGTATAACTTGCAGCGGGAACATTAGTAAGCGTTGCGTTTGTTGAACCATTGCTCCAGGAATAAGTAAATGCAGGACTTCCACCTGACAAGGTCACTGTTACCGCACCGCCCGTTGTACACCCTGCTGCAGTTGGCGTTAATGAACAACTGAAGGAACCACCTATATTAACATTAACGGGGACACGAAAATATCCTGGACAAGTTCCAACATAATATGTTGTTGAAGATGATAATACCGGAGTTGTATAACTTGATCCGGTTGTCAATACATTGCCTCCCACAGCGGCATCGTACCAGGTGAGTGTTGCCCCAGCATTTGCAGTTCCTGTGATTTGTGCAGTCAGGGTTACAGATGCGTTACTACAGAGTGTTGTATCGCGGACAGTGATATCAAAACTGGAAATTGTTTGATTCATCGATCCGTCTCCTCCTCCTGTAGCGCCATTGGGAGGAAACTTTGTCATTAACTGACTATTTGTTGTACCATTTGCACCGCCGGTTACCTGTTGAACAGCAGGCAGCCCACTTTGAAAAGCAATATATCCGCCACCTCCACCACCTCCTGGTCCCTGCACTTCCCAGCCTCCTGCAAAAACACCTTTAGTCATTATCTGATCTCCGCCTTTACCTCCATTAGCGTAAATGGATACAGCACTAACGTTAGATTGAATTATAACAGTGCCACCTGCCCCTCCTCCTCCAGCTCCATCCTTTCCTGACAATGTGCTTGAACCTGAAGCTCCCTGCGCTGTAACTCCTGCATTCCCATTCGAAATAATTTGTCCTGTACCGGAAACACTGCCATAACATAAAAGATAAATAAGACCACCACCATTGCCTCCTGATCCTGAATAATTATTATCACCTTGTCCTGCGCCGCCACCGCCACCTAAAAAAATCCCACCGGTTGAATAGTCAACAGGACGGCCACCGAGCCCTCCTTCATTTTCCCGATGATCTCCACCCCAGCTTGCATTTCCCGGCCCGGTTGTCAATGGATTTTGAGCGCTGTTAGCAAATTTATATCCACCCCTTCCTCCACCCGGAGACGTAAGAAAAGGCACCCATGGATTTTCTTTCGACCATGCCATTGTATAAGAAGGGCCGCTCAAATCAGGAACACCTCTTCCATTCCAAACGTTGGGATTAGGATTGCCTCCATTTGCACCACCGCCGCCACCTGCATCAATAGAACAGCCGCCACCACCTCCATTTGCCATTGAGTTTTTACCATAACGGCCTCCGGATTCTGCTCCTGTCCATGGAACAATATTATAATCGGTTTGAAAGCCACAGATACTCTCACCTTTTTCAGCGCCTTGTGTAACATCGTTTGTCCCTTCAAGCGTAGATGTACTCTCCGTGCCGACATTAAAACGAACTCCACCTCTGAATCCTAACCCGCTGACATCAATGGAAGCTCCGGGATTAACAACCGTGTTTGAATTTACTTCCGTTACCAGCAGCCCTCCGGTTGTTCCATCCCAGGCCTGTGCTGTTAGTATGCCAGGGGGATTAATAGTCAATGACAAATATCTTGGAACACGGATAATCTGAGTCCTGCCAAATCCTGCAGTATATGCATTTTTGACTGGACAAGAAAGTTCGATTGTGGTAGAGTTAGGAACGTCTTTTACTTCAGCAAATTCATATTGCCCGGTGCCATTATAAGCTGTGATCTGACCCAGTGTACTGTCACGTGGTTGGCCATTTCCGCCCCAACTAATAACACAACATGCGTTTACGCTCGCTCCCTTTGTCTGGTATATAAAAATGAGATCCCCTGCTGCCAGCGGAGCAGGAAACCTGGAGTTTGCGTTTAATGAACTTGAACTTACCTGAATAGAGACATCCCCAACATTTATACTGGAAGTAAGATCAATGTATTCATTAACTATAGAACCTGCTGAAGCAATAACCTTTGCTCCATCTTTACTACGCTGAGCAAAAAGAGAAATAAAGGCAAAAAGAGAATATAATAAAAAACGCCATTTCATGCCGTTCATCTAAATAACTTGTAAGGATCCAAGGTACAAAAGTTACGTAAAACAGACAAGAATAGAGTCATCATTAAATTGATTCGGATAATTATCTTTTATTTGTAAAACGTTTATTGCCTATCTAAACGAAGCGAATCTTTATGAACGTTTCTTCAAAAAAGTTTTATTTTATTTCTTTTCTGGTAGTATTTCTATTGATAGTTGTGAGACAACAACAAGTCGACAATTACGGATGTGAGCTTTGTGCAGATAAAGCCGGCTATTACTTTTATCTGCCAGCGGTATTTCAATTGGGTTTTACAACTCAAAACTACCCAGCCGGTTTTGATCATAAACACGGCGATGGTTTTCATTTAAATTATGAAAAGAACAAAGTGATTACAAAGTTTACCTGTGGTGTTGCACTTCTTCTTTCACCATTTTATTCAGTCGGATATGTTATATCTAAAATACTCTCCATTAACCCTGACCCATACTCCACCTATTACCTGTTTTTTATAAACATAGGTGCTGCTTTTTATTTGGTTCTGGGAATTTTTTTTCTGCGAAAGTGGCTTGAAAAATATGTTGCGGAAAAAACAGCTCTTCTTTCTGCCATACTAATTTTCTTTAGCACAAATTTATTCTATTATACACTCGACGAAAGCCTGATGAGTCATTTATATTCTTTCACAATGTTTACTGGTATTTTATTCGCTATAAGCAATTACAAAGAAACAAGGGAACAGAAATTTTTCATTTTGTTTATGATTTGTCTTTCATTAGCTATCCTGATCCGACCCATAAATTTCTTCTTTGGAATTATTGCATTGTTTCTGGACGTAACAAATTTTGAACAGCTAAAGAAAAAGATACGTCTTTTGATCTCCCGCAAAAACATATTAACTGGCGGACTTATATCATTCATGATCTTTCTTCCACAATTACTTTATTGGAAATTTGCCTATGGAAATTTCTTTGTCTGGTCTTATGAAGGCGAGGGATTCACAAATTTGAGCCACCCCCATTTTATGACAGTTTGGTTTTCTACTCAGAGTGGATTGTTTCCATATACACCACTAATTTTGGTTGGGTTACTCCTGGCAATGTATATGATCATCAAAAAAATTCCGAATGGCCCTTTAGTGATTTTCACATTCTTTGTAACAAGTTATATGTGCGCCGCATGGCATAATCCCTTTTTTGGAACCTGTAATTTTGGTAAAAGACCGATGGTGGAATACTTGCCGATTCTTATGATGCCGCTGTTTATTTTCTTAAACAGATTTAGTGCAAAAAAAGCAGTTGCAAAAATACTTATTGCAACTGCTTTAATTTTCTTTACCTGGTATAACCAGGCGCTATTTTCTTCCTTTAACACCTGCTTTCCAGGTGGGGAATGGGATTATGAAGAGTTTATGAGATTACTGATCAAAGGGGCAACCATCATCAGGTAAACAAACCATTTATTTCGACTGAGTTTTTTCAGAATTAAGATCTTCCAGCATCAGTTCACGAATGTATTTTACCGGAGTACTTCCGTAACTCAGGAACTTTTCATGGAATGCTTTCAGGTTAAATTTATCACCCATCTTTTGTTTTAGTTCCTCTCTCAGATCATAAATTTCCGTGAAACCGGTGAAATAGCTGCACAACTGAACCTGTGTAAGAGAAACTCTTCTCCACTTTCCTTCTGCTTCCGCCTTTTGTTGAAAGGCTTCATCCATAAGTAATTTCAATGCATCATCTTTTTCCATGCCTAATACATGCACACTATAATCCAGTATTGTGTTGCACACCGCACGTAAATGCCATTTGTAATACATGAGCCACATTTCCGGTTCATTATTTCCATAACCACTTTCCATCATCATCCGCTCTGTATATACAGCCCAGCCTTCCACCATTGCTCCGTTTCCAAATAAGGATTTAATAAGACTTGGCGACTGATTGCTATAAACCAACTGGGTATAATGTCCGGGAATAGCTTCATGAATACTTAAAATTTGCAACACATAATAATTATATTCCCTCAAATAGCTTTCAGCTTTTTCTGCAGGCCAGCTCGACAATGAACCTACATTGTAATAGGTATTCCCGTTTTTATCATACGGACCAGGGGCATTAATTGAAGCCCCTGCAACGCCAGCCATATAAGCCGGTTCTTTGCGGACCACTAATGGTTTTGCCGGATCGATATAAATCAGGTTCTTTTGCTTTATATACTCAACCAATTGCGGAATACGTTTTTCTATATCAGCCTGGAATGAATCGCGGTTGACATGTTTAAGTGAAATTGCATCAATTACCGTTCTGATTGTTTTCAGTGTGTCTTTTGCATCAACTTTGCATTTGTATTTATCGGCCAATTGTATACTTAGCTTATACATTTCTTTGTGCAGTTCCTTTTTACGCTGGACAGCACGATTATAAATTTCTTCCGCGGTAAAACGGGATTGAATATCAAATTGAAACTTCGGTTCAAACAATTCTTTTCCCAAATGAAAACTACGGGGCGTATCATTCTTCATTGTCTTCAGCCACTCCGCGTAAGCCTTTACTGATTTCACAGCACTGTTTATCCTGGTTTGAAACTCTTTTTTTACAGGTTCACTCAGTCCTGATTTTTTAACCGAATCAACCAAATCCTTTTCGAGAACTGAAACCGAATTCAGGTTTTGCTCCATTCCCAATTGCGTATGAACCTTAGTTGGATTTTTAATATATTTCTCTGCCGATTCATAATAAGCCGGTGCGTTTTTAAGACGGCCATATATGCCCATCAAACGCTCATCCAGCTTATCATAAGTACCATTCAGTAATTCGGCTATTCCACTTACAACATTATAGTCGGATGGATTCCATTCATATGATTTATAGGACTGATTATTCCAAAGTAATTCTTTGAGTTGATTTTCGATCAGGTAATAATCCGTTTTATTATTTGATGAAAGTTTTGCAAGATCGTATGCTTTTAATGAATCCAGATTTGCCTGAACAAAAGCATTCTCCTTCGCACGTGATTCTTCAGATGGAACAACCAGAATACTATCGTATCTATGATAACCCTGGCTGGAAGCCCATGACGGATATATTTTCCAAAGGTTTTCAATAAATCTGTCTTTAAATCCATCAAAACGCTGATCACTATTATCGTTTACCTGTTCCGTCTTTTTAGTATCAACCGGTTGTCCGCATGCTGCAGCGAACATAGCTGACACAATTATTAGTTTTAGTTTGTTCATGGTCTGTTTTAATTTGAGCGTCAAAGGTAAAGAAATCACGAAAACAGGAGCTCCACCCACAAATTATATTAACCGTTTGTCATTCTCATATCGGCCGGCCAAAACATTTTGCTACTTTTGATCACCTAAAACTCAAAAAAATGAAATAGCCATATACTTTGGGGATAACTTCTAAAATGAAATATGGCGTATTCCTTTTGACAAATAAAAACTAAAACAAACATACAAATGAAACGTCTTATTTATCTTTTACCTATGTCTATTTTAGCAGCTTGTACTGGCGGAAAAAAACAAGAGGAAACATTAAGTGCAATAGCTTATCCGCAGACTGCAAAAGTGGATACAACGGACACTTATTTCGGAACTAAAATTGCGGATCCTTATCGTTGGTTGGAAGATGATAATTCCCCGCAAACAGCTGAATGGGTAAAAGCTGAAAACAAAGTCACTTACGATTATTTATCCAAAATACCTTATCGCGAAAACATCAGACAACGTCTGACAAAAATCTGGAACTATACAAAATGCGGCACCCCGTTTAAAGAAGGAGAATTTACTTTTTTCTTTAAGAACGATGGCGTACAAAATCAAAGTGTACTATTTGTTGAAGAAGGGAAAAGCGAAGCACGTGTGCTGATTGATCCTAATACATTGTCAAAAGAAGGAACCACAGCCTTGACTTCCCCTATCCCTTGTAAAGGCGGCAAACTCCTTGCCTATCAGCTTGCCCAGGCAGGATCTGACTGGAATGAAATTCATGTAATGGATGTAAAAACCGGAAAAGAATTAAAAGATGTATTGAAGTGGGTTAAGTTTTCCGGTGTTTCATGGAAAGGCGACAAAGGGTTTTACTATAGTCATTATGATGTGCCTACCGGGGGACATGATCTTTCTAAAAAGAATGAATTCATGAAAGTTTACTTCCATACTGTTGGCGAGTCACAAGAAAAGGATGTGTTGGTGTACGAAGACAAAGAACATCCGACGCGTAATTTCGGCGCGTCACTTACAGATGATGAGCGTTTCCTTGTTCTGCAAGGTTCTGAATCAACAAGCGGAAATTCTTTAATGGTAAAAGATCTTTCCAAACCAAACAGCGTTTACCAGACAATCGTTGACAATTTTGATAATAACTATGGAGTTATCGATAATGTTGGCGATCAGCTTTTAGTAATCACTGACAAAAATGCGCCTAAATATCAGTTAGTCTTAATTGATCCGGCAAAACCTCAGCCTGAAAACTGGAAAAAAATAATTCCTGAATCCAATGATCTGCTTCAATCTGTTTCATTGTGCTACGGTAAAATTATTGCTAAATTTTTAAAAGATGTGACCAGCCGCGTTTACATCTACAACCTGGATGGGAAACAGGAGAATGAGCTTAAGCTAGACGGACTTTGCATGGTTGATGAAATAAATGGAACAAAGAAAGACAGTGTTATGTTTTATTCTTTTGTTACGTTCACTAATCCAACTACTATTTATAAATACAATCTGAAGAATAACCAATCCGCTATCTACTTCAAACCTAAAATTGATTTCAATTCAGATGAATATGAAACCAAACAGGTTTTCTATCCAAGCAAGGATGGAACAAAAATCCCTATGTTCATTACCTGCAAAAAAGGGTTAGCATTAGATGGAAACAATCCTTGTTTTCTTTATGGCTATGGAGGATTTAACATCAGTAATACTCCGCGCTTCAGCACAAGTAATATCATTTTTCTTGAACAGGGTGGCATCTACGCTGTTGCTAATCTCCGCGGCGGCGGTGAGTATGGAGAAGAATGGCACAAGGCAGGAACCAAATGCAATAAACAAAACGTGTTTGATGATTTCATCGCTGCAGCTGACTACCTGGTAAAAGAAAAATACACAAGCAATGCCAAACTAGCGATACACGGTCGTTCCAACGGAGGTCTATTAATTGGTGCCACGATGACTGAGCGTCCTGATCTTGCAAAAGTTGCCTTACCGGGTGTTGGTGTACTCGACATGTTACGTTATCATAAATTCACCATTGGTTATGCATGGGCAAGTGACTATGGCACGAGTGCTGATAAATCAGAATTTGATTGTCTTATAAAATATTCTCCTGTTCATAATGTTAAAGAAGTGGAATACCCTGCAACAATGGTGTTAACAGGCGATCATGACGACCGTGTTGTTCCGGCCCATTCATTTAAATTTGCAGCAACTTTGCAGGAAAAACATAAAGGGAGTAATCCGGCTCTTATCCGCATTGATGTAAATGCTGGTCATGGTGCGGGCAAACCAACGTCAAAATTAATTGATGAACAAACTGACGTCTGGAGTTTTGTATTTTATAATCTTGGGGTACAACCGAAATTGTAATATATCCCGCTCACGACTTAATATAAAGAAGGCACGTACAAGGCAGCAGTTATAGTGCTGCCTTTTTTTATATTTACCGGATATAGAAATAATATCATGCAAAACCATCAAAAACCAAGAGGTAATTACTTAGAAAAATCAAGACTGGAAGCATTCAGTGACGGTGTGTTTGCAATTGTGATTACTTTACTGATTTTAGATATCCGTTTACCTGAAGTGGATTATTCTCATCTGAAACCTGCATTGATTTCAATATTACCCAAATTATTAGCGTATGTAATGAGTTTTGCAGTCATAGGCCTGTATTGGATTTCTCATCATTATTCATTTTCATTTTTAAAGAAAACAGATGGTACGATATTATGGATGAATTTATTTTTACTATTACTCATTTCCTTTATTCCGTTTCCGACTTCTTTACTTGGTAAATATCCTTTTGGAAAAATTCCGCTTATTGTATATGGAGCAACGCTCATGATTACCAACCTGACCGGTTTTTTAATGTGGATCTATCTCAATAAACACCGTAATATAGCCGCTGACCATTTTACAGATGCCGACTTCAGAGAGCAGCTTCCATCCTATTTATTTGTGAACTTATCTTATCTGCTGGCGATTATCCTGGCTTGCTTCTTGCCGGCTGTCAGCTATGCTATTTATATTATTGTTATTGCCATCCTGATTGTGAGACTGGCGAAAAGAATACGGTAACCCTCTCCCTGCGTTTTTCAAAAAAGAATACCTGAACTATAGCAAGCTAAATTAGTTAAAAGGACCAATGCTATTACTTTCATGCGGCGAATAGACGGCTTAATATCCGCGTTTTTGCGGGGATTAAATTTGTGAATGCGGGGATTAAGACTTACATTTACCGCATAAATGCGGAGATTAGTTACATATATACATGAACACAAAAAGTGGCCTGGGTTCACCTGGAATAATGACGATTTATTGCCACTTCTGATAAACGTGAGGCATAAACAAGGCCGGCTCAAAGGGTATATGGAAATGTTGGGTTTTGTTATGCGAAATGAAACCACATTGCAAACCCTCACGACTGATGTTTTGAAATCAACAGAAATAGAAGGAGAATTTTTAAATCCTTTACAGGTACGTTCATCCATAGCCAGAAGACTTGGAATAGAAATAGCTGGCCTGGTGAAGGCCGACAGAGATGTTGAAGGCGTTGTGGAAATGATGCTGGATGCAACGCAAAATTACACTAAAGCTTTGACTAAAGATCGGCTCTTTGGCTGGCATTCGGCTATGTTTCCATCAGGAAGAAGCGGTATCCATAAAATAACCGTTGGAGACTGGAGAAAAAGTGACAAAGGCCCTATGCAGGTAGTTTCGGGAGCAATGGGAAAAGAGAAAGTACATTTTGAGGCACCTGATTCGGATCGTTTAGCTGCGGAGATGAAAGCTTTTCTTAAATGGCTTAATACTGCTAATGAACTGGATGCTGTTCTCAAATCAGCCATAGCGCATTTATGGTTTGTCACCCTGCATCCTTTTGATGACGGAAATGGCCGCATAGCCAGGACTATAGCCGATATGCAGCTCGCCAAAGCCGATGATGATGCCCAAAGGTTTTATAGCATGTCTGCACAAATACGGGTAGAACGCAAAACGTATTATGAAATACTTGAAAAAACGCAAAAAGGAAATTTAGATATAACAGCCTGGATGTTGTGGTACCTGAATTGCCTGGACCGCGCTCTTAATACGACAGATAAACGCATACAAAATGTATTGAAAAAAACAAAGTTCTGGGATAAGCATATGAAAGCAGAAGTAAACGAGCGCCAGCGTTTGATGATCAATAAATTATTTGATGGTTTTGATGGAAAATTAACATCTTCCAAATGGGCAAAAATAAATAAATGCTCCACTGATACTGCTTTGCGTGACATACAGGATCTGATGCAAAAGAAAATACTACAGAAAGAAGACGCTGGCGGAAGAAGTACCAGTTATGTTTTGAAATAAGCAAAATGCAGAGAAAAGCTAATATGCAGTTACGGCAGATTATCACAAAAACTATAAATGCTGTAATTTCCGTACTTTTGCAGCCCATTAAAGAAGAAAATAGACCATGATCGCAGTATCCAATTTATCATTACGTTACGGCAAACGCGTATTGTTTGACGAAGTCAGTACAAAGTTTACACCAGGCAATTGCTACGGTGTGATCGGCGCCAATGGTGCGGGTAAATCTACTTTCCTAAAAATACTTTCCGGGGAAATTGATCCAACAACGGGACAAGTCTCCATTACTCCGGGAGAACGCATGAGTGTGTTAAAACAAAATCACTTTGAGTTTGATGCGTTTACCGTATTGCATACTGTAATGATGGGCAACAAAAAACTGTGGAAAGTAATGCAGGAAAAAAATGCCTTATATGCCAAACCTGACTTCAGTGATGCAGATGGAAACCGTGTGGCCGAATTGGAAACACAGTTCGCTGAAATGGAAGGATGGAATGCAGAAAGTGATGCTGCGAATATGTTGAGTGATCTGGGCGTGAAAGAACAATATCACAATACGCTGATGGGTGAAATGAACGGGAAGGATAAAGTCCGGGTATTATTAGCCCAGGCTCTTTTTGGCAACCCCGATATTTTATTACTGGATGAGCCAACCAACGATCTTGACGTGGATACGATCAACTGGCTGGAAAACTTTTTAGCTGATTTTCAGAATACGGTTATTGTTGTATCTCACGACAGGCACTTTTTAGATACTGTTTGTACACATGTGGCGGATATTGATTTTAATAAGATCCAGGTATATACCGGAAACTATACATTCTGGTATGAATCCAGCCAATTGGCATTAAGACAAAAATCTGATCAGAATAAAAAACTGGAAGACAGGAGAAAAGAGTTGCAGGAATTCGTTGAGCGCTTCAGTGCAAATGCATCTAAATCAAAACAGGCAACAAGCAGGAAAAAATTACTGGAAAAATTAGTAATTGATGAAATAAAACCAAGCACACGTAAATATCCCGGCATTATTTTTAAAGCCGACCGCGATTGCGGTGATCAGATCCTGCATGTGGAAAACCTGAGCAAAACAGGCCCGGAAGGAAACACGCTTTTTGCTAATGTAAATTTCACTATGACAAAAGGAGATAAAGTTGTGATTCTTTCAAAAGAGCATCTGGCCATTACATCCTTTTTTGAAATTTTAATGGGTCACGAAAAAGCAAACAGCGGAACATTTGATTGGGGAAGCACAATTACAAAGAGCTATTTGCCAAATGAAAACTCCCAGTTCTTTAAAAGTGATGATAACCTGATTGATTGGCTTCGTCAGTATTCAAAAGATAAACTGGAAACATCAATCCGTGGATTTTTAGGTAAGATGTTATTCTCGGGTGAAGAAGCATTGAAAAAATGCAATGTACTTTCTGGTGGTGAAAAAGTGCGTTGCATGATTTCCCGCATGATGCTGACCAATGCAAATTGTTTAATATTGGATGAGCCAACCAATCACCTTGACCTTGAATCCATCACTGCATTTAATGATGCGCTGAAGGACTGGAAACATGTTGCTTTATTTACTTCTCATGATCATACATTCGTACAAAGTGTTACCAACCGGATTATTGAAATAACCCCTAAGGGTGTGATTGACAAGCGCATGAGTTACGATGAATACATAGCTGATGAAGGCGTAAAAGCATTGAAGGAAAAAATGTATCCGAAATTGGTTAAGAGTCTTTGATTCTCTTGTTTTTTCATGTTTTATACCTGAAAAAATAGTTAACTTTAAAAGTATAATTCAATTTAAATTGGCAACACAACTTTCAGATATTCTAAAACTAAGTATTCCTGAACGAATTCTCCTTGTGGAAGCGATTTGGGATAGTATTGCCAATGAAACCGGCAAAAAGAACACCTATCCTCTTTCCGAAGAACAAGTGAGGATTATTGAAGAAGAAATGGCCACTTATCATAAAAATCCTGAAGAAGGCTCTTCCTGGGAAGATATCAAAAAAAGAATTCTCAAAAAAGAGTGAGATATATTCTGACAATTCGTAAACGGGCTGAAAAGCATATCACTGAAACATATAATTGGTATGAAAAACAAAGAACCGGGCTTGGCAGTGAATTTGTATTAAGTGTGGAATCTGTATTAACTTCCATATCAAGAGATCCTTTTATATTTCAAACCACGTATCAGAATATCAGATGTGCATTAATCCCTCGCTTTCCCTTCGGGATTTTTTATTTTGTTATAGAAAGTAAAATAATTGTGATTTCTGTTTTCCATTTGAGTAGAAATCCAAAACTTTGGAATAAATAAATTACATAATTATGAGTTGGGACAATGACGACAATGGGTTTGACTTTAATTTCGACGACCTTTCGCCTGAAGAAAGAAAAGAAATTAATCGTAAGATGAATGAAAGAAAAATCCGTATTGAAAATCATCCACTTGTAATAAAAGCTGAAGTTGTTTTTAATATAGTTTCTGCATTTATAACTACTATACCGGCTGATGAGCGGGAGGTATATTCAGGAATTCTCATGGAATCTGCGATGATGCTTAAACCCAAAATTGCAGGAGCAATGGGCTCGGATTCCTGGTTACTGAGTATGCAGAATGCATCCCTTATCCGTTATCATGCAGAGTATTTACTTACGTCGACCTCTGGATTTAACCATTTTTTTGAAGCTGATAGAGATTACGTTAAGTTGTTTAGAAATGAACTAATTGAATTTAAAAATTTATTCAAAGAATGGATTAAAGAGATCAATCAACTTGAACAGGAAGAGTATATCGATGAATGGGGTCTTTTTATCCGAAAACAAAACAATTAAATGAAACAAGCTTTAACTGCATTTATCGCTTTAACGGTGGCCCTGGTTACTTCTTGTGACCAACAGAACTCTAAAAAAACTGAAAATAAAAACACAACCGACACCCTACTCATCAAAGAATTAAAAGCAGATGAATACGGCATGCGTCATTATGTAATGGCGTTTCTGAAAAAAGGCCCGAACCGGAATCAGGATTCAGCAACTGCAGAAAAACTGCAGTCCGCACACATGGCCAATATTAAGCGCATGGCTGATGAAGGAAAACTTTGTGTGGCTGGACCTTTTATGGATGATACAGACATCAGAGGTATTTATATTTTTAATGTAGGAACAATTGAGGAAGCAAAAAAACTGACAGAGTCGGATCCTGCAATACAAGCAGGCAGATTGATAATGGAATTACATCCCTGGTATGGTTCAGCGGCTTTGATGAAGGTAACGGAGATTCATAAAAAACTACAAACAAAACACTTCTGAAATAGAGCCAATTATCCTCCCCGATATAATCCGTATCTTTGCGAAGCCGATAATGGCAATTAATAAATATTAAGACATCTTGACCTTTAACGAATTAAATTTTGAACCATCATTAATGGAAGGATTGACTTCCATGAATTTTGATAAGCCTACTCCTATCCAGGAACAAGCCATTCCGATTATATTGAATAACCGTGATATCATTGCCTGCGCACAAACAGGTACAGGAAAAACTGCAGCTTATCTTCTGCCCGTAATCAACAAAATAATTAAATCACCAGGAGACTATATAAACACACTTATCATAGCCCCTACCCGCGAACTTGCTATACAGATAGATGAAGCACTCCAGGGTTTTTCCTATTTTGCGCCAGTCAGTTCACTCGCTATTTACGGAGGCAATGACGGCTTCTCTTACGAACAGGAAAAGAAAGCATTGACGCAGGGTGCCAACATTATCATTGCAACTCCAGGCCGTTTAATCTCCCATTTAAATATGGGTTATGTAAAAATGGACAAGCTGGAACATTTGATTCTTGATGAGGCTGATCGTATGCTGGACATGGGTTTCAGCCATGATATAAATAAAATCATTAGCTTTTTACCAAAAAAACGGCAAACGCTTTTATTTTCTGCGACAATGCCTAATCAGATTCGAGAACTGGCTAAACGCATCTTGAATAATCCTGAACAAATTAACATAGCACTTTCTAAGCCTGCTGAAGGTGTGTTACAGGGAGCATACCTTGTTTACAACACACAAAAAATGGATCTTCTGAAGACTTTACTGAACGGAAAAGATCTGGCGAGCATAATTGTTTTCTCTTCCACAAAAGACAATGTAAAACTCCTGGAAAAAGAATTGCTGAAATTAAAATTCAATGTAGCAGCAATTCACTCGGATCTTGAACAGGACAAACGAAATGAAGTACTGCGCAATTTCAAAAACAAACAGATTCAGACACTTGTCGCCACGGACATTTTATCAAGAGGAATTGACATTGATTCTATCGGCCTTGTGGTCAATTATGACGTTCCGGGTGATGCGGAAGATTATATTCACCGCGTTGGAAGGACAGCCCGTGCTGAATCGACAGGTGTTGCATTGACATTTATTAATCCGGAAGACCAACGCAAATTCAAAAAGATAGAAGATTTAATCGGAAGTTCAGTGAAGAAATTACCTTTACCCGAAGGCTTTTCGGAAGGCCCTGTTTATGAACCGGAAAAACATTTTGCGAAACCTCAGCGCAAAAATTTCAAACCATCAAATAAAAGAAGATAAAATCCAGGAATTGATTATTGAGCCTCAGCATTGAATGTAGCCTCGGTAATAGGTACATCATCTTTGAAATAAAACACTCCACCCCATCCCCATACACTCTTTCTGTAGATAGCAGCGTTATTTCCGGAAACAACAATGCGCTTAATGACTTTGCAGTTTCCTTCCTGTGCCTGCTCTTCGGTCATTCCTTGTTTATATTTTCCAACCAGGGCATTTACATATTGTTTTTTCTTCTCAGGATCGTTGTCAGCTGGCGGAGCTATTATAGCAGCCGTTTTTGTTACAGAAGCAGTACCCGTTTTAGCTGTTGCTCCTGTAGTGTTAGCAGTAGTTGCAGCTGCAGCTTTTTGTTTTGCAAGAAGACCGTCAATAAGAACAATTTTATCTTTAGGATATTTTTCATCCGGCTTAACGACTAATGCATCTTTATAAATCATTTTTGCAGCAATATATTCCTTAATTGCCATTTGCTTATCCGCTTTAGCAATCAGCACTTTATATTTTTCCTGCTTTTCAGTATCCGCACTTTTGGCTTCAACTGCATCCAGTAACTGTTCTATTTCTTTGATCTTATCTTTTGGATATTTTTCATCGGGCTTTACGCCTAACGCTTCACTGTAAAGCGCCTGGGCACTCGGATATTGTTTAGCAACAAATGCTTTATCAGCTTTACCTATAACTGCGACATACTTTTCATTCACATCCTGCTCTTTTGCATTTTTATCTTTTTCAGCTGCAGCCTTTGCCTCCAAATCGGCAAGAATTTTTTCGATCTCGGCCAATTTATCTTTCGGATATTTCTCTGCAGGTTTAAAACCAAGTGCTTCGTTATAATTTGCTTTTGCAGCTACATAATCTTTTGCGACAAATGCTTTATCTGCAATAGCAATAGTTGCTGTGTATTTATCGTTCAGCTCTTTTTGTTTGGCCGTCTTGTCTTTGTCAGCGGAATCTGCAGCCATCAGTCGTTCAATTTCCACCAGCTTATCTTTGGGTAATTGTTCGTTTGGCTTTACCGTCAATGCTTCATTGTAAGCCGTTTTGGCATTGTCCCAATCCTTTGCTGTTAAAGCTTTATTTCCACGGGCAACTGCAGCCGAATACTTTTCATTCAATTCTTTTTCCTTTGCAGCCTTCTCTTTGTCAGATGCATCTTTACTTGCTTCATCAGCCAGGATTTTCTCTATCTCCAGCAATTTATCTTTGGGATATTGTTCAGCCAGTTTTAGTGTGGTTGCCTCGTTGAATGCAGCTTTTGCGGTGAGGTAATCTTTTGCTGTAAATGCCTTATCACCCTTTGCTATGGCGGCACTGTACTTATCATTGATCTCTTTTTCTTTGGCTTCTTTAGCTGCCTTACCCTTTTCAGTGGCGAGCTTAGCTGCGTTATCTCCGAGTATTTTATCTATTTCAGCCAGTTTGTCTTTTGGGTAAGATTCAGCAGGCTTGAAACTTAACGCATCGGTGTAAGATGCTTTAGCCGTTACGTAATCTTTTGCGGTCATCGACTTATCCCCCTTCGCAACAGCAGCAGCATATTTATCAGCCATTTCTTTTTCTTTCGCAGCCCTTGCTTTTTCTCCAGCCTCCTTCGCTGCTGCATCACCCAATACTTTATCAATTTCTGCAATTTTATCCTTCGGGTATTTTTCAGCAGGTTTCAAAGTCAACGCTTCAGTATATGTTGCTCTTGCTCCTTTGTAATCATTTATACCAAGTGCCTGATCTGCTTTTGCGATTGCCGCATTGTATTTATCATTAAGCTCCTTCTCTTTTGCTGCTTTGGCTTTTTCAGCAGCATCTTTCGCAGCAGCGTCTGCAGCTATTTTATCAATTTCAGCTATTTTATCTTTTGGATATTTCTCGGAAGGCTTAAATCCCAATGCATCCGTATAGGAAGTTTTAGCACCGGCATAATCTTTTGCAGTGAACGCCTTATCTGCCATAGCAATTGCTGCCGTGTATTTATCATTGAGTTCCTTATCCTTTGCTGCTTTATCTTTTGCTGCAGCATCCTTTGCAGCTATATCAGCAAGGATCTTGTCGATCTCAGCAAGTTTGTCCTTGGGATACTTTTCAGCAGGCTTATACCCGGAAGCCTCTGTATACAATGCCTTCGCAGATGCATAATCTTTTGCAGTCATATTTTTATCTGCATTTCCGATGGCCACAACATATTTATCATTCAACTCTTTATCTTTCGCTGCTTTCGCTTTATCTGCAGCATCTTTTGCAGCGGCATCAGCAATAGCTTTATCTATTTCAGCTAGTTTGTCTTTGGGATATTTTTCAGCAGGCTTTAATCCCAGTGCTTCATTGTAAGCTGCTTTGGCGGCGGGATAATCTTTTGTTCCAAGCGTTTGATCTCCTTTTGCAATAGCTGCATTGTATTTATCATTTAACTCTTTATCCTTTGCTGCTTTCAAAGCTGCATCAGCTAAAGCTTTGTCTATTTCCGCCAGTTTATCTTTCGGATATTTTTCAGCCGGCTTCAAACCTGTCGCATCTGTGTATGCTGTTTTTGCGGAAGAATAATCTTTAGCGGCCAGCGCCTGATCGCCTTTACTTATTGCTGCATTGTATTTGTCATTCAACTCCTTTTCTTTTGCAGCAGCGGCTTTGTCTGATGCAGCTTTCGCTATCAGATCATCTACATTTTTAAGCTTTCCTTTTACATTGATGTCATCTGGTTTATAACCTGCAGCCTCATTGTATGCGTTTTTTGCCGTTGTAAGATCTCCGGATGCCATTGCTTTATCAGCCTTTGCCATAGCTGCATCGAATTTATCATTGGTACCTTTATCGCTATCCGATTTTTTCTTTTCCTGCTCTTCCGCTTTCTTTTGTGCTTCGGCAAGTTTTTCTAACTTTCCATGAATGGACTGCGTGTATTTTTCATCATAATAAAAATCATTTTCTTTGGACTGAAATCCAAACTTGGCTATGGGGTCCGCAAGAATTGCATTTAATTCATTTACATCAACTCCTTTGGGATATTCAAAAATTTCAATCTCCTGCAAGTCGACTCCACCGAACCCTTGTTTGGCGCGATCGGCAGGAACATTTTTTGTGCTGAAACTAAAACGTTTGGTGATAAACCCTTGTCGCGTGACTGTTACAATATATTCGGCATCGGGGTCGAGTACAAAATTGAATTTCCCATTATTTCCCGTTACAGTCTGGTTGACCTGCGTACCATTCTTGAATAAAGTCACCGTGGATCCTTCAAGTTTCTTACCACTTTTGGTAACCCTTCCACTCACAGGGAATGTCCATGTGCTCTGTGCAAAAAAAGATACACTAACTGTTAAAAATAAACTTAACAATAAGTGCTTCAATATTTTATTCCTTTTCAAGGCCATAACTATACCGGGTAAATATCGGTAAATTCACAGTAATTTCATGCATTATTAAGATGAAAAATATCGACAAATTCCACAGGCGAAATACACTCAAAAAATGAAATTGAAGGATTAACCAGAAGGAATATTAGTGGTTTACAACAAATTTTTTCACTGCATAAACCTCTGTTTGTTTATTTTCTGCAATAACCCTACAGATATATACTCCATTCTGAAGTGAAGCTGTACTTATGGTTAATAAGGGCTGATTTGACTTTTGTTCATAGCCATTTCTTCCGAGCATATCAATGATTTCAATTTTGTATGTAGCATTTTCGTTATCAATTTTGAAATTAATCTGATCATTTGCAGGATTCGGAAATAAAGAAAATTCGATTTTTTCCTTTCTAAATTCAGCAATGCTGTTAGTCGACTGTCCCATGTATAACGCAACACCTCCTGCATAATTACCAACCACGATATCAATAAAACCATCGTTATTTATATCGGAACCAGCTATGCTTATACGTGTACCTTCCCAGATCTGCTGGTAAGCTGAGTCAACAAGAGTAAAATTTCCGGATAAATTTCCGTCGATATTATTGTAATAATAAACATAACCGCTTTCTGAACCTATCAACAATTTATATGTCCCTGCATCATCAAACATAAATGGCACACTATATCCTGTAGAAGATCCTGTACTTTTACGAACTACGCTTACACCTCCAAAAGCAGCAGATACTTTTTTAAATGAAGGGATATTTGCTGTTCCAATATTCCTGTAATAAGAAATTTTACCTCCGGAATTACCTATGAGCAGATCCAATTTTCCATCACGATCCACATCAATAATTTGCGGGGTTGCGTAATTGCCAACATCAATAACGGTTCCTGAACTATCTTTTAAAACCGGAGGCATGTATGTGAAATTTGCTAGGCCACCCGACGGATTATTAGTGAAGTAGTACAACTGGCCGGCATCATTTCCAATAATCATATCCAAATCCCCATCGTTATCCATATCAGCAAAAGCCGGAGTCATGGATACCAGATTCAACGAACTTAATGATTGGTAATCGCGTGTTACTAAACTGTAGGAGGGGTTATTCGCAGTTCCTGTATTTTTAAATAACGCTATTTTGGAAACCAGGCCGCTTGCTGTAAAATACTTATAATCCCCTATTAACAGATCCTTCAGACCATCCCCATTGTAATCAAAAAAAGCAGGATATGCACCTTCTCCAACGTCTATCATTTCATCCTGCAAAAAATTGCTCTTCTTATACGTAAAAGATACACTGTCTTTTCTACCTGTATTTTTATATAACGAGACACTTGTAAAATCCTCAGAAGCATTGTATTCATTGGGACTAACGATAAGATCATTTAAACTGTCGTTATCTACATCCAGGTAAAAACCACAAGGGAAAATAGTCATGTTTACAGGTAAGGAAGGCGGATAATTCGGATCCTGTGAAACCATTTTTGCAGAAGAGGCTGAACCTCCGTTTTTGACAAACGTCATATTACTGAAACCAATTCCTCCTATCAGAATTTCCTTATCACCGTCTCCATCTGCATCCAGGCAAAGTTCGCATGAGCCTGAATGCATGATCTTTGTTACGTCAATTGAATCCGGGGTATAGGCCTTTGTCTTGCAGGACATATTCAAAGTAACCTGGTTGGAAGAAAAACTTTCAGCAAAATTGCCCCAACAGCTTGTTTGAAGCTGATACGATAGGCTATCACATGAACCATATAATTCTTCAGACATATTCTGATGGTATTCAAAAGCAGTTCCTAATAAACTCATTGTTATAATATCCACATCACCATCGCCATCTATGTCCGTTATTGATGGGATATCTACAGAACTCACATATAAATTTGTTATGCTTGGATGATAATTGGAATGGAGATAATTGGGTGTAACTAATGTGAATTTCAATCCACCAGGATCAGAATCGTTCCTGTACACTTTTATACCGGGACCAGTCCATGTAAAAATATCCTCCTTACCATCACAATTGTAATCCACAAGAAGGACCCAGTTCGTCATTTTAGGGAACTTGTTTCTGTATTGAGGAGCAAAAACATAATCGACTTTATTAGCTGTTCCTCTATTAATAAATGTGCTGATTTTATTTCCTGAACGATCGAATACAAACAAATCTTTTATTCCATCATTATTCAAATCGATTTGCGAAAACTGACAGGAGTTAAGTCCACCAACCCATGGAAACCCAATGTTACCAGTGCTGTCAAGACTTACCCGAACAGAATCAGTCCGACTAAACCAAGGCTGCCCCTTCAAGATCATCACAACACTCATACATAATGACAAAATCACCCATTTTTTCATACGGCACGTATAATTTTTGCTATATAAATATAAGAAATATACTGAAAATGAGCAAGTTAAAGCGCAGCTCTTATAATAAAATGTTATCGTTTTTTGGTTAGTATAAGTAAAAAGTGTAATATTGCAGTCCTTTTTAGGAAATAAACATATAAAAACGATAGTCATGAATACAATAAAGTTTGTTGAAAAAGAAATGTTTGCAGAAACCAAACATCCTGAATTTAAAGCCGGAGACACTGTAACTGTTCACTATAAAATTAAAGAAGGCGAAAAAGAACGCGTTCAGCAATATACTGGTGTTGTGATTCAGATTAAAGGACAAGGTGCAACTAAATCTTTTACCGTTCGTAAAATGTCAAACGGAGTTGGAGTTGAACGTGTGTTCCCATACAGCTCTATTTATATTGACAAAATTGAAGTCAACAAAAAAGGTGTTGTCCGCAGAGCAAAATTATTTTACCTGCGCGCACTTACTGGCAAGAGCGCACGTATCGCTGAAAAAAGAGATAATATTGAAAAGACAGCTGCAACTGCTTAATTCTATAAAAATTATTCTACTAAAAAGCCTTCCGATGGAAGGCTTTTTTATTGATATCCGATCAACCTGAATTTGCTAAAAGTTAAAAGCACTCTGTAATTTTTTACAGAGTGCTTTTAAACGGATTAAACTGATTTATTTTGCACCACTTCGGGTATAAAGTAGACTAACTCCCGCCGAAGCGGGACTAAGTCTACTTAACCACACTTAACTTAACAGTACGCTGACCTTCACTTGTAGTTACTTTTACAAAATAAAGTCCAGATGCAAGGTCCGAAGATGAATAATTAAGCACATTAATACCTTTGTTTAATGTTACTTCTTTTTCAAAAACAAGGTTACCGTCAATTGTAAACAGACTGATCCTTGCATCACTTACCTTTTCTGCAGAAGTAATTTTCAGGTTAAAATTATCATTTGCAGGGTTAGGATATAAACTAATTTCAGAACCAGTTTTTATTTCATTAACGCCATCTGTATTTCCCAAAATAGTATTCAGCGTTGTGTTAGTTATAACCGGTGCATTGTAATCAAAATAAATTGCCGCTTTATTTTTGAACTGAGTGCCTGGCAATAAATTTTTCTTTGTATGAATGGAATAGGCTACCATTCCCATGCTACCCTTTAAATTTGCCGTACTGTCAGGCAGATTTATATTGTTGAATGTAAAAGTTATTTGACCATTTTTATCCAGATCAGTTCTGTACTGATGTGTAGCATAACCGGGACGAAGTGTAGTCCAGTTAAAATTTGCATCCAGCTGATCCTTCACCACAATTTTCTGAGCAGAAGCTGAACCAGTATTCTGGAAATGGATCACATAATCAAGCACTGTATCATTCGCTGTTATATAACCGTAATTACCTGTTCCTTTTGGAAATACTTCTTTAAAATTCGGATCGAATGAACCTACAACCACTTCAATTTCGTGATTTACATTGTTCCATGGAGAATAGTCAGTTAACCAATTACTCATTGGAGCCATGTAAGCAGTTGTATCCCAAAAATTGACTGTTGTTCCCAATGGAATATTTGTTGGCACGTTGTAGGTGATGTCAGTTGCAGTATATTCTGCCGGTTTTAATGTTGTAAAGCCGCTGCTGATTGCATACCAATCAGGATAAGCTCCTGAATTAGGCTGAGAAAGCGCAAACGAACCTGAAGAAGAAAAAATAAGTTGCCCGTCATGTGCGTAACCAAGCTGAATGTTGCTTTCATCAATCGTTCCGTCGTTCTGAACAATAACACGTTGCACATATTCATTGCCCGGAACAGGATAGTTCATCCTGGTAGTTATGATATGAATATCATGCAAAGGATTAATCTGATTTGCGAAATCCTGCGTAACTGTACAACCTGATGATGCTGTTACTGTAACAGGGTTATTATTGCTTTGACATGATGATAAGGGATAAATTGAATTGACAACTTCCTGGATGTTATAATTGCCTGAAGGAACAATCATACTGTATATACCAGTTGCATCCGTGTAGGTATAACCCATTCCAGTATTGCTGATCATGATGTTCTGAACGCCATCTTCACCAGGATCTTTTACGCAATTTCCGTTTGCATCATTGTAAACTTTACCGGTTAGGGTGCAATAACAGGAATTACTGCTTGCGTCGTAATCAACATATACATATGACCAGGCTGTGCATCCTTTTGAATCAATCACCGAAACAGAATATTCACCGGTCTTTAATCCTGTTGCATTTTGCGTTGTCTGTCCGTTCGACCATGAAACAGTATAAGGCGAAACACCACCTACAATATTCATTGCAATGGATCCATCGCTATTAAAAATGCAAGTAGCAGGAGTTGTGTTAAAACCAAGAGTTATAGACGAACTTTCCGGAACATATACATTTTTAGTAATACTGCAATTTTGTGCGTCTGTGACAACACAGTTATAGGTCCCTCCTGCAATATTATTTATAGATGGAGTAGTTTTTCCATTGCTCCAGGAATAAGTATAAGGAGCAGCGCCTGCAGTGACAATTACTTCAGCCATACCATTGTCAACCGGACAATAAGAAGGGCCATATGCCGAATAACCAGCTATTCCTGAAATTGTAGGAATAGTAACAGCTCCATCTCTTACGCATCCAACAGCATCTGTAATCTTAAAAGAATAGCTTCCAGGAGCCAAATTAGCAGCAGCAATGGTGTGTTGAACAGGAAATGTATTCCAGTCTATTGTAAATGGCGTTGTACCACCTGTAATAGAAAGATTTGCAGTTCCTGTTGCTGAAGTACATGAACTTGCAGTTGTAGAATAGGTTGCTGTTATTGGCGTAGAAGCATTAATATTAAACCAGTTCTGGCCTATGCAACCATTTGCATCTGTAACCTGAACACTGTAATACTTGGCCGATAAATTGGTTGCGGTATTGGAAGTTTGTCCGTCGCTGAACAAATAAGAATACGGAGGGACACCTCCCGAGCCAAAAACAATGGCACTTCCGTTGGTCTGTAAACAAGTGGCATCCGTTGGGGTTACATTTGCGCCAATAGAAACAGACTGATTAACATAACTGTATGCAGTCCCCAAGCACCCCTGGCTGTCGGTAACTTTAAGCGTATAACTTCCCATCATCAGATTATTAATCGAGGAAGTGTTTGCTCCGTTTGACCATGCATAGGCATATGGAGATACTCCTCCACTAATGGAAGCGACTGTTGCTGAGCCATTGGTACAATTAGCAGGGGTTGTATTCACCGTCACCTGCAAAGGTTTGGAATCGTATATATATAATGAATCAAATTGTTGTTTGCTGCCAAAAACACATCCATTCGCATCTGTGATTTCAACCTGGTATGAACCTGCAGGCAAAGGCACTGTAGTTCCTGTACCAACAAGAATACTTGTTGATACATCAAACCAATTTACAACAAAAGGAGCTTTTCCTCCCGTGATACTTACAGAGGCTGAACCTTTAACCGGACAACTTGCCTGGGTAACACTGGTTTTATATTGGAATGGGGATACGGAAAAACTGGCATAAAAATAACTACCGGATGCATCTCTTACATCAACTCCTCCAGAGCCACCTGCAAAATTAACCAGATCATCCGTAGCGCTTGTGCCGCTATGTGTTTGGTTGACTCCCACTCCATACCAATTAAAGGTGTATGGAGGTGTCCCACCTGTTATTGTTGCCTCTAGTGTTCCGTCGTGATTACAAGGAGACTTGAGTACTGCAACAGATACGGATTGTGCTTTGGAAAATTGCATTCCAAGAATTAATAAAAAAAGCAAAAGCGTTTTTTTCAAACAGCTTAAACAACTTGCACCTGGCGCTTTCGTACTCGATGATACGATTGAAGCAGGCTTGTTAATGATTTTTGTTTTCATATTAGTTGGTTTTGGTTTTAATTAATTCCTGGGGGTGTGGAAGTAATTATTGAAACAAATATCCGATGACAACAGCGCAGAATGAAACCATTATTCTTATTTTCTTACGCGTTCAAACAAAAATTAAACGAGAATAAAAACGAATTAAACTCCTTTTACCGATAAATCCAGGAAATGAATGACACTATGTTTGCTGTAGTAACTTACTTCCAATACTGCAGTCGAGACAACGCTTTTTGGAACAATACTCATTTTTTAACTGCAGGAGGGCCTGACTTTGAGCAGCATTTTCTGAAGAAATACCAATCTGTTCCCATTGTTGGATAATGGAATTATGTTCTGAATTTATTTCCTCAAGCAAATGAAGAGCGCGGCTGACAAATTTTTCCTCATTCATGTATTTCCCATATACAAATAGAAAAGGAACAACGGTATTAATAATGATTCCGTTTATTGCGTCCTCCCCTAAGCGTTTAGGAATATGAGCGGATTCTTTATCAAGCACGTAGTGAGTTTCCCAATATTCCGATACACTCACATCAAACATTTTTTTCAAATCTTCTGCAGTCTCTGTTTCCAGTATTTTTGAAAACAAATGAATACTCTTATGGATCAGTGATGCAAACTGGGAAATACGGATCGTTGGAAAATTAGATGGACGTAAACGAAGATACTTCCAGATATGTGCATCTAAAGGAACCAGATTGTATTTTTTCTGCAGAAAATTACACTCGCTTTGCAGATACTGTAGGTACATGTCTTTAAACTCATCTTCCAGCATTCCGGATTGACCGAACAATAATGCTTCTATCTGAAACAAACTGTTTTTATGTTTTGCAAGAATAGAATTGGGAAGAGACCTTGCTAATTGTTCAAAGGGATCAGAATTGATATGAAATCCAAAACTCCGTGCGATATGTTGATAGAATGTTTCCTCCCAGTTGTGATTATTTATTTGCAGTTTGAGAACTATTGCTTCCGACTTACGTTCCAGTCGTTCAATTAAAAGTCTGCTGAGCCAGGAATTCCGTATTAGACTGTCAATTGATTTTATTTGTGAGGAACAGGGAATCCAGGAGTTACTCTCTTTAAATTGTATATACTTCTGATAAATTCCCTGATCAAATTTGTCTTTTAATTCCAACGTTGGGATTACTTCTCCGTTGCTGTGAGAAATGCATTCATCGTTTTCATGCACCACATGCAGGATTACATTATCATATGCTTTATCAGTCTGATGGTTATGTTTTTTCCAGTCGGATGATTTTACATGAATCTCGACATTACCTGCCCAAAGTGTTTCTCCGATTTTAATTCTGGCATTAAAAAAATCGGGGCCGGAATCTGTATTCCTTTCTCCCGGCTTAATGAGTTGAATGGCTTCACCGGTATGTGTCTCGAGCTGATCTGAATTGTATTGTTTATACTTCCAGAGATAGTAAAGAAACTCTTCGGTCATCGGTTAAAATTTGTGACCAATTTACTGCCTCAGAAGAAGAAAAACATCAGTATTTATACTTAAGCGGAAAGTGTTATAATTTACGAGTTACGAAGTACGATTTACGATTGGCTATTGTATTGCAGCAGAATTTTTCAGAATATGTTCCATTTCTTTTTGCATGGACAGTGCTTCGTTTCTTGCAGCTGCGGCAAAATCTTCTCCATTAGAAGCATAGATAATACTTCGTGAGGCATTTACAAGTAAGCCGCAATCTTTATTCATTCCGTATTTTGCAACATCCTGCAAGCTCCCGCCTTGGGCACCAACACCTGGAACAAGTAGAAAATGATCTGGAATTATCCTCCTAACTTGTTCAATCATTTGTCCCCGGGTTGCCCCAACAACATACATCATATTATTAGTGTTACCCCAATCCTTAGAAACCTCAATTACTTTTTTATATAAAGCTGTACGAGGCACTAAATTATCTAATATATCACCAGTATAAATTTGAAAATCTCTTCCACCTGGATTTGAAGTAAGTGCAAGCAGGATTACCCATTTGTTGTTATAACTTTCTAAAAATGGTTTAACAGAATCACTACCCATATACGGGGCAACGGTAATTGAATCAAAATTCATTTGCTCAAAGAACGCACGGGCATATAGCTTAGATGTGTTACCAATATCTCCTCGTTTAGCATCTGCAATTGTAAAAATATCAGGATGGTTTTCATTTAAATATTTCATTGTCTTTTCCAATGCCACCCAACCCTGAGAACCCAAACTTTCATAAAAAGCCATGTTGGGTTTATACGCCACACATAAGTCATGCGTAGCCTCAATAATCTGCTTATTAAATTCGAAAATCCCATTTGCATCAGAAGAAATACCTTTAGGCATTTTGGTCACATCTGAATCAAGTCCGATACACAAGAAAGACTTTTTCTTTTTTATTTGCTGAACTAACTCTTGTCTGTTCATTTATTTTCGATTTTACTAATTGCCAATTCTTAATTCGTAATTGTTAATTCGTAATTTATTACACTGTTATTCCACCTTCTTTCAGTCGTTCCGCATTTTCTGCCACGTGCAGCGCATCAATAAATTCCTGGATATCACCATTGATAAAACCGGTGAGATCATAGCTGGTTAAATTAATGCGGTGATCCGTTACTCGATTCTGGGGATAATTATATGTCCTGATTTTTTCGGAACGGTCGCCGGTAACAACCATTGTCTTTCGGCGTTTGGTTACTGCAGCGTGTTGTTTCTCCAGTTCTATTTCGTATAATTTAGTCCGTAACATTTGCAATGCGCGCTCACGGTTACCATGCTGGGAACGTTCAACCTGGCATGTTATGACAATACCAGAAGGTTTATGCGTAAGCTGAACCTTCGTTTCTACTTTATTTACATTTTGTCCGCCTGCACCACCTGAACGGGAGGTTGTTACTTCCAGGTCAGCAGGATTAATAACCACATCCACATCATCGGCTTCCGGTAATACCACAACCGTAGCTGCAGAAGTATGTACCCTACCCTGTTGCTCTGTCGCAGGAACACGTTGAACGCGATGAACACCCGATTCAAATTTTAACGTTCCGAATGCATTATCGCCAATAACGTTGAACGCAACTTCTTTTACACCTCCAACCGTTCCTTCTGACAAATCCACCAGTTCCACTTTAAAGCCTTTGCTTTCAGCGAAACGAACGTACATGCGGTATAATTCACCGGCAAACAAACTGGCTTCATCTCCGCCAGTACCGGCGCGGACTTCAACGATTGCATTACGGATATCTTCCGGATCTTTTGGAACAAGCAATTGCCTTACGTGTTCCTCCATTTTCAGTTTTTTCTCTTCCAGTTCAAGCAAGTCTGCCTTGGCCATTTGCTTAAGCTCATCGTCCTTCTCTTCATTCAGAATTTTCTTGTTGAACTGAATATTCTCAAAAACATTTCTGTATTCGTAATAAGCATCAACAATCTCTTTGAGTTGCTTGTATTCACGGTTTAATTTGGTGAACAATTTCATATCGGCAATCACTTTGGGATCGGCGAGCTGAAGTTCCACGTCTTTAAAACGTTTTTCTATATCTGCTAATTTTTCTAACACGTTAAAAGGATTTACGAATTATGATTTTTGATTTACGATTGACTTTCACTTCTGCAAAAGTACAGAAAATGCGATTATTGGATGGAGTAGCTAATAGGTAAACTCGCCGAATTCAGATTTGATTGTGAGTTTTTTTGAAGAAGAAGATTCAACCCTTCCAACGATCCGGGCATCTACATTAAATGATTTTGAAATGGCAATGATATCTTCAGCGAGAGCGGCAGGAACATAAAGTTCCATACGGTGGCCCATGTTGAATACTTTATACATTTCTTTCCAGTCCGTTTTACTTTGTTCCTGAATTAGTTTAAACAAAGGAGGGACCCGAAACAAATTATCTTTTATCACATGTACATTATCTACAAAATGCAACACCTTAGTTTGTGCACCACCACTGCAATGAACCATTCCGTGAATCTGTGAACGGTATTTGTCCAGTATCTTTTTTATAATTGGTGCATACGTGCGGGTCGGAGACAAAACCAATTTACCAGCTGTTAAATTCGTCCCGCTTACAGTATCTGTAAGTTTAACATTTCCCGAATAAACAAGATCAAGAGGAATGCCGGCATCAAAACTTTCCGGATATTTTTTTGCAAGCGATTTTTCAAACACATCGTGACGTGCAGAAGTCAATCCATTGCTACCCATTCCCCCGTTATATTCCTTTTCATAAGAAGCTTGTCCGGATGAAGCCAATCCCACAATTACATCTCCTCCCTGAATCGCACTATTATCAATCACATCACTGCGTTTCATCCGGCATACAACAGTTGAGTCAACAATTATTGTCCGTACGAGATCACCTACATCAGCTGTTTCCCCACCGGTAGAATGAATGCCTATTCCATGTTTTCTTAATTCATCCAGGACCTCTTCTGTACCATTGATAATTGCAGAGATAACTTCAGCAGGAATCAGATTTTTATTGCGGCCAATTGTTGAGGAAAGTAAAATATTATCAATAGCACCAACGCAAAGTAAATCATCGGTGTTCATTACGATCGCATCCTGGGCTACCCCACGCCATACATTTATATCTCCTGTTTCTTTCCAGTAAACATAAGCGAGCGACGATTTGGTACCAGCACCATCAGCGTGCATAACAATACAATAATCCCTGTCGCCCGATAAAAAATCAGGGACAATTTTACAAAACGCTTTAGGAAAAAGACCTTTATCTATTTTAGAAATTGCGTTATGTACATCTTCTTTGGAAGCCGAAACACCGCGTTGATCGTATCTGGATGGAGCTGACATAATTGAGCTGCTAATTTACGGATTTGAACTGAGATACGAATGCAATGAAACGAATAAAAAAACGCGGACATCAGGGACATCCGCGCTTTTAAAATTTACAGGGCACTTAATTTTTTTTAGACCTCATTTTCTCCGCTCTTTCTCTTTCTTCCTTTTCTTCGCTTTCAGCTTCTATTTCACGCAACTTTTTGCCTTTTGAATTAATAACGATCATTTCTTTTCCTTGCTGAACAATAGCTTCACCCTTATTAAATGGTGTTGCATTTTCGTATTTAAGAGGGACAATAACTTTACCCGTATTATCTATATAACCACATTTACCATTTAGTTTAACTGAAGCCAGATTTTCTGAAAAACTGCGGGCGTAATCATATTGTACGGGAATAACAACTTTACCTGCTTTATCTATAAAGCCATATTTCCCATTTTGCTTAATGCATGCCAGGCCGTTTATAAAATCATTTGCTTCATCGAATTGAAAATCAATAATTGTTTTATTGCTCATGTCGATATAACCACTTTTGCCGTTTTTTGTAACGTGGGCCAATCCTTCAAAAAACAACGAAGCGTCGTCGTACTGTGGCGGGATAATTTCCTTGCCCGTATGATCAATAAAACCGCGTTTGGTTCCTCTGAGGATCAATGCAACTCCGTCTTTGAAGTCGCTTCCGGCATCATAGGTTGGAGCAACCACAACGGCACCACTTTGTGGATTTTTATAGCCGGCTTTTGAGTTCTGATAAAACTTCTGAAGATTTTGCGTTTGAGCAAATGCACTTGCTGCATATACAGAAAGAGCGACTAAAGTCAGACTTGTTTTTTTCATGAGTGGATTTTAAATACTGTTTATCAAATATACCAAACCAGCCCGGATTTTCAAAACAAGAAAACGCCAATAAGTATAATTGAAAGCAAGTCTCGGTTTGACCGATTTCAAACCCGACTTTTAATAGTACCGTTGATTTTTCACTGAATATAGTTTAGCTCCTGGCTATTTTAGCACAGCTAAAAATCGGAACCTATGTTTACTACCTCAAAGCAACCTGCATCAAAACCAATTCTGAGATTAAACTTAAGGGTAATGTGAGCATCGTTAAATAAACCTATTTCATACTTCTTCGGACCTTCTATTTTAACGAATAAAATTCAACCCGTTTATTATTGTCACCGTAAGTTTTCTTATTTTGCAGTTGAATTATTTAAAATCACCCTCATGAAAAAATATTTATTCATTCTTCTCTCCAGCTCATTTTTACAGATCAGTGCCCAAGGCACCTGGACCCCATTAAAAAACTTAGCACCAACTACTGGCGGTGAAGAAGTTATGCTTTTGCTGACTGACGGATCAGTTATGGTAAAAACGGATTCAATCCAGTGCGACACAACTGGAACACCCACATGGGCAAAGCTGACTCCTGACAGCCACGGAAGTTATATAAACGGCACCTGGACCAAATTAGCATCCATGAGTAAGAACCGTTTGTATTTTTCGTCGCAGGTTTTAAAGGATGGTCGTGTACTAGTGGTTGGCGGAGAAAATGGGAATGGAAGACTTACTGCAGAAATTTATGATCCGCAATTAAACAAGTGGACATCACTTAGTCCTTCCGGAATTTTCTGGGATGGAAATTCAGAAGTATTGCCTGATGGAAAAATCATAATTGCAAAATATCCGTTTATCTATACAAAAATTTACGATCCCATTGCTAATACATGGAGTGCCGGCCCTAATACAATTGGAAATAGTGATGAAGCATCCTGGGTAAAACTTCCGGACAACAGTATTCTTTTTGTGGACATCCTTTCAAGAAATTCAGAGCGATACATTCCTTCTTTAAACAAATGGATCGTTGATGATACACTTCCTGTTTCATTGTATGATCCTTACGGAGAAGAATCCGGTCCTGCATTTTTATTGCCTGATGGCCGTGCTTATTTTACAGGCGCACTTCCGAATACGGCTTATTACACGCCTTCCGGAGATACTTCTAAAGGTAAATGGTCTGCAGGTCCCACCATTCCTAATAACCTGGGAACACCTGATGGTTCAGGCGCAATGATGGTGAATGGAAAAATTCTCCAGGTGTTTTCTGCAACACCAACTTCTGCCAAACATTTTCCAAGGCCAAGCGTATTTTATGAATTTGATTATCTCACGAACACATTTACACAGGTAAAAGCTCCTGACGGAACGGATACACTTCATGGAAGATCGGCAGATGTAAACATGTTAGATCTTCCGGATGGAACAGTACTTTATTCCAATCAGTGCTCGTCACAATGTTATATCTACACACCTGACGGAACTCCGCTGGCGGCGGGCAAACCAACTATAAGCAAGATCACTCAGAACTCCTGTACATTCACGATTACAGGAACCAATTTCAACGGAATCTCAGAAGGTGCTAATTTTGGAGATGACTGGCAGATGTCAACGAATCGACCGATTATCCGTCTGCAATCAGATTCAAACGTTTATTATGCGCGTACATCCAACTGGAACCGGACAGGAGTGCAAACAGGCTCTTTGCCTGATACAGCAGAATTTACGCTTCCATCAAATCTGCCAACAGGTGGTTATTCACTTGTGGTAACGGCCAATGGCATTGCTTCAGATACAGTACACTTTGATTATATTAAATGTTTTGTCGGTATTGATGAAGCACAAGCTACAATCAGTTCGGTTAATATATATCCCAACCCAGCGGCAGATGAAGTAACGATAGAATACAACTCAACTGTAAATGGGATTTACAAAATCAAAATTACAGATGTATTGGGAAGAATGGTCTCTGAAGAATCTGATGCGGCTGTTAATGGCGTAAATACGCATACGTTAGCCCTCTCCTCTATTTCTTCAGGATTATATTTCATCACTATTCAACAGGCTGAAAATAATATGATCAGTAAAAAGATTATAATCCAGAAATAATCAGGGGATATTCTTATCTAGCACCCTTCGGGTATAAAGTAGACTAACTCCCGCCATAACGGGAATAAGTCTACTTAAAAATACTCACATTACCTTTCATCTTCACCTGGGTATTTGTTTTTATACAGGTTGCTTTGAGATAGTACACATAAGTCCCTGTTCCCATGGGCGAGCCTTTATTTGTACCATCCCAACCCAATGAAAGATCAGTGGTATCAAAAAGCAAGTTGCCCCAGCGGTCGTAAATGGCCCAATAAATATTCGTGAGACCATCTCCCTCAATATTCAATACATCATTTTTTCCGTCTGCATTCGGTGAAAAAACATTGGCAATGTAAATATCCTTTTCATCTGCACAACCCTTTTTTATAGTTATCGTAATACTCGCAGAATCAACACAACCGTTTACATCTTTCACATAAAGCGTATACGTAGTAGTTGAGGATGGCGAAGCTACCGGAGTAACACAATTACTGCAGGAAAGAGATGAAGCAGGTGTCCATGTAAAAGAGGTTCCTCCGACAGATGATCCGATCAATAACACTGTATTCCCTTCTGTAATTGTTGTTGGAGCTGCGGTTATTTCAGCCACCGGTCCGGGTAAATTATTAATTGACGATGTTGCAGTAATCGTACATGAGTTAGCATCTGTAACAGTAAGCGTATATGTGCCCTCACTTAAAAGCGAATCTTCAGAACCTGAAATAATATTGCTCCAGCTGTAAGTCAGCGCACCTGTCCCACCCGACGAATTCGCAGTGAGCATGCCATTATTGATTCCACAACTGGCATTTGTAATTTGAATAGAAGGTACAGCAAGTGCCGGAGGTTCTGTTACATTGAAGGTTGCTGTAGTTGTACAACCGGCATGATCAGTTATCGTTACAATATATATTCCGGCTGTCAATGCATTGATTGAATCAGATAGTGAAGTTGTTGTTGCTGAAGCCGCATTACTCCATAAATAAGTATACGGACTACTTCCTCCTGTTATTTTCACACTTGCCTTTCCGGTACTTTCCCCATTACAAAACACATTGGCAATGCTCGAATTTTGTATAGTCAGACTACTTCCATTTCCGATAATAACAGAATTGCTTACCGAACAACCATTTGCATCTTTTACAGTAACGATATAAGTTGCCGGGAAAAGTCCGGTAATAGTCTGCCCGCTTGATGCGGTACTCCATGTATATGTTAAACTTCCTGTACCACCGCTGGCAGTTGCTGTTGCAGTTCCGTTATTGTTTCCGCAGGAAGCATCCGTTTTTGCAATTGCTGGAACCGATATTGCTGAAGGATCCGTTAACAGCACAGTCGATGCTACTGTACAATTTGCAGCATCCGTAATCGTAATACTATAGCTGCCGGCTTTGAGCCAGGTTGAAAATGAAGTTGCGGATGAAGAGACAGAGCTGCCATTCCAGCTATACGTATAATTTGCTGATCCTCCCGAAACAGTAAGTGTAATGAGTGAAGAATCACCGTTGCACACTATTGCTGAAGAAGTCATCGTCATTGATAATGCACTTGAACTTCCTATTGTTATTGTTTTTATTACAGAACACGATTTGGAATCAGTAACAGTCACATGATACGTTCCGGGACTTAATCCATTCACAGCAGAGTCCGTTGCGCTTGTGTTCCATAAATAAGTATAAGGCGCTGTTCCTCCTGAAGAAACAATTACACTTGCTGTACCATTATCAATTCCACAGGTAGTTGAAGACCCAAAGGTATTTGCAAGCAAAGGCGAAACTGAAATATAAGAAGACAGAATCAGTGAATCTGTATCACATGCGTAATAATATAATTTCACATCATAAGTTCCTGAATCCGGATAAACGATACCTGTTGGATTTTGAAGTATAGATGCTGAGGGGTTTCCTCCGGGAAATTTCCATAAAAACGTAGACGCTGTTGTTCCGCAACTGTCGTGTGCTAATCTAAAATCAACAGATGAACCTGGACAGATTGTTCTTTTAGTTGCCGTTGCATTTAGTTTATTTGTTACTCCGCCACAGGTATTAATATATAATTTGGCAAGTGCCAGATCAAAATCAAAACCCACTCCGCCGCTTCCGCAAATAGTTTGGTAGGCTCCTGCAGTTACAGGATAATTACAATCTGAATACGCATGCAGATACAGGTAACAGTCATCTGTTACTATGCATCCGCCCACGTCAGACGTTGTTTCATTATCAACACTTCCACCATCGCCCAGGTAACCGGAACAAAGCAAATTTCCCGCGGGATCAAAAGTTGTTATGTACTGATCTTCATTCCCTTTAAAAATAGTCTGGTAAGCACAGGCTGTCACCGGAAAATCCGTACTATACGTATCACCTGAAATTATAATATTATTATTTACATCGCAGGCAATCCCGCTTTGTTCTTCACCGCTGCTGCCTCCTAAATAAGTTGCCCATTGACGAGTCCCGGAATTATTGAACTTAACTACAAATGCATCGTAATTTAATCCACCGGCAAAAGATGATTGAAATGCACCAGCGGATGCAATGCCATTCGTTGACTCTGTACTACCCTGTACACAAACATTTCCCAATCCATCCACTGCAATGGCATCAGCCAAATCTGCAGAACTGCCTCCGTAATAAGTTGACCAGACAGGAACACCGGCAGCTCCACTTAACTTCACCACAAATCCATCTGCTGAACCTCCCGATGCAGATTGATAAGCTGCAATTGCAGGAAAATCGGATGAAGTTGTTTCTCCGCAGACAACTATATCTCCGGCTGCATCAGCTGCAATTCCATAAGCTGCCTCAAAACCACTCCCACCATAAAAAGTAGCCCACTGCGTAGCGCGACTGCTATTAAATTTAACGATGTATGCTTTATTCACTCCTGAATACACAGCATTGTAAGCGCTTTTAACAGGGAAGTTCGCGGAACCTGTACTGCCAGTCATAATGATATTGTCCGATGCATCTACAACTATATCTGTACCAATATCATTTACATTTCCACCGTAGAATGTCGACCACAGCAATGTTCCGGTTGAGCTGAACTCAGCAACATAAGCATCCGTATTTCCTCCGTAAACAGGCTGATAATAGGCACCGCCGCCTGGATTTAAAACCGGAAAATCAGCAGATGAAACCGTATAACCCGTCAGAAAAATATTGTTTGAATTATCCGTCGCTATTCCCGCAGCATCATCAAACTTTGATCCGCCAAAATAAGTAGCAAAAAGCAAAGTACCTGCGCTGCTGAATTTAACAATTGCTGCGTCTGTAATTCCCGCAAGTGTTGTTTGATAAGCTCCCGCAGTTACCGGAAAATTCACGCCTGATGCATAAGCTGAAAGAATTACGTTTTTATTTTTATCCAAAGCAATTGATCTTGCCTGCTCCTCTGTATTTCCACCGAAATAAGTAATCCAGGGATCAATGATCAAAGGGTAGTTATGATCGTATGCTGCAATCTGAAAAGAAAGTCCGACGCCATTTTTTTCAGTCACAGGGTTAATCAGGTAATGAGCCTCAACAGTTTTCCTTTTTCCATTTATGGTCTGATAAACTTCCGGAAGCTGTTCCTCCATTTCTCCCCCTTCAGTTTTTAAATACAATTTTCCATAACGGATATACAACTCTTTTATACCGCTGTATTTAAGTTTTAACTGATCGGGATTTCCTCCGGGATTGACAACAATATCATATTTTAAGCCCTTCTGTTTTCCACCGTAATAAACTATATCTATTTTATTATAGATGTTTTTTACAAACACTTTATTATACGAAGGCACATGTGTTATTCCAGCCGGACAATTTGCATAATAAAAATTATCATAGCCGTCCAGTTGATCTCCGGTTGAAATAGTTTGCTGATTAATATTGCAATCAAGAAAATCAACATCAACACGTTGAATGTTCAGTCTTTGATTGTTTAGCAACTCAATCTTCAATTTTTGTTTGTCAACCGGATTTAACTGATCAACTTTTGCAATTTGTTCCAGTGTTTTATCTACTTCCTGCATTTGAATGCTTGCATTGCTCAATACATAACTGATACCGGTTTTCCTGATATAGACATCTGATGAACCTCCGTTACTTTTAAATAACACATCCGGTCGTACCTGTTCCTGCATGTCCACAACCTGACCTTTATTCTGGGTAAACTTCATTCCATTTCCATTCAACCGGATTTTATCAGAAAATTTCTGATTTTGTCCAATTGCTGTTATGATAAAAAAAATGGAAACGCAAAAAGAAATGAATCTCATATTTCCGGAAAATTGAATCTACCAAAGTTAAAATTAGCCCGCAGATAAAAAAGTATTTTATGGATGAATAGTTCCTTGTGCATCTGAATGAAATTAAGGTGGTATTCCAGGTTTATTTTAACTAAATTAACTCTGTAATTTAAGCTGAATCTAAAACAATCATATGAACCACACATCTACTTCAGGGAAAAGAAATTCACTTATTTTGTTTGTGCTGATTTTTATTCCGCACATTATTTTTGCTACTGATTATTATGTACGGTCAGGCGGCAATGACAGCAAAACAGGCACTTCCATCAGTCTTGCCTGGAAAACAATCGCGAAAGTAAATACAATAAACTTTAGTGCTGGCGACCGGATCCTTTTTGAAGGCGGTACAACCTTTTCAGGAAACATTTATTTCGACTCAAGTGATGCAGGCACTTCAGCAAATCCTATTGTGATTACCTCCTACGGAACGGGCAGAGCTTTGGTTGATGCCGGTACCTCGTATGGTTTCTTTGCATATAATACTGCAGGGGTTAGTATACAAAATATAAGTTTTTCCGGTTCCGGTTCTTCCAATGTGAAAGACGGGATTTTGTTTTACAATGATCTTGCCGGAGATATTCAACTGGATTATATCCGCATTGATAGCGTTGAAGTTTCGGGCTTCAATGAAAACGGGATCAATATTGGCTCCTGGAATAATGCAAGCGGATATCAGAATGTGACAATTAAAAATGCGCTAGTCCATGACAATGCCCGCGGTGGTATTTCCAGCTATGCACAAGCTATTTACGGGCATAAAAACTTTACAGTGAGTTACAGTAAAACATATAATAATCCAGGCAGGCCCGACATCACATCTGTATCATCCGGAAGCGGAATTGTGATGGGAGGAGTTGATGGAATGCTTATTGAACATTGCGAATCGTATAACAATGGCGCGCAAAACGGTCATTTGGGTGGTGGCCCAGTAGGGATCTGGTGTTGGTCATCCAACAATGTAATTATACAATACAACGAATCGCATCACAATCATGCAGGTCTTGACAAAGACGGGGGAGGCTTTGATTTTGACGGCGGCACTACAAACAGCATTACTCAGTATAATTATTCACACGATAATGAAGGAGCAGGCTTGCTGTTCGCCGAATACACAGGTGCAACTCCAATGATCAACGATACGATAAGATATAACATCAGCGAAAATGATGGCAGAAAAAATAATTATGGAGGCCTGGAATTTTACGGGGGCTCTCCATTCAGCAACTGTACGGTTTATAATAATACCGTTTTTGCAAATGGAAAAGGACTTGTCAATGGCGTTCCCTCTGTTGTTTATTTATATGGTTCTAACTTCAGCAATGTCAGCATCTACAATAATAATTTTATTTCTGACGACAATGCATATCTCATCAATAGCGGCGATGGTCCTTCTACCAGCGTGATCCAGTTTAAAGGAAATAATTATTATTCGGCCAATTCAAATTTTCAGATTTTATGGGGAGCCAATACCTACACATCGCTTGCGCAATGGAAAAGCGCTGCAACCGGACAGGAAATGGAAGGCAGCAACGATCTTGGTATGTCGGACGACCCAAAAGTTTTGAACATGGGTGCTGGCGGAACTATTTCTGATTTAACTTCTTTACAAGCTCTCACTGCATACCAGCTTACAGCAGGTTCTCCTTTGATCGATGCAGGTTTAAACCTAAACTTATCTCCTTACAGTTGCTTTCCGGGTAAACAAGATTTTTGGGGAAACCCAATTCCATCAGGTAGCGGATATGATATTGGTGCGAATGAATTTGACATAACCACTGGTATTAAAGCAGAAAATAAATTAGCGACAACTTCTGTCTACCCTACTCTCTTTGACGATCATCTTACTATTTCCTGGGCATCTCAAAATGACAACCATTTAAAAGTTGAATTATTTGATGTGACGGGCGACAGGATTTTTTCAAAAGAAGTAATAGTAAACAGGGGGCTTGATCAGTTTACCATTTCCGAAGGACTCCATACATTATCTACGGGAGTTTACTTCGCTGTTATTTCAAACGCAGAAAGCAGAGTGACAAAGAAATTAGTAAAATAAACCATGTTTATCGGATCAATCAATTTCATTTACCCCCGCAGGTAATCCTATCCAGGTTGCCCATCTGCTTTTAGCTGAATTTTATTCTCACATTGGGGATTTCCACTATGTAAAAACAAAGAATTTCAGCTTTTTTCACTTGTACCTAAAGGGGCATGAATTTGGAACAGGTTGGTTATAACTCCTTAATACCAATCAACATGAAAACGAAAATCAAATTGAATCTGTTATTCGTTGGAATATGGATTCTGATCTCAGCCATAAGTTGCACGAAGAATACCACTTCAGGTACAACAGGATATGCAACCGCATCCACAACAAGCAGCACGGGGGCGATTGTAACAACCTCTGGCAGCACAACAGCCACAACAAAAACAACATTAAGCACAGGAAGTACAACTGCTACGAATATCAGCAGTACTACTTCAGGAGGAACAACTAGCACGACCAGTAGCAGCAGCACCAATAGTAGTACTACCAGTACAAACAATAGTACAACCGGAACAACAAACAACACTACCGGAAGTACCAGGGGCACTACAGGGACAACAAATACTACGGTAGCTACTACAGGAACAACCTCTAGCACAACAAGTTCAACTACTGCTTCAACAAGCGCATCTGCAAAACCTGTAAATAATTAATACAGGGAGTTCTGAAGTGTGAAAGAAAATATCTTACGGAGATTTTCTTTCAATTTGTAAAAGCTCTTTTGACGCACGGTATTGCATTTTAAATAAACCGGTTTATTTTTGGTCTCTATGGAAAGGATCGATAATAAAACCGCAACATTTATTATGCTTGAAAAAAACATATTACTTGTTGTAATGAAGGAGCATGCAGTAGTTGATCTGAACGAAGCTCAGGAAAATTACAAAGCAGCCCTGCAACTGACAAAAGGAAGAAGGTATGCCTCGCTTGTTGACGGACTTGCTTTTGTTACTATTACGTCCGAAGCCAGGGAATTTGCCAACCAGCCTGCGATGTATGAAAATATAATTGCCCAGGCGATTGTCGCTACTTCAACTGCCAATCGTCTCCTCGCTAATTTCCTGATCAAGTTTCACCGGCGTAATAAAAGCGCTGAATTAAAATTATTCAGTACCTACGAACTAGCACTGAGTTGGTTAAAACAAAAAACAGCAGATGAGGAAAAAAAACGTTGAACTCAATAGTTTTTGCTTTCAGCTACGAGTTCAATTGTAAATTCAACTATTCATATTCGTAAACCTTTACGTATTTTTATTCTAAATCTCCAATCGTTAGGATGAATTCCAATCTTATTTTCGGCATACTTACAATGCTACTTTGCACGGTTGGCTATTTTTATTCCTGGAAGTATCAGAAAAAAGAAA
>Ga0206957_1003_pt1 | contig 111975 bp, 98 predicted proteins | sample Alteio_BWOrgHeat_32_FD_152975 | JGI IMG/M metagenome (GOLD analysis project Ga0206957, IMG submission 152975) | Enriched cells from forest soil in Barre Woods Harvard Forest LTER site, Petersham, Massachusetts, United States -... | ecosystem: Environmental > Terrestrial > Soil > Temperate forest >...
ATTGACACACGTTTTTAGCGTTTGTGCAACTAGATGATCGTAATGCTTCAAATGTGCGACCCATTTCGTAAATCGAATGACGTAACGTAGATCTAGATGTCCCTGTTGTCACCACAAACGTATGGATTTGATACGCCCAAATAAATAAATTTTCTCGAGATGAAAATGTACGAGCAGTTGGCGGATTATTGTAATACGCCACAATCCATTTTTTTCTGAAGGTACCGATCGGTAACATGTGCTTCATTTGTTGAATAAAATGCACATAGTCTTGATACTGAGCAGCCAATGCATTGTGTTGGCGTCTTGCAACGATACTTACATCTAAAGGAAACATAAGGATTTGGATATAGAGCCAATTCCAAAACCCATATTCCCAGGCGTGTTTTAAATCAGGATCCGTTTTATTTAACAAAGTGAACCGAATAAAATCCAAGTCGAGTAAATGTTTGTTCAACTTTGTGTTGACTTTGTTTTTCTTTAAAATTTCATATTGAATAAGAATATCTGCCAATTTCAGGGAAGGGTTTAAATAACAGGGTTTTAAGACGAGTTCATCAAAATTTAAATCGGGACGAAACACTAATTGACGATCTGTGTGACAACAATGATGACAAGGACCTGTACTCCCAAAACTTTGACGAAATAAAAACGCAATCCAATGCGGATGATAAGTGTTTAAGTCGGACATGTTAGCAGCCAAAGAAAATCGAGTAAGCCAATGGGGAGGTCCCCATAATTTTGTAGAGAATCCTCGATCGGAAAGACTCACGATTCCATGCTTGGACCAAGGAACAACTTGTTCTTCTAGTGGATTCCCATCATCACTATGAGAAAGATTCGTTTCCGTTTCTTCGTCATCCATGTGAGTAGTTGTTTTTTTTTCTTTTTCTATGTCCCTGATCAAAGATTACGGCTTTTGTTAATCCGCAAATAATCAATAATTACCTATGTTGACGCAATAAATTGTTTTAGTTTTTTAGTGATATATCGATTACACGTCACATTAAAGATGCGATTAACCACTATTGGACTACTTGAGTCTTTTTTTACGTTCAACATAGATGATGTGTGTAAAGAAGGTTCATGTTTATTGTCATTTATAGGATCTGGATGTTGATTTTCGGATGAGATAGGTGTCAAGTCTGAGATTGGAATCCAGGCACATTGGCAAATTTCTGGATTTACGGATAGCGAAAGAGGAGCAACTGATTGATTATCATGTTCTTGACGATGAAATGATGTACAAGCAACAAACACTACTAGTGGTTTTCCATTGTTCAAATGAACGATACAAAGAGGAGCCGTACGAATACTTGATTGACAGTCAATATTCATTTCTTCTTGACACTCCCGAACGGCACAATCTAGAAGGGACGTATCAAATCCTTCTTTCCACTTACCTTTTGGGTGTCCCCATTTGTGTCCATATTTTTCTTGTCCCATTAAGCAGTGGGTTTTAGTTACGTCTAAAAGGATCACACATGCGCTAGGAATCGTACCTTTATACTTTTGAAAATTTGCAAGCAATGGGTCTAAGGGTTGATGTAACAACTGATATATCGCAGCTGAATGATTTAATTGTTGTTGATTCATCCAAGGTTGGGAACAAATCAATTGGCAAAACGAATGGAAAGTCATATTGATGGAAGACACTTGAGCATCCAGGTAGGCCCACCAAACTTCTTCCAGAGCTGTGAATATGATATTTGGATTTGAAAGTAGATGAGGTTTAATAAATAAAGATGCCATATGCTGCAAATACACGGTTTCAAGTAAGGACGACATATAATTGTGTTTAGAGTTGAATATTTTTAATGTTAAATAAGTGTTGGAGGATTGAAAAGCATTGGATTTTTGTAGTGATTTTTCTATTGAATAAGTAGACAGACACAGAAAGAGTAAATATACATATTTGATTTATCGCTTTTATTTATATGATGTGTACATGTTTTTTTAACTTTATCTCACAGACTTGAAAAAAATAAAACACCTCTTTATTTGTCGAGTTTGGATATCCGTAATCTATCATCTAAAGAATTAGAAGAAAGAAATGAAAGGAAAAAAAAAGATTTTTCCTTTCGTTAGGCCATATTAAAAATGGATTGTTTACCGAATTCATGGTTGTCTTCTACACCATCCGCTATTCCTCTTCAATCAAAGAATCAGCATACTCATAGTCATGCTCAACCGCAAGAATCGAATACAGCAACAACTGAGACATCTACTCCGCAGACAATAGAACTTCGTCATTGGTCCCAGCATTTTGGAGGACGATTGAACCCAGTGACAACGGAAAATAAACACGATCGTAAATATTGGCAAGATGATCGTGCCTTATGTCCAATGAGTGTACGGAACCAATGTCACAAACCTCATGCTGCACAACTTGTGTACACCCATTCCACTTCGAAAGATCCTATCCAAGTCGTGCCTATTACCCATCACACTGCTGCTCACGCGTTTGTTCATCTAAGTCCTTGCGAGGATCATCCCGACCTCTTTTGTCTTACAGTCCTCCATAGAAATTGTGTTTATTACTTGACGCCTCAAGGCATGTCTCGAAAAAAACAATATGTGCGTGTATGGACATGGAGTGTCGATGCAAGCGATCAAGATACTGCGCGAAGTGTTATTATTATCACCGATTTATCCGACAGATATGTTCTTCAAACCACTCAAGAAAAGGGGCAATCCTATGACATTCTTCAATTTGATTCTAAAATACCTCAGGATCTATTCAACGCAGTTTTTTTTACATCTCCTATTCATGACTTTGTATATCATTATCATCGACGTCGTCATCAACAATAACTATTTTCATACGCTTGAATAAAGAAATTAAAATGCCGCCTTTATTTTGAATGTCAACTAGAAACGTCATTGTGATACATGCATACATGCCATTCAATAAGCAACTTTTCTTATTACAAATTCCATCCGGAGATATATATCCCATGCAACAATTTTGATATATTCAAAATAATAGAATTCGTTGTTTGGTTGTAACATTTTCATACAAAAAATTGTGGAATCTATGGAAACTATATTTGATTTTTTTCTTGTAAATAACAGAAAAAGTTATATACACAACTTCTAATAAATAATTAACCATAAATCACTAGAACTGGTGGAGCTCTCCACCACACCAGTGAGGGATTTACAGAGAATACGGACTTCACCGCATGAATGTGCTTATAACATTCATATATTAATTAAAAAAAATAAAACACCATAAAATAGTACATAATATATTAATCTATGAACCTATTAATCTAACCTTTGTTTGTTTGAATACGCATCAAGTAAGAGGGTCTTCCTTGTTTGGTTGCCAAATTAAACATTAAGTGTTGATGATGATGAGAGCTATTTATATCGCGGTTCCAATACATACCACACTCATTGTTGGAACAATGGAGTACGTGGTGGACTTTGCGAGTTATAGCTTCAGGTTCTTCTTTTTCTTCCTGTCTTTTTAACTTACATTTCAAATAAACAGGTTCTAATTTGCTTTTACATGTGAAACAAAATTGGGAAGTATTATATTCATCGATTAATACAACGGTGACACCTTGACGTTGCTTGAGTTCTTTTAGGAACTTTTTATTTGGGGACGCACCTACTCCACCCTTCAAAAACCCATTTGCTTTTTGGCTCCAATCTCCCACTCCTACTACACATGTTTTGGGGGTAGAACCTACTATTTTCTTGCAATGTTGAGTTAATGTTTTTGCACTGAATGTCTTGACTTTAAATTTAAACTTGGGTAAGGCTGACTTTCTAAATGCTTGAAAGAGCATATCTGCGTGTTCTACCAAAAAATCGATTCCTTTCAAAATTTCTTCTGGATCTGCGGTTTTAAAAGATGGGGTTGCAAGGATAATAGTTGTTAATTCAGGATTATGCTTTAGAAAATTTTGATAATAGTATCGTTGTTCGTGCATCTTAGATTCATGCCGATATTGTTTAGTTGACAATGAAATGCAATCTTTCTTGGATCTTTCATTCGACGTACTTGCGGAAAATAACGTAGTGTATCCAGGGTCAATCCCTACTATTCGATTGATCTTCTTAAAGTCAAAGTTGTTGGGTAATTGATACTCTGCATCTGTTTTACGTTTACTATTTGCTTTCGCATTTACACTTTTTCTAAGCACAGGCACAGTTCTACTCACTTCCATCGTAATTGAACAAGAATACCCATTCGTTGATATGCGGTAGGCAAATTTCTTCTTTCCTTTTTCTACCTGCTTAATATTAAATAAAGTGTTCCAAATCAATTCCTTGTGAGTGTCAAACCAGGCTTTTGTCACAAGAGTATCTGTAGATTCTAAAAGATTAAAAGTTGGATATGTCTGAGTTAAAGGATTGCGCTCTTTCCTTTGAATCCATGTCAACAATTGTTGTAAAGACGAATTACTAAAGGCTACATGAGAAAGAGAAAACCCTTCTTTCATGGGTAATATAGAAAAGACTCTCACTCCTTTTTTGAACCCCCCTGTAATGCTGTCTTTTTCAAGCGCCAATGCTTCCATATCAACTAAAAGTTTGATAGACAGTTTCACAAACAAATCAAAATTCTTTCCAATATTTTCTTCGGATGGTAACATGCCAATATATTCAGTGACTATTTTATGGTCTACAGGGATGTCTGTATAGTCAGCTTTTCGTTCGGTGGAATTCAAATCAAACGCTTCTAGTAATATTTTAGTTGCGTATTTCTTGTTAGGAATGTTAAAACGAAATTGAATCCATTTGACAACTCGAGAAAACAGATTTATACGAAGATGATTTTCACACATGGTCCATACAAAAGCTGCCAGTTCATTGATAAAAAATGAAAGACCTTTAAATTCTAAAGTCATTGCGTCTAATAAATGAATTCCTTTTTCAGTTTTCTTGATTCGAAAGATATATTCCTCTAAGATTTTCTGAAAAAAAGGCTGAAATTCTTGATCATCTTTCCAATTCGATTTTTGTAATAATCCAATACACGCCATCCGTATAAAATCAGCATTCCAACGGACTTCGGCTGCAGGATCTAATTGACCTAATCGACTGGCATAATAATTTAAAAAGGGATATAAAAAAAGGGTCAATTTATTTACGTTTATAAGTAAATCAGGCATATGCTTTCGAACAAGCGGATCTTTACACATCTTGGACCATTTTAAATAAATACAAGTATTTGAAAATTCTTTTCTTCTTGCGTATCGAAGAGCTACATCAGGTCTTGTTGTAGTTTCACCATCTTCATTTTTTCGTTTTTTCGTCTGTATAGACGTCATTTAATTAATTTTACGAACTATAAATGCATTGCAAATGACTGGAAAGCAGCTAATAGCAAGTAACAATTGGACTACATGCAAATATCATTTCTAGTAAAAGACCTTTCGTAACTTACTTCATAATTTAAAATTAAAAAACTAATCTCATGCACGTATTTTCAAAAATATGAGAAAAGAGTGATTCTCAATAAGCTCCTATCAAAAATTTCTCACTAGTGATTTATGATTAAATAATTATTTCTTACAAATTTTTAGATAGATTGTTGCATGGTTGCCAACAATTGTAGAAGCAATTTTAGAAGTAACTTTCTTGACTATACACGTTATATGCATGTTCGTTAAAATAGTTTGTAAGTTTACCGTTGATCCCTTGTAATTTATTGGCTGGATCATTACCTATTGTTTTATTATTATTATATAAACTCAAATTTAATTAAAAAATAGTGATTTCAATGTCAACTGCCTTTTTGTCAGCTGTTCGAGACCATTATATGTTTGGTCATGTGAGCAACTTTTCAAGAGGTCAACAACAAGTCGACTTATTTATGTGCAAGGAAAAACAAGACATTGTGAGAGTAAAACGGGGTGATGCTCAAGAATACCGTCCTCGAGTTCGTCCTCAGCGTGCGATACAGAGCCTTATAAGAGATCCAGGATTATTAACAAATCAACTACAAAAAAATCATAAACATATATCAAATAACCATTACATTAACGAGGATCTAGACCAAGCCATGTCCCTCGATCCTATGTCCGCTTTAAGAGCCAACTTTAAAGTGCCATGGAATGATCAGTTTTATAAAAAAATATCTGTAGATAGTGTACTAAAACGGAAGAATCATGACAGCCTATATAATCCAGATAGTGCAGACAATCAAGATATGTCCATTCATAAACTTGCTCGTCATGAAGCATCAAAGCCTGAACGTAATGACAATATCTATGATTCTCGTCATTCTATTGTATATGAATTACGCGCCGCAGAAAGACGAGTTCAAGATAGTACGTTGTCTATAGAGGAGAGAGAAAAAGCGTGGGATCAAACAATTCAACTGAAGCAAGTTCATAGTACAAGTTTTTTTGAAGCAATTTCTAAATACAAAGGTTCTGGCATAATGAAAACAAATTTACATTCGGATGATTCAAAAGTGATTCAATAGTGACTCAATCATCATACCTGACTTAGACTTAGGAAATTGAAATGTACTTTATTATACATTATGAAATAAATAGACCAGGTTAAAAAGCTTCACGTGTCGATCAAAACAAGAGAGAGATTAAGCGTACAGATACCTTGAATAAAATCATCACATTCACGAAGAAATCGAAATGATTCGAGGCTGGGCTTTCCTGCCAATGACCATCCATGAACAGGATGATAATGACAATGACTTGCTTGAAACTCGATCTTAAAAGGAGCTGTCATACAAAAAGAAGTAGAAGAGGGAGACCAAATGGGATCTGCTTGAATGATAATTTTACGCTGGTCTAACTCTCCATCGGAATCGTGCCATGTCATCGACGTATCCCATCCAATCCATTCTAAATCGAACGATTTGTGAATACAATTGACACTCATCGATAAAGAAAAGCGAAGCATTGCTTTTTGGTTTAATGCTGTATCAAGCTTACTCGAACTCACGATGGTCATTGTTTTCGACTCCCATAAGGAGGAGGTCGTGAAGGGAATTTCTTTATCGATAGGTAACACTGTCCAAGTGACATTGCCATCCATACATTCATTTGAGAAACCGACTTCTTTAGAATCCTCTGAAGGCGATGAAGTTGAAGATGAAACGGTGTGTGTTTTTTTCAAAGCTGATTTTAATATCTTAGGTTTAGAAAGAATATTGGAATGGATCATGGATAACTGGTTAGGTGCCACTAATGTTGTTTTGGATGCAAAGGCAGCCATTAATCTCTGACTACGTTTCGCTCGATTCATCTTCTTCACTTTTTTCTTTCTTTATCGCTTCTCTATAACAATCTTGTTCCCAAGTCTCTAACCCTTGTTGGAAAGAAGGATCGTGAACCACATTTTGCTGTAATTCATGTTTCGTGTGAGATTGGTTGACCATGTAGAAAACACTTTCCCATTCAATCGACTGAAGAGTAGACGTTGAATATCGATTGATTGTTCGTAGATGTTGCATTCCCTGTAAAATCACCTTGGATTTAGCTACAAATTTATGGATAGTCGTGGCGTGTAAGGCATGAGTTTCTTTTTCAAAATATGAAACCAAGTCTTCCATTACAGGTTGATAGGATGTATGGTGGAGAATCCATATGGGTACGAGGATTGAAACGACATATGCATAAGCTGTCAAAACACTACCTAATTCATACCGCCTAGGAATAAAATGAAGAACCGGACTGGGATATCCTTGATAGCTCCAATAAAATACAATTTGAACTGATTGAGTAGAGGAGTTAAACTGTTTAGGCGGATTATATGTATTATCTATGATGGAGTCGATGACTGTTGAATCTCCTATTCTAGATTGAGGTACATGCCTTTGTAACAAATGTGCCCATGCTCTGTCTTCGTCTGTAGATGTAATGGGAAGCTGAATCACACTATGTAGCAGGTCTCTTATACAATGAGGTTGAGAATGGTGTAGTTTAGATTGAAAAGACTGGTTTCCTTGCATTCATAGTGTATTGCGTAATTTCAATCTTTTTTATTTATTGTCGTATAAAATAAATCACCCCTTACTTAGGTAATTGCTCGCATTAATTGTAGTTGTACTCTAAATTTAATTCCAATGATTTTTGCAAATTGACATGATGGACTCAAAAAAAAGGAAAAGTAATAAAAAAGAAGCAAGCAGGTATAAAGAATCCTACTCCTCTTTCTTGAAAAAAAAATCAATATCAAGTCAAATAGGAATAATAAGAATACGAATACTAAATAGTCATGGGGCAAAGTAGCTCAGCTTATTCCTCGCAATTGAGTACGCAATTGAACTCCGCCATTTTTAATTCCATGTTGAATATCCAAAACCAAAATGCTCAGAATTGTACCTCGACCCAAGTTCAAAACTTTACGAACGGTCCGACAGGTGTCATTCAATGTTCGATCAACCTTTCTCAGGTCGCACAATTAGTGTGTAACTCGATGGCAAATTTTAATACAAATGCAAGTAATAACATTACGACCGTGATCAATAGTGCTATTCAGCAAATGTCTACGCAAGCACAAACTGCGAGTCAAGCGTTTCTTACCACAGCATTGAGTATGAATGTATCAAATACTCAATTGGTTTCTCACATTCAAAATCTCATTTCTACCAACCTGAATACATCTATCATCAATATGTGCTTACAAAACGCGGCGGTAATCCAAAATGGGACCTTCCTTAACAACGGAACTATTACATGTTCACCCACTACAGCAGGTCCTGGAGCCATCACGATCAACCAAAATGCACAATTACAAGCCATTGCATCGTGTATTACGAACAACGTGTTCACGTTATTAGCCAGTGATACGTTATTAGCCAGTATTGCAACTGCGGCTTCTCAAACTCAGACTACTACTCAAGCAGGTATTTTCAGCTTTTTGAGTTTAACGACTCTGTTCATCGTTTTAGCTGTCTTAGCCTTGCTCGCATTGGGATATTATATTTACAAGAAACAATCACCCCAGGGACAAGCTGCAACAGCAGCAACGACTATTGCCCAAGGCCTATTAGTTCCCCATCCAGGATATCCAGCCCAACAATACTATCCTCAGCAATATCAAGGACAACAGCAGATTACTCAACAATATTATCCTCAACAGCAGACTCCCCATCAATATTATATTCCACCATATCAAGGTCAACAATTTGCTCAGCAATATTATCCTCAACCATATCAAGGTCAACAATTCGCTCAGCAGTATTATCCCCAACCATATGTTGCCCCGTCCCAATATCCTCGTCAAGTGAATCTTCAACCCAATACTGCTATCCCGCGTGTAGCAGTTTCTCAATCTCCAGTAGAAACTAATATTTCAAGTGCAAATGTTTCCCCCAAACCAGCTATTGTCAATGTGGAGTCCGCTGCATCCAACATCCTTAGTCCTCCTAGTGCCTCTAGTTTGTCCATCCCTTTAAATCTTCAACCAATAGCAGCACCCACGGTCATGGGTCGATCTTTTCGGCGCTTATATTAAATATAGTTAATAATTGATATATGTAATAAACTAATACATGGTATTTATTTTTATTTGTTGCTGACTTAATTGAATGTTTTAAATAATGAAATCAATACTTTATGTACTGTTGAAGAGGAAGAAGTTTAAGGGTCCTTGCAAACTCTTGAAACGTATGATATATATATTGATAGTGGGTAGGATGATGCAATATTAAATGAACACCTGCCCACGAATCCGTCATCTCTTGTAATCGTGTCGAATGAATGTGCATTTCTTTTGCTTGTGTTTGATTCAAATGATCCGATGTTAAGCAATGTTTCATGACATAATCCCAGCTTTCTGTCCATTCTCTATAGCTTGCATCTAACGATAACGTATAAAACGACAAATGTGACGCGCCTTTTAAATGGTGTTTTTCAAACAAGGACGTTTTTATCATGCTTTTATTTGTATATGTGCAAAGTGTGGAGGAGGTTGAAAGAGGAGGTAATTCATTACTTTTTACTTGGAAGTCGTACAGGGACCATGACACATAGGGATTGATAGGAAATATATAAGGATAATCGGAAGGATTCCAGACATGTTTACTGTCGTCTAAGATGACGACAAAACGTTCATCTAAATCTATATGACAACTTTCACCCAGCCATTGTAAACTTTTAAATAGTGGAGGCAAAGGATCTGTTTTGGGAGACTTATTTATATAGTTTGTTTGGATTGATCTAATCGATTCGATTGACTGAGCTGAAGAAGTTGATACAGGTAATAGCTGATTTGTACTGTTCGAAACATGTACCCAATTGTCATTTCTTGCTACCATTCGTTCTTTTCGTAAAAGAGGTTCAGACCTCCTTGATTTAGAGATAGATTGACAATGTTGATCTATTTTCTGATTCAACAGAGATAACACTTCGACAGCATAAGACATATGACTGTTTGTATAAATATAAATGTCAAAAAAAGGTTCTACTTCACATAAAAATTCAATGGCGCCATGACGAACAGAAACATAATGCAAAAGGTGTGGAATAAAATGCAAGTGTAACTTATCAATGACTTTTTCAAGCACGGTCTCAGAAAGATTGGGAAGATGACGTGATTTTATGGAATGAACGAGAGTGTGGTCCAAATCTAACACCAAAATCGGTTTATTCAGAGGTGGGATAGACGAAGGTGATTCAGAAAGTTCAGATGACATGTTAGAGACGTTGTTCATCTTTTTTTCAGTCAAATAAGCAGTCGGTAAACAAAATTTTGACACAGTTACCGCAAATAATAATAATGTTGTATCTGTAAATATAGGCTGTCATAATCACTAAACATATCATATACACATGCAAAGATATCAAACTTCCAAGTGCCAGTTGGTAGGCTGGTATTTTGGTAGTTGGTGGCCTATTATTCCATTCATCCTTTTGCGAGAAAAAGTAAGCACACGTCAAAAAAATTATTTGTTTCAAGCGAATAGAGTTCATTGTAATGAAAAACAAAAGGTAACTCATCGAACAAGGACAGTCGTGTACCGCTTAGTGTTTTCTCTTTAGTGGTCAGTTTTCAACCTTTTACCTTCAACCAGAAAATGTAAATGTATAAAGCTTCTTGTAACTTGTGTCGACACTTGATCATTGTCTGTAACTAAGAATCAACATGATCACAACTGCGATGAATTTTATTTTGTACTGCTATACATATCCGTCTCAAATTTTCTACCTCATGCTTGACAATCATTGAGAAGCGAAGATAATGAACTTATTTTTCCTTTTGTGTTTGTTGCTCCCCTTTTTTTTGAATGACTACACGGGGGGCAGATTTATAACAAGAAATAAAAAAACTATTATACTCAGTACCAATTTATTTTTTTTCCTACAGTCATTTAAACAATTTAATCATGGGTGGACACAAAAAATCAAGCAAAAGCAAAAAATGCAAAGCTGAACAAATAGACAAGGACAAGAAAGTCCTTGAAATCACGGAATGTGTGTTGGAAGCACCACATCATTGCAGACATGGAAAACATTGTAAATGCAAGCGAAGGAAGAAACCATTCAAAATTACTCAATGTAATGTAGGGACTACTGGACTTGTGATAAAGAAATCTGGAGTGTATGAATTTGCAGAAGATATTACATTTAAACCTAGTAGAAATGCTGTTACTCAAACTCCAGTCATGTTTAACAATACTGGAACAAATGGGAGTGGAGCTGTTGGCCTAGCAACTGTGTCTGGAGGTGTTGTGAGAGCAGTTGATATAGTCAACCCAGGATCTGGCTATACCAGTGCTCCCACAGTAACTATCGGTACGGGTGGGGCGGTTGCAACTGCATCAATTGGTGCTATTGAATCTGTCAATCTTCTTACTCCTGGTGCTGGATACTATACAACACCTACTGTGAATGTCAGTATAGGAACGGGAGCACTTATTAACGCCATTGTCGATGCAAATTTAGGTACTATTATAGGATTTCAAATTGTAAGCCCAGGATCAGGTTATACAAATGCTTCCGTGGTTTCGATTCTTGGAGGAGGGGCTACACTTGCAGCAACTGCAAGTATTACCCCCTCTAACGGAGTTGCAAAAGTAATAGTTTCATCAGGAGGATCGGGGTATACCGATACAGTAGTAGCTGCTATCACCGTTGCTGTGAGTAATGTTGTAATCAACATGAAAAATTATTTCTTGAAACAATTTGGAGTAGACGACCAAGGAAACGTCGCCTCTACACAAAATCCTTATATTGTAGGTATCCTTGTGCCAGACACGGATCCATTTCGTACTGATTCCAATAACAGCTTAGAACGAGTTGTAGTCACGTATACAGGTCAAGGATATACAACAACCCCTACAGTCACTGTTAGTCTACCTACTACTCCTGGTGGTACTCAAGCCAAAGTGCGTGCTATTATTAACAATGGAACTGTAACAGATATACAAGTTCTTAGTGCGGGAAGTGGTTATACAAGTAATCCGACCATTACTATTGATCCTCCGACGGGAGCAGGGGGTCTTACAGCCTTGGCTATTTCCAATATTTATACCGTCAACTATATTGGAATTGAAAACGTAGCAATAATAGCAGATAAAGGTAAAGGTACAATCAATGGATTTAGTTATATGGGGGTCAGAATCTTTGGACACACTAATAATATTCTTTTATCTCATCTTAATATCATCAATACTGGAAAATTAGCCTCTGCTGCTGTAAAACCATACCCTGGATATGCCGGCATTACAGTTCCTCAAAATGACAGTACGACATTTGGATTAGCACTGGGAGAAATGGGATCAAGTGGGTTTGCTAATTGGGTAGGTTCTGTGTTCTTCATTGCAAGAAGCGGAGTCCAAAATAAGGTATCAAATGTCGTCATTGACGATGTTTCAAGTTTAAACAGTTTTACAGTGGGAGCCCTCATCAGCAATGTGACTAATATGTACATGTCCGATTGTCATTTTGATGATACATTCAATGATAATTACTTTGTAGCGTACGGATGTTGGCTAGGAACCAACGATGCATCTGAATATCCTTCTCTTGAAAACTTTACCATCACGAATTGTACATTCAACAGGACGCAATTAACGAGTTCGGGAGCAGGGCATTATTCCTATTATAATTTTAACGGTATGTATGGGTGTTTATTAGGCTATTCATCTGGATTTATTGTTAAAAACTGTCAGGCAAATGGAACTATTAGTACTACAGTGAGTTTAGCTAGCCAAGTATGTGCTGGATGGGATAATAGTGTGCCTACAAATGGAATGTTTATCGATTGTGAATTTAATGATACGAATGCTATTTCAGGAATAGTAAATGGATTTCATAGTAGTGGGTCAGGAGGAACGTTCCCCGTTGGTCATTCTGGAATGGATGTTCAATTGATTAACTGTAGTGCAAGTAACATTCAAAATAATTCCAGCTCGAGATTCCCATCTCCCCTTATTTATTCAAGTAATGATAGAGCTACCGCTTTTGAAATAGACTATACCAAAAACTACTTGTTCAGAGATTGTACGGTATCCTCTGTTATTTACACAGGTCCTTTTGTGGACAGTGGTTCTATCACAGCAAGTTTCGGTCTTCCTAGAAACGGAGCAAATGGATTCTATGTCATTCCTGCTTTTATATCTCAAGCGAACACTTTAGGTGTTCTTTTTGACAACTGTTTGGCCACCGGATGTCTTGCAACGAATGGTGGATCTGCGGTAGGATTCCAAATGACATTTGGAGTTGCCCCAGCCAATTGTGCTACACAGGCCATCACATATAAGGATTGTGTATCTCAGAATCATTTATCGGCCTTTCCTTCCATTACGAGTCTTGTAGCTGGTACTATTCCCATCGTCCAAGGAGTCGGATTAGGCTATGAAATCAATCAAAGTGTACCGATTCAAATTCTTCCAACCTTTCCTGTTTCTTACAACAATTGCAAAGCCATTTACAATCAAGGTGCTCCATCGACGGGGACAGGTACTACAGCCATCTATTCTGCTGGATTTTATTGCAGTTCCATTCCAGCAGTTATACCCTCTTTTATGCAGCTAAAGGGTATTACTTACTTTAATTGTGAAGCAGTTGGTAATGTATACGGATTCTTGTTAAGAAATGCGAATGCCTGTACTATTAGAAATTGTCGTGCGGACAATAATGTAGTTGCAACCACTACACTTGTATATTCGTCTCCTGCAGGAGTTACTGCCAGTCAATCTGGAGGTATAATTGCTGGAGGTCCTGGTACCGCTTTTACAGCAGCTATGACTAAAGGATTATTTGTATTTTCAAATGGACAACAAGCAATAATCAATTCAGTCAACACTGTATTACAACAACTTTCTGTTTCTACAACCGCAACGATTGCAGCTATGGGCTTCACCGTATATTATGCGTCCGGAATAACGGGAGATCCAACCATAGATGGAATCGTGGGAGAAGGATTTACAGATTTGGGAGTAGGAACTATCACATCCACTCCAGGGACCAACAACGGTATAACCAACTCGTTGTTCGAAAACAACAAGGCATTTAATAACGGAACATCTTCCTCATCGCTTACATTTAGTGGAAAAAATTCAAATTACAATGTATTTGTCGCCCCTCTTGGAGTGACCATTCCCATTTATCAAATGCAAATATCAATGCCTAGTTCATTTTTGTATACTTCTCCTAGTGTATCTCCTAATACCAAGCAAGACATTTACAACGAATCTACTATTCAATAATAATTTAGAACTAGTACATGTCTAGTTTGTAATTTAGTAATTTTGTAATTTAGCTATTTATTCATTTTTACCAATTTGTTACCTATACATTTTCTTGCACCAAGCAGTAACCAGACACATCAGTACATATAAGATGTCAGAATAGTATTCAATGTTTTACCCATCTTGTTCATCATCTTTCTTATGTGAGAGACAAGCGCCATTACACATAATAGTACGTTCACATTCACACGGCTCCCCGTGTCTAGTTTGATAAAGATGAAATCCGGATAACGTAGGAACGTCCCCATACCTTCTAACCTTGACACCTCGTAAATAAAAGTTTTCTGTAGGAATGAAAATAAGTGGATACATTTTACTTGGCGATACTAATATGTTTTTCCTATTCCCAGTCTTCTTTATATTATTCATAATGGCGCGTAGATGATACGTCCTACAGAGTGTCGGTGTCACATAATTCAACGTAAATACGTTATAGGTGCGTGCTATTTTTCCAAACATGTGGAACATTTCATACGTAGTAGAATGTTCACAAGGATTAAATTATATTATTAATTATTTCTATGAACGAGGAATTAACGAAGCAATAGAAAAACAATTCTGTGTTGCATGTGTATTAAAAATAAGAAAGTAATCATGTACTATTCCTTGTTCAATTTCGTTTTTTTAGCCTTTACCGGCTTTTCATATGTTAGTCCAACCCACGTTAGTAACGATGTGGCCATGGCAGGTCCTAGTCGTCTCGTTGCATTAGAGGTAGACCCTTCTTTGAATTTATCAAATTTAGAATCGACATTCAAATCACTGAGTTGTTTCCAAGTGCCGGCACGATCATCTTCTGCCGCATGAACAAACGTGACAAGAGTAGGATATAAAGCCGCCACTGCTTGCGCTTTTGCTAAACCCATTTTGGGAATTTGACTCAGTTGCATTATCCATGGATTTTGAATGACACAAAGTCCCGTCCCCGAACTCAACAGGGTCGCAAGTTGATCGGATGCTTGTTGTTCTACTTTACGTTTTTTCATTCGATGTTGATGTTTCACTGCGCTTGTCCACTGTTCAGCCATTTGGGTTTCATTTCGAATATTAGATGAACTAGATTCAGAATTAGATTGATTAGGTTGGTTTGAGTCATTTGAATCGCTTAAATCATTTGACTCATTTAAATCGTTGAGTATATCAAGTTCATTCGATTTGCTTAATTTTATGTTCACAGTAGCCTCTTTTCCTCCTTCTTCAGGTGTTTGTTTCCACCACAAATAAGTGCTTCGTTGAGATCGGATAAATAATTCTTCCATCGTCAATGATTTCAAATATGTATTCCAAGAGTCAGACACACGCCACGCGTTCATTCGTTGCTCAAGAATTCCTCTATGTTCGACCGCTTTTTGAATCAACATCAAGAATAGGAAGAAAGTATCTAGAATACTTTGAGTTTCAAGCACTCTAAAATTATTTCTAAAGATTAAATTAACACGAGCACCCATTAACGCTCTTAATCCTTTTGATTCTCCTTGATGATTTATATATTGTTTCCAAGTAGATTTGGACACTTGTTCAATCAAATAAAATTTATGGTCGTGGGGCACACAAAGTGTCGACATTTTCGCTTGTTGCATATTGGAACGATGTCCAATTGATCCCAATAAATCGGGTGTTAGTTTTCGCTCAATCGGCATGAATAAGTGTCCACCTATCAAAAGTCTATAATCTCCTTCGTCCTCCGATTGAAGACGTCCCATTGGTAATGTGGAAAGCACGGTTTTCATATTCTTTTTTTCCCGTCCATCCCATCTGAATTCAATGTTGTATTTTTTACATTCATCGCCTAACGTACACACTTGAGCATATAGTGGCATGACTTCGGGTAGTAATACTTGATCAAACCATGACAATTGACTGACATTTCGATGTCCATACAGTGTTTCAAGAAGAGTAAGTTCATCCATGCTGTCTTTTTATGAAAGATGTGTCCTAAAAAGTCACAAACGTCTATGTATTTTTAACAGCAAGTCGGATGAAAAGAAAAAAAATAAGTGATTTCCTAAGTAATCTTATTCATCTCGTGACTTTCTTTACTCAGAATGAAGAATTGAGTGATGTCTATAAGGATTATTTTTACTTTATATAGAAATGAATATATCCCCTTTGAATGAACTCCCATTAAATGACCCTCCTTTAAATGATGTGAATGGACATCCCCCTGTTCAGGCAGCTGCTTGTATATCTTTAATTCCAGGATATATATTTCATAGTGCAATTGGCGATCCCTACCTATATCGTGTCGCTTTAAATGGAGAAAGTACTCTTCAGTGTGCGGAACCCTCGTATGCCACATTAAAGCCATTACCTTTATTCATTTGTTATTTTCGATCTCTTTGTAAATGGATGCTTCGTTTACTGGATGATCCTTCAGAGCATACTCAAACAAGATCTAGGTTAACAACACCCTCGTCCTCCATGCGAGCGGCATCGTCATTTCGCCTTTTACTCCAACATGCTATAGAAAGTAAAGGTGAAATAGAAGAGGTATGGCGATTAACAAATATCATGTATCTATGTCTTTTATGTTGGAATCCGGTCATTCGCGAATTTCATACATTTGATCATATGGGTCCCCTATCACATCTTCTGCAATATAATTCTGATGTCCTATATCCTGGGAATCTCATGGATCATTGGAATACGATTTTAGAATCGTTGAGACGAAGATCAGATGACTTATCGATTGATATATGTAGTGATTGGTCTCCTTCTTTAAGACATGCGAAACTGTACTTCTCAACGACCTTACGTGATCTTTCTGTGTCTATTCAACAAGATGGACAATTACAAGTAAAATTTGATGCTCCTAAACATTCCTTTATATCGGATTGGATATCAAGATTGATCAAAGGAAGTTGGATTACCCACTCGTATGTAATTCAACTCTGGAACCAACTACAACCACATGGACAAGTACAAGCCCAATGGATTGAACATTGGTTGTGTCAATCAATGCATTGGGCTCCACCCTTGTGCGAACTCTTGAATCCTCTCAAAGATTATGAAGTAGTCCACGATGAAAATACGTGGACCTCTTGTCATACGATGCGACTTTCTTCGTTCGAAGCAAGAACATTACTTACCATTGTAGACAGCTATCATCGTAAATAAAAAAAAGAATAAACTAGAATAGGATCTTTATATTTTTCATTGTTTTTATCTACTAATCTACCTATTCGATGAGTGTGGAAGATCAAACACAATTAGATAGAATACTGCCCACCATCCCCCCGTTTCTAATACAATGGGCTATCCAACCTGCCTTTAATAGTTTACGAAACATGATGCCTAATGTCGTTAGTCAACGTCCTCCTCTTTCAATACCTGCTCAAAGACCAGTGCCCGCAAATGTGCTTCTAGGTACGTTGCCTGCTCCCTCTAGACGTCCTCCTAAGCGTCGAGAGTTTGTGAAGCGACCCATTTATTTTCCAGTAGGGTCTATCAATCAATTACAAGATAATTTCAATCAAATAGGTATTGTATAGGTATTGTTTGAACATAAAGTAAATCATTGTTTTATATATTATATCACTTTCTAAAAGTAAGAGAGTTAGTTAACAAGAAAATGTTATTTAAAAGGTTTGTTCTCTAACCTTTGAAAACGACAACTCAGGACTAGTTTCATTCAGATCAGTGATATTTTCAAACCGATACATATCTAAAATTTCTTTGCTAGAACGATCATACGAGCTAGGAGTAGAATCCTGTTGACGTTCTTCATAAGTCGCGTATTTCGCGCCTTGTCCATAAATCAATCCTTCCTGCGTCCTGAACGTACCCGATTGTCTAAATACAAATGAAATGCACTCACTGCTCGCATCTTGTTCTAGTAGAGGAACAAAATGTACCATGTGTTGGTTTTCTTTAAATTCTATTTTTAACAAGGAATTATGAGGCATCTCGAATGAAGTAACTTGTTTCGACGTTTTATCTTGAAAGCATAGACATCTAGTCTTGGTCACATCCTTATTGATACGATACACATAAATGGGACTGTTCCACACTAAATCAATTCCTTTGTCTGTATGATGTGTAATCCCAGACTGTCCATTGATATATTTTTGTACTTTGATAATATTACATTCAAAATTAAGTTGTTGCTTCAACGGTTCTATAAGCATCTCGCGCATCCATGGGGGTGTATCTGCGCATTCGAAAAAACTTGGGCAACGAATCATTGGTAAAGATCCATGGGAATCTTGAATGCCCAAAAAACTACCTTCTTTTTTGGACTTTATTGGAGTGTTCTTGTCCACAATGCACATGGGTTCTAATATTTTTGAATCATATAATTTTCTGTCCAATTCTTCAAATGTCGGTGGATTGAATAGAAAATCATTGAATATCTGTGGCATGATGTACCTGTTTATTGTGTTTATGTATTTAATGTATATATATATATATATATGTTTGATTGAGGTATAAATATGTGTTTGAAGCTGATAAAGTATGACAAAATAGGATGATGCGTGATAAGATATAGTACAAGGAATAACGGAGTAGTTAACTGAAAACTTTTAGCGTATATAGAAAAGGATAAAATATATTAAATCAGGAAGAGACTATATATAAATACATACTTTAAAAGATCTATTTACTCCTTATCTTTCTCATCGCCTTTATCCTCTTTATCCTGTTTAACTTTCTGTTGCTTTTTAGAATCTAAATATGTTTGAATAAAAGACGACATTAATGATTTGTCCATTGTATGTTCTTCCTTTTCATCCATCAATTTGACTTTATAGGTACATGATTTTTCATATTCATGGTTAGTCCATACTATAACAGGAATTGCATTTTTAATGGCAAATTCAACTTGTTTTCTTCTGTCTGGATTGATATCATAAAGAAATTCTGTACGAATATGATGGGACCAGAGTTGTTGAGAAAGACGCGAAACCGTTCACGAACCATATTTTTTGCATGTACAATGTTAACATATGAATATTATATTACATTGTTGATTAGTTAGTTGTTAGTCTTTCTACATCCAAGTGCATTATAACACACCTTACGTCTTATTAAACCTACTGAACATGAGATTGATATCTTGTCATTCTTTTCACGAATGTCAGCCTGGAGTATGTGGAGAATTTGTCGCAAAACGAATGAATCCATTTCAATCCTGTCAAGAACCCCAACAAATCAATGTACATCGCTATACTCTCAAAACAGACACTTCTAAACATGACCAAGAACTACTTATTTCCCGATATATCACGTATTCTTTTGATCATCAATTTTATTGTCATGGTTGCGCAACAACTATGTGTAAACATATTAAAGAATTTAAAAAGATTTTAGACTCTTTGCAAACAATCTATCACGCAAAGAGTGTAAATTAGAACATTGAAAATATTATTATATTATTTTTAAATATGTTGTTGTCTTTTAATCTTCATCTTCATCGGATTCAAATCTTCTTTTAATTGCACCCTTGATTTTCTGACGGCGATACGCACGTTTAAAGAAGGGGATTAAAATAGCGACAACTGCAAGAATAGCTAAAATAAAGAATAGCCATAATAATGCCGATGGCCATGTTTGAATTCCACTAGGAGCAGGAGCTGTAGTAATGGTTGTACTAGTTGAAGGAACTGTAGCTCCAGCATCATTAGAAGGATAATATCTAGTTTTAGTAGCGGAAGTAGGATAATAACTCATGGAAGATAGGTTGAATGGAATATAATTTTTTTTGGGTTTTACAAGAAATCAAAGTTAGTTGCTTTTTTTTATCCATTCACGAACCTTCAAGGAGATCGAATAGAAGTCGATTATCTGTCTGTCTTTTACAACGAAAAAAATTTTTTTCAATGCAATTTGTTGTAGAAAAAAAAGAACATAGTGGAGCACCGTTCATGTCATGTCCTCGTATCGAAATAGATGGAAATTTCCACGTTCGTTGATTCCGGTGTCGGTGGAAGACGAACAAGGACGCGAGGTTCAAATATTTCCACTTGATTATGATGCGTTACAAGGGATTTCCCCAAAACCTAAACGAAAAGGAAAAGGGCAGAAAGAAAGTGAAAGCAGTAGTAGTGACAGTGATAGCAATCCTCCGAAAAAACGGGGAAGAGAAAAAGATAAATTTGATAGTCCAAGATCCAATGATAGAGATTCACCACTAAATTTACCACCGGATTCCCCCAAATCCCATAAGCGTCGTCAAGGAAACCCACCACGTCGTCAATCGCAACGTTCCACACGTCCTAGATCTAAACCTAAACATCCAGCACCTATTCCTCGTCGTCCACGTTCGCCTAGAAGGTCAAAACCAAAATCAAAATCTTCTAGATCTCATTCTAAATCTCATTCGCGTTCACGATCTACCACTCCTAAACCGCCTATCTCTAAACTATCGAACAATCCTAAACCAAACAAAGATAATAAGCATGATAAGCCCAACAAAACCAGCCAACCAAATAAAACAACAAACCAACCCAATCAACCCAATCGTACGAATCCAACAAATAAAACGAATAAAAACAATCTAACACGCAACCCGCGTTCACGTTCTCGTTCTCGTTCTAAATCTCATTCAAAGTCTTATTCTAGGTCTCAATCAAATTCAAATTCAAGATCTTATAGTAGGTCACATTCAGGATCTCGTTCAAAATCGAATTCAAAATCTGATATGAAAGAAGAAGTGGTGTATATGAAGAGAAAACAGGGAAGTTCTAATACTTCATCTAAAAAACCATTAGTATCTTCAAAAAAACCTGGAAATCGATCATCCCCCATTAAAAATCCTGATTCTAATAAACCAAATTTAAATAAGCCAATTTCGAACAACCACCACCCTTCATCTAAAAACATTCCTATATCTAATATGAATAATGCATCTAATGCCTCCAATGTGTCCATGCCTCCTCAAGTCACTGTGGCAGCTGCAACTCCAGTATGTCCACAAGTTCTTCCTCAAACAACTCCTACTTCACAACCTAGTCCACAATCTAGTCCTCAAGTCATTCACTCAATTATGGAGCACGAAGAAGAACCAAAAAGAGGAATTCTTCATAACGTCGGGATTATGGCAACAGAATCGTTGCGTCATATGGTACGAGCTAGCGTCCCTCAATCAGTTTTTGGACGTGCCCAAGCTGCAATGATCGAAACGGTGATTGATAAATTTTTACCAACAGCAACACCTACAGCTATCGTCCCACGATAAAAGAAAAAAGACATTATATTTACTATAAATATTTATGTTCAATGTCAATTTCTTATCCAACCATAAATAATGGATTGAATCCTCCTTCGATCACCAAGATTTCTATACAAACGGAGAAACCTGTTAGTTCATTTCCCTCTTTGATTCGATATGAATTATTAGTCCTCCTTGTATGGTTTTGTGTTGAACTCTTACGCGCATATGGCAGTACAGATGGGGCAACAAAGTTCGATTCGACGTCGTTATGGGTGTTAGCTGGTGCTGTGATTGGAACTCTTGTGTATTGGATAATTGTCGATGTCTTCCTATACGACACATTTCATGGTCCCAAAATAGTTCATACATCCTTGAATCCTATTCAACCAACTTCCACTCCAATGAATATGACTCCCATGAAAATGAATGCATTCAGACCTAGTAATAGGTCACTTTCATCTATGAATGTACCAAATATCGGTTAAATAAACACTTTTATTTATTTATTATTTTATCATTTTGCATTGAATATATAGATCTATATTTAATTCGACAAAATCATTTTAATAATAAAACCTGACATTTACCTTTACTAATTACATTACATTCAATATTCAATATATTTGTTATTCAACAAATAATAAATCACAAGAAGAATATTGAGAAAAGGTAACGAGGAATTTCTTCAATGTTTCAAGACAGCTTGTCCACTAGTCTATGTGTCTCTGATTATTTTGTAAAATTGACTGTGCTAGGTTTTGTTCTTTTTCCTGTATATCAACTAGCAGTTGTTTTTTAATGCTACTCAATGTTTCAACAAGAGTCATTGATTGAATGTTTTTCTCTTCGTCATTTTCTTCGACCTTTCCTGAAAATAATAGAATTGATTCTTTTGTCTGCTCATTTACATATATTCGACCTTCTCGTTCATACTGTTGAAATATATCATAATGTACGAGGGGCATATGGACTTTCCATCCCAATATATCTTTTATGGTAACAGTATGCTTTTCTTCTTGTTTCTCAACATTCATTGTTTTAATAAAATAAACAAAAATGAATGGAGTATAATGGACTGGATTCAATCGTTTTTATTTATACTTTATAAAATGTTTGACGGATGATATCAAAAATGAAATACTCTTGCATGGGATAAAAAGTTTCGTCGTATATTTCCAAGAAACAAAGTTAAATTGTTCTTCAAATATCGTTTTATTTGCATGTATCAAAATGTCATGTAAATAAATGTTTGCGACTCCAAATTAAATTGGCAACTTTTCATCTAATATTTCATGTCAAATATCCTAGTCAAAATGTCTACGCATTACAAACCTATGTCAAACTGCTCGTTTCCCTTCATTCCATGTGTACAAGATAATGCTGAGATTGCATTATCTCGTTCTAATCATGTTCCCCTGTCCGCTCGTTACACGATTTCATCTATACTTGGTACAACATCTTCCATTCAAATTCCTGATTTGAAACCTTCTTACAACCTTTTAGTCGAATCCTTAACGACAGACGAAGCTATTCGCAAGTATGCGAATAAAAATACCTCCCATGACTATTCCAATGTATGCGCATTAAATTTTGCCAATGCCATACGTTGTGGAGGCAGTTATCTCGATGGACTTCCAGGATCTCAAGAAGAAGAATTGATGCGATGCATTCCATCATTATATACCACCTTAAACAGGGTAAAATATCCCTTTGACAATGAAAAGGAACTTCTTTGGACTCCACCTGTACAAGTACAAAAAATCAAAACTACATTAAATACATATAATCTTGAAGAAAAAGGACCTTGGACATGGATTATAACAGCAGCAGCACCTGATTTACGTATACCGGATATTTCTTTCAACCAAACGCAACACATAAAGTTGTTAACGGCGATATTAGTACTTCCTCAATTGAGTCCATGGAGCCAAGACATCGATACTCTCATTTTGGGAGCATTTGGCAATGGCGTTTTTCTGAATGATCCTGTTATCACTTCTACAATGTTTTCCCGCCTACTTCCTATGTGCGTAGGTACACATATAAAACGAATCGTTTTTGCGATTCCAGGAGGAATGGAGAATGAGAACTTTAAAACGTATCAAAAATATCTTACTAGTTCAATATAAGTACTTGAAAGTAGTCTATTTTTATGAATCTTCTAGATTTTATAAACGAAAAAAGAAAAAAAGTATCATTAAAAACATGTCCAGTAGAACACAAATACTTGAACGTCCAATTGTTTCCAGATCACAAGGCGATGAATTGTTAACTGGGGTTGCAAATATTGTTTATAATCATTGCTCCTTAGATTCTCGATCAAATGTACCAGAAGCTAAAACGACCATGACATGGCTTCAACAAAATCATCCTGAATGTCAAGCAGGGTTTAAGCTGTTAGGTGCGGGATCATTTGGTAAAGTATATAGATGTAAAGATGAAAATGCCAATACAGCCATTAAAGTCATTCCATCTCCATCGGCTGATAAATGTTTTGTCAATCAAAATGAAGCTGCCATTCCTGAAGCATTGGAACAAGTCTGTGAGACGAGTGAAGTACGCATGAGGCGAGCAAATAGAAGTCATAGAAATAATCAAGGACAAGCAAATTCTTCATCGATATCCTCTTCTGACTCGAATTCTTGTGCATTTGTTCCTACCTACGGGACAGAATCATTTCAAACAGGAACTGGAATCCATGATGCCATTGAAATGCCTTTATATAAACAAGGATCTGCAAAATACGTGTATATGAATCCCAAATCTATACGACCTCCTTTAAACGTCCTTCAATTTGTGGACAATTTTACGGTCCTTCTCAATACCATTGCCAAACTACATTCTGAGTTATTCTATCTTCATAGAGATATTAAACCTGATAATATGTTGGTCGATTCACGAAATCGACTAGTATTATCAGATTTTGGTTTAGCCTGCTATAATGGAAACGATATCGATTTCCCTGACAATCTTCGATGTGACCAAGGCTTACATGGTACTGATAAATATATACCCTTAGATGGATACTTAAAGCGCCAAAATTCAACGAGTACAGATATGTATGCCTTTGGGATGAGTATGGCGGAAATATTACTAGGAGAAAATTACATGAATGAATCCCAAACGACCGCTTATAAGTATTTAATCACCGAGTTGCGAAATGATCCATCCAATGCTGTTCAAAGACGTGCCTTACTTCAACTATACCAAATATTGTCTACTCCTGTGTTGCGAGTAGGTCGTCAAGCCTTACATGAAATTCCCCCTACGTATAAGAATCGTATGTTACGTGCTCAAATCAAACTTGTCATCACGACTATAGTGTTATGTCTTCGTCCTTTTGAACCTTTTATGAGACCTGAAGCTCAACAAATTGTAAATGCTTTACATGATGGAACGCCTTTAGCTCGAGTTTTTGGACCTAGAATAGGATTTCAATTTGCTCAATTATTAATCGCTAGTAAATAAAAAAAGCATAAAGTTATATAAATCAATAAATCAATATAATTGTTCTTGATATATATTAAAAACAAGATGACAACGACGTTTTGTGGTAGCAAGGCCCAAGATATGACATATCCTTCACTGTTGATAATAGGTCCAGGAGATGGACTAGAAGAATTTGAAAGTTATTATTCATTTTATGGGAAAACTCCTCATTCGGATAAATTCAATTTATTTCATGGTCCAGATGAAGGGGTATGGCACAACCATCATTTAATGATTCATGTCCATATGAATTTTCTTGTGGATGTATTAACTACATATGAACATGAACAAGAAAATGATAAAACTAAACGATCCACGCCCGAAGAAAAAATAACGTTGCTTGTGCTAAATCAAGCGTTTTCCAGTTTAAATGACTTTACACCGATTCTTCAACTAGAAAAAGAATTTCATGCGCGTGCATTTGCCCATCGATATCTAGGATGGTTTCATGAATGTCTACGAACAGGTAAGCTGCAAGAACTTACTCGACATGAGCGAATTATACCTATCCGAAATCCCCTTTTGCAGACACTTCCTCGATCAGGACTGTGGTGTTCCTCTCATACTCGAACAAATTCATTTTCTCATTGGATGAACGAACAAAACAAAGCCCTATGGGCAGAACACGCGTTAGACATTTCAGAACAACGAATGACTGTACTCGATTTAATTTCGAGTCTTCGAACGCTTGTATTTGATTGGTATTACCAACATACCATGAAAGAAGTATGTCGATCTTTCCCTTTGTGTCACGTAGACCAACTAGAAAGACCCTCTCAATCTACTGTGCTCAATCGAAATATTACTCATTTGTCCGATCATCTTGATTTATTACAAGAATGGACACAACTTACAAATGCTCGTTTACATCAAATCGATCAAGAAGCTCAAGAAGAAGAAGAGGCAAAGTCCCATGAACTATCTCAAGCGCAAGCCTATCGTGAATATGTGACATATTTGAATGCAAAAGGTCAATTGTTGCATCATCCAGATGAATTTCAACGACTCGATACATGTGACAAGTCAGACAAGTCTGGCAAGATAAATAACAGTGCAATACCTAAAAAAAATTCATCTACTTCCAATCAATGTTGGAAAGATCGGTCGAAAGCCAATCAAGATACTTGGAGAACACGAAAAAGCAGTCATTTTGTATACGACTTAAACAGTATATTAAAGCACCCAGAAACCGAGCAAGTGTATTTCTAACTGGGTGAATAAAAATAGAATAAAATATTAAACTTCATTTATCAATACGTATAATGTCATCATGATACATAGGTGCGTGACAATACATATGAATATCGGGACCGACAAAGAAATCGGGCGTCAATACAGATGGACTCGAGTGAAGAACCTGTGTTTGACACAAGACCCAAGCAATGAAATCTGTACACAGAAAATGGGAGTCGTTGATAGACGGACATGCCATTTTGGGCTGAAGAAATAACTCACGATACATCCACGTTTTCAACAGCTTAAACACTCGTGTCGCAATTTGTGATTGGGATAACGCCACATTGAATACGGTAGGATTCAATATGAGTTGCCGTATATGTTCTTGTTGTTCACTCGACAAAGGCTTCAATAAACGACGAATGGCGAGCTCGTAATCCGGACGATCTATCAACGTTTGAAAGCAATCCATCACGAATTCTTGTTTCGGAATTGCTCTTGTTTCAATATAATGTATATTGTTGGTTTTTGGATCTTTATACACCATGGCGACATGAGAATAATATGATACCGTAATGGCTTTACGAACTTTGGTCGCATCTAAAGCACGACACAAAATGATGTCTCCAGTTTGAAGATGAGGTCGAAGATTCTCGTACGTTACAGGAGTGCGAGGTCCGCGAATCGGTTCCTGGGTATATTGTAGACAAATAAGAGTTAAAATCAAGTAAACGATAAAGAGTATAATGGTGATGCCTACGATGGTGATGACATCAACCATGAAGACTTTGGACGTGGAAGACAATATAAATATCTCTTATAAATAAGTCTTATGAACCTCCTTTTTTCTTCTTTTGGTGTAAAAAACATGTGTGTATGTACAGGAGAAAAACAAGAAAAGATCAAAATGCAATAGGATATATATAAATATAAAATAGACACAATAAATAACACATCAGATATATACAAGAATGATTGACAAATCCCACAAGATAAGTATAAAACATTAAAACATTCATTTATATCTTCTTTGATCTGTCAAGATAAGGCGAATTGAGTTTGACAATCATATCCACTATTGGTTTCGACTTAGGGCGATGCCGAATAGGACCAAATTCTGAACCCAATGAAGATAAGGATGATACACTGGATCGATTGGATGGATTGACAGGTTTTGAATCTTTTATATCATTTATATCTGTAGCGTTAACATTCTGTGTATCCATACTAGATATAGGAAATGTTGCATCTGTGACCATTTCAGTAACAGTTGATTGATTGTTGGTTTGACTAATATGACTACTATATGGAGTAGAGGAAATACATTTAATGTGAGAAGAGGAAGGAGGTTTTAGAGCGATATTGACACTTCTATGAAACCGTAACCACAATTGATGTTGTGTTTCAGGTTTCAAACAATTAAAATAACGTTGAATACCAGGGTGGGTCTCAAAATCACGTGTCCACATACAATGTGCAAACATCTTCTTCATATACATGTCTTTAAACTTGGGGATATTCTTTAGTCGATCTGCCCACCACAGAAAAAGACCTATTTTCTCACAAGGAATAGACTGTTCAGAGTTATGATATATAGTTAATTGTTCGTCACAGAGGTTGCTGACTGTTGGAGAATGAAGCAAGGACGAACTAGCTAATGTCGCAACAGATAAAAGTGAATTTGTAACTTCATATATCCATTTAGCACCAGTCGATACAGGTTCTTTCTGAAGAAGAGACATATGTGTATCAGATGGCAGTATTAAAAAACTAAAAAAGAGAGATATCGATTTTTTTGTGATAATATCCCATTTTGGGTTGTGCATTAAAAGTTTTAAATCACAATGGTCATTCAAAGGATGATGTTGAATCCATCGGGTCAGAACAAATGAATGAGAATCATGATCAAAGAGTGATCTTGGAACCACGAGTTTAAGGTCTTCATATACTAACATCAATGTGGTTGTAGAAACAGGCGGGCAAGCTAAAGGACAAGGGGTAAGATAAGAAACTGGTAATAATTCTTCTGGAGGAGGAATATACGCACTCATTTAGAAATATATACATATAAATGCTTAAACAGTGAATACAGTAAAATATATTACACATTTAAAATACCTAATAACGGTAACATAAATCAATACTGTAATTTAATTCGAAAAGTTTTATGTTTTACATTTTATGTTTTATGTTTTTTGTTCATTTTATTGTTCGTATAATTTGATCTTCAATTTTCCATCCCATGCATACTCAAAATTTTTATTATATTTCCCATATTTATATATTTCATATTATTTACTTTTTATTTATCCATTATCCATTATCAATATTCAATATCTATCTTCCAAATGTCTTGCTTACCCCCCTTACCAACTGTCTCAGATTATATGGATCCAAACATGCAGATTGAAAATCCAATGTCGATGTCGGATCTTCCCTTCTCTTTTAGTAACCCTCCCCATGTTGTACCCCATTCACATATACCACAATCTATAGGAGTTCTTGTGGATTCTGGAAATGCTTCTGGAGTATCTTCTGGCGTTGTCTCTACTAATCATATTCTTCGCTCATGGCCAAAATCGGAAGAATTACAAGAATCGGGAAGAAAGAAGAAATATCAAAATACATTTGCCAATATCAAAAATGAAACAACAATCTATGATATCAAAATTAAACGGGAACGATTAGATCAGAAAGAGAATGAAAAGAATGAAAAGACATCCTTATCCTTACCTATTCATGATATCACAACCCAGTCTTTTAGCCATTCTCCGGTTGATGCTTCAACCATTTCGGCTACAAAGTTGGAACATAAATATAGAGAAACTAACATTCCTGAAGAGTTGAAGAAATCATATGACAATGAAAGATTTTGTGTGGCACCTCCATATCCTCGTAATCCTCGTGATTTAGATGAACGTGGAATTATTCAATGTCCCATATTGGTTCAAGGTACATTTTATATGAAAGATAATATGTTTCAAAAACTCATTAATCCTGATTTATCCAACACGGAGGAAATCGTTGATTCCGATATTCGATCTTTCCAATTTAAAGATAGAAATATTCCTGCTGCATTCAAAGAAAAACAAGAAGAACCCTATAATAAATTTGTTGTGTATAATAGTGTTGGTGTAAAACGTGAATATCATTTTTATCCCAAATTACTGAGACGGGATGGGTATGTATTTCATGTAGTACTCTTAAATTTTAAAACCTCTCAATTAACAGCCAATTCTTCTAGACAAAGTTTTACGCCTTGTTGGTTGGCTGGAATAGAACGTAAATTTGATGAAGCCAACGTAGCTGAAAAAAATGAAGCTCAAGCCAAGGACCAATATCATCCTAAACGTAGTGATTTACCGTGGTTTTTGCATCCAGATTTAAAATTGGTCAAAGATCCGAATCCATTTGCGTCTACTCATCATTTTGAGGTGGGGGATCGATCCATGAGTGATTCGCCCTTTTTTACTGAACTTGAATTAAGTATCTTAACAGATTATTATGTGGGTCGTGAATATCGTCTCTTACGTAAATTTATTTTTCCCAATTTAAATCAATTGTTTAATTGGTACACGGGTCATGAACGTGATGCCCATGGGTTTCTATTTCATTGTGGATGTGCTTGCAATGGACCTGAAGATGCTAGGTATTTAGGCCTTCCTATTTATTCATTTACTATTGGAAAAGGGGAAGATAATCCAAACTCGTTGGAACAATTGGCAGGTGTTGCAAGTACAACTGTTCCAGCGCCTATTTTTATATCTCATTCAAACAATGGAAACAAGACTTTCAATGCTCTAAATACTGTCCATTCTTTATCAGCATCCGTATCTCCGTCCGTATCTCCGTCTTTGCCTATCCATTTACCTATGGCTTTACCTATGTATTCCATGAATCAATTTGTGAATCAATCTATGAATTCATTTATGAATGGCTCAATGATGAACTCTGTTCATTCTACCCATCCAATAATAAATACATTCAATGGTGGTTCTATAAATAATGCGTATATAAATTATCCTTCTGTTGTTTATCCAAATCCGAATGTCTATTCAAATCATATCTATCCAAATGTTGCCTTTATGACTCCACTTTCGTTTGGTGGAGCTACCGTGAATGTGATAAACAATACGATGAGTAACACAATGAATAATACCAACAATCCTAATCATGCTACGCTAGTTCAGGCACAACCGTTAGTAGGTCAATCAATAATTGACATCGTCAATGATCAATCTGTTCAATCTGTTCAATCTAATAAGTCCAAGTCCAATCAATCCAATCAATCAAATCAGTCCAATAATTTAGATAGGTTAGATTCAGTTGAGCCAGCTGATCCTATTGACCCTACTAGTAAGATTTTATATTCTTTAAAGACATCAAAACGTCAAGCAGCAGCTGCGAGTGCGAGTGCAAATGTAGCATCTTCAAGATTCATGCCCCACGCAAGTATAATTGCTGCTGCTAATGCAGCGAATAAATCTCTAGAAGTTGTTGCCTCTGGCTCATCACCTTTTGCCTCATCGCTTGGCCATCGTCCTGCTCCTTCTTCTATTCCTTTGCCTATGGCTCCAGGTGTTGCTTATATTTCGCCTTCTTCTCTCGTGGGATCTATTAAACATTCAAAACACTCAAAACACTCAAAACATTCAAAACATTCAAAAAAATTAAGGCATTCAAAAGATTCCAAACATAAATCAAAATCAAAATCAAAAAAAGCTTCCAAGTCTAAATCTAACTCCAACTCAAAGTCTACTACATCCAAGTCCAAAAAAAGAACAAACAAATCAGATTCAGACTCAGAAACTGAATCAGAATACTGTCCTTCAAGTGGAAGTTCATCTGAATCAAGCGATTCTTCCTCCGATTCTGATACAGGTGTAGAATCTTGTGGATCATCGACTGAATCGGAAGATAACAATTTTGGAATTGCAGCTGTTCCTACTGCTTTGAATATGAAATCTCATCGTCGTCCTAAATTACGTAAATCTAATGTAAGAAAAGGAAAGGATAAATTGAATGACAAACCTAAAGAATTAGAGTTAACTCAATTAACACAAGTTTCCAATGAATTCAAAGAGTTTACATCAAATACCATTAAACACCTCAAAAGCAAGGAGAAGAAGATTGTTAATCCCCCGAAAGCAAAAGTGGCAGCTTCTCGTCTCGAATTACGTGCTACAAGTCGTCTCCCATATCGACCTAGTGTGTATACAAATTTAGAAGAAGGAGAAGGAGGTAGTTCTTTTTTGATGAAAACATATTGTCATTTCACGGACCCTGTCATCAAAGATTCGTTGGAGGCGCAACATGCTTCTATTAAAGCCGTCAAATGGAGCAAATATAAGGCATTTTTTGATGATAATGAAGCACTATTTAACATGGTTTGGGATTCTCTATTTATTAATAATTGGTGTGAAAGATGGATATGGAACATCAAAATGAAACAATATGAGGAGATAGAGAGTAGACATTCACAAAAGAAATAAACTATTTGTATTATATTTGTGATGATTTTATGGTTTTACTCTTTCATTTTATTCTTGTATTATAGTATTGTATTTGGTTTTAATATTTTTGTAATAACTTGTGTATCATTATAGTCATTGAATAAAAATTTGAAAGTAAACTAATTATCTGACAGGAATTTGAATCAAATGAGTTCGACTGAGACAAGGGAACATGGCTGGACTTTTGTACCGAAGATATATTACCACCTGGTGAATTTCGAATACATGCTTTATATTTTCATACCATGTTTGCACTTGGACAAAAGCATCAGTAGGTCTCATTGTCGCCAGCTCCACACAGGAATTACCAGGTACACTTCTATGTACGCAATTAAGTGACGTCGCAGATGACAAATTCCACATACTAATATCATGTGGCAATGTGGCTAATTGAGCCCTGTTTCCGTTTATCATCCAGTAGGCTTCATCAATAATAAGGGGATTAGCTCCATTATTTCGAAATTTGATAACGGCTCTTGGATCTACTTCAGGATTACGATCAACTTTCAATCCGTGGACAAATCCTTTGATATAAACCACAGGAAGAGCTCGGGCATTAGCCATGATCTCTAAAGCGGCATAAGCGGTCACACACACAGGCAGGCAGCTGACCAGAGTCGCTATCGTCATCGCGGCTGAGTCTTGAAGTATCCCGACCATAAAACTCAAATAGCTCCAATAGCATATCCAGTATATTGAAAAACAAAGTGGAATACTGACAAACAGAATGGTTGTGTATGAAGTCATTGGGAATATTTTCAAGAAAATGATCTACGCGTAGATGTCTGTCCTTTTCTCTTTTCCAATTCATTTAAAATCATTTCAATTCACGCAGATATCTTGGCTGTGAGCCTATATGTGTTCTTTTATTGATTTTATTTTATAATGAAGAAAGAACAGAATAAATTAATTATTTAATATTGGCATGTAAAAAAAATATAAAGAGATTGATAAAAAGGTCCATGTCTTCCAGTAATCCATATGATTCTATTCTTTTAGTTGGGAAAAATGAAGAAGCAAAACTGAGAACCTGTGAAGCATAAACAAACCAGTACAAAGATATCATTTTGATTTCAACATTTAATTCAGATGATACTATTGATATTGAGAAACAAATTAATCGAATACACTGCTTAGGCATCGACATAAGTGATTCCGAACAGTGCAAAATGTTATTACCAGAGCGTGTTAGAGCATTATTTCAGTTGGCGTTGAATACGCTTGGATTTAAGGTAATGAGAGGTTTGATTGATGGTTTCAATCACAATTTTCGTTCGCGTCCTATAATTATTGTTTGCGACGACAAGTGGGTAAAATTAAACTTTAGTAATGCGGAAGAAGGAAGGAATTGCCGTCTTTATGGAATAGGTCTTGTTATTTTCGCAGATCAACAAGAAGATGACTTGTCATGGGTAAATTGCACCAAAATCTGTGAATAAATAGAGTTCTCGAAGGATTTCATCCGCTTCTACTCTGATCAGTTCTAGTTCGAGTCCTTTTGCCCGCTTGGAGCTTTACGTTTATGAAAGTAGACATGAAGTTCTATTGGACAAATGCCACGTGGATATATGATTTTCTTTATATTTCCGTAAGACGGACCAAGACCTGAAGAATTCAAGGCTGAGCATTTAATACATCTAATTACAATTATTATTGCGTATTTATTATGCTTGATGTACTCACTTAAAATAGAATTAGCGTAAAATCATTCTATATCCGTTCCGTTCAAGAAGCAATTATTACACACAAACATATAAATAAGAGTAAAAGTTACTATACTGTGAGCAAAGAGTCTTGTGCGCTTATGTAGTATTTGATTATATAATGTAGGAAGAATAAAACGGAGATACGGATGTCAATAAATAATACTCATGCAGCAAATAAGTAATTTAATAAAAACTTCGGTTATGTTCTCATTCATAATAAAGATGCCCATGCAAGACAATTTTATTTTTGTCAAATTCAATATAATTCATTTGTAAATAACATACCAACATATAATTTTCTTTCTATATAAAAAATATAAATTACTGGAAATTTATAAGAATAATGAAATTACATTGTGTTGCATGGGATGGAAAATGTTGGAACAGTAAAACAAGGAGTAACAATCATACATTGGTAATTGATTCTGCATGATTGTAACTATGATTGATTAATTAAAATTTGAACTAACATATTTATCTTATATTCTACAATTTAGTCGATAGTGGATTCTTTTTTCTATTTCATAATTTCACATTTGTATGTCTATGTATACTCGACCAACTCTCTTTTTTGCAATAGGACCATCCATTGCATTTTGCGTTTTCTCGTATCTATACGTCCAAGTATGCAGGGTTGAACTTACTTTACCCATGTCGAATATTCTCAGGAAAAAGTTTCGATAAAAAGGAATCGACCCATGAGACTGAGTTTATAAAAAAACAAAATTGTAGGGCTATAGAGAAGTTGGAAAAACTTATGACACAACAACAGGAAAAACATGAAAGAGAATTGGATAATATATTTACTCATTTCAATCAACCTTTATGTAGAGAAATGAAAATAAAATTACTTCGTTGGCATTATACCGATGAATCGAGCATTATTCTCAATACTAAAAATAATAAAAAATAACATAACTAAAACAATTAAAGAAGAATCTACGTATATGTATAGTATATATATCTAAAAAAATAGTTCAAACGAAGTTATTAATAAAAAAGAAAAACGACTAAGATACGCAGTTAAACGTAAATTTGAAGTTAGAAACAGTAAGATCTATATCAGTATTATCCACTGAATAAGGTACATCTAGTTTATTCTCTAAACGGGATTTTAATTTCTCACAAACTCGAACGAATGCGATTAGCCAATGTTTGACAGCTTCATTTGCAGTATTCACCTTACTTGTAGATAAAAACTTTTCAAGACCTAAAAAAGTAAGGAAATTGGCAACTTGACCTCCAGGAAAATTATTTTTAATGGAAATTGAACCCAATACCTTTTCAGATGGAGTTTTAAATTGTCCTAATAATCGAGAGATATTAGATTTTCGTTCTACTAGACCGGCAATATCTGCACCATGAACAAAAATATGATGGGTGAGGTTTGAAGAGTAGTTCAAAGAATTGCTTGGGTTCATGGAGTCGGAAGATATAGGGGATGAGGACAAAGAAGTTAGAACTTTTAAAGGATGTAAAATAAGAAGCCGAATTGTGTCAACCTGCTCGAAAGGAGATTGGATCACCCATGATTGTGTTCGAAACTTGGTCATGTCAAAGACTGTACAAATGTGTGCAGCCACTTGAACAGAGCGTGACTTGTATGATTCAGTAAAATTCTTCTTCATCGTTTGAAGGGATGATAAATTTGAACTTTGTTCCTTTAAAATATTTCGAATCTGAATTTGAATATTTGAATCAGTTATATAAGGTTCTTGATATTGAATCTCTCGTATATTTTCTTCGATACAGTTGATATCATCCGTACAATCATCCGTATGTTCCATGTTTTTGTGTAATATATCAGTCATTACATCAGTAGAAACATTTTCAATTTTTACAAAGGATAATACATCTAAACGACCAATTTCTGGGATAGGGGTGTCTTGTATATCACGTAGAACTGAAAGTTCTTCCACGCCACAGTCGTCTAATGTTGTATTCGTGGAACAAATATGTTGGGACATTCCTATTTTTTCATCATATTGATCACTGTCAGAGTCATTATCCATCGCATAATCAAACGATTCGAAAACAACAGGAGAAAAGGAGGATTGTAGTTGGATCGACATTACGGTTTATTAAAAGTTTAGAAATTTGAAAGATTTGTTTAAACTGTCATTGTAATAAAGTAACCGTAGAGAACATGAAGTAAGTATGTAGGGTCTCATAAACACCACAGGAGGGAATATGTTTTATGTTTTATGTTTTATGTTTTTGGGTGAAAATTAGGAAATACTAAATTAACCTTGCTTGGAAAATGTTTCCCATTCATCTATAACTCAACCTAATTAAAATTAAAATTGAAAGTTTTTTAATTAAATGTAGTTCTATTGTGACCCAATCAACAAAAAAAATCAACTTAAACTTAAAAAAATGTCGTTCGTTCAGCTTGTCCACAGGGTAAAATAAGAAGCCCCAATACTAACAGATGTATTCAAAGTGAAGGTGCCATTGCCCAACGACTCACGATGAACGGTTCAATTCGACCAACATATAAACAAGTCATGCCAGAAGATCTCCCAGAAACAATGTCAGAGCGCACCAGGAGAGCGAAGGCGGTAGCCTTTCCTAAAACGGAGAGAAATGAACCGGAACAAATAGCGACGTTGCTTATGCGACTTTTTCCTGAAAAATATATATTACTTCAAGCAGGAGAAGACGATGATGGTAATACATATAATGAATACTGGGTACGCCATTCGAATAAGGAATTCTTGCTTTTGTATACAAACAACCTTATTCGGATGTTTAAGTATACACACGTCAATTCCGAACCATGTTTATCGGGGAATTTAGTCATAGCAAACCTCTATTCAGATAGGCATGAATCACCCATGGTACTGTCTTTTATATTTCCAAATGACAAAGAAGCTGATCTTCACGCTCGCGAAATTAACAATTTAATAGAGCAGTTACAAGCACATAAAAAATGAACGATCAATAAGTTTCTTTTCTAAAATCAATAGGCTACCAGATATATGCCTTATAGGATTTTAAGGACTACCTTTTTAGAAAGCCTCATCCTCTTCTTCATCCGTCGCCCAGCGAAGAAACAGAAATGGAATCATATAATCGGATACCTTAGAGACTCGAACCAAAGTGAGATCGAAGCTCGATTCGGCAATCTTATTCTTTTGAAAAGCGTTTATGATCGTAATAATCTTATCTTTCAAGACTGAGACCAACTTCGTATCATTTGAATCATTTGAGTCACTTTTTAATTCCGCACGCATTGCGCTGACAATACTGACATGGAGCATCGGAATGTCTTCTTCTAATCTGGGATATATATAGTCTATTTCGCATGTTGACTCTATCTCCCTGATGGATTCTTCAATGACCGTCTGGATGTCCGCACGTACGCGCGTCACTCTCGTTGATTGAAAATGTGCGACATCACAAAATGGTCGAAGAGGTTTGAATATCCCTTCAAAAGAGTTTCGTTCAACGCTGCTTTCAGTGGATTCCATGGTAGTGGTAAAATAAGTGACTCGTGTTTTTATATTCAATCGAGATTGTCAAAGATATATTTTACTTAATACGTTTATAGTCCAGTGAAACCATTCTTAGGTGCATGGAGTTTAACTTAATCACAGTACTTGGACACATGACGTGCCAATCCTTAAAAGAGTCACTATTGCATGAATGTTACATCCATAGAGCGAATATTTTCCTGATCTCTTAACCTTATATATTATACATAATCATTTATACAATTAAAGATGTCTGACAAGATCTCTGCTCTACCTATTGAATCTAAATGTATGGAAGGATCTTGTACATCTTGGGAACTCCTAAATGAAAACTATTATCATTGGATTGATAAATTGAATGAGTTTCAGAAAAGATTCGAAATATTCAAGCCAGTGGAGTATATGTCTTACGATTTTGATGATAGTTATCACAACTATAAGAAATATGAAGCGATTAAAACAGACAATGTTGACCTTCGTCCATTACTACAAGAAGTGTCGGAAATGACAGATTTAATCAAGGACAATCTTGATAAGCGTTACAATAGAGCAATTCAAATACAACTTGATATGTTCAATGCTCTGAAATTAAAAATAACAGAAACGTTAAAGTTCGAACAAGCCAATAAAGCAAAAAATCAAAGGTTGGGCTATCTATATAAACTGTTCAATGAGTTGCTACCTAAAAACACCAAATTCCTACCTTCTATCGATCCTTTACGACACCAGTCTATAAAAGAAGCTGTCACGAATTGTATGTGGAAGACCGAAGATGAAATGCGTGTAGAGATGCCTTTGATTGTAGAAACATACGAGAAAAAAATTCGCGAACTAGAACTAGAAATTGAGATGCACCAAAAAGAAGAATATGACGCAAAGCAGGAGGAACGACAAAGAACAGGGTCGTCGACAAAAGAAAACGAGAAAAAAACACATTGTATCCTCATGTAGTCATCATCTATTACTAGTCATTTCATTCAAGGTATTGAAATTATTTAACTTATTATTCAAATCATATAACTCATTCACCCAAATTTCTAATAAACACAGAATATGCTTCTATTTCACAATCTTGAAGACTCATGATACTCACTTGAGCCGAAGGCAATACGTCCAAGACTACATCCTCCTTTGTAAGTTGAATTTGATCGTATATGTGAGAAGTCCAAATATCGGCATCAAACGCAGATATCGCATCTGTATTATCGACCATATTTGGCTGACCTATAAATCTCTTTACTCCTTTCGTATTTGTTATCGAAATCATAAATTGCGTTTTGGTAGTGTGACTTGTCCATTGAAACGTCATTTCGTATCGTCCTGGTTCATACAAATAGATAACTGAATTTGTAGATGGACTTAATTCAAGGACACCTATCTTTTGGTATTTGATGGTCTGAAATGGAACGGAATACGTATTAAGAATGGGTGTCAATGATCTAGTATAAAAAAATGCCATTGATTGTTTGGACTGTAAGGATGGACCACGCGGTCCTTTGGTGCCCCTATCTCCTTTTTCTCCTTCTTCGCCTTCAGGAGACGGTTTTAAAGCTAACACTTTTGTATTCAAATCTAGGGAATGCATTCAGGAATGACTAGATTGATTAACTATATTAATATTACTGTATGACTCTATAAATATAGGCTGTTCCTTTCCTTTTTTATTTTATCTAGTATCTATTAAAACATAACCTACACTTGTTGAATAATCAAGGTGACATGATTCGTCGGTACAACTTCGTTGGATTGCCCATGTCCCAGTTGAGTTGGATTTCCAGTCATTAATCGAAGAGAGAAATAATCGCCGACTTGGACATTATTGAAGATCCCATGTCCTTTGATTTGGACAGAGGTATAGGATCCTTCATTGACGGGTGCTAACGTCGATGTTGCCGTATCTTCGTCTAACACAACATTTTCGTTGAGTTGAATACCTAATGTCATAGCTACTGGAGGTGAAAGAGTAGAATTATTAAATATATTACAGATAAACGTGACATAATAGTTTCCTGCCACTTGCGTTTGAACGGTATCACTTGGTGGAATAAATGTCCATGTACCTGGGTCTACGCTGACATCCTTGTTTAAACGCGTTGACCCAGAGAATATAACCCGTTGAACCGCACTTATAAGAGATGTATTTGAAGACGTGTTAAACAATTTAATCATTTGAGATGGATATTCACCAGGGGACCCAACCTCTCCTTCGTCGCCTACAGGTCCCTGTACTCCCTTTCCTCCTCGAGGAGTAACAACCACTAACTTAAAGGGTGTAGAAACAGCACTTAATGGGGCAGTCGATGACCTAGTCGATAACCTTGTCGATGAAGCAGTCAAAGGAGCCATTGATGCATTATTCAAACGATTATTCTGAGAATCGTTTCGTGCAAGCGAATTGGATAAATTCGACATGTTAAATGAGATTTTTGAATATGTTTTCTTTTTATTCTTTCTTTCTTCATTCATATATTTTTTTATGGAGGACACAGAGCGTAATGTTTACATTCAAGAAATTTATGCAATCCACACATCCACATCCAAGATCCTAGAGCAACTGCAATATGCCACCATTGATGAGAATGTGCAATATAATCAAATGTACCTGGATAAAACCGTTCAGGAATTTTGAAGGTATACATAAGAAATCCTATGGCACTTAAGGTCGCGTGTTGCATAAAGGGAATCAGAACGGTAGAGATTGGAATAGTGGGGAATATCGTAGAATGAATCCAAGAATAATGGATAGTTGGAATAATGGAAAAAGCAACAATCGATAACAACATGCGATTGGTCTGTATGAGGAAGACGTAGGTAAGCACTAAGAGGCTGACGACACTTGTATATAAAATCTGGTAGAATGGATAACACGCAAATCCAAACACAATACCGGGTAGATACGACCCGAAGATGGCAAATGCAATATTTATTGTATCAATGCAAAAAAGCCGATCGTGTATACATTTAGACGTATTGTTGAATAAATGATACAGACAAGAAAACCACCAACTGGACATGCCAGACACAATATAAAGATTATAAATCCAAATATCACTTGAAGACATATGCGCAGATAGCTGATGACTCCCTGTCCATACATCGTAATTGAATTGTACAGCAAGCCACACATATATAAAAAAGGCAAAGGCGTGTGTCCAAACATTTAAAGATTCATTATGCCATAAAAAGAAGGATTTAGCATTTATTGCGGGACTCAAAAACACGCGATAGCCTTTGTAGATATGGGGGCATTGAAGAAACTCCGGGACTTTATGTATGGTTTCTAGTTGATATGTATGACGTGTTGCACATCCATCATTATTGGTTTCTTGTGAACGCATATCAATGTACGTGAGTTTTTCTTTTAAATATGTAATTGAATAATGAAGGGCACGAAGTATGAGTTATGTATCTACTCGATTATTTTGTGTAGTCTTTATATACTGGCATCTACATGCATATCAAATGAATATCATATTAACTTTACAAGAAAGCAGAGAATTGTAATTTAGCACCCATGCATATTATTATTAGTATATAATAGGTATATAATAGTTACAAATCTACAAATATTTATATTCACTACAAAGTGAGAATGCAAACTAAAGTAAATAAAATAATGAAAGTAAAAGTAGTAATTGAAATATTAAAGCATAAACATAAAGTAAAATAGACAAAGAATCGATCCAACCTAAAAGTTTTATGAAGAGATAGTTGTCGCAGGTAAGCAATTCAAAGCTTGCTTAAATTTAATATGAAATAAGGAATTCGGACCTATAAAAGCCAAACTTGTTTGAGTCCATATTCTTCGCATTTCAATCCACCATTTTATTTGTTTCTCAGACAGCACAATAGTTTGATCTTGATTCATCTTCATCCATTCGCTATAAAATTGGGGAAAATAAAGTTGTATTCTATCATTGAAATCCAACTCCAACTCCAACTTGGCCGTTGTAAGGCAGGGCATATAATTTCGACAACTACGTACATGTTCAGACAATTTCTTATACAAATTTTCAGGAGACTCACAATCATATTTAGGCAAAAATTGTCTCAGGCAATGATAACACAGAGAATTCTTCACAAAAAATCTGTAGGTAAGAGTTGAAGGGGGTACATCCACAGAATCTCTAACTATTCTTTGGCGTTTAGGTAATTGCAATTGATTCTCGCAATTATTTTCTTGATCAACTTGAGGATTCCCTTTCAATTTGTGATCTTGTTGATCTCCAGAAGGTACATCTTTGGTTTCTATTAGATTTAGATTATTACAACCATCGGCAGGAGAACCTTTAAGAGATAGCATGTCAGTGTGATTTCTCTTTAATGAAGGAGGACCACTGGTATGAGTCACATGAGCCACAATATCAGCCACATCAGTCACATCATCAATAGTAATTCCGCCAGGTACATTACTCATGTTAATCATATTAATCACATCACTCGATTGAATTTTTAAGTTTAAAAATTCTTTCACAGGTTGGGGTTCTTTTTCAAGTTCTTTCTCTCTGTTTTTGTGTTCTAAAGTGGAGTTTGATGGGTTTGATGGGTTTGATATTTCTTTGTCCGCCACATTATTAATGGATGAAACAATAGGTCTAAATGCACTAAACGCACCAGTAAGTGCTTTTGGTCTACAACAAGCAAAAATAAGATTCTGTAAACTAGCGTCTGAAAGATACATCTTCGATCTTTCTGAGAACTTTCCAATATTATTCAACAAAATAGGCCAAACTCTTCGCCAATGGGATGAGATATGCTCGAGAGTTTTAGGACAATACCAAGAAGGGGCAGATGAATTCATTAAAAAGTCATTTATCCAATTGCTTAAAGCAGGGAATGGCAATATGGGAACGATAAACACTGTCGCCTCCTCGCATGGAGTTCTACAATGAAATTTTACATGACATGGTAGATATACGCACTGAAAGGCTGTCTGGGTGGCGTAAGCAGAACAAGGAGGAAGAGAGATAGAAGAGTTGGATTGAACCAGCCATGACACACAACTTCTAGTAAAGGCAAGACAAGGAAATGGAACTACTCGCTTGTGCGAGTTCCATGTTTTGACATCCAACTGATTGGATTGATTGGATTCATGAGAACCTTTGATCTTGAACATGAAAGGCATCATCGTGATGAGGTTTTGATTCAAAAAAAGCCAGTCGGCCATCTTCTCATCGAACGATGAAAGATTGAGACTATCTTTTCCACCTTCCCATTTCCCAGAGGCCGATAAGAAATCCATTTGTGTAGAGGTCAATAATTGGGGAAATTGATCCAACACAGCTATTAAAACATCGGGATCTGCACACAAATTATAAAGTTCCTTAGGTGTGTACGATCTCCCCTTTTTTCTCAACACAGCAGAAGTATTAGCAGGAGTATTATTTACTAATGGCAAGGAGCTAGAATCTGACGGCAGGTGTGAAGGAGAATGAGAAGAGAAATAGAAAGAATGTGATGGAGGCGATGGAGCCATTAGAGAAGAAGTCTGCGAGGAAGAAGATATCACGAAAGACATTGTTGACGAAAGTTGGAAGGAAAAACGGACAAAAAATATAATGTGAGGTAATAAAACTAGAGAATTATTGAAATACTCTTTCACCACCTTTTTGAATACATTAAGACGAGAAAATTATGTATTATGTTTTATATTTTATGTTTTATGTTTTAATTTGTTATTATTCGCTAACATTTATTCAACAATTGTAATTACAGCTATTGACATACTCTATAACTTTATTGTTTTTATAATGTCTTCATCTGACGATATAAAATATCCCCTCATTGAAAATTCAATAATGACATTACTTCCTTCTCCTAATAATTGTGAAGATAAACAGGAACCACAAAAAGAGGAAATGTTTGAAGAAATGTATGATAGGGCATATAAAGAATTTATTAAACCATGTGTGACCTTAATAAGTGAAGGCAAACCTTGGAATTGTTGGTCACTAAGGGATTTCTCTAAATATTACTCTATGATTCATTCCTTTTCTTTATGGAAAATAACACATGAATCATTCGAAGGAGAATATGATCAATTCGTATTGGAAGCACTTTTTGCCTTGTGTGAAGAATTTATGAATGTCATGTCAGATATTTTACGCCCTTGTATTATTGATCAATCTGAATATGAACATGATTCCAATATCAGTCGAATAAAAATCTGGAATCAGGAATGGAAAAAGTTCCAACAATTTGTTATATTCGGTAACAAGTGTCTCTCGCAACTTTTCTTGTCATGTCAATCACGCTGCGGTTTTAATAAAGTTAAGTTCATTGAGCGTTTTCCGTACTTTAAAGTTTATTGTGAAGACGAACATTTGTTCCTCATGAAGAACGATTCTTTCAATAAATGTGCCTATCATTCGTTCAAAAAATTAATTTTAGAAGATCATGAGGCATGGTTGTCCAAAGAATTACCAGAGTTACATTTCCCTGAAGTGGACATGCTGATTTTAGAAACTAAATATGTAACAAGTGCACTCGAAGCAGTAGGATGTTTGACTGATAAAATGGTAAAGAAGTTGAATTTGTAAATTACAATTTACTTATAAATTAATTAACGTTCAATTATATTCTATATATTAATACGATTTAATAAAGCAACATAGCTTTGATTTAATGCTTATCGAATAAAGTCATCTATATGAACCCTAGTTTTATTGTTAAAAAATATATCGAAAATGAATAGGCTGTTAGGAGGATGAGCAAAATAATCTTAATCTTATCGTGCATGGGATAATGTTTCAATAGAAGAGATTGAATACAATTACAGTCTGTGCGCTATTTCATTTATACAAAATGCATGTAACTTAAATCATTGATTTATATTATGTTATAAATTATATATTCGTTGCTTGTATTGATTATTATATTATTATCCTTATTATACTATATTGTCTTTAAACTATCAATAGGCGATCTATAAACCATAACTTATGTAATACAAGAGAATATGTGGGCGGAGAAATATCGTCCTAAAAGACTACAACAAGTCATTGGACAAACAAAGGTCGTTGAAAAACTTGAACAATATCTTCATCAGGGACCCAAGACTTTACCCAATTTACTTTTTTATGGACCTGCTGGGGTGAGTAAAACGACCTGTGCATTAGCCTTGATTCGCGAATTTATTTACAGGCATATAAACACTCTACCTTCAACGACAAATAAAAATATAAATACTACTTTGTCTGTCAATGAAAGAGTGGAGAGTATTAAAGACAATATTACTCAAGAAATGAATGCGAGTGTCGATCGTAGCATTCAGGTGATTCGTGATAAAGTAGAATCTTCTGCAATGAATAAATCATTGTGGTCAGAAGGATTTCCTATTAAATTCATTATTATGGATGAATGTGATGCCATGCTTCATGATGCTCAAGGTGCTATGCGTCGTGCGATGGAAAAATGGATGAAAAATGTACGTTTTATTTTGATCTGTAATGATCGATCCAAGTTGTTAACAGCTATTGTATCACGATGTACAGCATATGGATTTGATCAAATAGATCCGTCTTTGATGGCATGTGCGTTGGTCAGGATTGGGGAATCTGAAAAAATAGGATGTTCTTATACGACTTATGAAACGAAACTCGAGTCGATGAGAGTATTGGCAGCCTATCAAAGGGGTGATTTTAGATCCGCTTTAAATGCGATTCAAAATATGGCCGCAAAATCCTCGTTTTTGAAAGCACGGAAGAAGAAAGCGTCGGAAGAGAAAATGGCAGATGACATTCAAGAGGAAGAACACATTTTTTCACCTGGTGCTGTCAGTGAGTTTTTGGGTATTCCACCCATTCAACAATGTCACACATGGTTGACGCACATTCAAGAAGCTGCCATAAATAATACGTTAGGACAAGATTTTTTACTTACAGTGAAAACCAGTACATCTTTTGTACAAACACAAGGATATACACTAGAAGCATGGACAAATGGCATCCTAGACTATGTGTTAGATCATATGGAAACCTATCCATGGCGTAGATCGTGGATATGTGCCTTGCATAAGGCTCAAATTCGATCCGACTCTGACTGTGATATTTTTATTGTTCTGTCTGGACTAGTCGCGGACTTGTGGATCGCGGTCCGGTCTTTTAAAGAGGTAAAAAAAAACTAATTCATTCAGAGAAAGAAAATTTCAAGTTTTTTTGTACGTGTACGAAAAAAAATATTATCTTGTTCTCTTGTAAATTATAACTATGGGTAAAGGTAAAAAGAATCAAAAGTGTCAGAAGAATCAAAAGAGCCAACGTGCGCAAGGAAAGACAAAGTGTAAGTCAAAAGCAATTAAAGTCGGTGCAAACGTTGAAATAGATAAATCATGTAGCTCGTCCTGGTTCTCCACATGTCAAGACGGACTTCAATGGACTCAATCTATCTGTACAGGTGCTTGTTCAGGGGTAAAGAGTGGTATTTGTACATGTTTCAATTCTCGTGAAAAATGTTGTGGCATCCTGGGGCTTGTGTCTGCCGTATGTGCTTGGAAATGGTGGGAATTCAACAAATGTAAAGAAGAGAAATGTGACGAGGATGAATGTAAAGAATCAAGTTCAAGTGAATGTGGTGAATTTTTTGATTGTTCTTCTAGTTCGTCTTCATCCTCAAGCTCCAGTTCTTCGTCGACCTGTCCTCCTCGTCGTAAATGTCGTCTCATTCCTCGGAGATGTCGCCGTCGTCGATCCTGTTCATCCTCCAGTTCTAGTTCTAGTTCTAGTTCTAGTAGTTCTAGCAGTTCTAGTTCAAGTTCTAGAAGCAGTGTATCTATACGAAAAGGTGACAGTGATAATACGATTGTCATTATTAATACCACAGAAGATGCAGTCAGCGATGTTCAAACTCAAACCAATAACCAAACACAAAGCGTGACTCAAAACTCAACAAATACCAATAATACTGCCTCGTTAGCTGTAAACAAAAACGATATTAGCAAAACTGTCATTGTTAAAAAAACAACGGATCCTGCTTTAAATCAACTTCCTAAATCTCTTCGTAGATCTATTCAACGTTATCTCTAAATGTCTATTAATTTTGTTACTTTTATAAATTCAGTGGTGTATTTATATATTACTTGCATTTAGTTACTATCTATTAGTATTTATAATCTGCTATATTGTTGCATTAATACTATTCAAAGAAAGAGGAGTAAGACTATGAACAATATCTTGTCGATCGAGTAACTCATAGACTTGTGACAACGTAATCGGGGGTAACTTCGTTTGCTTGAGTGTGCGATCGAATTTACAAGTATAATGACCTTTCTTGCTTGCGTATAAAATACTCGGAGTAATGACATGACGAAGAAACGGACATTCGATTTGCTGCTCAAGGGAGGTTCTTGTTGCCTTCCATGTCTTCCAGGAAGTAGGAGCATCAGGTCCATTTTTCAAATTCTCAAATAAATACAGTAATCGCCCATTATTTTTCATTGCACAGTATAAGGATCCTGTCTCATTGTTCCATAACACGTGTTTCGAATCGTGATCCATCCATATTTCTCCTGCTCCAAGTATACATTCATTCGTAGATAAGAGTTGAATAAGTCCTTTGTGTTTACTTGTTAGTTCTAACCCATCCAATACTTCAATACAATACCATCGAATGTCTTTTATACGACCCCGATATATGCCACTTTTGTAATGACCATGTACAGTTTTCAGTGTCATCAATCTACATTTTCTTGTATTAATCGTATTGATCCACAAGTAGAGTTTTTTATCTAATAAACTATTAAAATATTTAAGTCCACTCAGGACAGGCGCACTCCCGACAGTATCAAGCTCTACGTACAAATCTAGACGACTCACTGTTTGTCCTTTTAGCAGAAGGACAGGCATACTCATAGACACGCAAGGTGGAGAAAGAATCGTGTTCCTCTCTCCATTTTGTGACGCCTCTTGGATCAAAAAGATGCTTTTATGACTTTGTGATTCACGTAATTCTCCATGATGGTGTTTTTGCGTCAGTTGTAATATTGCGTGAGGAGAATCTACCTCATCTTGTTCCTCATACGTTGCATCATATTTGGGATTGATTGATTTACGGAAATAAAAGTGTCGATGAGGCATGAATGAAAGAATATCCGAACGATTTCATAAGGATTTCATTTTCATTCCCCTTTCTTTTTTTTCATTTCATCTGAAGTTTGATTACATATACTAATATCCGTTTCTTCACGATTTCTCTTTATAGCAATGGAGGAGGATATCGTGAAAGCCTCTTTTTTCCGTTGAAAGAGCGCATATTTGTGACATGTTAAGAATTTGAATTCATTCGGTTCGATATAAGTGGTTAAATTTTTGAGAGGTTTCAAGATAGAAGGATCGACAAACGATCGACAAGTCACGAGTTCAAATCCTATGTCGTTTAATCCTTGAATAAGTAAAGGTAAAAACACTAAATATTCAGTATGAGGAGGGACTGTTTTTGCATTCAACCATACTTGAAGAGGAATCCCAAACACATGAGGAATCGAAGACGTTGAAAGAGAGGAGGTTTGTAGAGTCAGATCAAAACTGCGAGGAGACGAGATTCTAGTCGTGCCTTGTTCTTTAAACCAGGAAAGCACGTCTTCCCCATCCATGAAAGTACATAGAAATTGTCCCGTTTGACGATGACAAAAAAGGTCAATTGTTTGACACAAGCGTTTAAATTCAGTAGGATGCTGAAACGCAAAATGAATACTAAAAAATGCACTGACTAAATCAAAGGGATTAGAAGATTGTACAGAAGGACCTGGTTTTCTAGGTAATGCATTGATCGCCAGTTCAATTCCTTTGGTATCTTGCATCGCCAAAGGGGAGAGGAGCGAGACGTTTAAATTTGGGTGTTTAGGCGATTCTTTGTCCCACCGTTTTAAACCTTCTTTCACAAAGGATTCGTCAATGTCTATACCGACATATCTTTTTACATTCGCATGGATGATTTTCCACATATCTCCAAATTTACCACACCCTAAATCGAGCATTTCTCCATGGGCTATGTTCGTTAACTGGAGAGTACTATCTTTCACTCGATTAGAATAGATACACATATCTTGTATACTCCGTGTCGGAGGTCCACTGAATACATCATAGACACTCGTCATTCGTAGTGTTTTATAATATATTCATATTAGTTTTTATATGATTGCTTTAGTTGGCAGACAAATAACTTTTTATTACTTAATTATACGGCTGATACATGAACGATCTAACCTATATAGAAATTACAAATGAAAATAGGATTGTAAAAAAGAAGTTAAATTCGAACCAGAATCAACTTCATGATCGACGTCGTTCTTCACTATATAATCCCACGAAGTTCTATCATCAAGAGCTGTTTCAGAAGAATGTTTTGAAATGGATTCTACAAGCGCTTTTGTTTTCTCTTCATCCAGTTCAGTTGGATGTTCTTCTTGAAACACTTTATAATCGGATCTAAGTTTATTTTTGACACGTAGAGGAGCTTCGATACGAATGAGGACCGCTCGACTTCCAAAGGTATCTTTGACATATTCACATTCATTTCCAAATCTTACGTCGGTGACGAGAATGACACGAATACCTCTATATAAATGCAACAAGGCAACAGGGTGCAATCGGTCTACCCAATAATTTTCTCCATGGGATTCACGTTTTTCAAGTCCATATGATTGAAGACGTTTCCTTACCACAGCTTCTTTTGTCACAAATGTGTCCATAAACGTGTGATCATGAGCTTCCATCACATCCAATTTTAATTGATCGGCGAACGCCAATGAAACATAGGATAATTGCTTTGTTTTAAGTAACCAGGGTGCTACATACTGTTCCAATAGATAATTCTTACCCGATCCTATTTTTCCACTTATTGCAATTATATAGATTTGGTCAATTACAATACACGAAGGAATGGAATATTTATTCGTTTTAGAGATAGGTGTCACGACTATACACCCTTTTGTTTTTTTGGAGATATCTATAGTCTCTTGTAACTCACGTTTTCTTTCAACAGGTGTGACAAGTATGCTGTCTTTTGTTTTTTTGGGACTAGAACTAGATATCGTGTCTTGTAACTTACATTTTCTTCTCACGCAAGTTTCAGACACATGTGGAGACGTGGATTTTACAGAAATGGGAGACAGTACAGAAGACATTAAAAAGTATAATGGTGGCGAAGAAACGGCGATTTGAACCTAATAGAAAGTGAATATAAAGAATGAATAAGTAAAACTAAAACAAAACGCCTACAAGAGACGTGAGATGATCCCTTCAAATATGTGAGGACACATGCAATGTGTGTCACAACTTGAAATTTAGAAAGAACAAATAAATTTAAAATAACATATACATGCAATATATAAAGTACTGCTTTTCATAATCATTCATTCTTTCATCTTTTCATCACATTTAATATAGATTTATATACTAAAATTTATATATTCAAGTCTAAGTCTTTTACTATGTTATCTTCTGCTATCTATGTGGATGAAGAAGGGGATGAAACTTTTGTTTCTGATCCATTTATACCTGACTCTGACGAATCTGGAGAACTCAGTCCAAACTCGACTGATTCAAATCATACAAGTTATTCAAATCCTCAAAATAATTCAAAATCTTTAATTCCTTCTAAATACAGTGTACCTACTACAAAATCATATGATAAAGAGTTGTTTATAAATAAAGATCCATCCTTTTTACAAAATGTGGTTTGTGCGATTTGTTTTGGTATATGTCACAATGCCGTAGAAACAACAAGCGTGTGTGGTCATTTGTTTTGTGAAGAATGTATTTTGGATTGGATTACTATTAAATCAAAGGATGCAACATGTCCAACGTGCAAGAAACCCATTTCTCGTGTAGATATTAAACCATCTGTTGCTATTCGTCGTATAATTGATGGTGCGAAAATGCATTGTATATACAAACGATGCACATGGCAAGGAGAACATGGAGATATTTCGCAACATCGTCAGACAACCTGTCCATATGAACCTATTCCCTGTCGATTTAATGAAAAATGTAGAATGAGGATTCGAATAAATCAAATTGAACATATGGAATCATGTCCTTCACGACTTTCTCCTTGTATGTTGTGTCATCAAAACATTCCGTTTGATACAATAAAAGCACATTTAGATCAAACATGTCCGGAGGCGTTTGTTATTTGTGCTCATTCATGTTATGAAATCTATGCGGAAGAATGGAGTCAAACAAAAAAGGAATTAACATCTACGGAATCATCTAGCAAGACTGTTGTTTCTAGTAGTAGACGATCGAAGAGGGTCATGAACTATATCTGTAACACTTCTACAGATACTAGCAATGTTCAAGGACAAACAGTTAACCAACACAAAAAGCTTAAATGTTCAAAGAATGAAAAACATGAATCACTACATAAGACTCCAACAGAAAATTCAAAATATCATAGTGGTGAAGATGTCCCAAATCCGCTATATATCGATGCAAACACATATAGACTAGTTGAATATACGTCTTCTTTAGAATCATCATCATCTTCCTCTTCGTCTTGTTCCTCCATTTCAACAATATCGTTGCACTCATGTATGACTAGAAAAGATATTCCTGATCATACACAATTATGTCCTTTACACATAATTACTTGTGTGTATGCGAATATGGGATGTCCTCATCCACCACAATCTAGACGAGATATAAACACACATCTTGAAACATCTTATCAATATCATGCTACCTTAGTAAATCTACAAATTACATTAAACAATGATAAACTCATTGTTCCTCCCCCTAATCTAAATTTAAATGAAAGATACTATATTCAAAATTATGGATATGCATATCCTGTAGAACATTTTTATAATTTATCTGGTACCGTTCCTCTATTCAAGAACAATGATGTTATGCATTCGTTACTGATTGGAGATTTACTAGATGTGAAAGATACAAGGGGAAAATGGACGATATCATCGATTATGGACATAAAAGTCACAAATGAAACTCGTTATTATAAAATTCATTACTGTGGGTGGAATGACCGTTGGAATGAATGGATATGGGTAAAGTCCGTACGACTTGGTGCTCCATGGAGATATAGTGGTGGACACATTGGTACTTCAAGAGGTGTTGATCCACCTGTAGATTATCTGGCAGCCGAAGTTGTATGCGGTAACAATATCGGCATTATTTAGTTTATTGCCAATAAAAAAAATCACAAATGACTTTGCATTGTTCTAATACTTCTCTCAATGAGCTATAATATTCTTCATTCCTCGGGTCAAATAATGTTCACAATGCGTACATTTCCTTGCCATGATGGCTTTCTTTATATTTATATTTATATTTCTATTTTTATTTGTTTAATATACATAGATTGATTACAAATTACCTTAATCTATAACATGTATACACTATATACAATAATACAAAAAATTAACTATCTTCATTCTACTCATTCAGCATCGTTCGGTTCTTCTGATTTATTAGAGTGTGACTCATCAGGATTAGACTCATTAATAGGTACAGATGAAGATTCAATAAATTCAGTAGATTCAATAGGTTCAATAGGATCAACAGATTCAACACGACTAGGAGAACAACTAGAAGCTGACATTCTAACTCTAGTTCTTGTTCTTGGAGGAGAAATGGGAGAATTCGATAGATGATGATCGACTGTGTCCTCCGGACTTAATTCATTGTCTCCTCGTACACGTTTTCTTGTGTTCATAGGGTGAGAAGAAACGGACATGGCAGAAGCGACTTTCTCTTCTGGATCAGATTCATCTGAGGGCTCATAATCTAATAATCCATCTATTAACAATGCATTGGCTTCTTCAATATATTTTCGCTCTTGAGTTTGCTCATCCAATGGTTCCAAATCAGAATCCAAATTGTCATCCTCGTATTCATTTTCATATTCGTCATCGTCATCATCATAGCTGTCTTCTTCACTATCTGAGTCATCATCATCGTCATCATTTCTATCGACATTCATATCATCCTCTTCCTCTACATTACCCTTACCATCTTCGTCAGAATTACGATTTTCTCTAGATCGTCTCGAGGTTGATAGGATAGGATTATCGACGCGAGATTCACGTCTTCTTGACCTACTTCTAGAAACACGTTCTTTCAATTCTTCATCTGTGTATCTTCTCACTCGTTCTCGTCCTCGTCTATCCATTTCTACGATTTCACGTACAAATGCCTGTCTACTTTCATCCCATACTAATTCGCCTTGTCCATCGTCTGCTTGCAAAGGGTTCTCATACAACGCGAGCATGACTTCAGTATCTCTTGATTCTGTAATTTCTTCACGCCAACGCCAATTTTCTTGTTCACGTAATTGAGCTTCATGTTCTACTTCTTGAGGATATTTTTTTTGAACATCGATAGGTGCACACGTTTCTCCTGTCCTCATATTGACAAACACATTGACAGGCGTATTACAAAACATACATTTATGACTGGCTTCTTCCGACGTAAATGTTTTCGTGACTAAATGACGTAGACATGTTTCACAGGAAGCCCAATGACCACAGGGCGCAAACCGAAAGAGTAGAGCATTTGTAAAGCATAAAGAGCATGTATTGTCATCAACTAGAACTTGTCCCTCTTGACCAGGTTCTATCGTAGGCGCTCGAACATCCTTTGCTTCGCAATCGTCCTTGTCTGAATTTAGGGTATGAATGTTTGACATGAGAAGATCATCGATGTATCAGGAGTATTAGTCTTTAATAATAGTTATTTAGAAATTTGTTTCTTATGTTTCTAACACGTTATATTAATATTATTCCAAGTAAGATAAAATCTAAATCTAGCTGTAGGAGGAAGAATCTACGTGGTGAATAGAAAAGTCCGAACATGCACACATGGTTACATGACTCGGATTCGTATATATAAACATAAATGTACTAATTTATTTTTATAATAATATTTAGGGTGCGATTTATTGATATACATGCAAGTAAGTAAGTCACTTAGAATTAGTTTGCTGGAAATTTTTATTCAATAATAATTTATCCCATGCAAGACATATATTTTTATTAAATAAAAATAATTGTAAGAAAAAGTTTATACTTTAGTGTATGAATTAAAACTCATTTTCATAGTAAAATCAACATTTAGAGCTTACTCAAATTTGTCATGTCACATGTATAAAAATACTTTTATTAATACAGTATATTAAAATCCTTGCATGGGAATATTTATTAATTAAAGGTTCGTTTAAAAAGGAAAACGTTTGAAGATATTGTTTGCATGTCTGTATTTTCAATAGATTTTATAAAAAATATGTAGTTAAAATCAACAAATAAAATGGATGTAAGTCGATCTATATGTAATATAAAAGTATACAGACCTATAAACTCAACCTATAATGCTCAATCCGCTATCCCCATCCTGCCTCCACATCATCACCTTTCCATTTCTAGTCAATACAAGTCAGTTTTTGAGTACATATTTAAACGTTGCTCATACGATTGCGACGCTTATTTTATCTTCTCAAATAAACATATCGGATCCAGGTTCCACCCCCTTAATTGTGTATTCATCGTTTTCAATCCTTCATTCAGGATTCCATGTGTGCCATTTTTACTATCAACAATTTATTCAAGGAAATGGATGGAAATTTACAGATCATACACTATCGTACCTATGGCACACCTTTGGTTGGGTATTTAACTTGACACTGCTGATTGCTATTTATGCCTGCTCTACGTCGATGATTCAATCATCTGCAACCATGGTCCATTTTCAAGAAGGGTATATGATTGCCCATTTTGTTACTCATACGTTGTGTATTCTGGGACATATTTTAATTCAATATTTTTTTACCAGTACGATAAATCCAAACTGTTTATCAACGAATCAAAGCAATTTATCAGCCAATTCAGTAAATTCAGTGAATTCTACTAATGTTAATCCATCAATCACGACATCCATGTCAAACCCCCCAGTCCTTTGTGTTCATTCCGTTTAACTCTTTGTTTTTCTATTTAGGTATTACCCGCGTATCTTGCTGCTTGCTTATGATCATCGTGTCTGAAAGTGTACGACGTTTTGATTTTGTAAATCAAACTCTATGGTACATCCTCTTAAACTCTCTCGAAATAAATCAATAGAACATTTAAATCTTTCTTCAAACAAATCATGAAAAATCTTACGATAATGAGGCACAACATGGACGCGTCTAAAATGAATCGGTGCTTTGAATTTCTTTGTTGTTATAGTAGGTTCTTCTATACTTTTTGATTCATTTAAGTCATTCGACATACTCTCATTTTCTTGAAAATCATTGATCTTGTTCATGGAAGAGGACACGTCCACATATTCGATTTCATATAAAGAATTTGACAGTAGCTTCTCATCGTTGACTCTATTTCCGGTCAACACCATCTCAAAGTCGATAAATAAATCTTTGATTTCAATACAAACGGTTTCTATTAAAGTATGCCACATATTATGAGCCATAACAGCGACATCGGTTATGTCATATCCTGTGCGTAAAGAAACACAGGGAACATAAAAGGTTTCATTTTGTTTTATATCGGTTGATTGAATAAATTTATAGGCTGGTGCATCTCGAAGTGCCGTCAATGAACGGAATATTTGTCTATATCGAATACCTGAATTGGAAACAAGCCCTTTATATAATTTAAAAGATGAATCTGTATCATACGCTTGGTATATTTCAATCACATCAGTATAAGGAATGTATTGGATGACAATGTCGGCCAGAATGGAAGGTAATTGAATCGAACAAACAGGATAAATGGCGCTTTCAGCGGACTGCGTAGATAGTAAGTCTACGAATACCGAGTCCATGGGTTCCAAGATAGGATTCTTCAATGTCGTCGACAATGACGTGGTAAGAACATGATATACATAACGTTTCAATGTAAAATTATAATATCGATTATAGAGTAAATCTTTTAATGGATTAAAAATAAAAGAATCACTATACGTACCCGTCGATACAAACGATTCTATAATAATTCCATCATATACGCTTGAACAATATTCAAAACGGTCCAATAAATGTAAGAGAGTAAAAAGAGAGGGGAGAAGACAAAACGATATAATGGTTGAAAGTCCGTAAAAGCAAAAGAGAGTAAAGGGATGTAGTCCATTCCCGGTGATTGCATCGCTATATGAGGTGACCAAGGCGTACACACAAGCAGCGAATGGATAAAGAAGAGATAATGTGGAAGACAATATATACACAGGTAAGACAATGTATAAATACCACAGACGCAAAGAGGATAAAATTACGTAATGTAACTGTGATTTATTTGTCCAGTTGATTAGTTCAAACCGAAGACTACATATATAAAAAAACTGATGTTTCCAAACATTACAACAACGACAGAGGAACTCCCAGATATGTTGATTGCCATTAATAGGAGTCACATTCAAGGGTAGAGGATTAGATATGGCTAGTTTAGACTTAATAGAAAGAGACGAAAAGGTTGAGTGCAGAATTAAAGCACGATATTCATATTCGGTAAACCGCGACGTATCTCCAATGGGACCCAATTGTTGGTCGAGCAGATAATCATCTAAATCAAAATCTATATCGGATAGATTAATTGGACATGTAACTGATCGTTCATTCAAAGTACGGGAAAGGCTACAATTACAGCTACAGGCTGCGCTATGAACACGCTGTTCTTCAAAATGATACCAACTGAATTCCTCCAACCACATCACAGGATCCAAGTGTAAAGGAGGGTGAGAAAGTAAAGGTGATAGCAATACATCTTCTATGTACTTTTTACATAATTGAAGTCTCGAATGCCTAGTCGCCATCGTCAATGTCCGTGCTTTACTTGGACTTAGTCCTAAAGGAGATGAGGTAATAGTTTCTGATCGTTTTCGGGAATTGCTAGAATTGGTAGATAAAGACCAATCCATTTGTGAATAGAATCCGAGTCGATTTGAAACCTCTTGACCGTGCAGAAACGTATATAATTTCTTGTTAAAATTTGAATTACGCACATCCCCATATGTCAGAAAAAGAATCAGAGTCCATCGACATCCTTCTAAAAGAAAAAACGCTGGAATGGATAGACATACAAATACAAGCATCCATCCAATGTAAAATAAAATATGGTTTCGATTAAAATAAAAACACGAATGAAGGATCCACAGTATCCCCAAAATAGCCACAGATCCGAGTAATATGGTTTCTTTCCATATCCAAAGAATTGAGCACAGTGGATACGACGGTAGTTGTTGATCAATAAAAGGTATCGAGTAAAGTGACATGGACGGTGTTGAATAAAATAAAAATGCCATGGTGGAATACAAACCAAATAAATCCACAATCACAGTCAAAAAACTCAAGATACAAACACGAGTATCAATAGAATAAGCTACTATAAATCCCTTAGACATCACAGTCAACATGGATATGATAAGAGAAAATAAATGAAGCGAAGTGTACTGTCCTTCATGAATCACGAGATAGATAGTTAGTAAAACAGATTGTGGGATCGCTTCCATTACACTTTCAACAATAAATCCACTTTGATAGAAACAAGAACGCTTGAGAAACGACTTAACCGTACCATGAATATTTTGATCTTCTAGATTACTTGAATTTGATTCTCTATTACTTATATGGATATGGATTAAATTCCAAGGTCCAAAAAAATCAAGTGTCCAAGGATATTGTTCTTCCATCAACACACTCAAAAAAGGTAACGCGGGAGAGATACACAAAAGCATGAGAAAACACGCAAGATGATTATATGAATGTTGTATGCCTCTGTAATATTGGAACATAAAAACAGTTGGATACGCGACCCAGGAACACGCAAGTATTGCAATAGAAATATAAAAATATACTTGTTCCCCATCCTCATAAAATTGTTGAAGAACTAGTATATCACTTAGTACATCAATGACACCTAGGATACACGTAAATCCATTAAAGATGGAATGAAGTAGAGCAATGTGACATGGCACGAAAAACCACTCAGACCAGGAAGAATGTGGTACTGGATTATTATAATACCATGGAAACAACGGTGTGGGATTGGGTATAGACGACATGTTTGAAATGTACGCTATTCCAATAAAATAATATGTAAATAGTAAGAACTAAGAAACAAACATTCGAGAGTAAGCTGTAATGCAAATAGATCTTAATAGTGCATGGAATTGTCTTTTAATTTATTTTATTTTAGTTTTAAACGTTTCTTCAACTTTGTAAAAAATTGGAAATTCTAACTTCCCATAAAAGTTATACATGAAATGACAGTAGAAGTACCTTACGATTTCCAATTATTTTTAGATTATTATGATAATGTAGAAATATTGGATAAAATATTAGAAGTGAATAAAATAAAGGTGATAACACCATGTAGCTTCTTCCATATGAGCAATGGCACATACGGGAAGCCGAAAATTGGACTGATCAAAATAAAGCAACATATGTCAAAAAATTATCTATCAAATACGAAAGAAAGATTATAAGATAAAATATTGGTGGGAACAAAATATACACAAAATAGAAGGATTAGATGAAGAGAGCATTAATTATGCTTTGAGTTTAAATAAAGGTTGTATGATTTGTTAAATCAAATCATCACTGAATTAGAGATTCATAATTATGTGTAATTAATTTTCTAAAAGGTATAAATTTTGGTTGTTATTTATTTTTGTCGATATTCTATGAAATCATTAATGTGACAATGTTACACTATTCGGTTAAAATTAAAGTACTAATAAATTGACGATCAGTCCACGGAATGTCTAAATGTACTGGTTGAGTCATTGAAGTAGGAGTTGATGGCGTCAATATACAATGGGAGGAATCTAAACACAGCCAAGCGATACAATGTTGAAATTGAGGAATGTGTTGTAAAACAATAGACCACATAAAATAATGACGTCTAGCCTGCGCATTGGGTAATTGTAAACTCTTTGCGTCCCCATACCATCCATGCTCTATTAATAGGCTTGGAACACAAAGAAATACAGATTGTTGTTGGAGTTGTAGAAATAAGTCACGATGACCAGGTAGCATTTTGTCTAACGTCGACCACCACGTTTTTGTCAACGTCGAGAGCTGTAAAAATTCACATTGTTTGTCACACGATCGAGTCGCCTCTTCACTGGTCACGATGGGATCAAGTTTGGACCAAATACTTCCTACGGCCTGCAATGGATCCCATGGAATGACAACCATCAACAGAATTACCTGAGGCGGTATATGATGGAGTATATCCTTGAACATATGAAGTTGATCAATGGGTAATAAAAAATTGCCATTGGGGGCCATCGTAACTGATAGTATCATAAAAGGAGTTTGACAAACGGTATGAGAATGGATGGGCAAAGTTAAAAGACCGGGTAAAGTATTGTTCATGAGATAAGACCAATGTTTAAGTTCAGCATGAGGGCATACTTTTAATAATTCTGCGAGTGCACCCTGTACTTGCGAAGGTGAATGGAGTCCAAACGAGCCAAGGACCTCAAGGCTTGATTGAAAAGCAGCTGGAGCGGATTTACCTTCATAAAAGGGCAACGTGTTTGGATCGACAGGATAAATCACCGAACGATTCGGTCCTTTCAATAATCTTTCCTCACTCATGATCTCTTTTTCTTTTTTTCACGTTGACGAAAAGAACAAGAAAAAAATAGAATATATAGAATACATATATGTAATATTTATGCAGGAAATTGTGTTTATTCCCAAAGGAGCTCTTCAACGACAAGGTCATTTCACAACTTATGCATTGTTTCGTGTAGGAGTCTCTTCGTCATCATCCCCTGAGCTTTATTGCATTCATGCCAAACCCATCCTTACCGATGCTCTCTACCAAGTTCAATGTACTCTCACATTGATTCAAGATGGATCGGATTTGAAAGATCAAGAGTCGAAACAGTTAATAAAGAGTAATGATAAAAAGGGGGTCACGGGATTAAAAGATCTATATGTAACATTAAATTCTAGTCCATCCATCCAAATTCGCATGATACCCTGGAGAATTGATCAAGAACACGAAACATCCTCCACTGCTTCATCTTCTACAAATCAGAATCATTGGATGAATGAAACAGTCCGTGTTTCACCCTCATGTATTGGATCATCATCTATTCATACACCTATGAGTCTAAGTTTTCAATGCTATACACACCGTTTTCATGGATTGTTAGAATCTACTGGATGGGCACTTTCTTTCATGTTGAATAATTTTGAAAATCATCAAATTTCAAAGATTATGATTGACAATGATTGGACCGTTGAACCTCGTCAAGTCCATCTCACCTCTGTGAGGCTTACACCGTTCGATCAGCTCGAGATGCAGATGTCAAAACGAAGAAATGGACGAGTCGCATTTTTATACAATGAAGATTATCCTGCCATCCTGTGGTATTGGCATCGTTATTTCTCCGAACTTGATATTTGTCCTCTTGAAGCAAGTGCATCTGTTCAAAATCTAACAATGGATTATCTAACAGGTATGAACAACCCGAATGACTTGAAACTGAATGATGTGAAGAATGACAATACGCATATGAGGATTGCGCCAAGAAGAAGTTCAATTGGTTCGTCTTTTAACCCAGTCATTCCTTTACCACTGCCATCTAGCCAATCGCTTGTTCAGGTGAACAATTGGCTTTCTCAGCTCATTCGATTTTCCAAAACATTAGAAGAAGCAATCTTACAGCAACGACCTTTTCTTGTTATCCCATTAATTCAGCATCCTGGACACTGGACCTCCATGTCGCCGGCGACTGTCTCGTCATTTTTGAAATCTGTCTTCAATACACGTGAGTTTGAAGATACATTGTATGTCTTAAAAGATTGTATGTTGATTCTTCCCTTACGTTCTTATGCCCTTATTCAATCTCTGTTTCCGGTTGACAACAACTATGCGAATTGTGCAGAATCGAAACCTGTTGTGACACTTGACAAGATGAGTACGAAGATTCAACGTCTTTGTAAACGAGGAAATTTGAAGGTCGTTGTTCGTGAGATGAATGGAGGGAGTATGATGACTACCCCCATTTCTTCTAAAGTTGAGAAATTTAGAGAACATGTACCCAAGCTTCATGTATTATGTTTGATACAATCTACGCTGGAATCTGATTTAAAACATATAGCGGAATGGCTAGATGGATGGATGTCAAGTGCCAAACAATGTTTAGATAATGGGAGTTCCAATCATGAATTTTTATTATCTATTCATTGTCACTTAATTAATACGGTGCCTCATCAACCGTTAGTTTTAAAACAAGTTTTACAAGCCTCTACCTTTCTGAAACAACGTGTCAACTCCCATTCGTGTACAACGACATTGTTGTCTTGTTGGAATTATGCGGAAGCTTCTTCTTGGGATGTCGATATATGGTCCGAGCAAGTTTTGTCTTATCGAGACATGGTGTGTGTAGCTGACGTATACTCTCCCGTCTATGCTTCTTGGACATATCTTCAATCTGCATTAAATATACAAGCTACCTACCTCGATACAAGTCAACAAGGACGCACACCTATCTCTTCCGCGTTGATTTTCAGTTCAAAACTAGATCCTAATCCTTTATGGATTTTTTCAAGTGCAACCTTCCAAAATAGGTTCGATTTGGATAGTTACATTCAACAAATCCCATCCATACTGAAATTGCTTGATAACGTAAACCTAACTCAAAAAAATCAGGTATATCCTCAATGTTTTCTATATTCGCGATGTTCCTTAATTGTATTGATGCAAGTATAAGATAAGATAGGAGAATATATTTACAATGTACATGTGAGAAGAAAAATAAAATAAAAAAATAAAAAAAAAGGCATGTGAACGATAAGAAGCTTATCAAGCTTAATTAAAAAATGCATTATCTAACCATTACGTTGGAAGACGTGGTTCCGATCATTGCCTGGAAAGTCCTTTTATATTCGCTGAAACATGAAGCAGGATATGCGTTCGTCAATAACAGTACAGCGACGAAATTAAAAGAGAGTTCTAAACAGACTTCACAAGATGTTTATGCGTGCGATTTTCATTTTTCAGGACCAGAAGAGCAGTTACGTACAGCCATGGGAATTGTTCGTAGATGGAAACTTCAGTTTCTAATTGAAGACGTAGATTTGAGTCTCACCTTCTCATAAGATTTAATTAAATATAAAGGTGAGATCAAAAATGTTTACTTCAATCTTCATTAATTGTGTAATACAAAAATACAATCATATTTACTATATATACCATGCTCCATGCTACTCCTTATGTTGCATGGGTTGTTGTTTTTACTATACCACAATTGTATTTTTTCACCTTTTGATAGGCTAAAATAGACTGAATTGCATGATGTAATAAATATCTTTATATGATATAGGACTATTGAACACATATTCTTTCCACAAATTTATGTTACTAAATTATTATCAATCAAATGTCTAGTTCTTCTTCCCTTCCTCTTCTGACTGTGATTCCGTTCTCACATAAAAAAGAGAAACCTTCCTTTTTGCCTAGTCTTAAATTAAGATTAAAGAACGTCCATCGATCCGAAGCAAATGCGCTACCTCGAGTGCTTGTTCGATGGGTTCAAACAGTGGGAGTATGTATGGTGACGAACAATACTCAATATGCAAAATCACATGTAGAATTTCATCAATCCCCTTTAGAACCTACGTCTGAAAAGCTTCGTACCCACTTAGAACAAATCTCATGGCGCATTCCATCCGATCTTTTAGAGCCATTTTCAGAATTCAGTACATTAAATGCATTGAATAGTTTAAAGTTTGTTCTTCGTAAAACACATATCCCAGAAGATCCAGAAGATGTAGGAAGAAAGACACCAGGCTTATACAAAGAAGGGCTCATTGTAACTACTGCTGATGCGATTTGGATTCCCCATGACCAAGCCCAACGTGATCGTGTTGAAAGATATTATCAAAGTCATCCTCAATTCAAATTATTTTTGTCTGATCAACAACCCCATATGAATCAAGTCTGTCGTCCTGATTATGAAGATCGGATTTTAGCAACGTTGACTCCTGGAGAATCTATTGATGTCACATTTTATTTAACTCTTTGTAATACCACATTCATTAAACATTATGGAGGGTCTCCTGTGACTGCAAGAACGGTCCTAAGATTAAAACCTACAGTCAACATCGTAGAACCTATTACCGATGTTGAAGATATTGAACTGGCGCTTAAACTGTGTAATAAAGGTGTATTCAAGGAAGAAAAAGATAATGAGACTGGAAAATCTCGTTTAGCCGTAAAAAATGCACAAAATTGCACGCATTGTATGTTGTGTCGTGAAATTACACGTCCTGAACGAATAGAACTCGATGATTTAGAAGATGAATTTGATGTATTGGTAGAAACAAGAAATGGAATTCCTCTGTATCCTTTGATTCGACGTGGGTTTAGTCATTTAATTCAAGTATGTAATAGTTATCTAGAAGCATTAGAAAAATTCTAGAGTTGAATGTATAAATTACAAAAATGTATTTAATAAAATATTAAATAACGTTGATATTGCCGCTTAAATCTATCCAATTGATCTTTGGACACTTCGAGTCCAGATTCCCATCCAAACGTACCTCTTCGCTCTGCTGGAAATAACTCTTCATATAAACGATCAAATTGTTGCCACAATGCCGTATTCTCAGGATTTCGTCGAATCAAAGGTTTTAATTCATTTATTTGGAGTAACAGTTGATAGCTATGTGCTTGCTGCCTCTGAATACCCTGTTGACGAACTAGCTCACTTCCCAACGATGTTCGTCCAAATTGTCGAGACAAAGTATCTATATCTAGGTCTGTTTGTTCGGTGTTCTCAGATCCTCTTTCCGACGGTGTCCGTCCTCGTTTTCTCCTCGAGGATCTATTTGGATGTTCCATAGTCCTATCTTTATATTCTATTCCATGAGCCTGATTAGGATGTTGGAGCATCATGATTTGATGAGATAACTCCGAGAAGACAGCCACGAAGTCCGTTTCAGATAAGATTTCTGGATGAAATAATTCCTTTTCGAATGCCATTTGAACTTCCAATTTAAATTGGGAAAATTGATTGATCAGTTGTTGGGTTTGAATATGTGACAACAATCCTTGTTGAGTATAATGCAATAACATTTGGAAACGCTCCATTGAATCATGTAATAATTCCACCCCTGTCGATGTGAAAGACTTCAATTTCAACATTTGAGCAATCTCATCTAAATGAAGTTGGATTTGCTCTAATAACTGAGTAGGCGTCATTTCAGTGGGTCTATTGATGGCATTGGTTCGTCTTCGATTTCTTGGATTTGAGTAATTTAAATGATTCAGGTCTTTTGATTCTTCTGATTCATCTAATTCATTCTGTTCGTTCGTAAGATTTGCATGTGACGACGGTGCCCGACCTTTCGTACGACTGGATTGACTAGGATTAGGTGACGTACTCATCTCGTTTTTTATTTATTTTGAGTTGCATGTCGGCTTTTACTGATATGAAAGATTCTTCCATCTTGCATGTCGATCATAATGCGCGTAAAAATCTAATTTACTGAAATTCTCTTCCTTTCCTTACGTTGTATTATATCTACATATATTTTTATTTTGCTGTTTATTATTCATTTATATTTTGGTCTAGTTGTAAAAATATTAAAAGTATACAAATGGATACAAATACACATTCTTATGATCAAATGGATCCAGCTGAAGAAGATATGCTTCGATGTCAAATGATCGAAGATGGATATGCCTATAATCAGGAATCTCAAGACATTCTGGATGGACCTCTTCATTCCTCTAGTTCTTCTATTACATCTTCAGGATTTGGTGCCTCTACTATCGTTGAACAAGTGGTGGTCCAAGATAAATCATCTTCATTGACACATGGACGTGAGAATGAATTAAATTCTAAGCCCAAAAAACCCTTGGCTCATTGGCTCGTAAAACCTCATAAGGATATCCAAGCTGGGTATATTAGAACATTGGAGAATACGCTGTTGAAACGAAAACGGATTCCTACTTCGTTGGCAGAAAGAGAAGTGCTCAAATTAGCTCGTAAAAAATTGTCTCCCGAAGACGAGGGCACAGACTACAACGATGAACTAGAAGAGGATATTCTTGTGTCCTTTCATGATGATGTGAAAGATAGAGAATTACAAGAACGAGTATCTCTTGCTCTTCGACAATATGAAACGATAAAGTTTGATTTTTCTCCTGATATGAGGCCTCATTTACGGTCTTTTTTCCATCAATATGAATATACCTATGCGGTGATTATGGAGCTTTCGAAATTGGAGCATAGCGTAGCAATTGTACGTATTGCTACGTTCTTTGATTTATGGGATGATGATAACAATACCTTTTTGTCGGATGCATTAGATTATAGGAAGCTAGAACAACGTTGTAAAGGACAGGTCGCTGCTTTAACAAGTTTACAAGAACAAGCGATTACCTACAAGTTGATTCAAACTCCCATGAGTCATACCTTTACTACTGCACGAGGGGGAGGTACAGAATATGGATCGGAATTTGTACAAATGAAAAGAACATTGTATGAAGCCATTGGTCTCTTGTCCTTTCATGTGATGATGCGCATGGAGGGAGGATCGGTAAGAGGAAACATGAAAAGTTTTGAAGAGAGTGATCATGTATCCGATTATCTGTTGAAAACCAATAAACAGGAAAAACCTCAAAGTCCATTTGCTCGTATTTATTTATATGTCATTAAACAAGTCAGAAAATTGGAATTGGTGAGACGAAAGGAACATTTTCTTCGTGAAAAAATGTGGATGGATCCTACTACTCAAAAAGTATATGGCACATGTTATTATGAAATCTATGATACCATTGAAGATTTTGTGGGTGGACTCATGAACAAAGATACTCAATACGAACTATGGGATATGTATTATAGTAAACAAAGTGTACGTGCAGCTGTCATTTACGCACTGACCTTTGGAAAAGATAGTGATTTAAAAGATCATAGAGGAGAATGGGGATTGGTTGCCTTCAGACGTCATTTATATTGTGCTGTGTTAGAAACTGCCTGGTTGCATTGTGATCCTGAAAAACCCAAGCAATTTATGGCACAAGTGTACATAGATGACGAATTAGATACACGTCCCATTCACAAAAGTTGTATGGAAATGGAACGCGATGAGAATGGAAATGTATATCCTATAATACAAATGTTAAGAGATCAAGGATATGACAATGCTGAAATTGAGACTGCAGCTGCGATTATTGGACGTGCCTTGTACCCTGTCAAAACAGATGGTCATGAACTATGTCTTTTCATGAAAGGAGTCGGAGGAAGTGGAAAAAGTAGTTTATGTAAACTCATTCAGTCGTTTTATGAAAATCATGATGTGGCAATTTTAGCAAACAAGACGGAAGAAGTATTTGGATTAGAAAGTTTTATCGATAAGAAATTAATCTTAGCCATGGATTTAACAAAAGCAGCGAATATTGATGTCGGGGATATGCTTAGTTTAACGACGGGAGATCCTGTCGCCATTCGTAGAAAGAATAAAGGACAAATTTTTACAGAAATTCTTGCTCATTTTGTCGGTGCGTGTAATCGATTCCCCTCGACTTGGATGGATATTGATGGTAACTTTTTACGTCGTCTCTTTCATTTAGATTTTCCCAATGTGCCTAAAGTCCCCGATGAAACTTTCAAAAATCGACTTGTGAATTCGGGTGGCATGGCCTATCGTTTCTTTAATATTGCCTATCAACGACTTCGTAATGGATTATCTAGAGAAGCTAGTTTTTGGGATCAAATCCCTGAAAGATTCTTAAAAAACCGAATGGAATTCTTAGCGAATACAAATAAAATCGTCGCTTTCTTAGAAGATTGTCGAAGTCAAATTCAATTAGATGATCGTAATTATTGGTTAGAAGAAGATTTTGTGGCTCGATTTGTGAAATGGTGTAAACGATATCAACTTAAAATTGAACAGGATGATACAGATCCGAAATTATTGGCTTCGAAATTACTTCAAATGGGGCTTAAACGTTTAAATGTCAGTAAAATGTGGCCGTTAGTTGCTACTGCCGAGCGCAAGCCTCTCCTTGTTCATGGTGAATTTTTTATTGTGGGCATGAAATTTCTAAATGACTAAGTCTTTTTCATGCTACGTTACGTTGTATTTTTTAGCAGAAATAAGTTCATTGTAAACCTATTTATTTGTTTTCTTTAACTCTAGACAGTTTACTTCATTTAGTTCACACCCATTTCTTGCATTCCTTTTCAATATTTTGAGGCAGTTATGGGTAACTAAACTTGATTTACTGATGTAAACATGCTCTTTATTTTATTCTACATTATTATTTATTTTTTTTGTGTTTATAAAGTACTGTCATTTAATACAAATACAAATACATATAAATTTGTTTCAGGACAAGCCGTTTGAATAAAAAGAAAAGAGGAAGAATAAATAACAGTAGGTTATATAAAGTTAAAAGGATTATAAGACGAGAATATAAAAAAAAGACAAGAGATAAAAAGTTTGATTGGAATTCATTCGTGTTTATCTATTTATATATGTCTAACGTCTTACCCGTCTACGAAGTCCCTAGACGTCCTCCTATTGCCCATCGTCCCTATCGTAAACGACCCCAATATGGACAAGCAACCCTTGAACAGCAACAAGCCAATATCGTACCTGGCATTACAGATGTGAATCAATTACACCCTGCTCTTTCTGCTCCCTGGACCCCTCAAAATAAACGGGATTATGCTCGTCTAACAACAGCCACCGATACGAATTGTGAAGTACCAACGACCTCTCTCTTTACTCAATTCCAATTGTATTGTACAACTCAAAAAGACGATGCTGACAACATGTTGCGTCAAATGCAATGGCCTATACCTGTTCGTTTTTTTGACAATTTTAAAATTCCTGGATATGCTATTATTTTCAATCAAGCATCGCCTAACAAACGATATGAAGGAGAAGCCTATTGGATTGGATGGGAATTACCAGGATGGATGAGTTTACCCTCCTTTCTATTGACCGATGATCAAAAACGAAAATTATCCATTTTTTGGATTGCAAAACAACGTCGAAATGAAAATATTAGGTTGATGCAATATCGTAAACTGAGTATTTTATTATGTACCTACTATCCAGATGCCAAACAACTTCGTCAACGAGTATATGACAATAGTGCAAGATACACTGCCGATGTAGATGGCTGGAATGCAAGAGCTCCGAATGAACCTTCTATACCGCCTCCAATTCCAGAAGATTATGAAATATATACGTTTCAAAATGTCAATTTTAAACGTTTTGTGCCTGTCCATCAAGTCTTGGAAAATCCTAGAACACGGAATAGACTCGTATACATGATCAACGGAGGAAAGGGTGCATCTATTGCTAAGAATAAAACAATCTCATTGTCGTACATCCTATCCAATCCAAGCAGCACTCAAATTCCTTTTGATTCTTGGATTACTAATAGTTTTCCGTTTCGTGTCAATAACAACGGACAAGTGAGTGAAGTCAAAACATGGGCGAATACTTATAACGAATTTGGAGACAATGATGATGAAGTACTGGATGCGTTTATCAATACGTATACACCGGTGATTGAACAACTCATTTATGGATACGAATTAAGTGTTCGCGAATTTATTGAACAAGACGATCCCCGTATGATTGCAAGGATGTTTTATCCATACGATCGTGAAAGTGGGATGTCAAATACACAATATCAAGACGAATTGACTCGTCTCATGAATGAAGAACCATTTAAACGAAATCTTCAACAATGGATGGATCGACGTGCTCAACTGTTACAGACTTCGACTCCTGCTCAACTTGCACAATTAGAAGCTGATAGTTTAATTCGACAATTAAATTCAGGGGTTCCAGAAGAACTCGAACGATATAATTCTTCTGCTACCCTCATTCGAAACAAAAGAAATTCATAATCGATAATCTGTCCTTTTCCACGTTGTTCATACTTCTTTGTCTATATATATTTATATATATTTAAACTGTTGTACAAGACTTTTATCGTCCACTCGTTTAATTTTTTTTCTGTGATTTAAAGAACAAATAAAAACCAATTAAATTTAAAAGTTTAATTCAGCTCAGTTTTGCTAGTACACACGACATCCTCATTATCTTTAGGGTTGAGCCTTTAATCACCACTTTTTTAAATGTCTAGTGCGACGCCTTGCAAGTTCTTTTTTGGATCTTCTGGATATTGTAAATATGCGAATGATTGCAAGTTTTCTCATCAGCAGAGTTCTGTTTCGAATTCTATGATTCATGCGGGAGCCAATGTCGGCGCTTATCATGGACATTCTTATCCTTCCTACTCAAACTATCATCCAGCAACAAGCTCTGTGCCACCTGTATCTACTTCCGCGTCTACCTTCCATAGTACGACAACGAATAATTCATTGAGCGAGGAACAATATTATCAATTGTACTTGGATCGTCAAGCAGAGCATGAAGATACATCATTTCAAGAACAAGATATGGATGTGGAGAGCGAGGACGAAGAAGACGAAGAAACCGAATATGAAAATGAGGATAACGACACAAATAATATAAATACTATAAATAGCAGCAATTACAATTCATATCCAGAACCTGGACAACCCTTGAGTATAGATCAAATGCCTCGATGTACTGTAATAGGATGTAATTTGATTGCTATTAGCACATCGGTAGATGGCAAATGTCCGTATTGCGTACATTTAGAAAAAGAATTAGGACGTCGATTTATAAAAAAGAAGTTTTCACCGTGCAAGAACTATCCTTCCTGTAAACGAAACGCCGGTCCACATCGCTTTTGTGGATATTGTCATCATACTCAAAAAGCCCAGCAATATGCAAATACATTACGAACAAAAGATTAAAGTAAGCGTGTACAAAATATCTAGATAATTAATATCAATGTCTAGTATATCCTAGACATCGATGAATATAAAACTGAACAATCATGAAAATATAAACATAACTTCATAAATTAGGATTGAACTACATGTAAATGACGATAAGGAGGATTTAACAATAATTCGCGTTCACGTTCAACGTATGCGAGATAATCTTCTGGAATAGCATCTATTTTCTCTAACCATTGAATGTATTTTTGATCCGGATTTGATTTAGAAGAGATACTTGATTTAGCTTTTTTAGGTTTTTTAACTCCTTGTGATATATCATTTGTACTGTCATCGTCGATAGAAATTGCATTGTCGGATGACGATCCATCTAATGTACGGTTGTTTAAATCCATTGAGTTTTTTACATCTTTCGAATGTTCAGCTTCTTTTCGTTTTCGTGAAGACGGAGATTCGTTTACTTTGTTTGTATTGTTCATATTAGTATTTTTTATACTTTTAACTATATCCAATTTTGATTTTTCTTCTAAAATGACATCAATACTCTTGAATTTGTCAATAAGAGATTGTCCAGTAACAGGTCCAATTCCTGTGAGACGTAAGCATCCTTCATCTCTCCCTAACAAAAGACAGAAATCAATCAATTGACCATGCGTCCATCCTAATACATTCCATAACGCTTCACTATTATACAAGCAATAATCGGTGGCTCGAGAATCGGTAAACAAACGACGAGCAAGACGTCTAAACCCAGTAGGAAACATATCACTATCCCCAGAGAAAATTAAATCTCCCGATATTTCAAAATCCACTTCAGAGACACATTGTACTACTTCAATACCTTCTTCTTTCGTCCTCCGTTGGACTTCCCGCAACGTCGAACGAGATAATTTACCACTGTGTTGCTCACGTTTTTTTTGTTGTGAACGCATCACAGTAGCATCCATTTGAAGAGATTGAAGCTGCATTTTAAGCAGTCCTTGTGCACTATCTGGAATTTGTTCATGACTACTGCTATTACTACTACTTGTCTCGTCTTTTAGCTGTAATTGTGCTTGAATTTCTTCGAGTTCTTTTTCAATGGCACACACTTCCAACTTCATGAGTGCAGCAGATCTTGCACTTGATTCACGTGCCTCTTTCCGTTTCTGAAGTGTGGCTAGTTTATTGGCTAATGGTTCGCCGTCAAAAAACCATGTACATTTCTTTACTTTGATTTTATTCATAAAGGTATCATTGGCTTTACGCATAAATTGGACGAGTGTATCGATTATATCTTCTTCTGGCAATGTACTATCCAAGGTATAAAATCGAGGACACAAGTATGAATTCGCATCTATGCCAACACTCCATGTCCTACATTCAGCTTGATCCGGTCCAAATGGAAAAAAAGGTTTGCAAATTTTAAGTGCTTCGTTTGGTGGTAACTTCTCAAGCAATGTTTTTAACCATTGCCAAAATCCTTTAATGCCCATTTCTTAAATTTTTTTATAATAAGTAAAATATAACAAATAATAAATTATAAATTTGAATAGTAATACACACAAGGAGGATAAAAGCATCTAAAATGCCACATGTTTGACAATCGATGACATGCATCGTGTAACGTAAAAAGATTTTTTATTTTGAATGTCTCAAAGGGCGAAGCTAGAGCAAAGTTTATATTGTAACTTGGAGACCATGCAAGAAAAACGATGTACCTTATTCAGTCAGATTTTTTTTTCAGTTGACATTAATAAGCTGGGCGAGTAAAAATTCAAAAGAAAGTAAAAAAAAACCTTGATCTTTACCAGATTAGTATCATTGACTGACTTTTTACTGTACAGTAAAAAAAAATTAAATATGATGTGGCCTAATGAGCTCTTTTCGTCCTTATTCAGTTTAACCTGCTCTGCCAATCTTTGCGATTCGTTCATTAATTTCGATTGGGATGCGGAGAAATCAAAATCCAAATGTAAGAAGAAGAAATGCAAAAAACCTAAGAAAGGAGACAAAGATGTCAGAAATGGAAATAGTCGCAATCATATTGTCATTGTGAATAGAACAACAGATAGAACCAATACTCTTCAAGCTCAGGCAAATGATCAAACTCAAATGTCAACTTTGATCACCGAACAAGTAACAAATGCTGTATCAGCAGCATTGAACAAAAACAGACTTAAATTACTTTTTAGAAAAAGTGTTAGATCTCGACATAACAAACGTAGCAGTTCCAGTTCTTGTAGTTCAAGTTGCTCTAGCTGTTCTAGTTGTTCATCATCCTCCAGCTCTTCATGCTCTACTTCTTCTAATTCGTCATCTTCTTCTTGTGGAACTTCAAGTTCAAGTAGTTGTTCTTCTAGCTCGTCATCTTCTTCCTCTTCTAGTTCATCTAGTTCGTCAAGTTCGTCAAGTTCATCGAGCTGTTCGAGTTCTTCATCATCTTCTAGCTCTTCAGGAATCTGCATAAGGGTTGTTAAGGAGAAGCCTAAACGAGAAGTGATTATCGAGAAAATTATCGAATGTCGCCCTCCTAAACCTCGTTGTTCTGAATCTTCCTCAAGTTCATCGTCCAGTAGCAGTTCAAGCTCAAGTTGTTCAGGATCATCTAGTTCTTCTAGTTCGAGTTCAAGTAGTTCTTGTGATTCATCTTCCAGTTCATCCAGCTCTAGTTCTAGTTCTTCAGAAAGCTCTGATTCATCAAGCTCATCAAGCTCATCAAGCTCCTCGAGTTCATCAAGTCCTTCTTGTGATTCCTCGTCCTCCTCTCTTTTATGTAGTGATTCTTCCATGTCTTGTAGTTCGTGTTAAATTAAACTTATCTGTACTCTAATAATTGAAAGTAATGTACTATGAATAAACAATTGTATCTCTTTATACATATAGAATATAGTTTTAGATGGATTTTTCAGATTTGGTGGCAAAAATATAAGTGAGAACAGACGATAAAGCTAACAATAATCCAAAGGTTAATACAAACACTTCCCATCCATACGAACTAATAGCAGGACGTGTTGTGCAAGTTGTTGCATTATAGGATGATATCCCAGAACCAGCGGCTACTATCAAGGCAATACCGATTAGCCCCAGTAAGACGCAACTTCCAGTAGAGACTGAAATAACTCGATAGGCAGGCATGATAGATAAAGGATATATCTAAGCTAAATATATATTTCTTTTTTTTTCATGTAGAGAAAAACTGAATGCATCGAAAAATATAAAGTTCAATATTGTTTCATGAACTGGTTGACTTTAATTTTCCACTTGGCTAATCAACCATTCAACATTTTCAGCCATAGAAATACAATCAATCCGATTGTATGCCACGATTTCTTTCATTAAAGGGATTTCCATCATGGTGATTCCTTTTTCAATTGCGTCTCGATCACACAAGAAAAGTGCTGTCATTGCATTCAGACCGGAATCACATTGGGATGATGGCCAATCGACGGTAGCAAATCCTTGTTTTTTCATGGCTTTTGTAAAATGTTTTAGTTTAAAATTATAGCACCCTTGAATACAAAATGGTTCTTCTTGGATGACTTGCATCATGTCAATGAATGGAAGGGTAGGCCATGTACGTGATTCAGGACAATGTCGATTCGCAGCGGATTGTCGATTTGTCCAAAGAAATTTTTTTTCAGCTTGACTCCAATGAACAAACGCTACTTCCTTTTCGTCTTGTATATCGACATTATGCAACTCACATGTCTGACGACAATATTCAAACCATTCTTGTAATATTCTGAGTTCTTCAGCAGACGTTAAATGATCGACTGAAAAACATCGATATTCATATTCTTTCGTAATAGGGTGTTGGATCACACTTCCTATCATTGCAATAAACGATTGAGAGGATTTAAATGGAAATTCAGAAAAGGAATCATATAAAGATTCGGTTGTTTCAAAATCAAAGTAAAATGTAACTTTTCGACGTGTAGCCCAATTGAAGAGTCTATTTTGAATTTTGTCTGGTCTATACGAAGGGGACATCCTAGTATTGTGTGTTATAGAACTTATAGAATTAGATATCATAGAGCTTTGATCCTTTTGATTTATTTCTACTAATTGGATCATGGTTTTCAACCGCTTAGATAAAGGGGCTGGAATGGTAATATCAATTAACTCGTGAGACGAATCATTCAATGATTCAATCTCTAATGACTCATGACTTCCTTGACCCTCCTCCTTCTTTTTCTTTTTGGGTTTCTTACGAGTTCGAGCATGAGCATCCTGAAAAATACGAATCATCGTAGATACAGCCTGTGGATCTTGTAAATGATAGAGGTGATACCGAAAACAAGTGTCTCTATAATTCACCCCCGCCATCCATAATTGTGTGATCTCATGATACTGTTTCGCCAGTGTTTTCTTTGTATTTTGCCATGGAAAGGATTCCATATTTTTCATATTCGGATACAATCTGGCATCCGAAGGACGATCTCCTGTTAGAGTCACCTGAAATGATTCTCTCGAATACAAAAAATTCCACCATTCAATGCTTTGACCAACGGATTCACTATGTTTCTGAATACATTTTTCAATCAACTGTTTGTTTGAACCATCTCGTTCTATTTCTTTACAATAAATATGACCTGCGGTATACAAGGCATCCAAGACTTTAGGTCGTTGTATAGATATATCTGTCTCATTCATACGCACATCTAGATCGTTTGAAGACAATTCTAATGATTTATCTAAGGATTGATTTACATTGTCAGGGTCATTCATGTCTTCTGCCTCTTCTGTCTCTCCCACATCTTCTATTTCTTGTTCTAGTTCATATTCAGGTTTAGACCATTGACAAGAGCGTCCTATTAAAAATGCCCATTCGGAACGATACCCTTGTACACGTTCCAAGACAACATTTTGATAGTATGAAATCATTTTATATAACAGTACATTACCCACATTTTGAAGGGTAAATAAATTCACACCTTCTTGTCCCATAAAATGGAGAGATAGGAAGCGTGCTTGTACAGTCACATAATGACAATTGATAAGTCCTACTTTTCGTGCACCCATATGAATACTGGGCATGACGTGAAGATCATCAAAACGTGTAAATAAATAGGGAAGAACGTCACTTCGAACTAAATAATCCGGGGCACAAGCCCAATTCTTTTCAGGCACTAAGAGGACAGGTGATACAATAATGGGAATGCCTATAATCATGGCTAATTTTGTACTAGCAAAATATTGTGGATCAAAAGACATGGAAGAATTGGACGAGCGAGAATGAGAGGAATTAGAAGAATCGGAATCTTGAGGTGCACGAATATCGACCATCCACCTACTCGCCAGATGTGTGGGAAGGGTCGTTAAATCCCATGTATTAGAAATGGCTAAAGGAGGTCCTTGGGGGAATTTATCTTGTAAGCGTTTGATTAAAGCATTTAACACTCGGTTCATAAAAGGAATTCGTTGTGCTTGAATAAACGAAGAGAATTCCATACGTGGATCAAAATGATCATATTGTACCATATCAGGACGATAGCCGAGTCGTGTCCCATGAACAGCCAGGTAATCTAGAAGTAAATCACGACGAATTGTGTTTCGCAATTTATCTTCATAAAACCATTTCTCATGTTTGGAGGTGGACCATCGACCATATTCGGATAGATCAATGAAATCATGTCTAGAGCCAGTACTACCAGGGATGAGAGCATCTGTGGTTTTAATTTCACTGTCGGTCATTTAGTAATTTATATTAAAACAAACCCTGCCTTGTATTTATAAACGTTAATGTGTTATTTACATTTATAATTTATAATTTATTCATGTTGCAAATAATTACCCCATGCAATTACTATTTAGTTATAAAATGTAAAAATACCTTTCGTTTACAGTTATCAGATATACAACCCATGCATACATTATACATGTTACATTTATTCGAATATACATCTTTGAATATTTATTTATTAGTTTGTACATCTTATATATAATTAAATACAAAATGAATGAAAATAGACATTTTCAAGCATATTATTTAGAATCCTTAGAACATGAAGACGAAGAACTCATAAGAGCCATTTCAGCATCGTTAGAGACTCTTCCCTCTACTAACATAAACAACATTGGAGAGCAAAAAATAGAAATAGATATTACAAAAAAGAATCATAATCGTCTACCATTTTTAATGTTGTTCGACGGAAGCATTCTCGTCAACAAAACAAAAAGCATGAAATGAAGGCGGAACAGATTATTCAAGGAGAAAGACAAGGAATGATTCTTGAAATTGCCGACCTCAAAATTAAAAACAAGGCACTCACAGAAAAGGTAAAGATCTTAGAACAAACTCTTATCTGGAAACAAACTATGATTGATGAGGGTATTTACAGAGCAAATAAAATGGCGGAATGTGAAATAGAGCGGTTGTATACATCCACGTCAATGAATGCTGTTGAAATTGCAAGATTTCATTTTATGGAAGGAAAGGATCAAATTTCAAAAATTTTATTATCTTCAGATCTATTTCAACATTTTAACAATATTAATTCATTGAGCAGAGATGGAATTATGAACATTATATTCGAATATGGTCTTTGGGATGTTACTAAACCTCTGAAATCTCCGCAAAAACAATCTATTTAATCATTTAATTAACATCTGACCTTCAAATCTAGAATACCGTATAAACCATGGGCTTCCGCATCAATGCCTGCAGCAAATAATACTTGTTGATTATTCAATTTCAAAAGTCCCCATACATGATCGATCGTCAAGATGTTATTCGATGGGTCTAAAACACGTCCTATAAAAACCCCAGATTCTAAATTAAAAATGAGAATATCTCCACCTCCAAAATTTCCTACTAACAAAAAGGTATGTCCATGAGTTTCTTTTTTACACGAACAGGATATTCCTTTCTTCAATTTAAAGGTAAGCATCCCCCAAGGAGAGTTCAAAGGTCCTCGATTAAAAAAGCGTCTCACAAGTTGTCCTGACGATCTAAACACATCAATATAACCATTTCCTAAGCCCGCTACATCATCGTGCAATTCGTCATCTTGTTGGGCAAAAGTGACAAGGAGATTTTGGTTATTCACAATAACATTAAAGGGAGCATATCCAATCGTGGTTAAATTGGTATCTGTAAATGTTTGCAACAGCGTGGATGTCGTATCATATTGTTCTAAAAATCCGCTTCTAAAATTACAAACATATAAAAAAGTATCGTTGAGAAGAGCTAATCCCTTGTATACAGCGACGGCAGGATCGCTGACCACCAGTGGAATGGCATTAAGACGATCTACAGCTGAATTAAATCCGAGGATTTGTCCATCTTCAGTACATAGAATCAATTTAGACGGTCCAGACGCACCCGTGGTAGTGTTGGTGATTATAAATCCGGATCCATTATTAGCTACGATTCCCGTTGGATTACCCGCAGTACCTACTGGATTGGAAGGTACGACAAATTCGGATAAAAGCATAGTTCCTGTTCCATCAAATTGACTGACGGTTCCACTTCCATTGTTCGCTACATACACGAATCCATTAGATAAAGCAATGCCCCAAGGATTGATAGTATTCGCATTTTGATTTTTTGCTTCTTTTCCTACATCTGAAAATAAGTCTTGTTCACGAGCATGAATAGTGATAGACATGGTAGATGATAAATAAAGAGTGAATATACAAGGGTATTGATGTTTTTTTTATTCCTCTCTTCTTCTTCTTACACTCTGAAAATCGCAAATAGATAATATGTAACAGTAGATAAAAAAAATAAAATATATTACACCGTCCAATGAAACATATATGTTTTATATAAGATCTATTTTATGTATATTAAATCATTATTCATAAAGGAGAGGTAAAGCTTTCTAACCATTATACTTATTACCACTCGCACGAAGACATAGTTTCACCTCGTACGTTATAAGAGAGATGCGTTTTCGTGATCTTTTTTTATAAAAAAAAAGACCATTTCATGTTCTTTGTCTGAGCAAATACAATCTTTCAATTCATAAACATGCACCTTCAAATAATCGCTACATCTAACACGCTGTCTTTTTCTCATTCATATGTTATTATCCCATGCAAATATATCATCTGAATGTATATGTATAAGTTTATTCTTTAACTTCTTTTAGAAATTATACATTATTTATATTAGAAAAATATGTGTAAATATTGTGAGGTCTGTGAAAGAGAGTTGTTAAAGAAAGATAAAACTATTCTCTTGTTAATGCATAAAAAAGAACAGAATGAGCTACTACAAATTATTATACATGTAAAAGGGATTCATCCAGACGAACATATACCGGGTGACTGTTTACGATTTATTACACGTGATGCTACATTGCCTAGACGAGGGTGGATAGATTCTCTAATGACCGAATTTTTTGACTGATATAGTGATATTAATATAGACATTGATATATCAGCTTGTACTATATTTTACTAAAAAGGCATTTTAGAGTCTAGATATAGTATACATTAATACTGCACCAATATAAAATTATTTTATTCCATGTGCTCAATCAATAAGTAATACGCTTCAAGCTCTTGTTCTATATATTCAGGAGTTATAGGTAAACAAAGATATTTCTCAAAACAAGAGGATATCATTACATCTAGTTTATGATTAATTCCAGCTAACTCTTTACATACAGCATAACTCCAAATCATATATCCTTTAATTTGGTTAGAAGACCAACGGGAAGGTGGATTGGTCATTAAATCGAATATATTACAATATTTATCTGCTAGTTTGACAAGCTTCGCTTCTTTCGATGTATTAGATGCAGCATGGATAATTTGGAGTTTTTTACGATCTACTTTAGATTTAGATTTATCGTCAGTTACTTCCATCACAATAGAGGTGACTTCTTCACCAAAAGCTTGTTTTAATTCCTCTTCTGTTGTCTTAGTATCTTCTATAGTATCATGTAATAAAGCCGCTTGAAGAACTTTTATGTCGGTAACGCCTACACCTGTTAACGTTTCGCACACTTGAAGTGGATGATTGATATATGGACTTTGATTCGCATCTTTACGACGTTGATTAGAATGTTTGCCCGCAGCAAACGTTGCAGTTCGAAGGATATCGTATAAAGGAAGATCTTGACTCATTAGTTTTATTTGAATATTTATATATTTATTTAGGAATCAGTATTTAGTGTTTCAAGATGAGTGTGTAGGTAGGCAATACAAAGAATAATAAATGTTAATAAATTTTATCATGCAGTGAGAGTAACAATAGAAAATATTTCCATACACTAATAAAATCTTTAGGCTTATCTAATGGAACGAGGAAGGTATTTCGAAATCACGAAGTTCTTGATTAACAGCCTCTATGAGTCCAGGAGCGTAGTCACATGTACTCTCCCCAAACAAGATATGCTCGATAAAAAATGAGTGAGAGGATAATTTCAAAATACGAATATTCCAAGCAGATCTTCCGATTGCGGAAATTTCTTGAATAGGTCCTATCCATGTCAATGCTCGTTGGATGACTTGTGACAGATTGTGACATACAATAAAATCATCATGTGACCTATCTTCTATAATAAATGCACATGTACTAGGTCTGTTCTCGTACGTGTTTGAATAAAATCCAGAGCCTCGTTCTTTATATTCCTGTAATTTATACAACAAAGTAAGGATCGATTCTTGTTCCTCTAATGACCATATATACCAATTTTGTCCATAAAAAATTCCTATGGACATACGAGCCACATGAACATGTACACATTTTTGAAAAAATGATTGAAGAGCTTGGAACGTGATCGCAATCATCCATAAAAAGAAAGGACATTGATGTCTCATTTCTATCCGCTGCATTACATGGTATGATATAAGTCTCGAAAACGCGACTCGTGGTATAGGGGAAGATATTATGTTATGTTGTGCAGCGTATAGAGTATCTAGATGTATCCATGGATTTTCAGCTGGCTTTCCAATCCATGAGGCCCACCATTCTTGGGACCTAACCCACCATGAAGAAGATAACAAGGATGTCGTGTCATTATTTGAACTTTGAATTTCATCTATTTCTGGTCTATGTGGGGTTGTACTGATTCCATTTTCTATAGATGGTTGGGATTTACTTTCTTCCGCCTTTGAAAATTGAAGCCATTCTAACAGCCATTCATAAATAACAGGTACCAGCCTTTCCCAGTTATGTAGGGAAGCATCTAAACGAATCATTCGATATGGGTCGGCATCATGGGATCGAGGAATTTCCATGTAATGAACTACTAGTATATAAGACGACGAAACATCTGAGTTAGAATCTTTATTATCCAAAGAGTTGTCAACATTAAAATTTAAAAGATGTTTCCATGTTTCTTCCATCGTTGATTTTCCATCACATTTATGCCTAATCAATTTAACACGGGCGAGAGGATTGGGTGAAGGTGTATAGACAGACTCTATTAGTTGTTGTTTAATGATACGTGATAACTTTTTTACATTTAAGGAAGTGGTAGTTTTAAAGATACCCGCACATCGATTCATACGATGAGAATAACAATGGACACTTGTCTTTTTTGTTTGTGTATATAAAGGAAATCTTGGATGTTAGGTATTATATTAAACTGAGAGCACAGGTTCAACTATGCCTTTCTTTTATTTTTATAACTGGTCACTGTTTTATATTTTATATTTTTACAAACGTATTTGGACTTTTCTTGAACTTTCCTTGAGCTTAGTTTGTTCTTTGTGTCCACAATATTTCACTTTATTCAACATGGCAGAGAACAAAAATTCAGACGTCCCTATTTTAGAATCAGTATTTCATGAAAAGGTATGGTTGTTATATGAATGGGTTGATAAGTGCAAGCAACAACTGAAAGAGGGCATGTATCAACCTAAAGAGTTAGAACTGGAATTAAGTTTGAGGCCTATGACTCCATTTACAGATCAATCAGGTCGTACTGCAGATATTGGGAAACCATTATATTCGCATTGGAAAGAGTGGTTAGGTACATTAACTCCATCCGCCGTTCACCATGAGAAACGTGCATATGTGGATTACTTTTATTTAGATCAAACTATTCGAGAACGTGCCTTTAGCGACACGAATCAAATGCACGAATGGACAAGAAAATGTAATCTACCTTTTATTTACTCTCCTTTACAACTGAATTTTCAAGATTGTAAATTGCAAATGAAGGCACATTTAAAGCAAGAACGACCCGTTTTACCGCTGCCCCACGATGTCAGTCCAGTATTTGCAAGAAGTAAAACTACCCATCGGTATAGATTACATGCTCATCCTGGATGCACCATTGATTTATCCGAAGTCCAAAATATTAGATATTATGCTGAAGAAAAACGAAGTTGTGAAGAAGGATCGGTGATATATGAAATGGAAATTGAGTTAGATTCCTCTACCATCTTCAACAGCGATTCAGAAGATCGTTCGTGGACCTACAAAATGCTGCAATGTCGTTCAGATATATGGCTTTTATGTGGAGAAGCCATGACCCAAGTCCACGAACTCGTAAATCAACTTGGTCAATAATATATATAGATTAATTTATTATTAAAAACACTTTTGACTTGCTATAGAAATAAAAAAAACCAAAAGTCACACTTTTTTTGTCGTATTTTTTTTATATGAGTATGAGTGACACGATCAGTACTACGAATATCACTAGCAGTATTTCAAGCGAAACGAATGATGTAATTGAGTCGAGTAATACTTCTATGAATGTCACAATTATATCTTCTTCTACTACTTCTACTTCTTCTACTTCTTCTACTGTCGACAACGAAAGTTCAACAACATCGACTCAATCAATCACAACCAATGTAACAAAAGACGGAAGTAGTGGAATTGTTCAACCTTCAACCCAAGACGATATAAAATCCGAAATCATTCCAATCGAAAATCCTGCACAAATAGAAACGACTCAAACAGAAACGAGTGATAGTATCTTACCTCAATTAAATGCAGTAGAAACATCTCAGGAAATTATCCCAGAGTCAACCGCACAAATACCAATAGAAACAGTTATACCAGTTGTACCCGATATACCTGTCATATCTCTTGATTCAACAACAGAGTCGTCAAAAGATTCGTCAGAGGAGTCATCCAAAGAATTATCTCTAGAGCCACCATCCACCAACCAAGCATTAGAAACATCGGTTGAAAAACAAGTTGAACAACCGGCAGATCCGCCTATTACATTGGAGCCTGCCCAATCTTCTCAATCCATTGAATTAATTTCGCCTATTCCACCTGTTCCTGAAATCCCATCCGCTCAGGTTATTCAAGTGCCTGATGCAGATGCTAGTACGGACATTATCCCTTCATTGCTCCCTGAAACCAACACGGATGCTTCAACTACTATCCCTGTCGGTAATTCGACCAACTCTTTTTTGGATAGTCTTGTACCCTTGGACCCTGAAGAAGGAATGAAATATGATCAAAAGCCCGCACCTTTATCTGCTTCGCCCGATATTGCGTTGACAGAACATGCTGCATCCAATTTATGGAAAGATATAGGTGATATTAAAAGGAATGGAGATGCCGACATTAAATTAAAAGCGTCTAGCAAACCATATGTAGTGGACAGTCTTGGCATGATGAATCCTAGAATTGGCGAAATAGATATTAAAAACGCAGTGGATGTACTTCGAAGTGATATGGTGTCTAGCTATGAATTAAGATACAAAAATCATAGTCCTCATCCTTTAACCCATCATGTGCCTCCTTCAATTCCCTCTGCCAGCTTGTCTCATTCTCTCGTGTCCGTTGTCGTTTCAGATTCATTTCAAGATGGGTTTATTGTTCTTCAATGGAAGGCATTAAATGAAAACGGCACATTGATCAGCTCCTTTGATCAACCTTGTATTGCGTTTATTGGTCCTGTTGAAAATGTAACAATTACAATACCTCCTTCCAGTCCTTGGTATGTGAAACTACGAAATAAAACCAATACGGACCTTATTGTGGAAGCGATCGATCAATTGACACATGACCATACGTCGGGTAAACGAAACAAACAATTGCTCGTAACAAAATTGAATCATACGTCAGGAGAAGCTGAACAAGTTCAAGCTACTGACACTCTCGCTCAATTACAAGCTGCTGATATCATGGCTGCCTTAGCAGACATAGAGTCCAATCCTCATGCCTATTTACAACAACTTGGTAGCGTCGATCAGAAAACGGCAGGTACTTGTTCTATTTCTAATTCCCTACATACGTCCAATTTTTCAAATTGGTCCTCAGAAGGACAAGCTGTCTATGAATCAGATCGTATTCATGAACAATTATGGATATTTTATACATTTTGGATCTCTGAATATGAACTTTTGAGGATTTCCATGAATCCTAGCGTTCAAATCTATCCCATGGTGTTCGCTTTTTGGGATGTACAAACGTTGTATTTCCAAGATAGTTATGAATCGTTGTATCATTCTCCAGAACAAGGATTCATGACCTCTTTGGTTTTAATATGTCAAGATGCCGGTTCTTATACTATTCATCATCGTGATGCGTCTTCCTTAAACACTGGAGTCCTTCCTTACACGACCCTTGTGTCGCCAAACACCTTTAAATTGATGCTTCATTTTCAACATAAACAAGAAACAGCAGGTGGCTATATAATGCATCGCATGTTTTCTCACAGCGATGAATCTAGTTCTGTCAATGAATCTATCTTTGGACAAGATCAAAGTCAACTCATGGCTTTGATGACAATGTACAAGCACTTTATTTGGAATATTCGATGTGAAATGCATCTAAAAAACTAAATATGACAAGACATGAAATAAAACAGTAGTTCTTGAATAAATATACAATAAAAAAAATACTTACAGACTACATAACCCCATTCATGCTATATACATTTAATTAAAAATTCAATAATCTACAAGGAATAAAAAAAACATATCGTCATATCTTTTAACGAAACCAAAATACATAAAAAATATAAAATAATGAGTGCGCGACCATCTTTAAGAGAATATTCAAGTCCACAAAGTTTATTTAACACGAGTCCATATGCTGCCAGTCCACAACGAAGTCCCTATAAAAATAGTCCATATACAGCTAGTCCTCTGAATACACCTATACAAAGAAGCCGTCCACGACCTACGGAATCAGCGTATGCCGGTATTCCTCCTTCGATCATGAATAATATTCGAGAACATCATGAACGTGTAGGCACAGCTTCTAGACTCGGTTCTAAATCGGGATCGGCATTAAGATCGATATCAGGGCCATTACCTCTATCGACATGTGGAAATGTCAAAGGACTCAAATCCACAAAGGTAAATAAAGGTGTTCAAGAATCATTTCGTCTATCTAGTACAAAATCACGTATGTCGAAACCCCGATTCAATGATATTCAAGAAAATGATCCTTATTTTGATTCACAAAATTCGATTCCAGACTTAGGTGAATCGGAAATGTATGAAGATCGTCAACAAAACATGATGCAAGAACTTCCCAGTGAACAATATGGATATGTAGAATCACAAGAAGAACCGGAAACACCTCAAACCGTACAACGTAAAAAACAAGATGCTTCGAAATATATTACCATGTTGACCGATGAAACATTTTCTCCCTTTTTAGCCCAGAATCCTAAAACAATAACAGCGTGGACAAGACCCGGATGTGGACATTGTGTCGTCATGGCACCTAATTATTTGAAAGCAGCTAGACAAATGAAAAAGATTGATCCAAGCATTCGTTTCACAGCAGTCGATGGAAATGCACAACAAACCCTTGTAAAACGAAACAATATTGATGGATATCCTACTGTACGTGCCTATGATAGAACACAATCCGAATATCCAAAAGGATATCAAGGACATCCATATGGAGAATATGTGGCCGATGGTGAACCTCAGGATTTTCGTACTCCTAAAGATTTCGTGCGTTTCGCACAACAAGGTGCAAATGGAAATCAATATCAAGAACAAGAGCTGAACCAGCCAGAACAGCAAATAGAAGAAGGGGAGGATGTAGGCTATCCTTACGATGAAGATTTTATGTAGAATATAGAAATGAAGATTATAGAAAATAAATATATAGATATACATATTTCAACATAAATTATGTTTAATTAAATAAAGAGTTCAAAGGTTTATTTCATTAATTATTTCAAAGTTATTTGTATCAACAATATCTTTCACAGGATTTATAACGACCTCATCTTTTACTAACCATTCTGATCGATATGTAAAAGGAATAGAACATCCGTATAAAGCATTTACTCTATTGACCTCTTGTTTATTACTTAATACACTCGGGTCAATGACAGGATATAGACCTGAGTACGAATCGTTGGAAAGTAATCCAGGCGGAGCTAGCTCACTTGCAAAGGACGAATCTTCAATCCAACGATTAAATTTTTCTGGAAGAAACACAAACTGAACGAGAATTCTTGTTGAACAAACTTGGATAATTTTCGCACTCCTCCAGCAACGTAATGTTAAAGATTTATTTCCACGCATATCTACATCTACACGAGCACCTACATGTAAATAGATAAAGTTTGGACAGTATCCTCGAAATAATATGTGGTGTGGTAATATTCGTCTACCATACATATCACAAAATATTGTTGTATATTCATAACTTTCATCTTCTTGTTTATCTTGGGTATCTATTGCTTTATCTGATACCTTTTCAACTGCGTGAGCTAGTTTGTCCACACGTCTCACTTCATCGTGACTTTCAACCTTTTCTTCAATCACATTGCTACTTTTGTGAATCAACTCGCAAAGAGTATTTATATAGGGATGGACATGAATCCACATCATGTCACCAGCATCCGACAAGGTTTTATTTCCATCCACGATCCGCATATATCGTACTAAAAAACCAAGGAATTTCAATGCCCACGAAACTATACATGTTGACGGACACAGAATTTTAAATGCTCGGACAAACGAATCGGGAGTGACCCCTATTTCAAACAGAACTGAGAGAACCAACAACTCATCGGACGATTCTGAGTATTTTTCGCTTTTGGAACATTTAATGAAATTCTCAGATGAGGTTAACACACTCAAAGGAATCAAATTCGAATGATCAGAATGAAAGCTCTTTGAATCTATTACAATATCAAAGTTGTTAAGAACCATGTCGGCAGCAGAAACAGACGTATTAAAACAAACGCTTTTAATTACAAGCATTCTCCACTTCGTTAACCATAGCAACCTATTGGATGTATATTCACTTGTTAACTTCTCATCGAGTTCCTTCATTTTCTTCTCCCTCGCTTCATAGATTGTTGCAAGATGGTAGGATCCAAAATTTAAAAAATGACCTAAATCCGTCATCTTTGGAAATTTGTGCCTTAAATTTGAATTTTCAGAATCGATTATAAATGAACACCATAAAGCGCATACATCTTCGTCGAGTAATAAAACAGTTAAATCGTTGGGTTTAATTGTCGCTAATCCTCTAATATTTAGTAACCAATCCAGTGACATGTTGAAATGAAAAAGATATAAATATACAAAAAGTCTAAAAGGGATATGGAGAATATAGATAAAAATAATGTAAATATCAATTTAGAATAAACAACCGGTTAAACACTCTCTAGAAAAAGATAATACATGCACATTTCAATATAAACTTGTTAAATTACCTAACCCACATTTCTATTGAAAAGCCCCGACCCATGCATCATTATGGAATGAATGGATATATAAAATTTCAATGAGGTTATAGAAGAGAAAAAAAAATAGGTTTTTCTCTATACAAAGATTAAATTAAAACAAACTCATATATCTTATTTGTAATGACGACAGTCGTTGTAGATTTAGCAAGTTGGAATTTATGCGGTGAGGTTCATCCGGATCCTTGTCAATTGTCACATGAAATTCAAGTGCCTCCAGGTACTCAGAAAATTCTTTTAAAACTCATGGACCCGGGTGATGGAGGATATTCATGGCAATCATTAGAACGACCTAGTCAATCTGCTGTGAGAGATCCAACAATCCTAAGACTTCAAAACGATACAAGTATGTGTGGTCAAGGGATGGTTGGTTGTTTTGGGATCAATCAATTTTTAATTGTATATAATAAGCCTTTAGAACATGGACAATCGTATGTTCCATCACCTGTCTTTCTAGAAATACCACCCGGACATGATGATATTTTTAAGTCTGTTCATGATGCTACTGTCTTACAATTAGACATTTCAGTTACCTGAAAATAAAAAAAAGCAAGTTTCGTAAGCTAGACAGCATATCTGTTTTAGAAAATAAAGTCACACGTATGTCCAGACAACAATTGATTCGATATCTCACTCAATGTCCGCATCCTTCTACGAAGATCTCTACGATTGACCAATGGTTTTTAAATAGAGGACAACGACTGCTTTTGTGGACTCAATTTAATGAACCTACCAGGTATGCTACCAATGCTACCAATACCAATACTACCAATTATATGAGTCCATTTACAAGCATGATCACGCCATTTTCCTCTATTTATGAGATGCTCTCTCGTCTTACAGTTGAATATGATCAATCTCAACAACAAAAGGCTCAGTTACAAGATGAAAAATCGACTGGTTCTGTTGAATGGAGTGTGTTAGATACAACACCTCCAAGTAAAAATTCCATTTTATATACGAAAGTAATACCAGGAGTATCTATTGAAAATTATGCTTGTATCTGTGCCTCTCCTCAAGAGAAGAAATGGCTTCAACAATTCTTTCAATCCTATCAAATTACTGGATCGATACCCTTTCCTCCGTTACAAGAAGAATTTCCGTCGAATACTTTCAAACAAACAATGCAATCTATCGGCGGGTGTATCCTTCGTGCGCCCATATCACTAGAAGAATATCTATATTTTTTTGACACTTTTCTCTTATTGGGTTATCAATTAGAGCAAGAAGATATATATTCCCCTATTCGTATTGTGACTTGGATGGAAGGATTTAGAGATTGGGATTCTTTTATTCAGAGTTTTGTGTTGCGTATAACATCAGATGTAGAGATACTTCAAAACAAGGTTCATGATCCTCGAACGATGATACGACTGTTGTATCCTGACGCAAACGAACAACTGGTTTGTTTTGTACGGTGGAGATGGCAACGTGTATTAGCCGTAAGAGCTATTAAAGAAAGTAAATGAATCACGATGGTTCATTATGATTCATTAAGATTCATTATATGCGCTCCTTTATGTGCTTTGATATCTGTAGTCAATTTAAACAGCATCCTTGTGTTTATATTACTCGCTTCTATAATGTCTTTTGGCGTATGTCCTGTGTATTGAGATATGGAAAGCACAATATGCGGTAATGAATCTGATTCGTTTCTTCTCGTCTTGAATTGTTTAGCATAAGTGGGTGGGATCAACCAAGGAGAATCTGTCTCAAGGAGTAATCTATCTAACGGCAATTCTTTGATTGCCTCGACAAGATCCTTGTTACGTGTCGTATCACAAATCCATCCAGTAATACCAATATAAAATCCCATTTTTAGATATTCTTTTAATGTTTCCTTGCTTCCAGTAAAGCAGTGGACAACGCCTGTCAATTCCTTGTATTCAGACAAGATATGAAGCATATCCTTTGTTGCCTCTCGATCGTGTAAATATAATGGCTTTTGTACGTTAATGGCAAGTTCGATATGACGTTTGAATACTTCTATTTGTTTCTCTTTTGGAGAAAACATACGATTATAATCAAGTCCACATTCGCCGACTGCAACGACGAGAGGGTTCTTTAAATAGTCAATCATATCTTTAAATGTTTGTTCCGTTGCATTTTTTGCTGAATGTGGATGAATTCCAATTGTCATATACAAGTTGATAGCATGGTCTTTGTATATTTCTATCCATTTCATATTTGAATCCCATTCAGGACGAGAATTACTAATACATACAATGCCTTCAATCCACTCATTATAGGCATGGTCTAAATATTCTTTCCGATATGCCTGAAATTGTTTACAACTAAAATTAACTCCTATATCAAACATTTTTGGAAGTTGGTGTTTGTTTTGTGAGAATCCTTTGATTAGGAGAATTTAGGAAGAATCTAGGAAGAATCTAGGAGAATTTGGAACTATGGTGTACATGCACGCACGCGTCTTATATAAAACGATTTATCGTTTGATTATCATTTCAAAATAATATGACCCATGCAAGGATTTTGTACTTAATAAATTTTTTCTACATGTATTGATCAATAAGTAAAGTTGCTTTTTTATAATCACTCCATATCATTTTGTTTAACATGTATTTTTTTAATGAATCCTGACAAATTAGAAAAAAAATCATTGTTAAATTTATATTTATGTCTTCTTCTACTTTATCATACCCAAGTCAAGATACACTCGATGAATGTTTTAATCGAGGACAGTTCACCATATTCCCCACATCCTCTCATATTACCTGTGATCGATGCCAAAGGTCCAATATTAAAAAGTGCCTTCATCTGAAGACATCAGATAATTCGATAGATATCTGTCTTGATTGCTATAAATCAATTCGAAAATATAAACAATCCCAAGATAAATCTAGACAAAAAGCCTTTAAAAAGATTTCCAAAGAAAAGGAAAATAAGTCTAATCGCTCAGAATCGGATTCCGATTCAGATTCTAGTCGTTCATCAAGTTCATCGAATTCATCAAGTTCGAATTCTCAAGAGTCTGTAACGAAAATGGAAATATCCTACAATTCGCGTCCTATCAAACCCCATTCACAGAGAAAAACAAAAATGGAAATGTCATGGAATGCCAGGAAAAATAAGTAGACTGTAATGTAACGAAAAAGATCTATATTTTGAGTTATAATTTAATTTGATACTGAGTTCTGAAGACTGCAATAGTTTCTTCGGATAACATGTCTTGTCCAGATATCGTTGGAAGTCCACAATATCTAGATATATCCTGCCAATATTTTACTTGTTTTTGTAAACGTTCTGGATTTGTAAGTTTCTCAACCCAAGGTATAAAGCGTAAAAAATCAGTAGAGTGCACCACTGCCAATATTTGACAAATTTTAATGAATGAAAACCACCGATTAAATAATGTCGCAACCGGTCGAAGGGCTTGTAACGGTTCGCGTATCATACCTCGAATTCTATCTATCATTGCGACTTCTTCATCGGTAATTCGAGGGATAGGTATATTATTAATAAGACTTGCAATTTGTAAGCATAAAGGACCAAATGTGGTGGACAGCGCTTTATTGGTTTTTAAAATAGTATGTACTTTGTACGGATAAATTTTACAAAAGACATCTTGAATACGGATATGACTATTGTGGAATTTGTGAATAACATATTCAACACATTCTGTCAAATGAGCAGACGATTCTTGGTCTATACCCTCTTGCTTTTTAGGTGCTTGAAATAATTGAATGACTTGTAACAAGCCATTGTCACGCGCAGCTAATGATTCTTCGGTGGCAGGTACTTCCACACTTGTATCAACATCTGTGTTCGCATGTCCGCATTCTGTACATGACAATGTCCCATCGTCCACACTCGCTACGAGTCGCGTTCCATGTTCTGGGCAATTTTCAGTACTCGCAATTTGAGAGATATCATTCAATGCTCCATTTTGATTCCATAACGACAGAGGTGCCTTTTGAAATTTTTGTAAAAACGTTTGTAGAAAAGGTCCGGTTTTATAGGCTGCAGCTTGTTTCTCAATATCGAATACAGCACATTGGAAAGAAGAAGACAAGGAAAACGGCTGTGTGTTAAGTCCTGTTTTCCCCTCTTCCTTTATTTCATCTTTCACGATCTCCTCTTTTATAGTATCCATAGGCTCTAATACATGTTTAATTTGATAGAGTAACTTCAATTCATATCCATTTCTTAATCGATCCAATTCGGCCTCTACCTCTTCCAATTCCTGTTGGATTGCCAATCCTTGTTGAATGGCGTTTTGACTTTGAATCGCTTCCATCAACGATTGTAGAAGCTGTTGTCCATGTTGAGTAACAGCACGAATTCGTTGTTTTCTATATTCTGGCCATTTTATTTCCAGTTTATTCAATTCTGTTAAATAATCCGTTCGTAATTTTTCATATGCCAAGGTTTGTTTTTGTAATGCAGTTTGAGCAGGTGTCAATGTAGGCTTTTTGTTAGGTCGTCGACCTTTTTTAGGACGTGGGGCATCTGGATCTCGAACGACTTTACGCTTCGTGAGTCCATTGATTTCAGATTCATGTTTAGTCTTGCCTTCAAAATCAGGAGAATCAATGCCTTCATTTGATTCATAGTCAGTTGTTTGAATCGATTCAATTCTTTTGATACTTAATGATGGTTTTCGACGCCTTTTTTTAGATTTAGATTTCAAAATAGACGTGGCGTTATCCGCTTTTAGACCACCATTTGAAGCTGGATCGGATATAGAATCGATTGGACAATCAATAGCCTGATCTATACGCGAATCGGGATCATTAAAAGAGATAGAGGAAGAGGATAGAGCAACTGCTACATCTGTCTCAAGTGCCGGAACATCCATTCCATTCTATAATTATATATAAATATATATATATCTATATGAGGGGTGTATAATGTATGACAACATTGTACTTTCAATTTCACAGATCTACAAAGGAATTAATTGGACAAATATGATCGTTCTATATAGACAAAAAAAGAAAAAGTTCTTCTCTTTGTTCTCATGTCTCGTTTAAAAGATCTAATCCATAAGTGGATCAAACGTTATAGACAAGATCGTCTTCAACGACTTTCCCTATTACCTTTTCAACCCAATGGATTTGTAAATTCTGTTCCTCTTGTCATCGACAAGAAAGCGGATTACTTTATTATATTTAGACATGGGGGTCGTCGTGCAATATCCATCTTTGAAAGTGATGTCCATACCCATTTCCCTCTTCTTCGTCGTGACAATGAATGGCGAATAGATCATGAAAGTCCACATAACATCATTCCACTAATCGGTACGTATCATCCACATCCCACACCTGGATTAGGTCAAAGAAACGTGATCGCCAATGAACATATGCCTTCGGATGAACGTCCGTTGTCGGTAGGAGGTGCTGAACAATTACGAGAGTTATTTGCCTATTACAAATTAAATCACTTTTTACCAACACGCGGTTATAAATTACTACATTGTAATTTAACAAAAAGGACCGTATGTACTGCCTCTCTTGTATGGCAACATCTCTTAGACCATGAGGATGCTCCCTCCGTTCATTTTTCAGTAAGTAATTTGTATACGAAGCCTCCTGCTCCTTTTCCAATTGTGACGACTTCGGAAATTCAGACGGGAGATCGTTTGTTTGGAGGAGACGCGACATCGTCTTATGGCATGGAACCACCTCTTCTCCATTCTAAATCATTTGGAGGTGTGAACATTGCTCTCTTTTCAAAATTTAGACCTGAAATTTACGACCATGGACATTCCCTAAATTATGTGTCTGGACCTATTCCTATTTATACCTCTGAAGTACTTCAACTCGTAAATCGATTCTTTGAATGGACACCAAGCCAATTGCCCCAATTACCTCATTTAATCGATTGGATCCTTCAACAATACATAGATACAGGTCCTTGGATCAACCAAGCAAATTTGAGTCCTCGAGAATATGCCTTGTTGTCGAATTTCTATTTTAGCAATCTGTTTTCATCAGGTACGTCTCTTTTTGCGACACCCTTGTCTAAATATCTCGTTCAAGAACTAGCATTGTGGGCCACGAGTGCATCTCCAGGACAGTCTGCTAAACATATACTATTGGTCGGACATGATGCAACATTACAAGCTCTTCATACGTCATTAGGACTTGTTTCGCGGTTTCATAATGCCCATGAAAATTTTTATCCGGGTATGTGTACCGTATTCAAACGTGATATCGCCTCTGGTGTCATTACTGCTTATTCTTTATGTCCTTCTGCCAATAGCCATTCGGTTGCTCCTATTGATGTTGCTGTTCATTGTCGTTTAGATGGATCTATTGAATTAAATCAAGCCATTTTCAACGCTTCGAGTTAATACGCGAATAACATATGCCTATTATAAGTTTAAATAAATTCAATTTTATATAAACAAGAACGAGTTCAATACATTCAATACATCATATACATTCAATACACAGTTCGTACATGTAGCGCAAAATAAATAAAACAGACACCACAGAGAAATGCGGTCAGCATATTAAACAAATAAGGGTAGCGAAACATTCATCATAACAAATGTCCGTATTCACTCCACAAATCGGTTTTTAAACTTAAAATCAAATAAATAGATAAATAGACAAGGGCAGAGACAAAGGCGAAACAAATGCCAATCCAAACGTTCAAAACATTCAAAACATCCAATTAGTCAACACATATTCAAATCAGTACAACAATCAATCAGTAATCAGTTAATCAGTTAATCAAACGGGATTCGTAGTCGAGACAGTAAAGGCAATACTGGCGGACAAGGAATTTGGATAAGACGCTGTATTAAACATCACGCTAATTGAAGCTTGTCCAGATCCACTTCCAGGACTAAATTTAGTAAATAAACGACAATTAGGAGGTGTATTCCCTGCTTGAATAGATTGTAAGACAGCAGTAGGTGTAGAAGATGTTACGGTAGTCGAAGAGATATTCCAAATGGGGACATATTTACTAGACCAAAACACATTTCCAAACAAAGGAGTTCCAAGAGTACCCGGAGTCAATGTCCCTCCCCCTGACAAGGTAATGGTTGGATTCGTATATTTTTTCCCAGTCGCAGTCACGTTCACTGCTGTTAATTGACCACTGGTAATAACGGCTGTTGCAGCTGCTAAACTTCCAGTGGAATCAGTAATACTGATGGTCGGAACAGTCGTATATAAAAGACCTTTGGCAGAGACTGGAATACTGTAAATACCACCTACCATATTGGGATCGTTCAACGTCACAAGTAATTCTAATGAATAAGTACTACAATATGTCGATGGCAATGACATATTGGCAAACGTACAAAGAACCTGATCAGCTGCTGATCCACCGGCAAGTGTAGCAGTAAATGTTCCACGCACCAAGTTGCTTTTCGCATCGTAAATCATGGGGTTGTTCAAAATGGGTGAATTCAATGTTTTCTGTCCAGTCAATGTTTGTACACTTGTTAAATCGACAAAGTTCGTGATCGATCCACTCACTAAATTATTATTCGCATCGGTAGATACAAATGAAGATGGGGTCAAACTTGTTACTTTCAAGGTATCCATCGTTGTGCCACTCGTGACGGCTAATCCTCCAGACAAGGAGAGTCCACCTGTAGGTGTCACGATCATCGTGGTACTAGATGAGGCAACGCCTGACGCATTTGCTTCTAACAGGGTATTGGGTGTAAAATTGGTCATGACCTTTTGATCTACATACGCTTTATTGGCTGCATCGGTCGATAAAGTAGGGGTTGCCACATTGACAATTTTATTTCCAGTCATATCTAATTGTCCTCCTAAAGCACTCAACCCTGTTACACTTAGTGTATCTACAATCAATCCCCCTTTCACACTGGCCCCTCCTGTGTCTACTTGCAGTGAACCTGTAATTTCAAGCTGATCGATTTTAGAGTATTCATATAGCGTACCTCCATCACAGGTGACAGCACCAGCGGCATTGATGGAATTACTGACATTCAAAGAACCGGCTTTTAAAGAACCGGCATTCAAGGCACCCGCAACATAGACATTATTATGACGATCTACACGAATAGGTAATTCATGTTCGACAGCAAGCAATTTTTCTTCCAGTAATTGTCCTGGAGATATGGGAGCGGGGACTTTGGACGATTTATGATGATGCTTATGATGTTTTCGTTTCTCTTTATCTTTTTTGGATTGACCTGATTGACTCATTGGAGCAAGTGGAAAGGATCAACTACTTGAGAATTTGAGTATTATAAATGTGTTTTGAATATATCTAGCAGATAAAAGCCGAACTTCTTAGATATAGTGAGTTTAAATAGGATTTAAAACTAAACGGAATTGAATAACAGTAGCTATGTCTTTTTTTTCATTCAACAAGCGAATGCATCCTGAAACAGAACGGCATCTCATACTCCTACAAAAGAACGATTATCATCAAGTGTGTTAGAAAAAACTGATGCACAAAAATATAAAAGTGTAACAAGAAAATTTCTCATTTTTTGTGCATTAACAACTTCTCCATCTATGTAATTCACTTTGTTTAACTTTACATAAATATCTGAGAATGATGAAGTATTAATGCATGGGTGACAATATATTTGTTTATCTTTCATAACATTCCATTCAAATAAATCCAACACATATCCTATATCTTTTAACCTTTTCTTCTTTTCTATCCATCATGGATGATCCAATACTAGACCAAGTACAAGTTGTAGATTCTAAACCTATTCTTCACGCAACCGCCTTATTAAAATCACCGCTAGTATCATACGATGAATATGCGGATAGTCTTCTATCTGTTTTTAAATATTGGTGTCAATCTAATTTGACAGAAGTGAATGAAGAAAAGCATGAAGCTGGATATATCGAGTTTATTCAACCTATTGAAATCGATAGAATAAACAGAAAAAGTCATGAATTCCCTGACATTTCTAGGACATTTCCTTATGATATTTATGCTTCAGCAAGAAGAGACTTAGAGGATTTAAATTACGAAGTATCTATTGTGGTAGATAGGCGAGATTCTATACTAGTTACATTGGTCATTATTTGGTCGCCGAGTATGAAATTGGAATATCAATCAGCATGTAATGGATGGCCATCCGTAGTTCATCAGATCAAAACGAAAATTAAACTGGATGGATCACCTCTCATCATCCAAGAATTGAGAAGAACAAAACATGGAATGCTGTATAAATTTGATGGACTTGAAATGTATTACATTCTTAGCCATCATTCTCGTTTATTCGGACATTGTCTTTGTGCTTCTTACGACGAACCGAAGCAGGAAGTTGCATTTAGACTCGTACCTGAGAAGTAATAAATGAGTAAATAAGAGGGATCGATTTGAATTTGAATTAAAACGAGTCTAAGTGCTATTCCATTCTTTATTATTTTTTTTAGATTGTTCTTGTTTTAAAAGAAAATAAAAAAAAATAAATGTCATCATCTGCTCCTGTATCACGTTATTCGTGCGGGAAGGAACGATGTCCAGGATGGTGGGGACCGATTATCTGGAGCGCTTTAGAGATTTTTTTAGAGACTTATCCAGAAACACCGACAGCTGATGAACAGCAAGAATTACGATCTTGGTTGTATATGACGATGCGAAGACTTCCTTGTCCTGAAGAATGTATTCCCCATATGTTACTCTTGATACAAACCTATCCCATTCCAACAAATTCAAGAACTAACGTGATTGAATGGATACGATTTGTCCATAACAAAATACGAATAAAACAGGGTAAGCCTACTCTTTCTTCGATAGAAGCCGCGGAAGAGGGCCACACACTTCGTCATACTAACTGGTCGAACGTATGGAAAGATATTATGACAAAGGGCTCTCTTGATGGGGGAAGTAATGGCAGCAGCAGCTTAGACGCCAAAAACGGTATCAACATGTCAAGTTATTTTATGTATATGATCTGGATCATGCTCGTGATCGTCATTGTCGCCATTTTATTCATGTGGCTTCGATCGCCTTCCCAACCAATAGCTTCTGAGTCTCTCTAATTTTCTTTTATTTTATATATTGTTTTTATTTACCTAGTAGTAAAAAGAAAAGAGATTGATTGATTTAAATAAATAGAGTTGAGTTGATTAAATCATGAATCTATCAATGAAATCTCCTATTGATTGGTATGGACGGGTATTTGGGTTCACATTGTCTAGATGTAAGACGATATTAGAAGAGAAACAACGAAAAGTCAGTGGGATATCTAATCTGTCTAATCCATCTAATCGATCTAATCTATCTACTCCAACCGGTTCCTCTATCTCTTGGCCACAACTCTTCGCAATAGTTGTACAGGTCATAGTTCCTATAGTTAGAGAAGAATTAAAATTGTCGTCTCCTTCTACTATATCACCTAACAAATCTAACAACTCTAATACTTTGCGTCAAAATACGGATAATAATGCAAGCGACACCCATCATACTAGTATAGAAGCACAAATGTTGGTTATCGCATGGAAAGTCATTGTTCTTTTATGTCAAGAAGAAGAAAATACCTATCAGGTACAAGATAATAAGGAACATCCAATAAACACGATAGATGACTCAAGTTTAAACTCATCTACCTCTCATATATCCATGTTGCAGGATTTACTTCGAAACGATGCCGGACTTGTGTTGTTGCATTTAATGCTAAACAAAGAATGGAAGAATCAGTGGACAACGTTTCCGGATGCTGTAGGTAACAACGATGGATACGGTCCTAATTTAATGCATTTATTGTTAGAAGAAAGACAAGTTGCATTCAAATATCCAGGTCCATCAACCTTGTTATTCACCGAAGTGTGTAAAGATGTATTGAAAAAAGGATGGGGCATCCAAGATTGGGTGTATATTGTGCGTAATACATGGGATCATTGGAAAACCATGGTTGTGAATAAATGGATTGAATTCGAATCTAATCCGCAAGCTCAACAAATAATGGAAGAAGTCATTGAAGCTATTTTAGAAATTGTCCTAGAGACAGTGACTCCCCTTTCTCATACCGACGTGGAATTGATCATGGCAGGTGTAAAAGAACTATTGCCTTTACTCTGGACGATTAAGCCCCCCCAAGAAAATTCAACTTCTTCCACTGATATCCGAAGTTCAGATTCTTCCGAATCGTCCACCTGTTGTTGCATTATACAATAGATATAAGTTAGTAACTGATATTAATATGTAGTATATAGGTATGTGGTAAATAGTAAACTATATCTTTAGATTAATATGCACTTGTATAAGACATCAAATTAGAAAAGGTTGTGATCCTATACAATTCATTGTTTATAATTTTACAACCCATGCAATATTTACTTACCCTACGCTTGTATAGTACGCATCAACTTACAAAATGTTAGTACATAATTTTAGCACCCATGCAAGTATTAGCTCATTTTAATAACTTATAAAAAACAATAGAAAATTTATGAGAGGATACATTACTATAATCAATTGAACTATTTAATTAATAACAAAAATATTGAACTTAATTAAGTAAAATAAATTTACAAAACATTATAAAGGAAAAACATTTACTTAATTCACTTTTTTGGTTAGATGAACAGTTTTTCTATTATCATGATCGATCTTTCTTTATACATTTTTAAATGCATGGGTACCGGTATATAGGATCAACGTTCATGTAACGTTATTTTTTGAAAGGTACTTTCCTCCAATTTTCTTGCATGGGTTAAGAGAAATATACCAACGAATTGGAGAGCCTGTTACACATCATGTGTCTTCTCAAGAAATAAAATGCATGGGATTAATAATGTATACAAACAAATTTTGAGCTAGCCGTTTTCATTCCTTCGTTCGTTACTCATGATAGCGGCTTTCGGCGAATGTTTGTACTAAATTAGGACATGATAGTGCTTTTTTTATTCAAAGTAGACACACGCAATCTACCCCGAGTTCGCCTGACCATATCTTTCTCATCACATTAATTCAATTAGGGCTGGATTTGATTGTATTTGACTTTACTCGTATACAACTTATAATTAAATATTGTTAGGTGTGCTATATATTTATATACTTGTACTGACTTTATTAAACGGGATGAATAAAACGATTATGAAATAACGCAATTCATATGACGTGGATTCAATTCTTCATATTCAAGTAGTTTATCTTCTTTTTTATCTTCTTTTTGTATTGGGTTTTGTTCTTCTTTATAATCCGCATGGTTACAGACTCCTCCTTCTAACATGGTTCGAAGAAATTCGGCTTTCAGGTATTCAATGAGATTCTTATCTTTATTTTCAGTCCACGTAGACACAATGGGGTAGCTGCGTTTCCACGCCTGGACAATGGATGAATGACACGAATGATGAAAGGTAGTTAATGTAACAAATTCAGACCAAGATATCCTTCTTTCACAAAATAATTCATTCAATGCACCACAATACCTGAGAATATACACACAGGGTGCAGTTGACTCTTGCTGTTTTACATGTAAATCCGTATCAGAAAAGACTGTATCCACGCATCTATCTATGCGAATTTGAATGGATCTTGCCCATTTTTTGATGTTTTCGATTTCAATCGTGAGTCGTTTCTCATTCGAACAATAATCACCATTGTTGCCACGTCGAATGATACGCTTGCACAATGCTTGAAATAAATCACATATCTTATATATGGAAGAGGAGCATACGTTCAAAGATGTATTTTTCTCATCCATATCCGCAAACAATCTAGATTCATCAATTAATTCTTCTATACATCTTTCCGTACGATCGAACATGTCCAGATACGCGAGATAAGATGCTGGCTGTGATGAAATAGGCGCTGCTTTGCTCATTTTAGGTTTATACTGTGTGTAGGTTATATGAGAGATAAAGATGAACTAATCGAATATTTCATCAAATTAAGAAAGTAAAGTGTTTCTAGTTTATGGTTCATGTTTATGTATTTATACAGCTAGTTTTGTATATATAAATCTTTTTTGCATGTCCACAATATTGTTTTTGATATTTTTGTTCGTTCTCATTTACAGTTTATTTATACTATTTTCATATTTTTAATATAACTAGACGTATAGACACATGTCTCCTCTTTCCGAAGCGAAATATGATATAGAATATGTAAAGTATGAGGAAAAAACAAATAGAAAACATATCTCTGACATCATTACAGAGACTGAATCTGACATCTTCCTTCATCCAATGCCGGATTTCGAAACAGCATTCAAAAAATTTAGTATGTCACATTCTTGGTATAAGTCCATTCCTTTGCCTACAGCTATGTGGGTTTATCCCATGATATCAAAGGGCTCATTCACTTGGAATCTTGACTTTGTTTCGAATGAGGAATGTGATGATGATGAACATTTAAAATCAAAAGAATTACGAGAACGGCCCCTAACCTCTACAACCCCTCCTAAACTTGATTTTGATAAATCTACAAAAACTTGTACCTGGATTCCTGGATGTGTCATAGATATAGTAAAGAAATATCCAGTAGATATAAATGCACTCGTGTATCAAGGGTTAGATGGATTTCAATTGACTGTGCTAAATGGTGATCAAGAATGGTTTGAATGGATGCAAACCATGGGGTATCAAAAGGAACTTTTATTTATTGAACAATGTATGGTAACTGTGGGTATTTTTCATCTAGATCATCAACCAATTATTCGTGATCTACGTAAGAAGGAATATTTACGTATGTTAGCTGACGCAAAATCAAGTGCTCAACAGATTTGGTATTCTTTGATGCAAGAAGGCTATTCTTATGAATCCCTTCTTACGTGTTACAATGCCATTGTTTAGTGGATAGTCAATATATAGTTTGTTCTCATTACTTTAAATCTATCCTGTTATATAGTTATATGTTGTTTTATATAATTTATATAATTTTCCATTGTGTTTTAGTAACACAACTGTTTTATTGCTTCGTTCGTGAAATTTATTTACGTTTTTTATATATGTCAACTAGTCTTGCATGGGATTAAAAATAATAAAGAATCGTTTAATTTACAAGTTCATATGATTCTTATTACACACACAAAACATGTCTATGTTTTTCGCTTGGAGTCAAATCTGCCATTATTTGAAATTTAACGATTTATTTATTTTATCTCGATGTAGAAACAAGTTTATATCTCGAGTCCTCAAATCTTCGTACTCATGGAAACACTTTGAATTTCATCAAAAAGAAATAGGTGAATTCTTTAGGAACAAGATGAATTACCATGTTCCAGATTTCTTGAATAAATTTATTCTTCATATTCAAACATGGGTATTTTCAAACGATGGTACCGATTTAAACTGGTGTAAGCGTTTATCTATAGATGGAGTTTCTCAGATCAGGTTCCTTGATCCTTATAAATTTATTTCAGGTAATCTCAAACAAGGGATTTATGAAATTGTCAATTTGGTCGATTTAAGGTCCTTTAGGTCGGGTATGTCTACAACGTTGGATAATCTCACTAAATTGTCCTATTCACACGCTGATTCCATGGATTATTTGGGATCAACAGATGGATGTCCGAGATTACACGCGGTGAGGTTTCACTCACAATATCCTCCTTCCTCCCTTCATTTAAATGCATTTCCTGCTATAAATGAGCTTGAAATCACGTGTTGTTTTATTTATTTTGACATTGGTTGGCCATTCAAGTATATTACGCAACTGCAAATATGCGGTAATATTTCATGGAAATGTATTTGGACATGTTTCCCACATCTTAAAATATTAAAGGCGAAAAATATAGCCTCTTTGCACGTGATGGGAAGAATTTACTATGATGATGACATGGATGAAATAATACCGTTTTTAGATAGACTCGAAGAGTTAGAACTGTGTGGATCTTGTGATACTTTTTTACTACGTCATGTTGTACATGTCATTCGGTCAGATCCCAAGTATAGAAGTATATTGTCGAATCATAGTGTATATGACGTACTTGTATCTTACTGTGAGGTTTACATAACTGACTTTAAGTTACAATCAATTTAAATTTTCTATACACCTCATATATAAAAAAAGTAAATACAAATATAGTCCAAATTTATACATATATTCAATATACCATGTCAAAAAGCTATAAGGAAACCTATTCCTTTGAGAAAAGAGCAACAGAATCAGCCAACATTCGGGAGAAGTATGCTTCTAGGATCCCCATCATTTGTGAAAAACTGTCTAGCTCAGATGTCAAAGAAATTGATAAGAAAAAATATCTTGTTCCAAACGAATTAACTGCTGGTCAATTTTTATATGTCATTCGAAAACGAATTCAACTTCCTCCTGAGGGAGCTTTATTTTTGTCTATGAAGAATACTATTCCTCCTGCTGCAGAAATGTTAAGTTCGCTATATCAAAAGCATAAAGATGCGGATGGATTCCTATATATCACATATGCCTCCGAAAACACATTTGGATAAATAAAGTAAAATAGAATAATAGAATAAAGTGTAGAGAATACTATATTCAGCCAATAAAAAAAACGAGAGCCCTCTAACAACTGGTCAAACGTTTGTTTCGAAGATACCTAGAAAATCACCAAATGAGAATTAAACAAAAAAAGATGGTGGTGACCACTCATTCCAATAAGAACCTGTAAATGTATTCTTTGAGGGTGAAATATTCATTGTATCCATTTGATTTTTATTTTGTGTAATAACGTTCGAAGTTACAATAGAGGAGAAACAGGGTCTACAGTGTAATTTAGAAACTCGTTTTAAAAGAATTTGTTGAAATATTTTTAGTGTTAATTGAGGAATCTCTTTGACTTTTCTCCAACATGTCTCCCACTCTGATAAACATTCAGTTGGTACCAAATATTGAAACAGTTGTTTTGCTTCCGATTCTTGAATATATTCAAATTTAAATACTTTATCCATGTGCACAAATTCAGAGAGGAACTCGATTGACGGTAATTGGGTCGACGTAAGAATCAAGATACCATGATGTGATTTACTAAACATATCCAACAAACTTGTCACTAACGACGGGGTTAATTCTAATGCCCGATCCACGTGTTCTAATACCAAAATAGCTTCTTTTCGTAATTGATTAAACAACATTAAATGGGAGATTGTCATATTCCATGATTTCAAATCAATCATACATAAATGATGTCCAGTCTCTGCTGCCATGGCATACATCAAACTTCTTTTTCCTACTCCAGCAGGTCCCTGAAGTAAATAGACACGTTGGCACATGATTTGTTTTTCCTCATACATGCTATATTTTAATGTATCAAATTCTTGTACATCATCTAGGAGTGCGTTTTTGATAGAGGATGGAATCGCCAAAGTAGACCATGGAAAAGGCACGGGAGGTGTTTTCAAAGGTTGCCAGCCATAATTAGGTGTTGAAATAAATATAGAATTTATTGATTCTGTTGAATTTATAGTTGAACAAGGTGATTTTATTTTGCATTGGTTTGTATATTCATACACCTCTCTACACAACTCACTGATGCGAGTTTCAAGGGAGAAACAAGTTGACGTTGACCTTTCAGATAAGTCGTTCAATTCGAGCCATGTGTGATCTTTTTCTTTGATACGAATCACTTGAAGTTCGTAGTCTTTCCACTGACATATAAAGGGTGATTCAACCTGAATCCAGGTTTCATCTAATGCATTTGGTATAATTTGGATTACAGGAATGGAAGATATAATGGATTTTGATAACACCTCTTTTGTTATTTTACGTTGATGCAAATATTGATACATGGCGCATGACAAACAAGGTGTGTATCGACAGGGGTGAGCAATAGTTGCAAAGACACCTTGTTCTCCGCGTTCACACAGGTATTTGAATCGATATGTTGAAACGAAAGAAGAAGAGTCAGACGAAATAGAAGAAATGGAAGATAGTAGAGATCCAGAATTAGAAATAGGTTTAATAGAAGGTATAGAGGATGAAACTAAGAACGAATCAGCAGCAGATGAAGAAAAAGATATGTTATTATGTAACCATGTATCAGATTCTCCTTCATTTGTAATTCGAATTCGTTTTTTAAATGCTTGGGATAAATCCATATCTACGCCTCTTGTTCGCCGTTGAGAATAAGGAGATTCACCAATGGATGGGGTACTATCAAATGGAGATAGAACGGTAGTGGTCATAGTGGATTTTAATAAATATGAAATTATTGAATAATGATCATATTGAATCTTCATATATTTGTAAACAGTTTATTTTGCATGTATATCGAACATAAAATTGTAAGATGGCATCTTCCACTGAATGAAGCATTATTACAAATCCAATCAAACTTTAACTCTCAAACAAACGACAAGAATTCATCTATTATTGTCAAATCTGTACCCCGAAATATTCAATGGGAAGACATAAAAGAAAGCGTGATGATAGAAACACTTCAAGCAAAATTTGAGCAAAATCCATCTTTGTTTTACGTATTAAAGGTCTACCGAGGACCGAGTCATTCAAGAATGTTCCCCCTTTAACTGTTATTGGGGGACAGGGAAAAATAGTCAAGGTAAAAATCGACTCGGAATGTTGTTGATGGAAGTTCGTGAATTTCATAAAGCGTCTAAACGTCGACTTCCTACTTTGTCACTCACAACGCTGTTTGATGATCATTCAAAGAAAATCAAAGAGTCTAAAGAGAATCTCTGATGTATGTAAATTGAATACTTCATTTTATATATCAATAAGCCAACTATTTGTCATTCTTATTGAATAAAACCTTTTCCCTGATCGTGGTTATCAATGATATCAAATCCAGGTCCGTAAAACTGATTCACGTCAAATTCGACTACTTTGTTTTGTTTTGCAAAACCCTTATACAATCGATTATATTGTTCTTTTATGTCCAGATCATTCTCCTTGTCATTTTCTTTATCTTTATGTTCTCTTTCTTGACGCGCATTAGCATTCACTCTGGCTTCTTCTAATGTTTTAGACCGTCCACCCACTCCAAATACTAATCGATCAACAGACAAATATGTATGAATGCAACGAAAGGTTAAACTGATACGATCCGACCGCAGTCCGTATTCACGAGGAATCGCGTGAGTATGAGTCTGATTGGTTTTCCACCCTAAATGTAATAAAGAATTGTCAAGCAAAGGAATATCAACTTTATCTTGAGATGCATTCTCATGGATTTCATTCAAGTACGGTTTAGGACAAAACTTCATTCTTCTGATTCCATTAGAAGCATTTGAAACATTTGAATCCTTTAAAGAACCTGCCAATATGCTGTCCTTGTCATATAAACTAGCTGTTGCTATACAGGTGTGAGGTACCATATCAAGTGTTTTATCCGCATGCTCTCCAATATGATCACTTCCATTTCGATATAATTGAATGAGAACGTGATTAAAACCTAGTGGACCAAGTGATTTCGTGGAATCTTTGTTCGTCTGTGACATAATTTGTTGTTCCGCATATGATTTGATTTTCTTTACAATATCGGAAAAAGGATAAAGAGTCACATGAGAATCAACAGGGTGTCTATAAAGTGGTGTACTTCCATCCTCTAATATACATCCTTGTTCATGGACTAGACGTGGCACATTGGAACCTCTATGAGACATGGATTCCCATTTGATCTCCTGTTTTAATCGATGGAAGAACGTTGATGATTCGTCTTGTGGCATCAGTGGATGAAGAATCCATGAATCTTCTACAATGGATTGAATGTCTACCGAAATGGTAGAAGGGGACGACATATAAAATAGTATATTTGTAAATTAAATTTGGTTAATTTTTAATTAATCTTTGTATGTGATATATATGTGTTATAAACTTGATATTTGTATAAGATAAAAGGGTATATTCAGTTGGTGCGGGTTGATATATCGACTCTTATATATACAGAAAAACAACATATATAGGATCATGTTCGCAAGAACCTTGTGCTATCAGATGTGCCGAGATGACTTCAAAATGTGTTTAAATTACATTAATTAAAGAAGTCTAAATATAGTATAATTTGTTATTTCTTGTGGGATCCTTTAATACATGCCTTAATAAGACGAAAAAAAAATGTATATGAACGGGCCCGCCAAGTGTTGATCTTAGGTCTAACGGATCAAAACCGTGTATTCTACTGCTGAACTACAAGCCCTATCTCTAACATCAACTCATTCAAAATAAACTGCTTACATTATCATCTAACGGATCAAGATTCAACATCAATCAGACAATTTTTCCTGTACCTAGACGATAATGAGATTCAAAAATTCATGTCAACATGGACTCTTTTGAGTTTCTCTATCTAGGATCTTTCGGCTGTTGTGTTTTAGGTCTATGAAATCGAGCATTTTTCTGAAACTTTTTCTTAGCTTCTTCTGGCGAATTCATTCTTAATGATAGATTCTTTTCAACGTCATATATAAATTCATAGATGCTATCCCATGTGTCACCAACTTTGCACTCTTCCGGAAACGCAAGTATTTCTCTTTCAATAGCATTGAATCTAATGAAAACATTCCATATTTCAGAATCGTCAAGTAAATTCGAAAGGATGTCTTCATTGATTTGGCGTACTTCAAGTACATATTTTAATAACACCTCCCAGTTAGATTTGCATCTAATTTGTTGTGAGTGAGTTAATCATTCTGATATATCCTGCGCATACGCATTCGCACATTGATCTTGGCTATACATGCGAGGAGATATAGACTATCTTCGTGACATGTTACTTTTTGTTACCGGATATGTTTAGTATATCTTTTTTTTATTCTTTCGTGATGAATGGACCTTCTTGATTTTTTTCTTATTTGATTACTTGTCTAAAACGCTCATCAATTATCCCCATGCAAAGAAATAAATACGATTAAGATATACATAATTACGTACATGTAAAAACAAATTTTATATCATTTCATTCGTTTATTTTCCTACATTTGTTTTTAAATTCATCTCCTATCAACCTATGAGTGATTCAACGTCTGGATTGAGTTCGGCACAAGATACATTAAAGTCTTCTAAGAAACATGCTTTTGAAATATTTGTAGAAGAATGTCTTACAAACACGCTTCACGAAGAGGATACTCTTCTATTCCTTGATGTATATAAGGCCTTTAAAGCTTGGTTCAAACTTTATTTCATATCCTCCTGTCCTTCTGAAATTGATATGCGAAGACGGAGTTATTTACAACGGGATGCTATGAGGTATGATTATATCAATCAAGTGTTCATAGGATATAAATTGGAATCTTCAGAAAATGCGTATCGTGATTGTTCTCGGAAAGAAATGGAGGATATTGAAGAGAAAGTTACTCGTCGATGTCGTGAATGTGCAAAAGAATTTGATTCTTTTAGTTATTCCTTATACTGTGGAACATGTAGTCCTTTTAACATGATTGAACGTACACGATGTATACAAGACATGGCTGAATTAATATCTTTTGTTCATATTAGCGATGAAGCGTGGTTCGGATTTATTCGTCTTTTAGAGCGATCTTACTCCCCTACACATCCTCTATCACCAAAACTTTTTCACGAACGTTTAAAGGAATGGCTCGAAAGCTTGTGTTCCCCAACTAACAATCTTCCACGACATCCTCAAATTATGCGTCGGATTTCAATGCATCAAGTCGATTTATTTTGGAATCGTGACCCTGCTTATAAGTTGATTCCCTATATATTCATGCCAAATATTCCATTATATCTGTATTCTCTTGCAATGGCTCCGTTTATTTGGAATCCTTGGTGTTCTACTAAAATTCGAATAGAGTGGTTTGATACCTTTGCTATAGAATTGCCGGATTCACTTGTTCATACACCAGATCACAAGAAAGACGATCTCACAAATGCCTTGACTATGTTTTCAAAAAGTATAGGCGATAGTCAGACGATGTTTTTTAGTATTGGATTAACAGATTGGAAGCAAAAGTCGCACTACATTAAGACATATGTGAGCCAACAACACATAGATCTACTTCAAAAAGAATTTCTTAAACCCTATCCACTCGTTATTCCTCTCATGGAAGAAGCATGGGAAATCATACATCCTACCTCTCCTTGTCCGCGTTGCAAGAAGTTATATTTTCTCTGTCAATCTCGATGAACTATATAGAGTGCTTAGATTGATTTTATTTATTTTTATTCATTGGATTTATATATGTATTGTAGTATTAGGTTATGATAGTCGATGGCGACATGTAGGTTAGTTGATAGCCATCGTTAGATTGTGCCCTCACCTCTCGTAAGGGGGCTGTATTCGTTAAAAATAAACCAAACTTATCTTGATTTGTCGTTTCAATTTGTTGTAACAACTCCGATATGTCTTTTAAGCAAAACATATTCTGTGTCCTTGAAGAATACTTTCCATAATTAAGTAAATCTTGTCCTTGCAACTTCCATTTTTGAGACTTATAGATCTGGTCTTCAATCGTATGTTGGCAAGTGACAAGAATTTGCCACACGGAAGAAAGAGACCCATCTCTAAAACATCGTCCTAAGATTTGCACTAATCGAGTCGACGAAAGGGGAGGCGAAATAAGCGCTACACGTGGATAATGTCCGTCAATGTCGTGTAAATCAATACCTGTTGCACCCGCATCTGAACTGATAAACGCCGCTACACGTTCGTTTCTCGTAAAAGACTCTATTTCATGTTGACGTTCTGGAATGGACTGTCCCCCTATAATGGTCATAAACGTGTTCAATGGATATTTTTCTATCCACCGTCTTCGAAGTTCTATGACATTTTGAGCAAAGTTCAATAGAATGACGGGCCGTAAGCCAGCTTGAAGAGCATGATCGGCAAGCTCTATAAATGTATCAATTTTGAAATATTCGGTTTTTACTCGAAGACGGGTCATCAATCGTATGTGCCACGAACTACAAGATTCAAGTTGAAACAAATCCCAATATTGTTGAGCATGAGTTTGAATGGCTTGACGATTTTCATCTGACATATGATACGCTTCCGCACGTATTTCATTGATGTGAGTTGGGACCTCGTGAAGCACAGACAATGAATATAATGGAGGAGAAGGAAGAGAATTGATTGAAGGAATGGAATAAGACGAAGTGGAAGAATCAGATGGTGGACGGTTGATTGAATGGTTTAATGAATCGTCTATTGGATAGTCTATTGAATTCTTTTCTTTTAGCTTTGGTTGAGCCAATGTCATCCCTCTAGCGCACGGATAAGGACCTTGATACAATAAGTGATGCAAGACAAGTACGTCTAATTGTTTAGAATCATACGCTTGTTTATCTAGTTTAAATTCCATCGCGACTTTTCGTCTCACTCGTGGTTCTCGGACGACTTGTAGCGCTAATCGACGACTAGGTATTTGAATAAATCTTGCATAATACAAGTATGTTTTTAAATGTTGTTCTATATTCTCTAATAAGGTGGCACTGGACAGTAACAAACGCCATGAAATTTGAGATGGAGGCTTGCCGCGACATTGTTCAAGGAAACTAGTAATCAATTGAGAACTTTCAGCGTGTAAATTACGCATCTTATGGGCTTCATCGAGAATAATCAGGGATCGAGGTGGTAAGTTCCATATATAATGACATGGTGCGGATCCACTTAAATCAGAGGCATAGGGAAGAATTGTGTCTGTGTTCTTTTTTGTTACGATTAAATAAGGATTCAAATCTGTTTGAAGATGATCGGCACTAGGTTCATTGGGATTTACAAATACTTTATGTTTTCCAGACCTTGCTAGTTCAGGATTGACCACGCCTAACGTACGGACAAATTGCCTAATATTCGGATCTGCTGCAAGTGCACAAAATTTAACAATCACACCTTTCACAGTGACAATAAACACATGAACAGGACGCAAATCGTTCTGATCATTCATCTCTTGAAATAGGGTGTGGGCAAGTTGTTCCGCCAGTCCAAACCCTGTGTACGTTTTTCCAGTCCCTGTTTCAGATGTATCGAATAATACTAGTTGATGACGTGCCATTTTTGCTAATGCCTTGACATGGGTTTGTTGATGTGGTCGTAGTCTGTTATATACTGGCCACATCATCATTTGATCCTGTGATAGTGTGCTTGTATTCGCTTGATCCTTGCTTTCCAAAAGGTTAGAGGTGTTTGATGAGCTGGATGAATGTACGAGCAACTCATTTGAATTATGATCCATCACTTCCGAACTTGAATCTGAATCAGATGATAGGTCAATCACACTACGTGAAACATGCTCTATCCACGCTTGGTCTTGCCTATTAATTCTACGAATTGTGGATACATCATTCACATCGTTTGAGTCAATCACTTCCCCCACATCATACTGATTTGTACCTATCTTAAACAGAGCAGATCCATTGAATTTAAATGCTGGCAAAAAAGAGGGATTTTCATAACGCTGTCTACATCTTTTTAAAATCTTATATTCATTTTCTTCACCTTCTCTGCTTAGGTCAATGTCAATTACCTCCTTTAGACTATTTAGTTCATTTAATTCGCTGAATTCATCCCTTAATTCATCGTTCAATTCATTCCTCTTTCGTTTTCGACTTTTGTTTTTACAGGTAATATCACTCGCAGTTCGAACGTTCAAGCTCCTTGCGAGTTTATATGATGTTTTGTCTACGATGCGCGGTGTATCATCGAGTTTTCTTTTCAAATTGTTCATAGACCTTCATAGCTTCTGACTTTGTTTTTTTTAATTTTTTCTTTGTGAGAAAAACAAAAAAATTCCGTTTTATTTTAACAATGCAGATCCACTAGTGAGCTCTAGTGAAACAAAACCTTTTTATCTTCGATTTACTAAAAAAAAGCAATGAAGAAAAAAAAACTCCTTGTGACAGTCCCACGCTCTATTTTGAAAGAAAAAAAAGACTAAGCGTTTTGTATCACATACGATGGATAATTGGTCTATGACCGCGCCTCCTATGGTGTCGTCGATGCCAACCGCCACGCCCTTTGTACGACAACCACAAGCCCAACCCTATTACAATACCTCTCTTAATGGAGCAGGAAATGGATCGTCTCCTACCTTGAACAATTTCTCAGGTGCGAATAGTAGTAGTTCTACAAGTTCATCTCCTTGGTCTTATTTATTACCTATGGCAACAACTTTTGCGGGTACCTATTATCTCAATAAAATGAATCCGAATGCTATGCGAGATGCGTTGTATGCATCCGGATTAGCAGGTATTGGCAACATGATGTATCGATATGCGTTTGCACCCGCAGTCACCTCATATTCGACAGGATTTCCTTTAAGTATTCCTCCTACAGGAGGATTTGGATTTAGAGATGCAGCTTCTTATCCAGGCGATGATGATTATGAGTATGACAATGACGACAATGATGACAATGAGGACGTACTCAATGTCGATATGAATCCGACAAGGAATTAGAGATTATAGATGAGAAAGAAAGGATAACGTGTCTTATTCAAACTGGAAGTGTTGTAAAAACGCTAGTTGTTTGTTCCATAGCGCATTCTTATCTTGTTCTTTTTCAGGACAAAAAAACACAATATTTCCTGTTTCTGTTGGATTCACCATAGAATAATGATTTGTTTCATGAAATTTCACTTTTCCCACTATTTGGTCTTGCACATTCAACAACAACGAAAGGACTAAGCCAGAATCCGCATTTACAAATTGGTTTGGACATGCTTCAATATTTTGAATAATTTTTAAATTCCTTTCTCTGACAACAGCAGATAGATTACAATTGTTCAATGTTTCTACGCATTCTTGTTGAATATGTCTATTCCATAATTGAATTTGTTTTTTCACGCATCGAGGCAACGAACGGACAGTATCTACGCTATTCTTTTCTCCGGTTGCAAGAAATGTCTCGTAAAAAAACACTCGTTGGAACGAATGCAGAAATTCTGCTACGAGTTCATGAGAATGTTGTTGGAACAAACAACGTATATTGAAACTCATATAACCTGCCATTACAATTCCATGAAATACAGTAGGATCTTCTTTCCACAAATGAATCAGTTCTCTGGGAGGCTTCAAAGATAACACGAATGGTTTCTTTTCCTTCAAAAATGTTAGAATTTTAGTAAAATCGACTTTATATTCGTCTTTACGACTTCTCACATGGGCAATATATTCGGGTGAGAATAATTCTAGTCCATCTGCTTCAAATTCTTTGTCTGAGCTACATCCTCGTATCACTGAACAGTTTGAAAGTTCAAGCATTTCCACATACACAGACATTCGTGCAGCTTTCAGCATAGCATTGCCTTCTCCCACAACAAACATGATACTTTTTGCTTGTGCTAATTTATCCTTGATGAGCAACAATGCAATCAAATCATCCGGTTCTAAATCAGTCAGGATCATCAGATGGTCTGTCCAAATATCATGTAAGGAAAACATACAGGCAAAATATAAATATAATTCCGTTGTACTTTATTACAACAAATATTAAATGAAAATAATAGTATAGATCTAATTAATTACAAACAAAAGAATAAAACATATATATACATACACCTACTCTATACATGCAACAGTTGAAGAAATTTGTTATAACATCGTTCTTGCTACATTATTTTATTTAGTTTTAGTGAAACGATTTGGAAGTAAAATAAACGTATCAGTTTATCAGTTTATGCTTTATTTTAATACGTGGTCACCGAGTTTGAGATCCAAAGACCCAGTTGTCCTTTTTCGGATGAAAGTTTATGACTGAGTTCAATATCTGGAAGTGTGATAGGATTAGAGAAATAAAACACTTCAAATCCGTGTGTTTCTTCTATCGATAAGTTGATATTCACAAGGGTACTGTGTACAATCAGTCTTTTTGTAGGAATTTTAGACGATGATTTCTCTAATAGGTTTACAAGACCCTCTTTTGACTTCGACGGATCATATAATATAATAGTACTATTTTCTTGTTTTTCTTCCGATGTTTCAAGATTACACAGTAACTTCATTAAGGTCGACTTGCCACTCCCTCCTATACCAACGAATACCATGTTTTTATGATTTTTAATTGCAGTGAATAGACGTAACTGTGTAGCTTCATCAAATTGACAGTCCACAAACTGTTTAAAGCTAGAGGGAATGGCAACCATTTATGTGGAAAATGATATTGATGTATCTCGAGAGTCTAAAAGGTCAAGTGTGGTAATGAAGTAACATTTTATCAACAAACAGTAAATAAATTGAAGTTAACAATATACATGCACATCTATTAAATAAAGTACAAAAGAAATAGGATATAAATGCGTTTCAAATTTGTTTGACCCATGCAAGGAACACATGATATACAAAATCAATTTAAAATCATTAATCAAAATATTACTCCACACTTTTTTCAAATTCTCAATCAAAAAGACTAAAATTTGGATTAGTTGTAAAATCAACAACTATACATTTTTCGGGGTTATTTTCTATATAGGTCATAATTTCTAAAGCACGTTGATTCCAAGAGGAGCCTTGAGCATCCTCAAACTTCATAGGCGTCACGAGACTGCATTGCCACTTGTCTATTTCATAATCCTCTTCGAAGTTGAAACAGAATTTATCTACTACGCGCAACTCGCAATATGTACCATTGTCCAATATATCTTTCCATGTTTTGAATTTACAAGGCATTTTGTTTATTTTTTA